>Ga0074045_10000118_pt1 | contig 67481 bp, 55 predicted proteins | sample BogForMeECP23OM2_FD_94442 | JGI IMG/M metagenome (GOLD analysis project Ga0074045, IMG submission 94442) | Bog forest soil microbial communities from Calvert Island, British Columbia, Canada - Bog Forest MetaG ECP23OM2 | ecosystem: Environmental > Terrestrial > Soil > Wetlands ... | reverse complement strand
ATCCGAATCTCATGTTCCCCGTTTCCGGGCGGGAGTTGGCACCTGGCGGTCGGGATATATGATCCCGATCCGGTTGCCGTGGCGTCACAGGGCTCGTCCCTCAGCCACTCTGCATGAAATTCCGGTCTACCCCGAAGGGCAAACTTGTCCTTATGACTCTACACAGCGGGGCCGGAGTTCGTCAAGTGGAGTTGTCAACCTCTGGCCTCCCGGTGGGGGCTGACCCACGCAAGCTCTATCCCAAGAATCAACTCCCGAGGGTGCCCCGTCCAAGCTCAGCTTGGGCGGGGTTTTTCCGCTGTAGACCGCACCTTCAGCGTCAGAAAGATTCCAGCCTGTTCGCGTTTGCGCACAGTCCATTGAGACTCGATCTCAACCACGTCCACCTCACCTGTAGCGTAGTGGCGAAAGCTACTCCAGAACCAATCCTCGGGGCGCGACACCAGTCCACGCTTTACCGGATTACGATGAATGTAGCGCAATTTCTCAACAAACGTGCGCTCACTCCAGACGTTGAAATCGTAATAGCGCGCCTGCCAAAATGAATCTTCGGCTCGCAAGGCTAGCCGACGCCCTACGCCCTGTTTCAGAGATTGCATAGCCTTCGCCAAGGTGGCGCGCTCGGGTTCGTTGAGCAGCAAGTGAACGTGCTCGGGCATGACCACGTATCCGTAGACGCAATGACCGTATTCACGGCGCACTCGCTCCAGCGCATTCACGAAAGTGTCACGAGAGTGAGCGTTGTCGAAGTTCGGCCTTCTCCGATAACAGCTAAAGGTTAGGAAGTGGACTTGGCCGGTCTCTTGGAAGCGCTTCAGTCCCCACGGCATGGGACAACGGTATTTTTGTTTGAGGGATTGAGTCTGTGACGAGTGAACATCAAAAACCCCGCCCAAGCTGAGCTTGGACGGGGCACCCTCAGGTTCATCTCACGGATGTGGACTCTAGCCTAGGCCATCACCGAGTTGTTCCAAACCCTCTCCATCGGTACACTCTTCATTCGCGAGGTGAGCATGGAAAAGCGTTTTGGATTCCGGGAAACAGTTTTACGGTCTACGATGTTTCGGCTGCGGGGCACAATTGCTCTCGCCACGATTTTCGGCTTGCTCTTATTGGTGACAGCATCTTCCGCCCAGAGCACAGGACATACCTCATCCTCCGATCTGCCCAGCGAGACGCCCGACACGCTCACTCCAATCACGTCGAGCTTTGATTACATCAAGCGCGATGTGATGATCCCCATGCGCGACGGCGTGCGGCTGCACACCGTCATCGTTCTGCCCAGGGGCGCGAAGAATGCGCCGATGCTGCTCACGCGCACGCCTTACAGCGCGACTGCGCAAACCAGCCACGCCGCCAGCTCACATCTCGGCCCCATCCTGAACGGCTATGACAATGCCACCGACGTAATCGTCGAAGGCGGCTACATCCGCGTGGTGCAGGACGTTCGCGGAAAGTATGGTTCCGAAGGTGACTACGTGATGAACCGCCCGCTGCATGGGCCGCTGAATCCCACGCCGGTCGATCACTCCACCGACACCTATGACACGATCGATTGGCTGGTGAAAAATGTGCCTGAGAGCAACGGCAAAGTTGGCATCCTCGGAATTTCCTACGACGGTTTCACCACGCTGATGGGGCTGGTCAATCCTCATCCCGCGCTGAAAGCCGCTGTCCCCATGAATCCCATGGTCGATGGCTGGATGGGTGATGACTGGTTCCACAACGGCGCCTTCCGCGAACAGAATATGGCCTACATCTACGATCAGGAAGCCACGCGCAGTAGCGACGAAAAATGGTGGACCGATCACTTCGATGACTACGACGTTTTCATGGAAGCAGTCTCGGCTGGTGAACTCGGGCGCCGTCATGGGCTCGAGCAGGTCGGCTTCTGGCGCAAAGTTCTCGAACATCCGAGTTACGATTCCTGGTGGCAAGAGCAAGCCATGGACCGCATTCTCGCCGCGCAGCCTCTGAAAGTGCCTACCATGCTCGTCGCCAGCCTGTGGGATCAGGAAGATATCTACGGTGCGCCCGCAGTCTACAAGGCGCTCAAGGCAAGAGACGCGAACAACGATAAATTATTTCTGGTGTTCGGCCCATGGCATCACGGTCAGGAGATTGGCGATGGCAGCTCGCTCGGAGCCATAAAATTCAACAGCGACACCGGCCTCTATTTCCGGCAGGAAATTCTCCGGCCGTTCCTGGATAAATATCTCAAGGATGGTGCGCCCAAGGCCGACATCGCGCCCGTCATCGCTTTCGAAACCGGAACCAACACGTGGCGCCGGTTATCCACGTGGCCTGCGGGCTGCACGAGCGGCTGTACCTTGCAACCGACGCCGCTTTATCTGGCCGCTGGTTCAAAGCTAAGCCGAACCGCGCCGAAGACTGGCGATGCGCCGTTCGACGAATATGTTTCTGACCCGGCCAAACCCGTACCCTTTCGCGCGCGCCCCATCCAACCCATGGGATACGGCGGTCGCTTTACCTGGTCCCTTTGGCTGGTCGACGATCAGCGAGAGCCTTCCGGTCGTCCCGATGTTGTGGTGTTCACTTCTGACGTCCTGACTTCTCCCATGAAGATCAGCGGGCAGCCGGTCGCCAATCTCGTAGCCTCGACCAGCGGCACCGACTCCGACTGGGTTGTCAAGTTGATCGACCTATATCCCGACGAAGTGGCGGGCGACGCCGCCATGGGCGGCTACCAGCTGATGATTTCCGCCGACATCTTCCGCGGCCGCTATCGCGAAAGCCTGGAGACCCCCAAGCCCATCGCCGCCGGCCAGCCGCTGCTCTATCGCTTCAACCTGCCAACGGCAAACCACGTCTTCCTGCCCGGCCATCGCATCATGGTGCAGATTCAATCCAGCTGGTTCCCGCTGTACGACCGCAATCCGCAAACTTTCGTTCCCAATATTTTCTGGGCAAAGCCTGACGACTATCGCAAGGCCGAGCAGCACGTCTATCACGCGCCCGGCCAAGCGAGCTTCATCGAATTGCCGCTGGTAGTGTCGCCGTAACGGTGAACTGCGGGTCGGCGTGGCGCAGGCTTACCGGCTGTACTGATTCCGCTTTTTATCGGCGTGCCGCTCCAGCCCGAGCTGAATCAGCCTGTCGATCAGGTCTGCATACTCCAGCCCGGAAGCCGCCCACAGCTTGGGATACATACTGATCGCCGTGAATCCCGGCATGGTGTTGATCTCGTTCAGATAAATCTTGCGCGCCTTGTTCGGCGGACCAGGCTCCATCAGAAAATCAACGCGCGCCAGGCCGGAGCAATCGACGGCTTTAAAGGATCGTATCGCCAGTTCCTGAACTTTCTTCGTTTCCGCTTTCGTGAGCTTCGCCGGAATAATCAGCTCGGACCCTTCGTCAAGATACTTGGCGTTGTAGTCGTAGAACTCTTTCACCGGAACAATCTCGCCCGGAATCGAAGCTACCGGTTCGTCGTTGCCCAGCACCGAGCACTCGATCTCGCGCGCCTTATTTTTCTTCCCGCCGACGCCCTGTTCGATGACGATCTTGCGGTCGAATTTCGCCGCTTCCTCGATGGCCGGGCCAAGTTCTTTTCGATCGTGCGCCTTGCTGATTCCCACCGACGACCCCAGATTCGCCGGCTTCACGAAAACCGGATACTTCAACTTGCTCTCGACAAACTTCTGGACTTTCTTCGGCTCCTCTTCCCACGCGCTGCGGAGAATTGTGACGTGCTTCACGATCGGAATCCCCGCCGCCATAAACAAGGACTTCATGATGTCTTTGTCCATGCCAGCGGCCGAGCCCAGCACACCCGCGCCTACATAGGCGATGTCCGCCAGTTCGAGCAAGCCCTGGATGGTTCCGTCCTCGCCGAACGTGCCATGCAGCACGGGAAAAATCACATCCACATTAATGGCACGATCGCTGGCCCGCCGCGTGAGCGCCGACTCCGTCTGAAACGGTACCAATCCACTCTGCCGGTGAACCGGCTCCGGCGGCACCACCACCGCCTCGCCGCGGGCCAGTACCGCCGCCGGTTGCGTAGTTTCAGGATCGCCCGCGCGCAAATGGCGCGGCTCGATGATCAACTTGCCCTGTAGCAGGTTCTCGGCGTCGGCAGCCGTCAGCCAATGGCCATCCCTAGTAATGCCGATGGGCACGACTTCATATTTATCTTTATCAATGGCCTGCAAAACCGACGCGGCGGAGAGCAGCGAGACTTCATGCTCGCCGCTGCGCCCGCCAAAAAGAATTCCGACTCGAAGTTTTCTCATAATCTTAATTACAAAATCTTCTTTCCAAACGCCGACAGCGCCAGCTCCACCGCAAGGTCAGCAGTCTGGTTGTGCTCATCGATCACAGGATTCACTTCGACGATCTCGAAACTCAGCATGCGTCCGTGATCGGCAATAATCTCCATCGCCAGGTGCGCTTCGCGATAAGTCGCACCACCGCGTACCGGAGTGCCCACTCCCGGCGCGTCCTCGGGATCGATCCAGTCCATGTCCAGTGAAATGTGATATCCCGTCGTTCCGCGGCTTGCCATGCGAAGCGCTTCTTCCATCACCGTACGCATGCCGCGCTCGTCGATATCGCGCATGGTGAAAACGCCGATGCCGGCGCGGCGCACGTGTTCTTTTTCAATCGCATCGATGTCGCGCACCCCCACCAGCACGCAGTTCTCCGGCTTTACTTTCGGTGAAAAATCGAAAATGTTCGACAGTTCCGCTGGACCCAGCCCCATCAGCGCCGCCAAAGGCATCCCGTGCACATTGCCGCTGGGCGAACTGTCGGGAGTATTGATGTCGGTGTGGGCGTCGATCCAGATCAGCCCGATGTGCTGATTTTGACGCCGAAAAAATTCCGCCACGCCCGAAACCGTGCCTGCCGCCATCGAATGATCCCCGCCCAGCGCCAGCGGAATTTTCCCGGCTTCAAGCGTCTTCACCACTAGCTCCGCATGCTTCGTGCACGTCGCGGTAATCTCCTTCAAATATTTGGCGTGCGTGTCACCTTCTTTTTTCTGCTCCGGAATGGCGACCGCAATGTTCCCGCCATCTTCCACTTCATGTCCCAAGGCTTCCAGCCGCGCTTCCAGTCCCGCCACGCGCACGGCCGAAGGACCCATATCCACGCCGCGCCGCGATTGCCCCAGATCCAGCGGCACACCGATCACGCGAATCTTCTTGGGAGCAATGTTGGTAGTGCTGATGTTGGTCATAGGATTTTGTAATTTGGCAATCGGGTAATTTGTAAATTGAAAACCTAGCCGTATCCGTTCTTAAATTGCTAATTGCAAAATTACCCGATCACAAAATTCCTTCATGGGTAGAGCCGGTGCAGCATCCTCGGGAACGGAATCGTCTCCCGCACATGTTCGAGGCCGCAGATCCACGCTACGGCTCGCTCAATGCCCATGCCGAATCCGCTGTGGGGCACGCTGCCATACTTGCGCAAATCCAGATACCACTTGAACGCCTCTTCCGGCAAACCGTGTTCGTGGATGCGCTGCACCAGCAATTCGTGCGACGCCATACGCTGGGAGCCGCCAATGATTTCGCCGTAACCTTCCGGCGCCAGCACATCTACGCAGAGCGCCAGCTCCGGACGCTGCGGATCCGGCTCCATGTAGAACGCTTTCACCTTCGCCGGGTATCGATGCACCATCACCGGCTTGTCAAATTGCGCCGAAAGATAGGTTTCGTCTGGCGAGCCCAGATCGCCGCCCCAGTCAAACTTCGCTTCCAGCGCGCCTTTGGCGTGGCCTTCCTGCAGATTCTTCACCGCATCGTCATAGCTGAGCCGCGGAAACGGAGGCTCGATTTTTTCCAGCTTCGATATATCCCGGCCAATCGCCTGCAAGTCCGCGCGCCTCCGCTCCAGGCAACGCTTCACTACAAAACTAATGAACGCCTCGGCCAGATCCATCAGATCGTCGAGTTGCGCGTAAGCAATCTCGGGCTCGACCATCCAGAATTCAGTGAGGTGACGCCGCGTTTTCGATTTCTCCGCGCGAAACGTTGGACCGAACGAATACACTTTGCCCAGCGCCATCGCGGTCGCTTCGATATAAAGCTGGCCGGACTGCGTGAGGTACGCCTGCTCCTCAAAATAATCAACCGGGAACAGCGTACTCGTGCCTTCGCAAGCCGCCGGAGTCAGAATCGGCGGATCGGTCAAAGTAAAACCGCGCTCGTCAAAAAAATCGCGCACCGCCTTCACAATCTCCGCCCGCACCCGCAGAATCGACGCCTGCCGCTGCGATCGCACCCACAGGTGCCGGTGCTCCATCAAAAACTCCGTGCCGTGCTCCTTCGGAGTGATCGGATAAGGATCCGACTCCGGCACGCGCTGCACCACCTGCACATTCATCACATCCAGCTCGAAGCCGCCGGGCGCGCGCTTATCGGCGCGGACCTTGCCTTCGACGATCACGCTCGACTCCTGCGTCAGGGTCTTGATCGCCTCAAACACCTCCGGCGTGACGGCGTTCTTCGGCACCACTCCTTGAATCACGCCCGAGCCATCGCGAAACTGCGGAAACAAAAGCTTCCCACTCTCGCGCAAGTTATAAAGCCAGCCTCGCAGGGTAACGGACTGTCCCTCATACTTTCCAATTTCAGTAATCGTACTTACCGGTGATGACATAGTAAAAGTTTGTAATTTGGTAGTTGGGTAATTTAGCAATTTAGCAATTGAGCAATCGAGCCGTTGAAACACTCGGGTTGTCGTTCTCAAATTACCCGATTACGAAATTACTCAATTGCCACATGTGTTACGCGGTTTCCAGCTTGTCGAACGTCTCCCTCAGCTTTTCCAGCGGATTCACCTTTTCATCCTCCCCGAGTTCCAGCATCAAGGGCGGCGTCTGGGGCGCGGATCGCAATAATTCCATCGCCTCCTTCCAGTCGATTGTCCCCTGTCCCGGCCACAAGTGAGAATCCTGCACTTTGCCATTGTCGTGGACGTGCGTGGAGCAAATCTGCGTCCGCAGGACAGCGAAAGCCTCGCTCACCGAACTCATCATGTGCGCGTGGCCAAAGTCGAAACAGATTCCCACGTCGTCAAAGTGTGCCGCATGAATCATCTCGACCAATCTCTCCGGGGTGGAAAGTTCGTTGGGAATGTTTTCCAGCAGAATGCGCACGCCCAGCGGCTTGGCGAACGCCCGCAAATGTTCGATCGCGGTCATCGCCGATTCGAATTTCTTCTCACTGAAACTCTCGTTGGGCACGCCCAGGTGCTGCACCAGAAAACGGAACGGAATCTGTTCCGCAATCTCGAGCGCCCGCTTCACCTCATCCATTGCCTCTACCAGCCCGGCGCGGTCGGTGGATGCGATATTCACCGGCGGCGCTCCGGCGCGACCCCATTCATAATCCGCATAGAGCGGCGAATGCACGGAGTTCAGCGGCACTCCGCTCCCACGAAACCACTCCGCAATCTCTTTGACGTGGGCCTTGCGATTGGCATAGTCAAGATGCTGGCGCGCCGCGAAGATTTCGATCGCCTGCACTCCGCTGCGAGTCAGCCCATCCAGAATTCCAGGATGCAGCCGCTCCTTCACATATAAGTAAGTTGAGACTGCCTTCACCATGCCGGATCCTTGTTCACTAAAGTTCGCACGATAAATTTCGTTCTATAAACTTCGACCGATCATTTCGGCCGACAATCTCTTCCTAGTAGCCCACTGCTTTCCCGTTGCTCCGATAGTCGCTGGCGCCCAGGCGCTCGCCGGTCTTCGGATCGATGGCAATACACTCCGCGTCGCTCCAATAAGGAGAAACGTCGCCATCTCCGTGCAGACCAAACTCCACCTTATATCCCATCTTTCGCAAAACGCTCACCGTATCCGGCGAAAACCATTGCTCAACGGTCAGCACGTCGGGCAACCACTGATTATGAAAGCGCGGAGCATCCACCGCTTCCTGAATATTCATTCCGTAATCGACAACGCCCATCAGCACATTCGCCACGGTAGTAATAATCTTCGAACTTCCAGGCGAACCCAGGACCAGAAAGGTTTTCCCATCATGTACTACGATGGTGGGAGTCATCGACGAGAGCGGCCGCTTTCCGGGCCCGATGGCATTCGCCGCGCCTTGAATCAATCCATCGGCATTCGGCACACCTGGCTTGGCGGAGAAATCATCCATCTCGTCGTTCATCAGGAATCCCAGCCCATCCGCCGTGACGCGCGATCCAAACCAGTCATTGATCGTAGTCGTCACCGCGACCGCATTTCCCGCCGCATCCACCACCGAATAATGCGTGGTGTGCGGCGATTCATGAAATGCCAGTGGCCGCGGATGCACTGCCGCATACTGCTCCAATTCGCTGAAGATGGCAGGCCGCTTTAAGTCCTTGCTGGCTGTAGCACGCGTGTCATCAATCGAATCCCGCCACGCCGCACCATACTTCTTGTCGATGAGCTGTGCCACCGGAAGCTTCGCGAAGTCCGGATCGCCCAGGAATTCCGCGCGATCAAAAAACGCCCGCCGAAATGCCTCTATCGTGTAGTGAATCGATTCCGCCGACCGGTCTCCGAGCTTCGCCAGATCGTACCCTTCCAGAATATTCAGCGACTCGATCAGGACAGTTCCTCCCGAAGATGGCGGCGGCGCGCTGATCACTTCGTAACCGCGATAGGTGCCGCGAATTGGCTCACGCTCCTTCACCTCATAATGAGCCAGGTCGTCCGCGGTGATCAGCCCTCCACCTTTCTGCATGGCGACCGCCAGTTCCTGCGCCAGCCGCCCGTGATAAAAATCGTCCGGCTTCGCGGCAATCCGCTCCAGCGTGCGCGCCAAATCGGGCTGCCGGAAAATCTCTCCCGGCTCGTAGTAATTGCCATCTCGTTGAAAGATTCGCCGCGACTCCGGAAACTGGCTCAAATATTTGTCATGCAGATCGCGCGCTTCGTTCCAGCTCAGTGCATAACCTTCGCGGGCCAGCCGAATCGCCGGTGCCATCACCTGCTTCAACGTCAGCTTCCCAAATTTCTGCTCGGCGTAGACCAAGCCCGCGACCGATCCCGGCACGCCAATCGACTTGTATCCAATCTCGCTGGCGTTTTCGATCACATTGCCCTGGGCGTCAAGATACATGTCGGCCTTCGCCGCCGCCGGAGCCTTCTCGCGATAATCGAGAAAATGCGTCTTCCCATCGGCCATGCGAATCAGCATGAATCCGCCACCGCCCAAGTTTCCCGCTGCCGGGTGCACCACCGCCAACGCAAAACCCGTAGCCACCGCGGCATCCACCGCATTGCCGCCGGCCTGAATGATCTCGACTCCCACCCGCGAAGCCAACTCCTGCGCGCTCACCACGATTCCGTGTTGTGCATGCACTGGCTGCGTGGAGCCGAAACTTCGCGGCGCCGTGCATAGCGAGGCAGCCGCCATCAGCAGCAAAATCAATAATTTGTGCCGAAATCGCATCCGATCGAAGTATCCGGGAATGGGCGGACTCTTGAGGCTAGCCGACCACGGCAAGCAGAGTCAAATCCCGTTGGGTGGGCGTAGTGTTCGCCGAAGAACTTGAACTCATCAGCCCTTTCGTTTGCGGCCTGGGTATCGCGCACGCTCCTTCGTCTTCTTAGTCGCAGACTTCTTACCCGCGGACTTCTTGGGTGCAGAAGACGGTCGGCTTCCTTTCGGTGCGTTCGCCGCCACCATCTCATAAGATGTCCGAATCAGTTCCCGAAGCTCATCCCAACCCACCGCGTCGATCCGATCCAGCATCACCCACTTGTAGCGCCCCACGTAGGGTGCTGGACGAATATCTTCGCGCTCAATCAGCTCCGCAAAACTGTCAGGCGTGCATTTAAAACAAAGCCGCGGATTGTCGAGTCCGAGCATCAAGAAAATCTTTCCGCCGACTTTGAAGCAGAGATCGTCGCCCCACTGCAGGTTTTCTTTGGCTCCGGCAAACGCCAGGCCAAATTCGCGAATCGCGTCTATATTCATAACTTTTGAATTCTGAATCGCACTAACCCAGCCTTCAACTCAAATCCAGACGTAACTAAGAGATTTGAAATGCAAACCCGCAAACTTGGCAACTCTGATCTGAACATTACTCAGCGATGCACAGAAAACATACCCAAGTTTCTCCGTGCCTCCGTGACTCTGTGGTGAACTTCCTTAAGCCCTTTCCACCTCCCTGATCACCGTCACCTTGCTGTAAGCCACGCGAAATCCCAGCCGCTCGCAGTTGCGCTGCGAAGCCGAGCCGCCGTTCGTCACCGCAACGGCGTACTCACATCCGGCTTCGGCCGCTGCTGCCAGGCGCACGCACAGCAAGGCAGTTTGCAGGCCGCGTCCGCGGAACTCGGCATCGGTTCCGGCCCCGCATAGCGCAAATACACGGTGCTGTGGAATGAGCAGCCCGGCTCCGCAGGCTACCGCTTGGCCTTCGACGCTCGCCGCGAACGTGACTGCGCCTTCCATCTGGTAAAACGGCGTTAAAAGATCCTGAAACGCTTCCGGCGCACCTTCGGGAAAGAATGCGCGCTCCACGATGGCGCCTAATTCTCGCGCTTCTTCCGGACGTCCGCGGCGAATCTCGCAGCCCGCAGGAACGGCGGGCAGCGTCTCGTTCGCGTCGAGTCTCCGGTAGAGCACATTGTTCAACTCGGCGATGCCATAGCCGCGCTCTTTGAACATCTCAAACACAGCCGGATCGTGCAGCGGACAGAGATCCACCTGCGATGGAGCATTATGCGAACGATAGAACTGCTCGATCCGATCGAGATCCTCTGCGCTGAAGGCCTGGTCCAAGCCCAAGCCGGTCGCCCGTCCGATGGGCGATCCCAGCCCCGCGAAGATCATGTGCCCGCCGCAGATTTCTTCCTCTGCAACTCCGATCTCGAGCCGCATCGTCTGAAATGCACGTGCATACAGAACCTGCGGCATTTCTTCGCACGCCTCAAAACGGCGCGCTAATGCCTTATCCACGAATTGCATGTCGAATGTCCTTTCTGGATGGAAATTGCAATGAAAGGCGAGAACGAAGCGCACACTTCGGCGCGATTCGTTCAATTTGCAAATTGCGGATTTAGCGAACGGCAGTCATAGGCAGGAAAACAGCATACCGGGACCGGCGCCTTCGGCGCAATTCAATTCTGGCGCCATACGGAAACGGCCATCTCTCTTTACACCTGTTCCCGCGCTTCGCCCAGGGCGACGCTTACATCCATTTTTTTCTTGTTGCGGTAGATCGTGATCTTCACCGTGTCGCCGGCGCGGTGATTGTTCATCATCTGTGCCAGGTCGTTCTCGTCCTCAACTTTGTCGCCGTCGATGGCAACGATCAGATCTCCACCCAACATGATCGGAATGTTCCCCAGATAGGCGCGTTCCGAGCCGCCGCGGAGGCCGGCCTGGTCGGCGGAGCCGCCGGGGATAACCTGTACGATCAGCAAACCGTAATCCACGGGCAATCCCATTTCATCGGCGAGTTCGGCGCTGATGGGAATCGTGCGCACTCCGAGCGCCGGACGCCGCACCCGGCCCAGCGTCATCAGATCGTTGAGCACGGCCTTGGCGGTATTGATCGGAATGGCGAAGCCGATGCCCGCATTCTGGCCCACGCTCGACAGAATCATCGTGTTGATGCCAATCACTTCGCCATGCCAGTTCATCAGCGGACCGCCAGAGTTGCCGGGGTTGATGGCGGCGTCGGTCTGAATTGCTTCATCAATGGTTGCGCCGTTCGGCTCGCGGACCGGGCGGATCGAACTGACGATGCCGCGCGTCATGGTTCCCGCCAGTCCAAACGGATTGCCGATGGCATAAACCTTTTGCCCGACCTGCAAGTTGCGCGAGTCGCCCAGCACCGCAGGAATGAGGTCGGGGGCCTTGATCTGAATCACCGCCAGATCATGCGCCGGATCCGTGCCTACAACCGTCGCCTTGTACTTCTTGCGATTGTGCAGCGTCACTTCCACCTGGCGGGCGTCAGCGACCACGTGGTAGTTGGTCAGAATGTGCCCGTCCTTGTCGATGATGAAGCCTGAGCCTTGCCCTTCCTGAGGCTGAAGGCCATAAAAGAAGTCGAAGGTCATGGCGCGCGAGGTGACGTTGACCACCGAGGGGATGTTCTTGCGATATACGAGAATATTGTTCTGCTCTTCGCTGTCGAGGCCCTCGTTGCCGGCAGCTTCCGTGATCTCCACCTGCGTGGGCGGATGCAACCAATCCCTGGGATGAAGCAGGCCCAGGTGCGAGTTCGAGCGCCAGGTAGTGAAGTAGAAGAAGGCGCCGGCGATCAGCAGCGCGAACATTGCGGGTCGTATAAGTCTCATAAGTGCAACCTTGCTGCACGAGGACCGGCCTGGAGCCAGCAACCGAGAAGGCCCTGATTTGATTCTAAACAATGTTCCGCTTACAGGCACGCGGACTCGGTTATTACGTGTAACGGACTTTCCAGGGCGGGAACCGAAAAGCTACCGCGAAACCGGTGCAACGATCGGCAAACTGGCGGTGACCACCGTGCCATTTTCGCTCGACTGGATTTCAAGCTGTCCGCCGAGTTGCTTCACTCTTTCGCGCATGCCCTGAATTCCGACGCCGGCTTTTGCCAGCTTCAAGGACGATCCTCCGTTGTTCGAAACGAGCATGCCTCGGCCCTTGTCCTGAATCTGAAGACAAGCTCCCTGGGCAGAGCGAGCCACACGGATGGTCGCCTCCTTGCTCCCGGAGTGGCGATGAATATTGGTCAGGCATTCCTGCACGATGCGGAACATGGTCATCTCCATCTCGCGCGGCAGCCGGCCGAGGTCGGGCGACAAATCGAGCTGGACATCGATCTTGCTGCGCTCGGCAAAGCCTTGCACATACCAGCGCAGCGCCGAAGGCAGGCCGGCTTCGTCCAGCAACGGGGGATGAAGCAAGTACGAAACGGTGCGCAGTTCCTTGGATAGCTGCTCGACCAGGTCGATGCTCTCCCGAATGCCGTTCGCGAATTCCGCGTTCATCTTCCGCGCTTCCTCTTCGATCGGCGTCAGGTTCATCTGCACCGCAACCAGAATCTGACCGGAGCTGTCATGCAGGTCGCGGGCGATACGGCGGCGTTCCTCATCCTGAGCGCGCAGCAGCCGGCCGGAAAGCTCGCGAACGGTTTCGGCCTGCTCCAGCAGAACCGCGTTTTTTTCCTCGAGCTCCTGAGTGCGTTGCTTGACCCGCGCCTCCAGTTTTTCGCGCAGTTCCTTCTGCTCGGTGAGGTCCAGTCCGGTGGCAACGATCATGACCAGATTTCCAGCATCGTCCAGGACCGGACTGAGCGTGCGATGGGCAAAGCGAGGGGTTCCGTCCGCCAAACAGAAATAACATTCTTCCTGAACCAATTCGCCGCTCGCGGCTCGGCCCACGCTGTTCTTCAGGCCCGCCGCCTCATCGGGCAGGCGCGACCGCCAGAAGTCCCAAAACTTGCGGCCGATAGCTTCCTCCCGCTCGAGGCCCGAGGCTTCCAAGGCTGCCCGATTTACCTCGATGATGGTCCCATCCGGACTGAGCAGTATCAGAAAGGAATAGGTTTGGCTGAATGCGGCTCGCAGCCGGGCTTCGCCTTCCCTGAGCGCCCGCTCGATGCGCTTGCTCTCGGTAACATCGCGGGCAATTTTCGAAGCTCCCACAATCCGTCCGGTTGAATCTTTCATCGGAGAAACGGTGAGAGAAATGTTTATCTTCTTCCCGGATTTGGTGACGCGAACCGTTTCATAGTGCTCGATGCGTTCGCCGTTCCGCAGCCGTTTGATGATTTGTCTTTCTTCGTCGTGCAGTTCCGGGGGGATGATGATGGTGATGGGCTGTCCCACTGCTTCCTCGGGGGTGAATTCGAAAATACGCTGGGCCCCGGCGTTCCAGCTGGCGATGATGCCATTGAGATTCTTGGATACGATGGCGTCGTCGGACGATTCGACAATCGCGGCCAGCCGGTATTTTGCCTGCTCGGCTTCTCGACGCACGCTGATGTCCTGAATGACCACGATGAAGCGCTTGACCCGGCGGTCTGGCCCGCGAACGGTGGAAACCCGCAAACCTACCCAGACCACGGAACCGTCTTTGCGGATGTAACGCTTCTCCCTCGAATAAGTATCGGCGAGTCCGGCCCTCATCTTGTCAAGTTGTGGAAGTTCGACTTCGAGGTCATCCGGGTGAGTAATGTCCTGAAACTTCATCTGCAATAATTCTTCCCGGCTGTAACCGGTGATCTCGCACACTTTGTCGTTCACCTGCAGCCAGCGGCCATCGGGGCTCTGGTGCGCCACGCCCAGGTTCGCAAGTTCGAAAGTCGATCGATAAAGTTCTTCACTCTCGCGCAGGGCCTGCTCCAATGCGGAACTGCGTTGCACGATCTCCTGGGAATCGATATGCGGAGCTTGCCCATTTTGAGCAAGGGTTGGGTCAAAAAATGGCTTGTGCCGGCTGACCGTGTCCAGGGCAACCAGCAAGTCTCTGGCGATGGAGGACTTCACTACATATCCGCGAGCGCCCGCTTTGGCTGCCTGCCGGATCATTTCAGGAGATTCGTGCTGGCTGAGAATGAGCACCTCGGAATCCGGAAGTGCCGCCCGGATGAGATGGGTGGCTTCCAAACCATTCAGCTTCGGCATGCTGACGTCCATTACGATCACGTCAGGACTGAACTGCCGAGCCTTTTCCAGCGCATCCTGCCCGTCTACCGCTTCGCCGCATACCTCGTAATTGGACTGGCTGAGGATGAGAGAGCGGACGCCCCGGCGAACCACTTCATGGTCATCGACGATTAGCACCCGCATAATAGACTCTCGGACTTATCCTATCGAAAACGACTGGGTCGCACCGTTGCCTGGATTCACTCCGGGGAGGTTCACCTGTATCCGCAGTGGTCAAACTTACGAAAACGCTTCCAACGCAGCTCCTTATAATACGGACGTAAGAGGAAGGCGCTGTATACAGTGAATGCTGTACCCTTTGCCGCGAGCCAGCGACGCGCGCATTACCCCTGGGCGGTGACGTCCCGGACCAGCTCTTGCCATGCCTGGCGGACCTGCTCCCGGGTCTGGTCGAGCGAGCCGGAATTATCGATCACATAGTCGGCGGCTTTAACCTTTTCATCTTCCGGCAGTTGCGCCGCCATGCGGCGGGCGACTTCTTTGCGGGCGGCCTCGAGGTCCAACTTTTGCCGGGCAGCGAAGCGGGCTACGCGTTGATCATCGTGGCAGGTGACGACGATCAGGCGGTCAAAGCGTTTTGCAGCACCTGCTTCAATGATCAGCGCTGCTTCCACAATGGCGATGGCATTCGGATCCTGGCTTCCCATCTGCTCCATCCACTCTTCCTGGCTGCGAATCACCGCGGGATGCACGATGCGGTTCAGCTCCTCAACCCGCGATGGGATGGTGGAGGACGCTGTGGAATTCTTTGCCGGCACGGATGAAGAGTTTGAGCCGAAGGCGGCTTCCGCAAGTTTGGCGCGGTTCACGCTAAGGTCGGGATTGAGAATTGCTCCGCCAAAATGACGTACCACTTCGTTGTAAACCGCTTGGCCGGGACGCATCAACTCGTGCGCGATGCGGTCCGCCTGCACGAGATGCGCGCCGAGAGCGACGAACATCTCGCCCACCACGCTTTTGCCCGACGCGATGCCGCCCGTGAGGCCGACTTTCAGCATAGATTCAGTGGCCAGTGATCAGGGAGCAGTGGCCAGTACTCAGCCCCGAACCGCCTGCACGGCACACGCTTTCCGTAATCCACAGAAAACGAAAATCGCGAATCTGGTCATTGACCACTGACCACGGACCACCGGGCCCGATTCAATCTTGCGGCTTTCACGGTGTTGTACATCAGCATCGCGATGGTGAGTGGACCGACACCACCGGGAACGGGCGTCAGGGCTCCGGCGATTTCTGCGACTTCGGGGTGCACATCGCCCACTAAGGTCGATCCTTTGCTCCGAAAATTTTCTTCCCGCTTGGAGTTGCCGGCGAACAGCCGCTGAAATTCCACGGGATCTGTCACCTTATTCATGCCGACGTCGATCACCGTTGCGCCCGGCTTCACGAAATCGCGGGTGATCATCCCGGCACGGCCAATGGCGGCGACGAGAATGTCGGCGCGGCGGCAAACCGCTGGAAGATCGTGTGTCTTCGAATGGCAGACGGTAACCGTGGAGTTGGCATTGATCAGCAGCATGGCGGCGGGCTTGCCAACGATGTCGCTGCGTCCCACGACCACCGCTTCCTGCCCGGCGACCGGAATGTGGCTTCGCTTCAGAATCTCCATGACCCCGGCCGGCGTGCAGGGGACAAGGCCCGGACGCTGGGTTGAAAGCAAGCCCACGTTGACGGGATGGAAGCCGTCGACATCCTTCGCCGGATCGACCGCCATCAGCACTTTCTTGGAATCAACCTGGCCGGGCAAGGGCAGCTGCACCAGGATGCCGTCGATCTCATCGCGGCGGTTCAGATCGTTGATCAGGTTGAGCACTTCCAATGTGGTGGAAGCTTCGGCCAGAGTATGCTGTTCGCTATAGAGGCCAACTTCTTCACAAGCCTTTACCTTGCCGCGAATGTAGATTTCCGACGCGGGGTTGTGGCCCACCAGGACAACCGCCAGGCCGGGGCGAACTCCGGCCGCGGTCAAATTCTTGGCTTCTGCCGATACCTCACTGCGGATTTCGTTCGCGATACGGACACCGTCAAGGATTCGGGCGGACATAGTTTCAATTCCGTTGAGATTCTATCGCATTGCCACGGTCCGGAGAGTTGCGAGTAGCGCGTACGGAGTGGCGAATGTGCTCTCGGCACTGGGTACTCGGTACTCGCTGTGGTGAACGGATTTTGCCTGGCGTACAATGCCTCTCATGATTGCAAAGGAGTTGCTGGAGATTCTGGTCTGCCCGGCTTGCAAGCAGGCGCTCGACTATCGTCAAAATCCTGAGAGCCTGAAGTGCACGCAGTGCCACCGCGTATATGCCGTAAAGGACGATATTCCCATCATGCTGGTAGACGAGGCGACCATCGAGAACTCCTGACCGTTGACTGTGGAAAATGTGTCCCTAGGGACCAACGGTGCCTCCGCTGGTTCGCCTCCGCCGCGAACTCTAAAGTTTCATGCCGGTTTCACACCCTTGTAACCTCCTCCCATGTACCTTCGAAATTTCCCGATTTCTCGGGAGTCGAGTGGTGACAACAGACGGGCAGGTTCCCGACCGAAATGACACTCCGTGTCAGTTCCGAGACCGCCAAGGGTACCAAAGAGACCTTACGATTGCGGGAAGGCCCGGTCAGCTTCCCCGCAACTTCCGATGAATAGAAGGGTTTATGAAACCAAGACGGGTTCCGATACGTATATGAAACAAGGGTCCAATTGCGGCAGCAGAATTGCATGCAACTTGTACGGCTGCCGATGAGTCTAATAGGCAAAAGTGGTAGTTAGGTCGGAGTCGGAGGTGATGACGGCCATGCGTGAAAATACGGTGACGACAGAGAGAGTCAACAACGATAAAGACAGGTTCACGGCAACCGAGCTGGCGGCATTGCGTAGCGATCTGCTGCAGGGTGGCATGATCGACTCCTACGAGGCCGCGGAACTGTTGCAGGTTTTTCTGATGGGGCGCGGCTATGGGGTTTCGCCCAAAGCGGCGCTCGATGCGGCTGGCCGGGTCGAGATGGCGGGATGCGCTCTGCCGGTTCTGCAGCACGAACTGGAGAACCTTGCGCTGGTGATGTAAGAACTTAGTTCTCCGGGCTGTTGCCCGGGTGGCGAACAAAAGATTTTGACATTCTGGGCCGGCTTGACGAAACAGTATTGCCGAGCCCAGTTCCACGGAAAGAAAGCCGGGCAAACCAGCCCGGCTTTGTGGCTTTTGGCCAATGGTGTGAGGTTAGTGGAGCAGGACGTCTCTCACCAGCTTCAGATCGCCATCTACTTCTTCTTCGCCTCGGCCGCCGCGGCAGCCCGATTGGCTCGATCCTGCAAGGCTAGCGTTACAACTTGGAGCATGTCGTCCTGGGGTGCGGGCTTTCCCGTCCAGATTTCGAACTGGCGAGCGGCCTGGTGGACAAACATCTCAATGCCGGGAATGATTTGCGCGCCTCGTTGTTTGGCCAGCTGCAGCAGGCGGGTTTCGGCAGGATCGTAGATCATGTCGAAAACGTATCGGGCATTGATCTCTTTTTCCTGCAGCGGAGTTTCGCGGGTATTGCCCATGCCGACCGGCGTGGCGTTGATGATCACATCGAAGGCATATTTCTTGAGGTCGGCGCGCTTGATCGAGCGCGCGTGGGCTCGGCGAGCCAGCTTTTGCGCCGTGGCGGCGCTGCGATTCAAAATGTAGACTTCCGCCCCGCGTTCCTTCAGTCCAAACACCGCGGCCCGCGCCGCGCCGCCTGCGCCCAGCACCAGAATTTTTGCATCCTGCAACGTGCTGAGCCGGCGCTCCAGGGGACGCACCACTCCGGAAGTATCCGTGTTGAAGCCGTAGAGTTTGCCGTCCTGCGCTCGCACCACCGTGTTGCAGGCTCCGATCTTGGTGGTGTGCGAGTCGGTGTTATCGAGGAAGGGAAGAATCGCTTCCTTATACGGCATGGTGATGCTGAGGCCGTGAATGGGAATCTCGCGCACGCAGGTGAGCAGGTCTTTCAGAGTTTTGGCGTGCAGCGCCAAATAGACTGCGTTGACGTTTTCGCGGCGGAAGGCTGCATTCATGATCGCAGGCGAGAGCGAATGGACAACCGGATCTCCGGCAACACCATAAACCCGCGTGGCCACGTCAACCTGTTCGATGCGATACAGGCTGCGCAGTTCCTGCGCGCTGACTTGTCCCGGAGCGGTTTCTTCTCCGGGACTGACGGCGGCGAAGGTAAATACGCTTCCCGCGCGGACTCCCAGCACGCGGCTGATGATCCCCTGTTCTCCCATGCAGACGCCAATGATCGAATGGTTGTCGCTTTCCCGCCCCAGGAACTTGATCATGGAAACATTGTCGGAGAGTGTGGTTGCGGTGCTGACCACTTTGTAGAAGTCGGCGGGAAATTGCCGCATCTTTTCCAGAGTCTCGTCGAGCTTCTTCGTGCCTCGGAAGTCGTGGTATGAAAGAATCAAGGCGGCGCGAGCGCGGAGCTTCTGCAATTGCTCCGGCTTGCACTTCTGCGCGGTTTGCAGTTCTACATCCACCAGTTGGCAACCGGCGGCTGAAGCTTTGGACAGGATATCGAGTTGTGAGGCGATGGAGCCTCGGAACTTGCCTCCGCTGGCCACGCGCCGGCACGTGGCAATGACCGTAATGCCGGAGTGAGTCTCGAGAAAATGCTTGACCTTGGGCAAAGCCAGGCCGGGCTTTGAAAAATAATCTAACCTGAACTCCAGGAACGGGTTATCGCGGATCAGGCCTTCGGCCTTCTCCACCAGTTCGTTCGGGTCCGAGGCGGCCACCGCAACGCAGACCCGCGGCAGCCTCAGGGGCAACAGGCGGGGCGTGTAGCTTTTAGCAGCAGAAATCATCTTGAATCAACAGGTTCGGATCAATGCAATAGGTTCGGCGCGAATCTTACAGGGGTCGAATTCCAGATGCAACAGGGATTCACATTTCCCGGCAAAAAACTCCGTTTCGCGTCCCGACTGACACCCTCGTAACCTTGACCCCCTCTTACCCCCTTGTTACCTTCCACTTGGAGCAATGCTTCCAAGGCATTTGACTGGGGAAAAGGTGCCCGAGGGCGCCTGTTCTCGGAGGTAACATGAAGAAACTAGGGATTTTATTGCTGCTGGTAGCAAGCGCCGCCTGGGCTCAGTCGGCAGCCGATATGAATCCAGCCAGCACCACGCCGCAGGGTACGGTCAATACGACTGCCAACTTCCCCGTGCAACGGGTGCAAATGCCTACTTACGCAGATGTTTACTGCGCTGGTTTCATCAACCGCCAGACTCTGCCCGATGCCAACTTCGTGGCTGGTGGACTGGAAACTCCCACCGACACCAAGTTTGTTCGCGGCGATATCATTTATCTGCAAGGCACAGGATATACGCTGGGCGCGGAGTATGAGATTATTCGCGCGCTGCGTGACGTGAATGAGTACGAAATGTTTCCCGGACAGCGCAAACTGCTACAGTCCACCGGACAGGCCTACGGGGAAATCGGCCGGGTACGCATCGTCGACGTACGCAGCAAGGCAGCCATCGCCAACATCGAATACACCTGCGACCCGATCAATCCCGGGGATACCGCCATTCCTTTCGCGGAGAAAGACATGGTGGCATTTCATCCGCCCCTGCGCTTCGACCGCTTCCTGCCCACGGGCAGCAAGGTTTCCGGACGCATTGTGATGGGAAGAGATTTTGATGCGACCCTCGGTACCGGACAGAAGGTCTACATCAACGTGGGAACCAACCAGGGCGTGAAGGTGGGAGACTATTTCCGCGCCGTGCGCAGCTACGAAGCTGACCTGAACGATCCCGTCGACTCGCTCTCATTCAAGGCTGCAATCAGCGAAGACACGCAAATGAAGCAGCCCTCCGTCGATCCGAATATGTTGACCAGGTCGAAGGGCCCGGTGATTCATGTGCGTGATCTGCCGCGGCGCGCCGTGGGCGAAATCGTAGTCATCGGAACTACCCCAACCACCGCGACCGGAATGATCGTCTTCGCCATGGAAGATGTTCACGCCGGCGACGGTGTGGAACTGGACGAGCAAGCGCAAGCTCAATAATTTTCCGGCCAGAAACCCAGCCGGGGACGGGCAACCGTCCCCGGTTTTTCGTTTCCGGCTCATGGCAGAATAGCGGCATGCCCTCTTCGGATGCCCCGGCCATTCCTGATTTTCTCTACGGCACCGCCTGGAAAGAAGAACGAACCCCGGCTCTCGTCGAACTCGCGCTGCGCGCCGGCTTTCGGGGCATCGATACCGCCAACCAGCGTCGGCATTATTTCGAAGAGGGAGTCGGTCAGGGATTGGCCGCCGCCTATCACGCCGGAGTAGTCAAACGCGCCGATCTTTTTCTGCAAACGAAATTCACATACCGACCCGGTCAAGACCATCGCCTTCCCTACGATCCCACGGCCAGCCTTTCGGTGCAGGTTGCGCAATCGCTGGCCAGTTCGCTCGAACATCTCGGTGCCGACCACGTCGATAGCTTCGTGCTGCACGGCCCTTCCTCGGGATATGGCCGGAGCGATGCCGACGGTGAAGTTTGGGAAGCAATGAGGAAGGAGCGCGACGCTGGCCGCACGCGCCTGCTGGGAGTGAGCAATGTTTCGCTGCGGCATCTCGAGCACATGGCGGCCATCCACGCAGAAATGCCTGCCTTCGTGCAAAATCGCTGCTACGCCCGCCTCGGTTGGGATCGCGACGTGCGATTATTCTGCCGCAATCACAAGATCATCTATCAAGGATTTTCGCTGCTCACCGCCAACGCGGAGGTAATGCACGATCCTTTCGTCAACGGGCTCGCCGCACGCGAGAAAGTCACTCCGGCTCAGATTATTTTCGCCTTCGCCCGCGCGGTGGGAATGCTGCTACTCACCGGCACTTCCAGCGCCGAACACATGAAGCAGGATTTGGCCAGCTCCACCTTGGCACTCTCGCCAGACGCAGTGCGGTCGATTGAAAGTCTGTCAGGCTGATCTACGTAATCCGACCCTACTTCAATCCAGTCACGACGTACGCCTCGGACAGCGTGCGATCGTAGACGTATGCGTACGCTGTTCCGTCGGCGGAGAAATGAGGCGCGCCCGTTTCCGTGACTCCCGCTCCCGCTTCTTCGCCGAACGTTTTCCAGAAATCCATTTTGCCAGTCTGTGTGTTGACCTTATAAACTTTCGCGAACTTCGAGCTCCGGCTGGAGGCCGCATATAGAGAAATCCCGTCTGGAAACCAGCCGGCAATATAGTATTTCGAGTCCAGCCCTGGAATGGGACGGATGCTGCCGCCTCCCTCGAGTGGCCAGATTCCCCATTTCCCGTCGGGTCCCAGCACCGCCGTAGTCCTGCCGTCGGGCGAAAGATTCACCCCGGCGACGCCTTCCGGCGTAATCGGCTTGGAATCGCCGTTGCTCAGATCAATCAGGTAGTCGCGCCGGCCATGTCCGTTTTCAATTCCGCCGGCCAGCAGATGTTTGCCATCAGGGAAGAAGCGAACAGTTCCGTAATCCACGGCATCATGCGTCAACGCCCTGGACTCGCCTGCTCCCGTAGGCACCAGGTTCAGCGGTCCGCCCTTCGCCGCTCTGGTGATCACCCATTTCCCATCCGGAGAGATGGCTCCGGCCAGCCCTTCGCCAATCTTCGCGGGTGGCGACCCATCCGTATCGCGAAGGAATACGGTGTAGTTTGCTCCACCGCCATTGCCTTCCTCCTCGAACAAAACTTTTCGGCCGTCCTGGCTGATGTCGCGTGGAATCGACCACCCGAACCAGCCTAGCTCGCGTTCCTCTTTTTCGCCGGGCCCCAAACCGCGTATGCCGATACGATCGTCATTCCGCACCGTCAGCACGGTCCCTTCCTTTATGTCTTCGAGCCACACCCCACCGGGAACGTTCGTGATGGTCCGCTGTTTACCGGCAAGGGTTACCGCGCGCGGGTTCAGGGCGCTTCCGCTATTGCTGGACGTGAACCAGACCTCATCGCCCGCCGGAGACCATAGGATTCCCTCCAGTGACTCCCAACCTGAGGAAAGCTTCTTCTCTTTCTCCTTGCCATCGGCGCCGATGATCGCTACCGAACCCTCGTCGTCTCCGCCTTGATTCTCGTGATCGGCAAAGGCCACCCATTTGCCATCGGGAGAAATCTTCGGGTCGCTGATCCAGCCGATGCTGTCAAACAGCACTTTGCCAATGGGATATTCCAGGCGCCAATGACTGCTTTCCGGAACGTAGCGGACCACCGCCATGCTATCGCCGTTGGCCGACCAGTCCGCGTTCTGCACGTCCTCCAGCACCTCGCGTGGAGTTCCTCCGCTCAGGGGCAGCCGCGCCAGCGTCCCGCTTCGCGCATAGCCGCCGTAGCGCACGGTGTTGAGGCGAATGGCGAGCTCTCCGCTCTTTGAAATCGCCAGCAGCTCGGCATCTTTCAGTCCCAGCTCGCGCGCGCCGGGATCATCTGTGCGCGACAAGTAAAGCTGGCCCTCGCCGCCGTCCCAGGATGCGCTGTATACGATGCTGCCATCGGGCGTAAATCGGGCGTTCCCGATGGAACCGGTGCGAAACGTGATTTGCTTATACTCGGCCTGCGGCGCTGCGCCTTTGCCGCGGCCAAGCAACCAACCGAGAGCCAGCATGACCAGCGCGATTGCCGCCGCTCCCGCGATCGGCAGCAACAGCTTGCTCCGAGGCGGAGCGCTCGCCACCGCCGTTACCCTGGTGCTGGTGCTGGAAACTCCGGTCAGATGTTCCAGATCAAATGCGATGTCGCTGGCGGAATGGAAACGCTGCTCGGGGTTCTTCTCCAGGCAGTGCTGCACAATGCGCTCCAGCGCCGGAGAGACGTTGCGATTGGTTTCGCTTAAATCCGCGGGATCTTCCTTCAGGATGGCGCTCATCGTATCCGCGGCAGTCTCGCGATGAAAGGCGCGCTTGCCGGAAATCATCTCGTAGAGAATCGCGCCAAAGCTGAAGATGTCGGAGCGTGGATCGACGGCGGCGCCGCGCACCTGCTCCGGCGACATGTAACCGGCGGTTCCCATCACCATGCCCGCTTCCGTGGCCTGCGTCATGGTGGGCAGTGCGGTATGGGCTCCGGCTTTATCCTTGGCCGGATCGGGCTGAGTAAGTTTCGCCAGACCGAAATCCAGGATCTTGACCCGCCCATCTTTGGTGAGGAATATATTCTCTGGCTTCAGGTCGCGATGGATGATTCCTTTTTCATGGGCCGCGGCCAGTCCGTGTGCGATTTGCAGGGCATAGTCCAAAGCCTTGCGCACCACGAGTGGCCCGCTGCGCAGCCGCTCGCGCAGGGTTTCGCCTTCGAGAAGCTCCGATACGACATACGGCGAACCTTCGTTCGTGCCGATGTCGAATACCGCCAGAATGTTGGGATGATTCAGAGCCGCCGTGGCCAGCGCCTCTTGTTCGAAACGCCGCAGCCGGTCGGCATCCAGCGAAAGCGCTTGCGGCAAAACCTTGATCGCCACTTCCCGCTTCAAACGCGAGTCGCGGGCGCGATACACCTCACCCATGCCTCCCGCGCCCAGCAGGCTGACGATTTCGTAAGGGCCCAGCTTGGTGCCGGAGGTCAGGTTCATAGGTGGGCCGGATTATAACCCACGCATCAACCGCGGACCGGCTGGTTCAAAGGATTTATCGATCCAGGAGCGCGAGAGCTTCCGCAGTAGTGATAAATCTTGCCCCGAGCGCCTTCAGTTCGGTGACGGCTCGGCGCCCATCTTCCGCCTTCAGGGTTTCGATCGCATCCTCAACCACGGAGACGCGGCGGCCCCGATCGAGCAATCCTTTCGCAGCAAGACGAACGCAATATTCCGTGACCACGCCAAAAACCACGAATTCCACATCGTCCGCGAATCGCTTCACCAGGTCACCCGCGTGGCGACTCTCAAAAATATCCAGCGTCTGCTTTTCCAGCAGGATCTGCTGGTAGGGCGAGAGGTCCAGCGGCAGCTTGGCCGTGGCCTCGTTCGGCACCGTGACCACCTTATCGGTCAGCGCCTCCGGCACGAAGGCAGAACCTGGCGTGCCTTTGATGCAGTGCGGCGGAAAAGTCTGGAACTCAGGATCGTCTTTTGTGTGGTAGCAGCCGTGCGACACGAGAAAGACCCGGCCCTGGCGCGCAGCGTTCGTCAGCTCTCGAATATTCGGAAGCAATCGTTCGGCGCCAGGCACGTAGAGTTTGCCGCCGGGCAGCATGAAATCCACCTGCGTATCCACTTCCCAGAAAACCACGTCGCGCGCCGCCATCTTCCATCCTCTTCATTACTTCTAGCAGACAAGCTTATAGCATTCTGAGTAGCCCACGCGGATGCACAAAACTGGAATCCCCGGCTACGCGGAACGGACTCGGCGGCGATGCGAGTTTGCGTGGGGGAGACATCCTCCCAAGGTTAATTCGCAAAGACCTTCGACGAATTCAGGCGTCAGACTATCGTGACGAATCAGAAATCGCATGTAGATGGGGCCGTAGAGAGAATCGAGCAGCAGGTCCATGTCAATTTTCTTGGGAAGTTGACCACGCTGGATACCGCGCCGCAGCGTCGCGTAGGCTTCCTGGCGGCGGGGCATCATAAAGCGTTCGCGGAAGGCCGCGATGACCCCTCGATCGGTCTGGCCGGCGGCCAGAATGGCGGACACGATGCGCCCGCGCCGGCCGCGAAAAACTTTGATCAGCTGCCGCATTTGTTGACTCATGTCCGTGCGCACCGAGCCGGTATCGGGAAAATGAAGTCTGCGTTTCGTGCTGCAGGCAAAGGCGTCGGCGATAAGAGCGGCCTTGTCGGGCCACCAGCGATAAACCGTTGCCTTGCCCACGCCCGCGTGTTCGGCAACGGATTCGATGGTCAGCTCCGAGAAACCCTTCTCCGCAAGCAGTTTCAACGTGCTGCTCAGAATAGCCAGGCGCGCCTGCTCGCTGCGTGGACGCCCCGGCGAGCGCTTCTTTCTCCCTGGGTCTGGGCGCTTTCGAGCAGCAGGCTTCCGGTGCATGACTTCACCCTATCATATATAATCGGGTTCAGGCTTTAGAATCCAATACGGATAGTATCGAATCTAAAGCGAAATCGAAGGGTTAGTTTACACCCATTGCAGGAAACCTTTCTTCCGTAACACTTGCCTTTGAACTCTGGTGGCTGACCGATGTGGATTGTTGCATTAGCGCTGAGGCGTCCCTATACCTTCATTGTGATGGCGATCGTCATCATTGTCCTGTTTTTCGTTACCCTTTTCCGTACTCCCGTCGACATCTTCCCCAGTATCGATATTCCCGTCGTCTCTGTGGTTTGGTTCTATACCGGCCTGTCCCCACAAGACATGGCCGACCGCATCGTGGCCAACTCCGAGCGCGGCATCACCACCACGGTCAATGACATCGAGCACATGGAGTCGCAGTCGGTCTATGGGCTCGGCATCATCAAAGTGTTTTTCCGCCCTGGCACCAACGTCCAGGGCGCGATCGCTCAAATCACCGCCATCGGGCAAACCACCGTACGCAGTCTGCCGGTCGGGACCACGCCGCCGCTGATCATCTCCTATAGCGCTTCCACCACGCCCATCATTCAACTCGGACTGAGCAGCAAGACTCTTCCCGAGCAACAACTCTTCGATCTTGGTCAGAATTTTCTCCGCACCTATCTGGCCACCGTGCAGGGAGCGGCTACTCCATATCCCTATGGCGGCAAGATCCGGCAGATTCAAGTGGACCTTGATTTGCCGAAGTTGCAGTCTTACGGACTCCAGCCTGTAGACATCGTCAATGCCGTCAATGCGCAGAACCTGGTTCTTCCCAGCGGCACCATCAAGATGGGTCCGCTGGAATACAACGTCGAGATGAATGGAACGCCGCAAACCATCGCGGAGTTGAACGACTTGCCGGTCAAGACGCTCAACGGTTCCACGCTCTATATGCGGGACGTCGCGCACATCCGCGACGGGTTTTCTCCTCAAACCAACATCGTGCGCCAGGACGGCAACCGCGGCGCGCTGATGTCGATCTACAAGAACGGCAACGCATCTACGCTGCAAATCGTCTCCGGGGTGAAGAGTATTGTTCAACAAGCAGCGCAGTCGTTGCCCCCGGCGTTGAAGATCACTTCTCTGTTTGACCAGTCCCTGTTTGTGCGCGCATCGATCGAAGGCGTTCTGCGCGAGGGCTTGATCGCAGCCGCTCTTACCGCCGTGATGATCCTCATCTTTCTCGGCGACTGGCGTCCTACGATCGTCATTTCCATTTCTATCCCGCTCTCCATTTTTGTTTCGATCATCCTGTTGGGCGCGATCGGTCAGACGATCAACATCATGACCTTGGGAGGATTGGCGCTCGCCGTCGGCATCTTGGTCGATGACGCCACAGTAGAGATCGAAAACATCGAGCGCAACCTGGCCATGGGCAAGGAAATGAAGCAGGCCATCCTGGACGGTGCGCAACAGATTGCCGTGCCGGCCTTTGTTTCCACGCTCAGCATCTGCATCGTCTTTGTGCCCATGTTCTTTTTGACGGGCGTGGCAAAGTTCCTGTTCGTGCCGCTGGCCGAAGCCGTAAGCTTCGCCATGCTGGCCAGCTATCTTCTGTCCCGAACCCTCATCCCCACCTTGGTGATGTACATCATGCGCGGGCATGAGCATCGCGCCGAAGCTCCGAAATCGGCTCTGGGCAGGTTTCAACGCGGCTTCGAACGCAAGTTCGAAGAGTTCCGCCGCGGTTATGAGCAGTTGTTAGAAACCACCATCGAGCATCGCGGGCTCTTCGTGGCTTGCTTTCTGGCATTCTGCCTGCTCTCGCTGGGACTGTTTTTCTTCCTGGGTGAAGATTTCTTCCCGCAAGTGGATGCCGGCTTGTTACGGCTGCATGTGCGCGCTCGCGCCGGTTTGCGGGTGGAGGAAACGGCCCGCCTCTGCGACCAGGTTGAAGCGGTGCTCCGCCAGGAGATTCCCAAGGGCCAATTGCAAACCGTGCTCGATAACATTGGTCTGCCCAACTCGGGCATCAACCAGTCCTACAGTTCCAATGGAACCATCGGCAGCAGCGATGCGGAAATTCTGATCGCTCTCGACCCCGAGCATCATCCTCCCACCGCCGGGCTGACGCGGCATCTCAGGGAAGTGTTGCCGCGGCGCTTCCCCGGCGTGGAATTCTTTTTCCAGCCCGCCGACATCGTCACCCAGATCCTGAACTTTGGTTTGCCTGCGCCCATTGATGTGCAGATCGTCGGCACCGACATGCAAAGCAGTTACGATATCGCGCAGCAGATCGCCAACAAGATGCGCCACATCCCCGGCGCTGCCGATGTCCACGTCCAACAGCTGCTCTCGCTGCCCACCCTGCACATGGAGATCGACCGCACCCGCGCCACGCAGGTCGGGTTGACGGCCGGCAACGTGGCGCAGAGCGTGCTGGTCTCACTGAGCGGCAGCTTCCAGACTTCGCCAAATTTCTGGCTGAATCCGAAGAATGAAGTTACCTATCAGATGGCCGTGCAGTCGCCCCAATACCGCATGACCGACATGCAGGACCTGATGACCATCCCGGTCACTTCGCAACAAGGACCGCAGTTGCTGAGCAATCTGGTGCAGCTGTATCCGGTGACGCGGGCCGCAACCGTGAATCACTGGAACGTGGCGCCGGTCATCGATGTTTACGCCAACACCCAGGATCGCGATCTCGGAGCGGTGGCAGCGGACACGAATAAAATACTCGCAACTTTCGACGGCCATCTGCCCCGAGGAACTCGCATCGTGGTGCGCGGCCAGGTTTCGACCATGCGGTCGTCGTTTATCGGGCTGGGCGTGGGACTGGTGGGCGCGATTCTTCTGGTCTATTTGCTGATCGTCATCAACTTTCAGTCCTGGCTCGATCCTTTCATCATCATCGCTGCCTTGCCCGGAGCTTTGGCGGGAATCTGCTGGTTCCTGTTGCTCACGCGCACCACGTTGAGTGTTCCTTCGCTCACCGGAGCCGTGATGTGCATGGGCGTGGCCACCGCCAACTCGATCCTGATGGTAAGTTTCGCGCGCGAACAGCTGGACGAAGGGATTCCGGCGGTGCGATCGGCGGTAGCAGCGGGGTACACCCGTATGCGTCCCGTGCTGATGACCGCGCTCGCCATGATCATCGGTATGGTGCCTATGGCGCTCGGATTCGGCGAAGGCGGCGAGCAGAACGCGCCGCTGGGGCGAGCCGTGATCGGCGGTTTGCTGTTTGCCACGGTTGCGACCTTGTTTTTTGTGCCCAGTGTATTCGCCATTTTCCATGGCCGTCGCGAGGCGAAGCGGGCGAGAGAGCAGGGGTTCTAAAGTTTTTCGGGAGAATCGGAGTCGAGAATGACCGCAGAAAGCAAATCGGATCAACCGGGGAGTGAACAGCGGCCCTCGCCGGACGCCAGTGCTCAACCGCCGCAGCACGCCGAAGGCAGCGAAGAGCATCATCTGAGTTCCCGGGCGCAGCGTGACGAAGAGATCGAGGCCATCCTTCAGCATTCGCGCCACCAGCCGCCGGCGATTCAGGCGCCGCCGGAAATTCCTCCCGCCCCGCCGAGCAAGGCTTTGAAAATTGTCGGAATAATGCTGGTCGTTCTGCTGGTGGCCGGCGGGTTCACCCTGTTCGCGCGGATGAGCCACGAGCGCGCTCTGGCCAACGAAACCGAGCGCGAAACTGTGCCCACGGTCGCGGTGGTAAATCCCGTGGCGGAAAAGCCCGACGAGGACTTGATTCTGCCCGGCTCGCTGCTGGCCTATGAAGAATCTCCCATCTACGCTCGCACCAACGGATACCTCGTGGCCTGGTACAAGGACATTGGCAGCCGCGTAACCAAAGGCGAGTTGCTGGCAAAGATCGATACGCCCGAAGTGGATCAGGAATTGAATCAAACGCGGGCAACGCGGCAGCAGATCGTTGCTCAGATGGATCTGGCAAAAATCACCGCCGATCGCTGGCAAAACCTTCTCAAGACCGACTCCGTTTCCGCCCAGGAAGCCGACCAGAATGCGAGCGGGTACAAGCAGGCCCAGGCCAACCTGGCTGCCGCCGACGCGAACGTGCGCCGCCTCGAGCAGCTTGAAGGATTCAAGGAAGTCTATGCGCCGTTTACCGGCGTGCTCACGAAACGCAATGTTGACCCGGGCGCGCTGATCAACGCCGGTGCTCAGGCTGCCGGCCGCGAGCTGTTTGACATTGCGCGTGTCGATCCTCTGCGGGTGTATACCAGCGTCCCGCAAGCCTACGCTCCGTTCATCAAGGTCGGGGCCAAAACCTTCGTCACCCTGCAGGAATTTCCTGGGCAGAAGTTTGTGGCCACGGTGGAGCGCACGGCAGAGGCGATTGATCCGAACACTCGCACCTTGCTCACGGAAGTCGATGTGCCCAACAAAGACGGCCGCCTGTTGCCCGGCTCGTTTGGAGAGGTGCACTTCGCTATCGGCTCCAATGTAAACAAGGTCACGGTACCAGTGAACACCATGCTGTTTCGCGCTCAGGGCCCGCAAGTCGCTGTCGTTGGCTCGGATAGTAAGGTGCAATTGCGCGCCATCAACATTGGCCGCGATTATGGCACTACGCTGGAGATCCTGGGCGGGGTCGCTCCCACCGACCGTATCGTCGTCAACCCTCCCGATTCTCTGGAGGACGGGCAGCAGGTCAACGTGGCGCAACCTCAGCAGCAACCCGGCCAGACGCAAGGCCAACCGACGGGTGGCGCGTCGTGAACCGAGTCGCATTTTCGGCCGCGCTTCTTTTGTTGTTGCTCGCCGTCGGGTGTACCGTCGGGCCGCGTTACAGCCGCCCTTCGGCGCCAACTCCTGCGCCGGACGCCTGGAAGACGCAACCGCCGTGGGAGCAAGCCGCTCCCAAGGATGCGATCCCCAAAGGGGAGTGGTGGAAAATCTATAACGACGCTGATCTCAACGCGTATGAACAGCAGTTGCTCCAGGCCAACCAATCCCTCGAAGCTGCGCGCGACCGGCTGAATCAGGCTCGCTCCCTGGCGCGCGTTGCCACGGCGGATTACTTTCCGCAGTTATCCGCGGACCCGTCCGCAGTGCGCGAACGCGGTTCCGGCAATCGTCCCCTAAACGGCTCGCAACCCACGGTGATCAGTGGTGGAAAGCAGCAGGTTCCTCCCTATACTCAAAATGTCTTTACGATTCCGTTCAACATTAACTATGAGCCTGATCTCTTCGGCCGCGTGCGCCATCAAGTAGAGGCCGCGAATGCCACGCTGCAATCCACGGCCGCCGATCTACAAAATGTACAGCTGGTGCTGACCGCTGAACTCGCCGCCGATTATTTTTCCCTGCGTGAACTGGATGCCGAATTCAACGTAGTGCAGGAGTCCGTGGGCTATCAGCGCAAGGGCCTGGATCTGGTGAACAACCGTCACAATGGCGGCGCGGCCAGCGGATTGGAAGTGGCGCAGCAAGCGACTGTACTCGATTCCACGTTATCGCAGCTGGCGCTGGTGCAACAAACGCGAGCGCAGTATGAACACGCCATCGCGGTGCTGCTGGGACAGTCTGCCTCCAGCGTGAATGTGCGCGTGGCGCCGTTGCAGGCCACGCCCCCGCCCGTCCCGCTGGGCGTGCCCTCGGATGTTTTGCAGCGCCGCCCCGATATCGCCACTGCCGAGCGTCAGATGGCTTTTGAAAACGCACAGGTGGGAATCGCCCGCACCGCCTTCTATCCGAACATTACGCTGAGCGGTTCCGGAGGATGGCAGAGCGTTGAGATCTCCTCGCTGCTGAACGCGCCCAGTCTGTTCTGGTCGCTCGGCGCGGACGCATTGCAGCCCATTTTCGAAGGTGGACGCAACCGCGCCAATCTGGCCGCAGCTCGCGCCGCCTATGACCAATCGGTAGCCGACTATCGCCAGTCCGTGCTCACTGCCTTCCAGCAAGTGGAGGATGGCCTCAGCAATCTGAGCACACTTTCGCAGGCTCTGACCACGCAAGGCGCGGCGGTCGAGGACGCGCGCCGCGCGCTCGCCATCGCCAACAATCGCTATATCGGCGGCGTCACCAGTTACCTCGACGTGATCACTGCCCAGACCACCCTGCTGACCAGCCAGCGCCTGGAGACGCAGTTACTCGGCCAGCAGATGGTGAGCTCGGTATATCTCGTGAAAGCTCTCGGTGGCAGCTGGGACGCCAGCGAAATCAAGGATCAGCAGGTTCATCCGCAGGCGGGTCAGATCGTGCAACCGTAAGCCTTTACCATTTGACAAACACCACCTTCAGGCCTAAAATCATCTCAGTACTCATCTCCTCTTAATTCTTTGACGATTCAGTCCTAAGACCGGCCTTATCATAGCTTTACCGTACTCAGCCAGCTCTGAGGCAGGTGACGCTAGTTCGATTTAACTTGGGGATATTCATTTTCCCCGTTGCTTTTCCGCAATTCGCATCCAGAGCCAAAAGGGAGCCCATGAAAAACACAAAGTTCCTCGTCAAGGTAAATCGCGGCGGTGCGCGTGCCGCCGAATACGTTCTGCGGATTGACCGCAGCCCCATCCAGACCACCACCAACAAAAAGCTGGCGCTCGCCATGGGCCGATTTACCGCCGAAGATGCGGTCAAGTTGATGCAGAACTCCCGCTGCACCCCGGAGTTGATTTCAGTACAGGTTTAGCTGATCTCGCCGGTTCGAACCGCGATCCGACTCGTAAGCATATTCATTTGAAGCCGCTCCCGGGCTAGGCTACCTAGCTCCGGGCGTGGCGTTCGCTGTTTGGCTTCGAACCGCTCAACGCGAAGAACAGAATATAGAGATAGCAGATCACGGGAAGAAAGAAGGCGTGATGAATGCCGATCCTGTCGGCAATCGCGCCTTGCGCCAGCGGAATAATTGCTCCCCCAACGATCGCCATGATCATGATCCCGGAACCGTCCCCGGTGAGCGGGCCCAGCTCTGCGACACCCAGAGTGAAGATGCTCGGGAACATGATGGAGTTGAAGAAGCCGACCAGGATGATGCTCCACATGGCGAAGTGGCCGGTGCTGAGCATGGAAATCGTAACCAGCGCGGCAGCGCAGACCGCGCAAATTCCCAACAGTCGCCCCGTTTTCATCTTCTGCAGCAGTCCCGACCCGATAAACCGCCCCACCATGGCTCCGCCCCAATAGAACGCGACAAAACTGGCCGCCACTTTTTCAGTCAGCCCGCCGATCTCCGGCTGGCCAAAGTAGTTCACCAGGAAACTCCCAATCGAAACTTCGGCGCCAACGTATACGAATATGGCGACCGCTCCAAAAATCAGATTCCAATGCCTCCAGATGGAGTCGTTCACCTTCTCCCCGACTTTGTGCTGCGCCTGGGGAATCTTCGGCAACTTGAAGCTGCCGATGGCAATCGCCAGCACCACCAGCGCAATCCCCAAGCCCACGTAGGGTGCCTTCACGGTCGCCGCCTCATGCAAGCGATAACCGCGAAGCGCGTCTGGCGCCATTGCGCGAATCTCCTCCATGGATTTCGGCGCAGCGGTCAGAATCAGCAGCCCGCCAAAAAAAGGCGCCAGAAAAGTTCCCAGCGAATTGAAAGCCTGCGTCAGATTCAGCCGGCTGGAAGCGGTCTCGGGCCTGCCCAGCACGGTCACGTAAGGATTAGCCGCAACCTGTAGACACGTGATGCCCGCGGCAAGCACGATCAGCGCGATCAGGAACAGCGGATACGACGGAACACTGGCGGCCGGCACGAAAAGAAATGCGCCCACGCCCATCGTCAGCAAACCCGCGACCATCGAGCGCTGATAGCCGATCCAGTCAATGATCTTTGCCGAAGGGATGGAGAAAAGAAAATAAGCTCCAAAGAAAGCAAACTGAATCAGCATGATCTCTTTGTAATTGAGATCGAAAATCGGTTTCAGGTGCGGGACCAGAATGTCATTGAGACAAGTGAGAAAGCCCCACATGAAAAATAACGTGGTCACAACCGCGAGCGGCACAGTGTAGGAGGACGATGATTCAGGAGAAACTGCGGTCGAACTGCTCGGCGCGCTGATCGACATAGTTGTAGGGTCCGCTGGGCATCATAGCACCCGCAGGCCGCACCCGGCATTTCCCGGTCCGGAAAAATGCTTACGCGAACGCGTCACACCGCGTTGCCGGATACATCCTGCAGCTTCACCAGCCAGTTCGCCGGTTCGGGAAGGATGGCGAAGGTGGGGAGTTTGCCGCGCACCATGGCGACTTCGTCGCACTGGTGAAATCTCGGACAGACGTGGCAATCTTTGTAGATTTTGTCGGGAAGATCTTCGCGCTGCGCGATCTGGAATCCCTGCCGCGAAAAAAATTCGGGAGCCCGCGTGAACAGGCAGACGCAATCGACCTGGTGCCGCTTCGCTTCCGCGACCAGAGCCTTCATCAGCCGGCTGCCACCGCCCTTGCCCTGAGTTCGCGGTGTAACCGTGATCGAACGGATCTCGGCCAGGTGCGTGCCATAAAGATGCAGCGCGCCGCACCCGATGATGCGGCCGTCTTCTTCCAGAACGACAAAATCCCGAACGTTCTCGCAAATCTCCGCCAGCGTGCGCGGCAGCAACGTGCCGTCGCTGGAATAAGCGGAGATCAGATCGTGGATGTGCTGAGCGTCCGGCAAAATGGCTTTACGCGTGCGCATGAACGTTGATCTCCTCGCGCAGGGACTCAATCTTCTTTTTCGCGGCGGCAATCCCTTGCCGCACTCGAACCGGCGCGGTGCCGCCAATAACATCGTGAATTGCTAACACCGCCCCCGGCTTCAGGCAGTCATAAAAGCTTTCGTCGAATGCGGGGTGCAAACTGCGCAAATCGTCGAGCGACAAATCCTGAAGCTCGCAATTTTTCTCCAGGCACAGCTTCACCGCTTTGCCGACCTGCTCATGCGCCAGCCTCGAAGGCACGCCACGATTGACCAGATAAGTGGCCGCCGCCCAGGCATTCATAAATCCCGATTGCGCCGCTTCGCTCATCCGCGATTCGTCGAATTCAACTGCCTTCATAAAACCCGTAACCAGTGGCAACAGCCCGAGCCCGGTATCCGCGGCATCAAACAGCGACTCCTGCGTTTCCTGCAAATCCTTGTTGTAAGCCAGCGGCAAGCCTTTCAGCGTGACCATCAGAGCCGTCGCGGCTCCGATCACGCGCCCGGTCTTGCCGCGGACCAGTTCCAGAAGGTCAGGGTTTTTTTTCTGCGGCATGGCGCTGCTGCCCGTCGAATAAGCCTCCGGCAAATGAACGAAGCCAAATTCCTGCGTGGAGAAAAGAATCATCTCCTCCGCCCACCGGCTCAAATGGAGGCTCAACAACGAAAGTGTAGTCACGAACTCGAGAACGAAATCCCGGTCGCTGGTGGCGTCGATGCTGTTTGCCGTGGGACCAGCAAAATCCAGTTCTTCCGCCATGAAAGCACGATCCAGCGGCAGGGTCGCACCGGCGACGGCGCCCGATCCAAGAGGGCACACGTTCAGCCGCTTGCGGCAATCGGACAGCCGGTCGGCATCGCGCAAAAACATCTCCACATACGCCAGCAGCCAATGCGCCACTAGAACGGGCTCAGCATGCTGCAAGTGGGTGTAAGCCGGCATTGCGGCGTTGCCGGCCTGTTCCGCGCGATCGGTAAAAGCTCCGCAAACTTCCGCCAATTCCTTTCGCAACTCGTCGATTGCCGCACGCACGTAGAGACGCAGGTCAGTAGCGATCTGCTCGTTGCGGCTGCGGCCGCTGTGAAGCTTGTATCCCACTTCTCCGATCCGCGCGGCCAGCTGCTTTTCCACGAAGTGATGCACGTCCTCGGCTTCATCATCCTGAACAAATCCGTTAGCCGCGGCAGCCATTTCGCCAATCTGTTGCAGGCCCTCCAGAATGCTGATGAGTTCATCCGGGGAGAGAACTCCCGCATTCTTCAGCGCGCGGGCGTGCGCTGCGCTGGCAGCCAGCTCGTAACTAAGCAGCCGGCGGTCGAAATCGAACGACCGCTGCCAGCGCTCAAATTGCGGATCCAGCGGCTGCCGGAACCGCCCCGACCACATCTTCATCGCGCAACCTCCTGACGCGCGCGCGCGCGGGTGCGCGACGGCAGCCCGAGGATGCGAATAAAGCCCGCTGCATCTTTCTGGTCGTAGCTGTCGCCCATGGTGAACGAAGAAAGATCGGTGCGGTAGAGCGAGTGCTCGGACTGGCGGCTCACCACCGAAACATTTCCCTTGTACAAAGAGAGCGTCACGTTGCCCGTCATCTCCGCCTGCGTACTGTTCACGAAGGCGTCCAACGCCTCACGCAGCGGCGTGAACCATAAGCCGAAGTAAACCAGCTCCGCATATTTCAACCCCACATGCTGCTTGAAGTGTGCCACTTCTCGCTCTAAACATAGTGCTTCCAGTTCGCGATGTGCCGTAATCAGCAAGGTTCCACCGGGCGTTTCGTAACATCCGCGGGACTTGATTCCCACGAAACGGTTCTCCACCAGATCGACGCGGCCGATCGCATTACGTGCCCCAATTTCATTCAGCAACTCGACCAGCGATACCGGATCGAGCTTCATGCCATCGACCGCGACCGGCGTCCCTTTCTCGAAGCTGATCGTCACCTGCTCCTCTTTGTCCGGAGCCTCCTGCGGCGAGCGCGTCATCTGCCACGTCGAAGGCAGCGGCGCATTGGCGGCATCTTCGAGCTCTCCTCCTTCGTGGCTGACGTGCCAAAGGTTGCGATCACGGCTGTGAATTTTTGCGCGGCTCGCCTCCACGGGAATGCCGTGCTGCTCCGCGTAATCCAGGCAGTCTTCACGCGATTTCAGCGTCCACTCGCGCCACGGCGCGACCACTTTCAACTCCGGTGCGAGCGCCTGATAGGTCAACTCGAAGCGAACCTGATCGTTGCCCTTTCCGGTGCAGCCGTGCGCCACCGCCGTCGCGCCCTCGCGCAAAGCGACCTCGACCTGATGCTTCGCGATCACCGGACGCGCCAGCGACGTCCCCAGCAAATATTTATGCTCATACACCGCGCCTGCCCGCAGCGCAGGGAAGACGTATCCGGTCAGGAATTCCTCGCGGAGATCCTCCACCACCACCTTGCTTGCGCCGGTAGCGTAGGCCTTTTCGACCACGGCTTCGATGTCGTCGCCCTGGCCCACGTCGCCGACCATCGCGATCACGTTGTACGAATAATTCTCTTTGAGCCACGGAATAATGATGGAGGTGTCGAGCCCTCCGGAATAAGCGAGAACAATTTTTTCAGGCATGAGCACTCCTTGCGGGCAGACGATCGCCGCCGCCCAGTAGCAAATAAAGAATCGCCTTCTGTACATGCAGACGATTTTCCGCCTGCTCGAAAATCACCGACTGCTCCGAATCCATGACCGCGTCCGTCACTTCGAGTCCGCGATGAGCCGGCAGGCAATGCATGAACACCGCGTCGGGCGCGGCTTCCGCCATAAGGTCTTCATTCACCTGATACGGCGGGAAAATTCGCGCCCGCTCATCCGTTTCACGTTCTTGACCCATGCTGACCCAGGCATCGGTGTAGACCGCGTCCGCTCCGGCAACGGCTTCGTGCGGATCGGTGAGCAATTGAATGTCGGCGCCGGTCTCGCCGGCGATTTCGCGCGCGGCCGCCACGATCTGCGGATTCGGCTCGTAGCCCGCCGGAGTCGCAATTCTTATCGACGAACCCAGACACGCGCAAGTAAGGAGCAACGAGTGCGCGACATTGTTTCCGTCACCGACATAAGCCAGGCAACGATTCTTCACATCTCCGAAGCGCTCTATCAGCGTGAAATAATCCGCCAGCGCCTGGCACGGATGCTCGATATCACTGAGCGCGTTGATCACCGGCACACGCGCGTGCTGCGCCATACCCTCGATGGTCTCCTGCGAAAAAGTGCGCAACACAATCACGTCCACCCAGCGCTCCAGGTTGTGGGCAACGTCGCGCAAAATCTCGCGGGCGCCCAGGCGTTCCTGAGTCTGGTCGACAAACATCGCCATCCCGCCCAGCCCCGTCATGCCAGCCTCAAAAGTCAGTCGGGTTCGCAGCGAAGCTTTCTCGAAAAACATCACCATCTGCTTGCCTGCGAGCGCCTTCTGAAAATCAGCCGGGCGCACCTTCATCATTCCTGCCAGATTCAAGACTGCGTTCACCCCGGCAGGCCCCAGATCGCACGTCGACACCAGATCCGGACACCAGAAAGCTTGCGGCACATTCGCCGGAGCGGCGGCCGTTCTTGCTTGCACGTGACTATTCAACTTTGACTCCTTCTTCTGCACCCGCGTCTCCGCCGGTTGCAATTTGTAGCGAGCAGCGACTGACGGGCTCATGAGTACGTCACCTCCGTGCCGCACGAAAGCTTGGTCAAATAAAACTGCGGCAACACTTCGACCTCATTCGCCGGCAAAATTCTCACTCGTCCCACGCCCTGTTTCAGAGCCAGTCCGCAAGCTTGCAGCTTGGGCAACATGCCGCCGCTGATGATCGAATTCGCCGCCAGCTCAGCGGCTTGCTTCGTCGTGAGCCACGGCATCACGCTGCCCGCAGCATCTTTCACTCCGGGCACGTCGGTAAGGAAAATTAAAGTGTCGGCGTGGCAAGCCGCCGCGCAGGATGCCGCCATCTCGTCGGCGTTCACGTTGTAGTATTCGCCGTCGGCTCCCAAAGCCAGCGACGCGATCACCGGAATTCCTCCCTGCCGCCACAGTGCTTCAATCCAGCACGGCTCCGCGAAACAGATCTCGCCGACAAATCCGAGGTCGCGTCCATGAACAAACTTCTTGCGCGCGCGGAACGTCATGCCATCGCCGCCGCAGAATCCAATCGCCGGCATGCCCGTCGCCTGAATCGCCGCTACCAGCTTTTTGTTGATGATCCCGCCTAAAACCATAAGCGCCGTATCCCGAGTTTCGGCATCGCTGATGCGCAGCCCGTTCACAAACTCGCTTTTTTTCCCCAGCCGCTCCAGCATGCGAGTCAGAGCGCTGCCGCCACCGTGAATCACGGCGACGCGGTGCCCGTCCTGCGCCAGCTCCGCGATCGCTTGCGCGCACTTGCGCAGCATCGCCACATCCTCGATCGCCGCTCCGCCAATTTTCACCACGATGGTCACTGCAAACCCTCCCGCTCTTCCCACTCGTACATCAAATTCATGTTCTGCACGGCCTGTCCGGCCGCGCCTTTCAGCAGATTGTCCACGCACGAAACCAGCACCAGCCGCTGCCCGTCTTCTGCCAGACAAAAGCCCAGATCGCAATAGTTCGTATGCAGGGAGAACTGCAACTGCGGCAACTTCGGCGTAGCAAATACCCGCACCCAATGCTTGCCCGCATAAAAATCACGCAGACAAGCTTCCACTTCCGCCGGCTTCATCGCCCGGTTCAAGTGAACGTAGATCGTCGACAGAATCCCGCGTGGAATGGGCAGCAAGTGCGGCGTGAAGGTCAACTCCGCATCGTCCAGTTCCAACTGCTCCACCATCTCTCCCAGGTGCCGATGATTGAACACCGAATAGGCGGAAAGATTGTCGGCCACCGAAACGAAATGAGTACGCGAGGTAGGCGACTTGCCGGCTCCCGACACGCCCGATTTCGAATCGGAAATAATTCCGCGTCTGCGATCGATCAACTTCGCCCTCAGCAGCGGCGCCAACGCCAGAATCACCGAGGTCGCATAGCATCCGGGATTCGCCACCAGCTGCGCCGACGGGATCCGATCGCTGTTCAATTCTGGCAGGCCGTAGACTGCGCTCTCGGTCAACTTCGACGCTGTGACCACGTCCGCATCCTGAAACGAGTAGATGGCCCGGTGCTGCGCCTGCTTCAGCCGCCACGCCCCGCTGAGATCAATCACGCGCAATCCCTGCGCGATCGCTTCAGGAACAAGAAATCGCGAAGCTTCATGCGGCGTTGCCAAGAAAAGCAACTGCACGCCCTGACGTTTCAGCTCCGCCCACGAAAGCGATCGCAGCGGATAGCCTCCGTTGCCCGACAGTTCCGGGAAAATTTCGGCCAGATCCTTTGCGCCATCACTGCCCTGGCGCCGCAACAGGACCAGCCTCTCTAATCGAGGATGGCGCTCGAGAAGCCGCGTCAACTCGAGCCCGGAGTATCCACCTGCGCCCAGCACCGCGGTTTTGAGCTTTGCCCCCATCAGCCGAGCATCTCCTCGATCCGCACCGCGACCTTCTTCGCGCCGTCCTTGTCGGGACAAACAATCAGGATCGTGTCGTCGCCCGCAATCGTTCCCACCAACTCCTCCCACTCCTGCTCGTCCAGCGCCGCCGCCACCGGCTGCGCGCTGCCGATGATGGTCTTCACTACCAGCAGGTTCTGCGCGGACCGCACATCGAGTACAAACTCGCGAACCAGCCGCTGCACCGGGGGCAGAGCCAGACCCACCGCGCTTTCCCCCTGGTGCAACGTGTAACCGGAGCCCGTCTTGCTCAGATTCAGTTCTCGAATGTCGCGCGACAACGTTGCCTGCCCCACCTTGAATCCCCGCTTGCGCAACGCCCGCTGCAGATCTTCCTGGTTGGCCACCGGCCCTTGCCGCAGCGCCTCCAGAACCGCTCTCTGCCGTAACACTTTATTCATTATGAATATTTATTCATAATGATGAATAAATATTCTCTTATCTTACAGGCTGAGTCCGGCCTGTCAAGAAAAAATCGCGCCTCCGCTGATTCTTTTGAGTACCTTCGAGGACACGTAATCGCTGTGGTCCCGGAGTTTTCGACTCGCGAAAGACAGAGCCTGTTCTGAATTCCTTGCTAGACTACTCGCGGCTCAGACGGCTGCTGCCGCGAGCCAGCAGAGGAGCGCGCCAGGATGAGCACCAAACCCACGCTCGGGGCCGAGCTGATTGCCGAGTTTCTTGGCACTTTCGTTCTGATGCTTTTCGGCAACGGTGTGGTCGCGATGGTGGTTCTTTTTCCAGCGAACCTCCCGCCCGGAACCGCGCACGGAGGCTATACCAACATCACGCTCGGTTGGGGGCTCGCGGTGACCATGGGAATCTACATCGCCGGAAAGGTTTCCGGAGGCCATCTCAACCCCGCAGTCACGCTCGCGGTCGCGGTGTTTCGAGGGTTTCCGTGGCGCAAGGTTCTGCCTTATTCCATCGCGCAAACCGCGGGAGCGTTTCTCGCCGCCGCTCTCGTCTACCGGAATTATCTGCCGGCCTTCCAGCAGTTCGACCCTCAACTGGAAAAAACTGCCGGCGTTTTCACAACGTTTCCCGCTTTTCCATCTTTGCCGCAAGCCGGATTTCTCGATCAGGTGATCGGCACCGCTCTATTGCTGCTGATGGTGTTGGCCGTCACCGACGAACTCAACGTTCCTCCGGGGGCGAATCTCGCTCCTGCGATGATCGGACTGGTGGTCGTTGCCATCGGCATGAGCTTCGGCGGCATGCACGGATATGCGATCAATCCAGCGCGCGATTTTGGTCCGCGTCTTTTCACCGCCGTGGCCGGATTCAAGAACAACGGGCTCACCGACGGGCCCCGCGTGTGGTGGGTTCCAGTGGCCGCGCCGCTGCTGGGAGGGCTGCTTGGCGCTGCGGTTTACGATTTTGGCATTCGACGATTTCTGCGTGCGTTGCAGTCGCCGTCCTAATTCAATTTGCGAAAAGGAGAAGGCCTTTTGCCTTACATTCTTTCTCTCGATCAGGGCACGACCAGTTCTCGGGCCCTCTTGTTCGATCACGAAGGCTCTGTCCGGGCCGTGGCCCAGCGCGAGTTCAGGCAAATTTTTCCTGAGCCCGGATGGGTCGAGCACGATCCCGAAGAAATTGCCGCATCGCAAATTGCGGTTGCTCTCGAGGCTCTGGCCCAGGCCGGCGCACAGCCCAGCGACGTAGCCGCCATTGGCATTACGAACCAGCGAGAGACGACCATTGTGTGGGATCGCACCACCGGCAAGCCGATCTGCAACGCGATCGTCTGGCAGGATCGCCGTACCGCCGCTTTCTGTGAACGGTTGAAAGCGCAGGGTCGCGAAAGTTTCATCCAGCAGCGAACCGGCTTGCTGATCGACGCCTACTTTTCGGGCAGCAAGATTTCCTGGATTCTCGAGAACGTTTCCGGCGCGAGAAAACTTGCCACGGCCGGCCGCTTGGCCTTCGGAACGGTCGATAGTTGGCTGCTATGGAAGCTGACTGGCGGCCGCGTGCACATCACCGACGCCACCAACGCCTCCCGCACCATGCTTTTCAATCTGCATTCCGGAACGTGGGACGGCGAATTGCTTGATCTCTTCGGTGTCCCTGACTCGATGTTGCCGGGAGTTCGCCCCTCCAGCGAAGTCTACGCAGAAGTGAGTTCAGTTCCCGGTCTCAACGGTATTCGCATTGCAGGAATCGCGGGCGACCAGCAGGCCGCATTGTTCGGCCAACGCTGCACGACTCCCGGCCTCACAAAAAATACTTATGGCACCGGTTGCTTCCTGTTGCAGAGCACGGGCGGTCGCGCCGTAGCGTCGACGAACCGCCTGCTCACTACAGTAGCCTGGCGAATCGGCGACTCCACCAGCTATGCGCTCGAGGGCAGCGTGTTCGTGGCTGGAGCGGTGGTGCAGTGGCTGCGCGACGGTCTCGGAATCATTCGCAAGTCATCGGACGTGGAAGCGCTGGCGACCTCCGTTCCCGACAATGGCGGAGTCTATTTCGTGCCCGCCTTCGTGGGACTCGGCGCCCCGCATTGGGACCCCTATGCCCGCGGCGCAATTTTCGGTCTCACCCGTGGCAGTACCGCTGGCCACATCGCGCGTGCCGCCGTGGAGAGCATCGTCTACCAGGTCGCCGATCTCATGGATGCCGTTCAGACCGATACCCGCACTCCGCTCCTCGAGCTGCGCGTGGACGGCGGCGCATCGGCCAATGACACGCTCATGCAATTTCAGGCGGACGTTCTCGGCGTGCCCGTGGTGCGTCCCGCGATGACCGAGACTACGGCGCTCGGAGCCGCGTTTCTGGCTGGCCTGGGCGTTGGATTCTGGAAAGAGATCGCGGCATTTTCTGACTCGCGGGGCCAGCGCCGATTCGAACCTCGCATGCCTCGCTCCCAAGCGAACGACCTGCGCGCGCGATGGAACGAAGCCGTCTCCCGGGCGAAGGGATGGAATACCTGAGCCCAAAATTCAGCAACTTCGAACCGCGCTAGAAAACAAACATCGAAGGCTTCCTTTTCGCGTCCACCGGTTACGGAACAACCGGCGCCTCGGCCACGCCGACGTTCGTATCCGCCCCGCCGTAGTAGAACAAATAGCGCTCGCCCTGCCGAACCATCCCTTCCATAAACACTACATTCGGCACTTGCCCAATCTTCTCCCATTCTTTCTCGGGAGCAAAAATCGGCGTGTCCGTCCGCCGGATCAATACCCGCGGATCGTTCCGGTCAAACACTGCTACACCGGTCCTGTATACAAGCTTGTCGTCGGCTCCGTTATAGATAAGGACGATGCCCTTCGGCGTCACGATTGGCGCAGGTCCTGGCTCGGCTACGCGCGAGTCAAACTGCCCCGCACGCACCGGTAAAACTGGGGCATCAGTCGCTTCGGTCCAGTGCAGCAGGTCCGTGGACGTGGCCAGTCCGACCTGGTCGTTATTGTCTTTCGCGGTCCCGAGAAAATACATCCAGTACTTGCCGCCAATCTTCTCCGGCACAATCGCTCCCGACTTCGTCCAGCGGATGTTCCAGCGCCCCTTGTAAGCCGGAAGAATTACGCCGCTGCGCTCCCAGTGGATAAGATCCTTCGAAGTTGCCAGACAAAGTTGCGCATCTTTCTTGTTGTAGCCCGTATAGGTCAGATAGTAGGTGTCCCCGAACTGGACCAGCCGCGGATCTTCCACGCCGCCGTCTTTTTCATAGTCTTTCTCCGGCGAGAATACCGGCTCGCTCCTCCGCGTAAAGTGGACTCCATCTGCGCTCTCGGCGTATCCCAGCCGCGAAGTGCCGCCCTTGTCCTGGGCCCGGTAGAGCATAACGATCTTGCCGTCGCGCACCACCACGGATGGGTTGAAGGTGCCCGCCGATTCCCATCCATTTCCACGCGGTGAAATCACCGGAGACTCGGAGACGCGGTGCCACGCGCCAAAAGGCCAACTTGCGCTATCCTGTGAGGCCAGCGCCAGAACCAGCGTGAGTATCTTTACCCAGCTCTTGATTTGAATGGAATGAATCATGGCGATTGCGACCTTTGACGTAGACTGATTTTGCCTCGAGGGCCTGTCTCTATGCGACAACCTCAACCCGCGCGTCCCGATTCTCAGCCACTTTGTTCGTTCCTGCAACCTCCAGCCGAACTAGCAAAACTTTCATGGTGAGCAGAAAAAACACCGTCGTGGGTTTGGGCGAATTGCTGTGGGACCTTTTCCCCGAAGGAAAAAAGTTAGGAGGCGCCCCGGCCAACTTCGCTTACATCACGTCCCTGCTCGGCGATGATGGAATTCCCGCCAGCCGTTTGGGCCGCGACGATTTGGGAGCGGAAGCGATTCGACGTCTCGGCGAACTCGGCCTCTCCACCGAATTCATTCAGGAAGACGCGGATCATCCTACCGGAACCGTGAAGGTCGAAGTGGATCGTGCCGGCCAGGCTTGCTTCGAAATCGCCCAGCCGGTCGCTTGGGATTTTCTTGAGTGGACGCCGCAGTGGCAAGAGTTGGCGCAAAGAACCGATGCGGTTTGCTACAGCACGCTCGCTCAACGATCAGAGCATAGTTGCATCACCATGCGCAGTTTTCTCCGTGCCACGCAGCCAGGTGCCGTGCGCGTTTGCGACATCAATCTCCGGCAAAATTTCTTTAACGCCGGCGTGGTGTCGGAATCGATGAGGCTGGCCAACATCGTCAAGCTCAACCACGAAGAACTTCCCCGGGTCATGCGCTTGTTGGAGTTGGAGCATCGCACAGAAGAAGATTCGGCGCGCCGCCTGCTTTCTTCCTTTGCTCTGAAACTGGTATGCATCACTCGCGCCACCAATGGCAGCCTGCTCGTTGCCGCTGACCAGCGCGCCGAGCATCCCGGCTTCAGAGTGAAAGTCGCCGACACCGTTGGTGCAGGGGACGCATTTACCGCGGCCCTGGTGCATGGATATCTTCGGGGTGCGCCTCTCGATCAAATCAATGAAACCGCCAACCGCGTTGGCGCGTGGGTCGCCAGCCAGATTGGAGGAACCCCGGCGCCGAAAGGCGGCGACCTGAATCAAAGCCTGCGCGAGATTCGTTAGTGCGGGTAGTGGGGCAGTTTTGGCGTTCATTCAGAGGCGTCATCCCGAAGCCCCGCGTCTTCACCAGCGGGGCGAGGGATCTCGTCGAGCAGACTCAAACTGACCCACCACATTAGTGCAGCCGCCGCACCGTCATTCGCGAATTTAGTTTATGCTGTCAGGTTTGGCTTTTGGTGTCTGAGGGGGCCCAAGTGACCATGCCGCAAGTAGTTCTTCGTCTGATGGTTTGCATCTCGGTATTGCTGCCGTTCGCCTCAACCAGCGCGCAGCAGATTCCCGAGAGCACTTATCAGGAGCTCCATTGGCGCATGATCGGCCCGTTCCGCGGCGGCCGCACCCGCGCCGCCACCGGCGTTCCCAGCCAGCCGAACGTTTTCTATATGGGCCAGGTCAACGGCGGCGTCTGGAAGTCGGACGACTACGGCCGCACCTGGAACCCGATCTTCGACCACGAATCCACCCAATCGATCGGCGCCATCGCCGTCGCTCCCTCCGATCCCAACATTATGTATGTGGCGAGTGGCGAAGGACTGCATCGCCCCGACCTGTCAGTCGGCAACGGAATTTACAAATCGACCGACGCCGGCAAGACCTGGACTCACCTCGGCCTGCGCGATAGTCAACAAATTCCCGCTCTCGCCGTTGACCCGCGCGATCCCAATCGAGTTTTCGCCGCCGTGCTCGGCCATCCTTACGGCCCCAATGAAGAGCGCGGCCTTTACCGTTCCACCGACGGAGGTCAGTCGTGGCAGAAAGTCATTTACAAAGATGAGAACACCGGCGCCTCCGACGTCGAGATCGATCCCTCGAATCCCGATGTCGTCTACGCCTCGATGTGGGAAGTCCGCGAGGGCCCGTGGGAAGACGGCAACGAAGTCAACGGAACTGGCGGTGGATTATTCAAGTCCACCGATGGCGGAAACACCTGGCATCCTCTGACCAACGGCCTGCCGAAGGATTTATCGCAAATCTATGTCGCCATCGCTCCCCGTGATCCGCATCGCCTTTATGCCACGCTCGGCATGGCCTCAGGCGCACTCGCCGTCTACCGTTCTGACGACGCAGGCGAGAACTGGTTCAAGGCAACCGACGATCCTCGACCCTCCGGCCGCATCGGCGGCGGCGACCTTCCCATTCCCCGCGTCGATTCCAAGAACGCCGATATCGTTTACAGCGCCAGCACCGTAACCATGAAGTCGACCGACGGCGGCAAAACCTGGTTTGGCTTCCGTGGCGCGCCCGGCGGCGACGACTACCAGAATCTCTGGATCAATCCCAACAACCCGAACATTATTCTGCTGGTCAGCGATCAAGGCGCGCTCGTCACCGTCAACGGCGCAGCTTCCTGGAGTTCCTGGTACAACCAGCCCACCGCGCAGATTTATCACGTCTCGGTCGCTCCCACTTTTCCCTATCGCGTGTGCGGCGGCCAGCAGGAGAGCGGCTCCGTCTGCATCTCCAGCCGTGGCAACGATGGCGCCGTTACTTACCGCGAATGGCATCCCGTCGGCGTCATCGAATACGGCTACGTCGCACCCGATCCACTCGATCCTGACATTATTTATGGCGGCGGCCGCAGCGAAGTCACCAAGTTTCACTGGTCGACCGGGCAGGTGCAGAACATCACCCCGATCCCGCTTCGCAACTCGAAATACCGCACCGACCGCTCCGAGCCGACAATGTTCTCGCCGCTCGACCCGCACACACTTTATTTCGCCAGCAACGTTCTCTTCAAAACCACCGACGGGGGCAACTCCTGGCAGACGATCAGTCCTGACCTCACGCGTGAGAATCCCGGAGTGCCCGCCAGTGTCGGCAAGCTCGCCCCCAAAGGCGCCGACAAGCAGCGCGGCGTTATCTACGCGCTGGCCCCTTCATTCAAGAACATCGACACGCTGTGGGCTGGCACCGACGATGGCCTTCTCTGGCTGACTCGCGACGGCGGCAAGAAATGGAATGACATCACGCCGAAAGAGCTTACTCCCTGGAGCAAGGTCACACAGATCAGCGCTTCGCACTTCGATGACGACACGGCATACGCCTCCGTCAGCCGCTTCCGCATCAACGACCAGCATCCTTATATCTATCGCACTCACGACGGCGGCAAAACCTGGACCCTGATCGCCACGGGCCTGCCCGACTTCGGCCCCGTCGATACTGTCCGCGAAGATCCGGTGCGCAAAGGCCTGCTCTTTGCCGGCACGGAGAATTCTGTCTGGGTTTCGTTCGACGACGGCGACCACTGGCAGTCGCTTCAGCTGAATCTGCCGCGCACCTCGATGCGCGATCTCTGGATTCACGACGATGACCTCATCGTCGGCACTCATGGTCGCTCCTTCTGGATTCTGGATGACATCGCTCCGCTGCGCGAAGTGGCAACTCTGGCCGGCAGCACCGATGCGCACCTCTTCACTCCGGCTCCCGCCTTCCGCATTCAGCGCGACACCTACTCCGACACGCCGCTTCCGCCCGACGAGCCTTTTGCCGCCAATCCGCCGGAGGGCGTGCAGATCGACTACTATCTGCCCAAAGCGGCGAGTGCTGTGGCCATCGAAATTCTCGACGCGCGCGGTCAACTGGTCTACAGATTTTCGAGCGACGATAAGCCGCAGGTAACCAAAGAGGAATTGAAGAAGCAGCTAATCCCCCTCTACTGGCTCCGCCCCTTCGACGTTCCCTCCACCGCCGCGGGAATGCACCGCTGGTCCTGGCATCTGCACTATCCCGCGCCCAATGCCACGCATCACGAATATCCCATCTCCGCCATTCCCGGAGATACGCCGCGCCTGCCTCTGGGCCCGACGGCGTTGCCCGGAACGTATACCGCGCGGCTCACCGCGGACGGCAAGAGTTATACCGTGTCCTTTACTTTGAAGATGGACCCGCGCGTAAAGACTTCCACCGTCGGTCTGGAGAAAAAGTTCCAGCTTGAAACCCGTCTGGCGTCGCTGTTGAGCGAGACTTCGCAAGCCGCGCTGCAAGCCGGATCAATTCGCGAGCCGCTGGATAAACTGAGCCAGCAAGTCGCGGGCCCGGTTCGTGATTCGGTTCAGGCATTCCAAAACAAGCTCACAGCCTTGCTGGGAGCGCCGGCAGGTTTCGCCACACCGCCCGCCAGCGAACTCACTCTGAGCCAGGTGAACGGGCAGGTGGCGACCCTGTATGGTCAAGTGTGGCAGGTCGATGCCGAGCCAACGGCCTCGCAATCAGAGGCAGCAGTCGCGATCGAACACGAAATCTCCGATGTGATGAAGCGTTGGGATACGCTCCGCACCACGGATCTCCCGGCGCTCAACCGCGCTCTCGGCGGCGCGAATCTGCCGGAAGTGAAGATTGAATCGGACCCTCACCAGGAAGAAACCAACATGGATGAGGAGTAGGACCGGCGGCTCTCTATCTATTTGCCAACTATAGAAGCATGCCGTAGCGCGGATGCATGCAGCACCGGGGAAGAGCGGCGCTTCAGTGCCGCGTAAAGCGTCCAAGATTGATCTCGGCTTTAGCCGCTTGAAACACTGTTGTCAAACCGGCGGGGTTCTTGCACTCAGCTACAGCGCTTCCACCGCACTCTGCAGCTCTCGCGCAATCTGCGCAGGATCGCTGTCCGCCGCAAACCGCATCGGTCGCCCAATCCGGACGCCAATTTTCCACGGACGCGCAAACTTCTTGCCCGACTGCTTCACTTCAAACAGTCCCACGATTCTCATCGGCAATACGGGAATATCCAGATTCTTCGCCAGCAACCCAATCCCCGCGCGAAACGGATTCATCTTCCCGTCCACAGTGTGTCGACCTTCGGGAAATACCAGCACACTATATCCGCGATCCACGGCCTGACCCGCGTAAGAGAAGCTCTGCCGAAACCCAGCCTCGCGCGGCAGCGGAAAAAGATTCAGCAGCGAGACGCCCAGCACCCACTGCGTGCGATCGTAGATTTTTCCAAAGAAACTTCTGCCTGTCGCAGGCGAGTGCAGCTTCTCCAAAGCCTCGCCGCCAGTCGCCGTTGCAATGCGATTCCGCAACCGGGGAGGCAAGGCCGTCCGCACGAAACCCACATCCACATCGTCAACATGATTGCAGACCACCAGCAGCGGTCCTTTCACTCCACGCAAATTCTCTCGCCCTTCGATGCGCGGCCATCCCAGCAGCATCACCGCCGGCATCATTAATAAGTACTGCGCCAGCCATCGCACCCACGTCGTAGGCCATTGCAACACCCACGCCGGATAGTGATACTCCGCCCGCCCCCGCGCCTCCCCGCGCAACATTTTTTCGATGTCGCCCACGGTGCGCGCTGCGCTGAAGCGAGTCTCGCTCAGATCCACTTGATACCGATCCTCCAGCGCGCTGATCAATTCCACGCGGTCCAGCGAACTTAATCCCAAGTCGGAGTCGAGCTTTGCATCAGGATTCACCGCCGCTGCGCTGCGTCCCGTAATGCGCGCGATCAACTCCGTCACGGGATCGGCACTCTTGATTTCTCTTTCGCCCGGCTGCAGAATCTGTCTCGCCGCAAATTCCGCAATCACATTGCGCCGCGGCTTCTGCGTGCTGGTCCGCGGAAAATCTTCCTGCGGCCATTGCACCCACATTCGCATGCGCTGAAATTCCGCCAGAGACTGATTCGTGCGCTCTACCACTTCCTGCGCGCGGGCGGCGTCGTTGTTGCGCAGAATCACCACGGCACATGGCTCGGCATTGCCGCCGCGCTCGATGCCCACGACCACACAATCTTTCACCTCCGGTTGCCGCCGCAACGCCGCTTCCAAATCCTCGGGGTAAATATTCAGTCCCGCGGGCGTGACGATCACTTCTTTCTTGCGCCCTTTGAAATAAAGATTCCCGGCCTCATCGAGCGCGCCCACATCGCCTGTGCGATACCAACCGTGTTCGTCCGCAACGTTCCTCGCACGTTCCGCACCCCAACATCCCGCCGCGACCCCGCCACCGCGAATCAAAATTTCTCCGTCTTCAGCCAGCTTCACCTCGCGCCCCGGAAGCACCTTCCCGATCGATCCCTTCCCCAACTTGAACGGATGGTTCACGCTGATCAACGAGGTGGTCTCCGTCAGTCCATAACCCTGGATCGCGGCGTAACCCAGCCGCCCCCAGAATTCTTCTGTCTGGGCGTCGAGCGCCGCGCCTCCGGAAATAAATGCCCAGAGCTTCCATCCGAACTGGCGATGAATGTCGCGAAAAATCCACCAGCGATGCAGAAAATGTTTTCCTTCTGACGATTTGAATCGCCGCCGAAAACTTTCTAGCTTTCCACCATCCTCCAGATCGCGTTCGATCTTCTGCTTCAAAGATTGCAAAACTCGCGGCACACTCACCAGCACCGACACTCGCTCCCGCCGGATCGTGCTCACAATCTCCGATGGCTTCAACTCCTCCTGAAAAATCACGGTCCCGCCCAACAGCGGCGGCAAAAACATTCCCAGGAATTGTCCAAACACATGGCTCAGCGGGAGCAAATTCAAAAACCGCACTGGATGCACCCACCGCTCGTATTTCAAATACCGCTGCATCTCCCGCTCCAGCGGCGCGATGTTCGCCAGCACATTCCCATGCGTGATCACCACACCCTTCGGTTCGGCGGTAGTACCCGAAGTAAACACAATCTGCAAGATGTCATCGCGCCCGACGGTAGTAAACGATGAGGCAGGGGTGCTCCACTTCTCGCTTCCTTTGCGAGAAGTGGGGATTTTGACTTCCTCGAGTGCCACCGCGGGCGCCACACCTACCGTATCCACATCCGCCGCATGCCGCCGCGAGCAAACCCAGAGCTTCGCCTCAACCTGCCGCGCAACTCGCGCCGCAAAATCCACGGACGCACCATCATCCATCGGAACCACAACCACGCCCGACAAAGCGCATCCGAAGAACGCCGCCACCCACTCCGCGCAATTCTCGCCCCAAAGCATCACCCGCTCACCCTTGCCGATCCTGCGCCTCCCTAACTCTTCCGAGAAGCGAGACGCCATCTCCAGCACTTGACCGTAGGTAAACCACTCCATGCGATATCCGCGACGCTGCCCGTACGCACGCTCAGCGTGGTGTAATCGGAAATTCTGCGCGAGAAATTGTGCTAAGGATTCAGACATCGACGGGTGATGGACGCGAGCCTATAAGCTTCAGGGTTTGATCTCGATTGGGGTTCCGACCTTTACGACCTTCCAAATCTCGTCCATTTCCTCATTAGTGACGGCGATGCAGCCATCCGTCCAGTCATGCAGTGTGTGCGCCTTTCCTACCCACGCATACTCTTTCGGAAGCCCGTGCAGCATAATATCGCCTCCCGGATTGACTCCCAACCGCTTAGCCGCCGCAGCATCGTTTGAATTCGGATAGGAGATGTGGAACGCCTTGTAGAAATGGCTATTTGGATTTCGCGAGTCGAGGGTATAGATGCCTTCTGGAGTCTTGTGATCCCCTTGCCGAACTTTCGGCCCAACCGGGTCGCCGCCAAGAGCAATCTTGTAGGAGCGGATTTTTTCTCTCCGGAAGAAGAGAACCAGCTTTCGTTCAGATTTGTAAACTACGAGGCGATCTACTAGAGGCCTTGATACCTGCGAATCCAGCAACGGGCATGATGCCAAAAGTAGAACGAAGAGCGCGAGGTGCCTCATCAAGAAGGAGTTTACTCGCTTAGGCAAGCCCCCTGCCCTTTTCAGGTTCCGAGAAACATTCAGTGCGTCAGCCTCACTCTCTCCCCACCCCCAACGCATCCGCCACCCGATTAATATAGTTAAACCACGACGCAATCAGCGTGATCTGCAAAATCCCGCGATCGTCAAAACCCGCGTCCCGCAACTTCTCCATATCGTCCTTCCAAACCTTGGTCGAGTCCTGGGTCAGCTTGACTACATAGTCCACCATCACCCGCTCCTGCGGCGTGATGGGCGCGGTCGTGTAATCCTTCTCCAGCGCCTCCACCAGCTCCCGGTCCAGCGTCACCCTACGCAGAAACTCTGCGTGCGATTCGATTCAATACACGCACCGGTTGGTCACCGAGACCATGGTCGCGATCATTTCATGCTGACGCCGGCTCAACGGCAGGTCCGGCGACATCAGTGCCCCAAAGGTTCCGAACGCGTGATAGAGCGCCTCGGGAATCAGCGTGTGCGAACCCACAATCGTTGACCCGCCTGACTCGTCGGGATGCACCGGCGTGGCGTATTCCACGGGATAGAGTGCCCGCTGCCCCTCCATCGCCTTGCGCAGCTTTTCATCCACTTCCGTCAGCGGTACGGTTTTGATCCAGGTCATGATTTCATCCCTTCGACAATGCCTTTGAAGTGCGCGGGTTCGTGGTAACGATAGGGATCCTTCGACTGCGGTTGTGCTTCGTGGCGAAGCACAACCTCCGCTCAGGATGACCGAGCTGCGCAGCCGGAAGATTACACTTTCCCGCCTCTGCCGCCCCATAGCGCGTTTGTATTACAGGCCATAACCCGCTCGTTCCTCCCCTGATTCCCTTGGTAACCCGTTCGTACACTCCCTTTTGGTAACCCTTGGTAACCATGCGTATCCACCCGCCCAGCCGTACAATTGCTCTTGTTCCAACTGGCCACTCTCCGAAATGGAGTTTGGCCATGTGACGTTTTCCCGGGCAGCACTCCCAGGAGCCGTCATCGGGTTCTCGGCGAAGAGGTTCTCAGTGGACAGGTTCTCAGTGCAGGCGTTTTTTGTGCACACGTTTCTAAGGTAAACCAGGGGCTGGAGTTCGTAACCTTATGGCGTTCGGTTTCGGGTTCAACAAACAGAAGGTTCTCAGCTCTGCGGAGAAGTACGTCCAGCAGGGCAAAATTCAGAACGCCATCGCGGAATACGAAAAGGTCATCAAGGCCGACCCCAAGGACCTCACCGTTACCAACACGATCGGCGACCTCTACTCCCGCCTCGGCGACGCCGATAAAGCCACCGACTGCTTCAAGACCGTAGGCGATGCCTATGCCACGCAGGGTTTCACGGTCAAGGCCATCGCCATGTACAAGAAGATCAGCAAGCTCAAGCCTTCGCTGGAGAGCGTGCTGAAGCTGGCCGAACTCTACACCCAGCAGGGACTCTTCAACGATGCCCGCGCCCAATATCTGCAGGTGGCCGAAGAATTCCTGAAGGCCAATGAACTCGACAACGCCGTCCGTATCTTCCAGAAGATTCTGGAAATGGATCCGGAAAACACCAACATGCGCGTCCGCCTGGCGGAAGTGTATATCCGACTGGGCAAGAAGAATGATGCCTGGCAGATTTTCTCCGCCGCCGCCGAAACCCTGCGTGCCAAGGGCTCGCTCAGCGGCGCCGAAGAAGTTTTGCAGCGCATGCTTACGCTCGACCCCGGCAACAGCTACGCGCTTCTCATGCAGGGCCGCAACCTGCTCGAGGCCGGTGATGCCGAAGCCGCCATTGAATCTCTGCAAAAAGTTCCGGACCTCGATTCCAATCCCGAGGGCCTGCGCGATCTGCTCAAGGCCTATCTCAAGGGTGGACGGCTGTCCGATGCCGGCACTCTCGCCAGCAAACTTCTCACCGTCCACAACGACCTGGCATCGATCTCCATCTTTGCCGATGCCCTCATGCAGGCCGGCCAGTATGAGAACGCGCTCCAGGTCTACGACCAGCATGCCGACCGCCTGCTCGCCGAAGATTCCGACAAAGTCTTAAAGAACCTGCACTCCATCATCGGGCATGTGCGCGACAATCCCGCCTCGCTCGAAAAGCTTCTCGAGCTGTTTCAGAAGGCGGGAGAGTCCACCCACCTCACCGAAGTCATCGAGCTGCTGGCTCACGCTTCGGTTCAGTCCGGTGATCTGCCGCGGGCCCGCGATCTTTATCAAAAGCTTGCCACCATGGAACCCGGCAATCCCCTGCACATGAACCATTACCAGCAGGTGGTCAGCCAGCTCGGTGGACCTTCGGCGGAAAAGCTGATTACCGCCGAGGAAGCTGCCGTCATCGTCGACGAGCTGGAAGCGACCTCTCCCTCGGTTCATCAGCATTATTCCGACGCGGTTGCTCTCGCGGTTCGCTCCGCTCTCACCGACGCGGAACTTTTCATCTCGTACAACATGCCCGCCAAGGCTCTGGGGCCGTTGATGGCCGCTTTGCCGCAGGCGCCCAGCGATCTTCGCCTGAACCAGCGCCTCGCCGCCCTGCACACTCGGGCCGCGCGTTTCGCCGAAGCGGGCGTTTGCTGCCGCACCCTGCAGAGCGTTTATTCCGAAGCCGGATATCCCGAAGAAGCAACGCGCTACGGCGAACTCGCCGATCGTTACGAGGAGCGTTCAGCTGCTGCCGCTTCCAGCGGCTCTGTTGCCGAGTTGCCGGCTCTGGCAGAAACGGCTGCAAAAGAAATTTCCCTCGATGCTCCCTCGGCGCCCTGGCCTGCGGCTCCAGTGGAATCCGCGGAGGAACTGGAGTTCTCCGTCGCCGCCGATGAGGAAAACGAGGCGAGCATTGATCAGGAAGCTGATCAGGAAGGCGAACAAGTCGCCGCGGCAGCGCACGCGGCCGAGCCTGAGCCCACCGCTGAGATCGATCTTTCCTCCGAGTGGGATGACGCCCTGACCGTTGAAGGCGACGCTCCGGCTGCGGAAGCCGCTGCAAGCGAGATCCCGCAAGCCGCGGCCGAGCATGAAATTCCGATTACCCACGCCGCAGCGTCAAAGCTCGACCCGGAGAAGGCGGCCGAGGCCATCGAAGAAATCCGCTTCTACCTCGATCACGGCATGCCCGAGCAGGCGTCGGCAGCCTTCGAAAAGTTGCAGGCTGTCACCGATGACGAAGCCACGCTCAACGCGATCCGCTCCGAAATGGAGACCGCCTCGCAACACACTCCTGCAGCCGAGGAGTTGCCCGCAGTCGAGGCCGTCTCGGAACTCACGGTCGATGACATTCCCACGGCGGAGCCGGTTGCGGTCGAAGAGGCAGTCGAAGAAATTGCTCCCGAGCCGCCTGCTCCGGTTGCGCAGGAAGCGGAAGAAGAAGCTCCCGCTCCTCTCTATACCGATCTCGTTCCAGCCGAGCCGCCAGTGGCCCAAACTCCTGCCGAGCCGGCGCGAGCCGGCGTCCTACAGGAATTCGTTTCTGATCTGGAATCTTCTCTGGGCGACAATTTCCTTCCGACAACGGTCCCGCACAAAGCCGAACCAGCCTTCGAAACTGCCTCGGTGGACACTCCACAGCACATCGTTCCGGAAGAACTTGAGCCCATCGGCAACGCCGCACCTACCAGCTTCGGCGTGAAACAAACCGAGGTGATGGGCGAGTTCGTTGCCGATCTCGAAGCTTCCCTGGGCGATGACTTCCTCAAGGATGCTCCCCTCCCCGAGTCCGCGCCTCAACCGCAGCACGAAGTCAGGCTGCCGGTGGCCGCTACACCTGCCCAACAATGGCCTGCCCCGTCTGCGCCTGCTCCGCCGATCAGCGGTCCGGTGGCCGCCAGCGCCGCAGCTGCGGCGGCATCTTCGGGCACATCTTCGGGCTCACACGCAATCTCGTCGCAAGCACCGGCCGCGCCGCACCAGTCCGCGGCGGCTGCTGCTCCTACTCCACATATTCCCCCGATCATTCCCGGCGCACCCGCCACCAAGTCCTCTCCATTCGGCGAGGATGCGGGCGTCGATCTCGCCGAAATGTTCGGCGAGCTCAAACAAGATCTGGAATCGGGTTCCGCCGCCGCTGAAGAAGATCCCGAAACTCATTACAACCTCGGCATCGCCTTCCGCGAGATGGGCCTGCTCGATGAAGCCATTGGCGAGTTGCAGAAGACCTGCCAGGCAGTCGACCGCGGACATCCTTTCCCGCAAGTCATGCAAACTTATACCTGGCTGGCGCAGTGCTTCCTCGACAAGGGCGTTCCCGAGGCCGCCATTCGCTGGTATCAAAAGGCACTGACCGCCCCCGGCATCGACGAAGACACGCGCACCGCTCTGCATTACGAAGTTGCCGCGGCCTACGAGACCGCCGGCGACAAGCCCTCCGCTCTCAAGCACTTCATGGAGGTCTACGGCCGCAACATTGATTATCGTGACGTCGCCGAGCGCATCAAGCCCTTGAAGTCGTAGAATAGCCCGATGGGTTTTGTCCCTCAAACATTGTTTCCCCACTATCCTTGTCATCCCGGCTATCCTTGTCATCGCGGCTTTGCTTGTCATCCCGATCCTGAGCCCGGCGAAGGGGAGGGATCTTGGTTTTTGACGGCGCAACCTGTTTTTTCGTCGCCGCAGCGGAGCGCCCGGTGACCACCGATCCCAAGTTGCCCGTCGAAAGCGGCCCCGTGCCTGTCCACTCGTCTCCCTCGCAGGAAGCAATCACCGGCCTCCTCGAACCCAAGCCCGTGCCTGCCCCTTCCGCACCGTCAGGCCTGCAACTGTGGCTGCATCGCACCTCGGTCTTCCTGTTTGTCCTGATCAGTGCCGTTGCCGGCGTTCTGTTAGTGATTTTGCCCTGGACTCCCGAGTGGACCGACAACTCCCTTTTGCTTTCCTACCCCTGGCTCCGCAGCTTGGTCTCAAGCGGATTTTTTCGCGGCTTGTGCAGCGGCCTGGGCTTGCTCGACATCTGGATCGGCTTCTGGGAAGCCCTCCATTATCACGACCGTCAATAATCGAGGGCACTGTGGGCCTTCGCGAATGCTTCCACATATTGGAAACGTAAGAACCCTGGATTTCAGAACGTGAGCCTCCTACATGGTCGATAAACTTAAACCCGCCCCTGTGGCGTACGAGAATCAAACCTTCATCAACAGTCCGGACGGACGCATTCTGCGTATCCTCGCAGAGTATCAGGAACCGCTGGCGCGCTTTCGCCGCGAGCAGATTCAGGATACCGTCGTTTTTTTCGGATCCGCCCGCTTCCAGGGAGGCGACGCTGCCAGGAAGAATCTTTCCGCCCTGGAAAAAAGCGATGTGGGCTCAGAGCAAAATCAGGACAGCCTGAAGCGTGCCCGCGCCGCCGTCGATATGGCCCGCTACTATGAAGACGCGCGCCGCCTGGCGTTTCTCCTCACCGAGTGGTCGATTCAGATTCCCGCCCGCCGCCGCCGCTTCGTCGTCACCACCGGCGGTGGTCCCGGCATCATGGAAGCCGCCAACCTTGGCGCTCACGAGGCCGGAGGCAAGACCATCGGCCTGAACATCAACCTGCCCTTCGAACAGAACCCCAACCAGTACATCACGCCCGCGCTTAATTTCGAGTTCCACTATTTCTTCATGCGCAAGTTCTGGTTCGCTTATCTCGCCAAGGCCCTGGTGATTTTTCCCGGAGGCTTTGGCACCATCGACGAACTCTTCGAAATCCTCACGCTCGCGCAGACCGATAAACTCGCTAAGAAAATTCTCGTTGTCATCTATGGCAGCGAGTACTGGCATCGCATCATGAACTTCCAGGCCTTCGTCGACGCCGGCACGGTTTCACCGCCAGACCTGAATCTATTCAAGTTTGTCGACTCCCCGGAAGACGCTTTCACGTTCCTGCGCGACGGCCTCACCGAATACCACCTCGGCGGCCCACCGAAAAAAGAAAAAGAACAGGAAGTGCTCCCCGAGATCGCCAAGACAAGGCCCTAACCCCGAATCTGTCATCCTGAGCGGAGCAAGTGCTTGCGCGCAGAGCGCAAGCGCTTGCGTAGTCGAAGGATCCCTAGACCGATACCGAAAGCCCGGCCTACCCTGTGAACCTCTGCGTCCCCTGTGGTTAATATTTTTTTACTCTAAACTGATACCCGAAACCCGATGCCCAAGAGCGCGCTCCTCTACTACATCACCGACCGCACCGCCTTCCCCGGCGACGAGAGCGTCCGTCGAACGCACCTCCTAGACAAAATCTCCGAAGCCGCCTGCGCCGGAGTCAATTACATTCAGCTCCGCGAAAAGGATCTCTCCATCCGCGAACTGGAATCGCTGGCCCGCGAAGCCATCGCCGCGATCAATGAGGGAAGCAAACTGGCCACTGCCCACTGGCCACCGCCCACTGTTCTCCTTATCAACTCCCGCACCGATGTCGCTCTAGCCACCGCAGCCGCCGGAGTTCACCTTCCCGCGAGCGATCTTTCGCCCATCGATGTCCGCGCAATTTGGAAGCTTTCGACCGAAGGCCGTGATCCGCTGATCTCCGTCTCCTGTCACTCCCCGGAAGAAGTCGTCCAAGCCGCGGCCACCGGCGCGAACCTGGCTCTCTTCGCTCCCATCTTCGAAAAAAAGGATGCGCCCGGAACCAGCCCGAAAGGCCTCGACGCCCTTCGCGAAGCCTGCCGCGCCAACATCCCGGTTCTTGCCCTGGGCGGAATCACTCTGCAGAACGCCAACTCCTGCCTGCAAGCGGGAGCGGCGGGTATCGCCGCAATTCGCCTCTTCCAGGAAAACGACATCGCCGCAGTCGTGCGCAGTTTGCGCGGAGATTAGGACATGGGCGGAAGGTGGTAGAGAGCAGCAGAGGCTGGTAAACGCACTTGGTGGCGCAGCGCTTCAGCGCGGCGATTAACTAACCAATACTGTTAAGGGGCTTTAGCCCCTGAGGTACAAACTCCCCCAGTCTACTTCGTTCCCTTCTCCAACACTTCCATCGCTTTTGCCATCCGCCGCGCCCGCGTTTCCTCCTTCTTTGCGGCCTCAATCCAAAGCGCAATCTCTTTCTTATGCGTGAACCCCATCTTTTCCCAGTTCGCCTTCGCCACTTTATTTTTCGCCAACGCTTTCTTCAATACCGCGGGCGCCTCCACGGTGCGCTTCTCATCGTCGCGTTCCATCACCACTTCGACCATATCTCCCGGCTCCGCGCCAGCACCTTTCCGCAAAGTCTGGTTCACCGGCATCATGTGGCACCCGCCCATCGGCATCAGCGACGAGCGAAAAGGAAACCCATTGATCGTCCCGCGCACCGGCACCCGCGCACGAGTGCCAAAGAATTCAGGCACATTCACCGGAGGCTCAATGGTTGCCACAACCCCAGCCTCTTTGCCGAGAATCTTTGCCTTGAACCGCAATACCTGTTTCGCCACAACATCCTCCCGAGGAAAACAATGTAGGACAGATAACGAGTGTGAAAATAGAAAAAGGTATGTGGGACAGCCACCCTCGGCTGTCCAGTCGAGCGAAGCTCGACTCCTCTGCTCACGAGCACACTCACTGCTAAACTCAGTCAACTACTCATGCCGGCAGCCCTAGAACCAGCAAGCATCCTCGAACCCGCCCTGATTCCTATTCCCGCAGCCTGGTTCCTCATGGGCTCTGCCTCCGGCCAGGATTGTGAACGCCCCATCCACCGCGTCTGGGTTGACGCCTTCCAACTCGCCGCCACGCAGGTCACCAACGCCGAATACGAATGTTTCGTTCGTTCCACTGGTTCGCAGCCTCCGCCGTTCTGGACCGACAGAAATTTTAACAATCCGGACCAGCCGGTCGCAGGAGTCTCCTGGTTCGACGCGAATCATTATTGCCAGTGGCTATCCTCGCAAACCGGCCGCGCTTACCGTCTTCCCACCGAAGCCGAATGGGAGCGCGCCGCCCGCGGCGGCCTCGAACAACAGGATTTTCCCTGGGGCAACGATCCTGCGCAATCTCTGCCTGACTACGCCACGCGCTGGCAAACTGGCCCCGAGCCCGTCGCACGCTATGCCCCCAACGCGTTCGGCCTTTATAACATGTGTGACAACGTGCACGAATGGTGCAGCGACTGGTACGATCCCAACCATTACGCATCGTCTCCCGAGCGCAATCCACGCGGCCCCGAGCTCGCTCAGCGTAAGGCTTCCCGCGGCGGATCATGGCGCCATCACGTGAAGGTCTCCCGCTGCTCTGCCCGTTCCAGCATCCCAGCGGAATTTCAGTATGCTGACTACGGCTTCCGCATGGCCTGCGATCCCTAGCGCTGCATCTCGCCGGTCGGCGGCTCCCCTATAATTTGTCATTCCGAACCGGTCTTCAGACCGGTGAGAGCCTGCTGTTTGCTAACATCTCCTCAGAATCGAGGCCGTTCCATGTTCCGCAAAGATCTTCTCCGCGACAAGCGCATTCTCATCACCGGCGGCGGCACCGGACTTGGCAAAGCCATGGCGCACCGCTTCCTCGAACTCGGCGCCATCGTCCACATCTGCGGCCGCCGCGAAGATGTGCTCGAGCAAACCGCGGCCGAACTTGGCTCCGCCACCAAAGGCGCCATTCACGCCATTCCTTGCGACGTCCGCAGCCTCGAGGCGGTCGAGGCCATGATTGATTCCATCTGGGAAGAAGCTCCGCTCGATATTCTCGTCAATAACGCCGCCGGAAATTTCATTGCCCGCACCGAAGAACTCTCGCCGCGCGCCTTCGAAGCCGTCCTCGGGATCGTGCTTCTCGGCACCCTGCACGCCACCATGGCCTGCGGACGCCGCTGGCTCAAAACCAACCACGCCGGCACCGTCCTCAGCATTTCGGCGACCTACGCTCCGGTTGGCTCGGCCTATGTTGTTCCCTCGGCCATTTCAAAAGCCGGAGTCGAAGCGCTCACCCGCAGTCTCGCTGTCGAGTGGGGCGATCGTGGAATCCGCATGAACGCCATCGCTCCCGGCCCCATTCCGACGCAAGGCGCATTCTCTCGCCTGATGCCGCGCCCCGAGCTCGAAGCCCTCGCGCTCGACCGCAATCCGCTCCACCGCTTCGGCACCACGGAGGAGTTGGCCAACCTCGCCGCATTTCTGGTCAGCGACGGCTCCGGCTACATCAACGGAGAAGTCATCCGCATGGACGGTGGAGAATTCCTGCAAGGCGCCGGAGAATTCAGCAACCTCGGCCGCGCCCTCACCAACCAAGATTGGGAATCTTTGAAGCCGCGAAAAGCAAAAGCTTAGAAGCATGTTCGCAAGACAGGTTCGCCAAGAAAGCATGCAGTGGCGTGGAGAGCGGCGAAGCAACACAGTGGATGAGCGGCAAATGCAGTAACGTGCTAGAGCACCGCATGCAGTAACGTGGAAGAGCGGCGCTTTCAGCGCCGCGTTAAGGGTCCCTAAATGATGGGGCTTCAGCCCCTGCATCTCTGACTAGCGCCGATCCGCCGCCGGATAGACCAGCCACTTCAACATCATATTGATCAGGCTCAGAACGATGGCGCCCACAAACGCCGCGAAGAATCCGCGCACTTGAAAACTCGGCGAAAGCAGTGCGGACGCCAGCTCGAGCATCAGTGCATTAATCACAAACCAGAACAACCCGAGCGTCACCAGCGTCAGAGGAAACGTCAGAATCTTGAGCAACGCCCCGATGGTTGCATTGATGAAGCCGATGACCAGCGCTGCGATCAACGCTCCCTTGATCCCGCTCACCGAAATTCCGTGCACCACCTGCGACATGATCCATACCGCCAGCGCACTCAAGAGCCAATTCAGCAGTATCCGCATAGTCCTCCTTGCACCCACGCGTAACTACGAATGTCTTCGCAAGACTATATCAATTCGTCACGCCCGTGTCCCCGGGTCACACCTTCACAATAAATTCACGCAGCACGGGCCGTCTTTGCCGCTCTCGTGGGTTACACTACACAATTCAACTTTGCTCTTCCGGAGAAACTTCGCATGCCCGAACCCGCGCTGAGCGGTTCCGAATTCAAAAAGCAGTTGCATCAAGGCACGCCAAAAGTCGGCCTCTTCCTCAATTCGCACAGTCCCACGGTCGCCGAGCAACTCGCGCATAGCGGCTACGACTGGCTGCTGGTCGACACCCAACATGGTCCCATGGACCACGAAAAACTTTCCGCCATGCTGTGCGGCATCGCCAATGGTGGTGCGAAGTCGATCGTCCGCGTCGGCGGATACGACGACCGCCCCGGCATCCAGCAAGCTCTCGATCTCGGCGCCGACGGCGTCCTCATTCCCTACATCAATACCGCCGAAGAAGCCCGCCAGGCCATCAGTTGCACCAAGTATCCCACCGTAGGCACGCGCTCGGTATACTTCCCTCAGCGCAGCATGAACAAAGCCGGACTCCTCGGCTACGCTGGAAATTTTAATAAAGAAGGCATCATCTGCCTGCAGGTCGAGACCGCCTCCTGCATCGAAAACATCGCCGAGATCGCCGCCGTTCCCGGCGTCGATATTCTCTTCCTCGGACAAAACGATCTCTGCATGTCCATGGGCCTCTACAACAAATACGAGTTCCCGCACATGTACACCTCGCCCGAACTCGATGCCGCCACGAAAAAACTAATCGAGCATGCGCACAAGAATAACGTGATCCTCGGCCTGTTCCTGTTCGGCACGCCGCGCGTCGGAGAATTTCTTGAGAAAGGATTCACCTTCTTCAGCCTGGGCAACGATCTGCATCACCTGCTCACCCAGGTCGGAGCCTACGTCAACGACGTAGAAAAAGTTTCCCAGGAAAAAGGCAAGCCCTGGAAGCGCCGTCCCACAGCTCTGTTCTAGAAAGTTCTATATAAATGTGGTACCCCAAAATGTGGGTGCCCCATTTCTCGCTTCTTTTGCGAGAAGTGGGGCCTTTGACCTCCGCGCTCTTTAACGTTGCGCTCTATACGGCTCCAGCCGCGCCTCATCATCCGCCTCCACGATCCAGAATTTCCGTCCGCGATAGTAATCGAGCAGCTCCAGATTTTTCTCCGGTCCCATGTCGCGAGCCCAGACAATCTTTTGTCCATCGATATCGGCCCCGTTGAACACCCACTCGCGGTCGGGATCGAAATCCGGTGCGTACTTCACCAGCACGACATCTTGTCCCGGCATCGCGTCCAGCTCCTTCACAATGGCCGCCCGCCCCATGTCTCCGTGCTGCCATTCCTTTTCCGGATGCACCTGCGCCACCGCCATGCCGATGCGCAACACCACCGTCGCCACATAAATCAGCGAAACAGCCCGCACAAAGGCCAGTCCCAGCGGCTGCTTACGCCAGCGAAACCATCGTAGATGCCGCATGCACTGCATCAGGAACAAATAGAGCAAGGCCGCCGCCGGCGCGAAATAATGCGGCAGGAACCACACCTCGACCGCCAGCCCCGCGACGAAAATTCCGAGGATCATCCACGGCACTCGCAATCGCCTGTCCCGCGCCGCGCAAGGCAGTGCGATCAATACGAATGGCAACGGCGCAATCAGATAGACATGCCAGAAGGAATAGACTTTTTCTTCCCCTCGCCGTAGAAATCCCCGCGCACTCTGGTTCTGGCTCGCGTCTTCCCGTTCCTGCTCATATTTCGCTTGCATCCTCGGGTGACGGTAAGTTTTCTGTGCCCACGGCTTCTGCCAAGTAAAATAACGCCCCATCGCGTACATGTCCCGGTTCACGTCATACGTCATGCGAAACGGACTTCCCGTAACCCGGTAATAGTAATAACCAGTCCACACGGCGAGAGGGGCCAGTGTCAGCACCAGCGGCAGTACAATCTTCGCCAGCGAAACCCGCGCCGGCGGCCTGTTCTTGCCCTGCATCCATGCCAGCAATGCAATCACCACGCCCAGGCTCAACAAAAATCCTTCATACGGACGCGTGTTGGCGAGAATGAAGAATCCAATCGCCATGATCGCCGCATGCCGTTTCCGCGCACCGTGCTGGATTCTCAGCAACGCTCCCAGAACCAGCGCCCCGCCAACCGCCGGCAGGCACGCGCTCCAGTATCCGTTTGTGAAGTAGCTCAGCAACCCGAGCCGCGCCACTGCCAGCACTCCGCCCAGCAGCGCCCATCGCGCCGGAATCCAGCCTTGCAGCATCCAGCAAATCGCCGCACACATCAGCGCCGAAGCCAGCAATTGCCCGATCCACGGATTCCCCAACACCTCGCCCAGCGCCAGGATCAGCCCCTGCCCCGGCGGATACATCGACATATACGTCGGGTGCCAGATCACGTGAAACGTTTCGAAATGCACCCACATCAGGTGCGGAGGATTGGTCAATCTTCCGCGTGCGAACGTATCGGCGGCCAGCAGATAACTGAATTCGTCGTGATAACGCGGCAGCGGCACGCCAAGAAAAAGCGCGCCCGCTCCTCGAATTACAAACAACGAGAGTCCCACGAGAAAAACGCAGAGGCCTTTTCTCTCCGCGATTCTTTTTCCAAACCGTTCGATCCGTGCCAGCCCCAGCGATCCCCATATCCCCGGAAACCGGACCTGCAAATAAGTCACGAGCCCAACCATCGCAACCGGCTTCAAGACTTGCAGCAGCCACTTGATACCGTGCGCCATCAGTGCCGCGGCCAGCAACGAGTTTTCCGTATTGCTCAAGACCAAACTCATATCCCGCGTAGCCCACCAACTCTCGGATAGTTTGTCATTCCGAACCGGGCGCAAGCCCGGCGAGGAACCTGCTGTCTGCAAGTGTCTCCTCGGAACGGATTCCGCGGGCTTTAGCCCCTGAGGCGCGCGCCGCCATTAGCATACCCTGCCCATCGCGTCCTTCATCCTGTCGCACCGCTGCAGTACAATCCACCTCGTGGATCTCCTCACCGACATCGAAGTTCGCGTCCTCGGCTCGCTCATCGAAAAGGACATCACCACTCCCGATTACTATCCTCTTTCGCTGAACGCTTTGGTCAACGCCTGCAATCAGAAAAACAATCGCGACCCGGTGATGACCCTTGAGGAAGATTCCGTCAGCCACGCGCTGGCCACGTTGCAGGAAAAACGTCTCGCCGGTCCCGCCAGCGGAGCCGATAGCCGCGTGACCAAATACGAGCACCGTCTGCAGGAAGTTTTCAACTTCGATCGCCGCGAGATCGCGGTGCTGTGCGTACTTCTCCTCCGCGGCCCGCAAACTCCTGGAGAACTCCGCGGCCGCACCGAACGCATGTATCGCTTCGAAGGTCTCGACGATGTCATTTCTACGCTCGACCGTCTCAGCCAGCGAGAGCCCGCGCTGGTTGCCGTTCTCCCACGCCAGCCCGGAACCAAAGAATCGCGCTACATGCATCTTTTCTCTGCGGACACTCCTCCGGCCGTTGATGTCGCGCACGCGCCTTCGCGCACCTCGGAGCCGGACCGCACCGCAGCCGACGATCGCCTCTCCCATCTGGAGAACGAAATCCTGGAATTGAAAAGGGAAGTCGCCGAAATCCAAAAGCAATTTGCTGCCTTCCGCAGACAGTTCGAGTGAATGCCAGGCGTCTCTCGGCGCCCACCGCACCCGTTCTCCGCGATCTCCGCGACACGCTTTTGGTGTAATCTCATAGCCAGCGCGCCCCCAAACAGGAGCATTTTATGCACCGCCGCGAATTTCTTATCCGCTCCACCACCGCCGTAGGAGCCACCTGGCTCACCTCGAAACAAATCCTGTCCGCTCTCGCCAACACAAGTCTTGCCACCAAGTTTTCTGCCACAGACATCGTCACCCTGGGCAGCACCGGCATTAAAACCAGCCGCCTCGCCATGGGCACCGGCACCGTCGGCTCCGGTCATCATTCCAATCAAACTGCACTCGGCGTCCAAGGCCTCTCCGACCTGCTGCTCAACGGCTACGATCACGGCCTCCGATTCTTCGACGCCGCCGATTCCTACGGAAGCCATCCGCACGTTGCCGAAGCGCTCAAGCACGTGCCGCGCGACAAAGTAACCGTGCTCACCAAAACCTGGGCTCGCGATCCCGCGACCGCACGCGCCGATCTCGACCGCTTCCGCCGCGAGCTCGGCACCGACTATCTCGATATCTGCCTCATGCACTGCCTCACCGAAGCCGATTGGACCACTCGCTATCGTGGCGTCATGGATGTCTTCGAAGAGGCCAAGCAGAAGGGAATCATCCGCGCCCACGGCTGCTCCTGCCACAGCATCGAGGCGTTGCGCGCCGCCGCGAAATCTCCGTGGGTCGAAGTCGATTTCGCCCGAATCAATCCCATCGGCTCGCACATGGACGACGATCCGCAAACTGTCGCCAGCGTTCTGCGCGAAATGAAAGCCGCGGGCAAAGCGGTGGTCGGCATGAAGATTCTCGGCCAGGGCGATCTCGCGCATCGTCAGGATGAGGCCATCAAGTACGCGCTGTCGCTCGGCATCCTCGACGCCTTCACCATCGGCGCCGAGAGCAAAGCAGAACAGGAAGATCTGATTCGCCGCATCGCTGCCGCTTAGGTTTGCATAGGGACAGCCGCCCCTTCGACAAGCTCAGGGCAAGCCCCCGGCTGTCAGCCGGGCGAAGCCCGGTCTCACCTGATTGGAGTAGTAGTCTTAAATGGGCGCCGCTTCAGCCGCGCCGTTGTGACTTATGTTCACCTCGCGACCAATCGGCTATGTAACCAGCCCGTACAAAAGCACCAGCGAGATTCCCAAAGGCCTCGGCGCAAGGCACGAGGCCGATGGCGTCCTCAATATCCTGCCCGACTTCGAGCCCGGCCTCACCGACATCGAAGGCTTCTCGCATCTCATCGTCCTCTGGGAGTTCGACCGCTCGCAAGGCTTTGAGTTGCTCGGCACTCCGCCATCCGACAATCGCCCGCACGGCGTCTTCGCCACGCGATCTCCGCGCCGCCCAAATCCAATCGGCATGACCATCGTCGAACTGCTTCGCCGCGAAGGCGCCGGCCTGCACGTCCGTGGCGTCGACATGCTGCATGGCACGCCGATACTCGATATCAAGCCGTACCTATCCAGCATTCCCGCTGAAAAGCTGCGCCGTGGCTGGCTCGCCGATGCCGAAGCACGAGAACGGAAATAACTGGACGACACTGTATGTGAGCGCAGGCGTGTTCTGCGACCCACACAGTGTCCGCGACGCCACGGCTCTGATCCGAGCGCTCCTTTCTAACTCCCGCAAAATCAATAGCGCTCCAGCTGGCCCCTTCCATGCACTCCCATTTAGCGCTGCTCAGCAGCAGGAGGTGACCAACCATGAACCACATCAACTTGTTCCGCTCTGCCCCATCTACTCTGAACTTTGTTAGTTGGGGCAAGAAAAATCTCGAAACCACCAGCCCGCTGATCTTCGCCGCGCTACTGATCGTTTGTTCCGTAGCCGTCGGATGCTCCAGCGATAAACCCAAACCCGTAAGCACGACAACCGAAACTCCAATCACTCAATCTACGCCGCCTATCACAACCAGCTCGATGCCGGCTCAGGTAATGCCCGTGCAGCAAGCCGCCGCCAAGCCCGTGCACAAGAAGATTGTCCACAGAGCTCCGCCGACCCTGGCCTACGCTGACAAAACTTCCGGCGTCTCGTTCCAGTATCCGCGCAAGTACGAGCTCAAGACCGGTGACGCCGCAAATGAACTCGTTTCTTCCGGCCCCATTCCCATGGACTTCGTCCAGCCCGGCGGAACCGCGCTCGCTGCTGTATCTGTTCCTGACTCCGCCTATCCCAACTCGGACCTGGCTTCAGCCTTCTTCAACGTCAGCGTGAACAAAACTCTCACCGCCGACCAGTGCGGCGAATTCTCCGTCCCGCAGCCAAACCCAGCGGCCCCCTCCGATCCCACGGTTCAGGCCACAGCGCAGCTGGCAACGCCTCCGATTTCCAAACTAATGGTTGGCGATATGGAGCTCCAATCCGCGGAAACCAACGCCAGTGGCGAAACGAGTAACGGCACTCGCGAAGCAGCCTCGAAGTACTATCACGTCTTTCAGAACGGCGCCTGCTACGAGTTCGCTCTGAGGGTCACAACCACCGCCAACTCTTCGCCGACCACGGAGTCCACCACCAAGCCTGTGAACCGCGATGAAGTCTTTCAGCGCCTGGAGAAAATTCTGGCGACGGTCAAAATTAATCCGGTCGCCGCT
>Ga0074045_10000116_pt1 | contig 68034 bp, 78 predicted proteins | sample BogForMeECP23OM2_FD_94442 | JGI IMG/M metagenome (GOLD analysis project Ga0074045, IMG submission 94442) | Bog forest soil microbial communities from Calvert Island, British Columbia, Canada - Bog Forest MetaG ECP23OM2 | ecosystem: Environmental > Terrestrial > Soil > Wetlands ... | reverse complement strand
TCGTGATGACGGATATCGAGATAATATCAGAGCAGTTCCGGTCGAAGCAGAACTTGGATTTCAACCGCGAGAACGACATGGCGACCACCGCGTCAGTCACATTCATCAAGGGCAATAAATTCTATGGCATCCATACCGGGGACAGCGACTGGCAAGTTATACGTGGAGATCGGGTCATCACGCAAAGCAGGCATCATGATGCGATATTCCAGCTCCTATATTATGCCCGTTCCATGGTGACGGATGAGTGGAAGCGCGCAGGCCGGAATACAGAGAAACTTGTCGCTGGCGAGGAACAGGAATTCGAAGGGACTGTAGCGCATAGGTTCGCGGAACTGAAGAGGAGCGCAGGCGCACTTATGAGCGGCGTATCCGTTCTGGGAGACACGACGCATATCCAAATCAACAACATGGACAATGATCCGGTGCCCCTGATCCTCGAACCTGGGGATTTGGTCGTCAACGCATCAGACGGGCTTCGCAAGCGCGTGTGCCATCATGAAATAAACAGTATCTTCCAGGGAGCTGGGAAGGACGTCGCTCTCGCTTCCGGGCATCTTCTGGCTCTGGCGGAAGGCCGCATGCTGAGGCTCTGCAAATGCGATGTTTCCGGAGAGAAAGACGACACGACATTCGTGCTGAGGAAGGCGGAGGGCCCATAAATACACATCAGTTGACCAAAGCAAACATTTATATATTGTATCCCACTAAATTATATCATAAGACACATTAATCCAACCTTGAGGTGAAATGAGAGATGGCAGATCAAACTGGTTCAAAGACGAAAGAAGTTCCAACGGCGCAAAGAAAGCCGACCATAGGCGACATCGCGACTCAAATCCGAGAGGATTTCGGAAGATTCGGAGGCCCTCTTGCAGACGCTTTGCTCATTGTGGCAGCGCAAGTCGAAACCAGCAAGAAAGACTTGAGCCATCAGGTAGAGATAGATTCGAACGAGATGCGCGGATACGCGCACGGTGCACGAGCTTCGGCGGAAAAGACAGCCGCATCTGCGGAACAAATTCAGATTTCCGTAGCAACACTTCATAGCGAGTACGCGGGTTTCCTCTCAGAATTGGAAGCTGCAGGGGATAAGCTCGCATCTAGTGCTGCCAATGCCGAAGAATCGGCTTTACATGCGCAATCTTCATTGGAAACCATACAGACACAAACAACCCCTCTAATAACCGCCATTGAATCCTTAACGCGCGATGGGGCCCAGGGTGTTGAAGCGCTCCTGCAGATTCTCGGGAGCGTAGATAAGATTCCAGAAGCGATCAAGGCTGCAGTAGAGTCAATTATTTTCATAGATGTCGAGGCCACGGGACCGGGCGGAGTCAAAAGCGCCAAAAGGCTGGTTGGAAGCGATGCTCTTAGGTATTTCCGATCTGGTCTATCCTTAGTCTCTCAGACTGCTGGCGATGCTATCAGAGCAGCGAATGACGCCAAATCCGGTCTCGAGGAACTCAATGCAAATGTTGCAGCCGGATTAGCAAACGTCGACAACAAACTCACTCTTCTTATGCTTAAGATGCAGAATGCTGGAATCGACTTCTCAGAAGAGGAGGTTGCTGGCATAGTAGAATCGAGTTACGCTGATCCAAAACCTGCGGCTCCAGAGGAGCCTGCGAATACTACCGCTACCAAAGGTGATACCTAATGGTTGACATGAAGAGAATTATCGCAGAAGCGAAAGCAAGAACAGCAGCTGGTAAACCGGGAGCCGGCCTAAGAGGCGCAGCCCCGCTCACTGGAGATGATTCACCAACCGTACAGACCCGGGTAAATGATTCACCTGCCTCTGGACACAAAGCTCCAAGCAGAGGAGATGACTCACCAACAGTGGAGACCCCAGTTCCAACCAGTACTGATAATAGAACAGTGGCAGCTGATCTTTCAAAGCTCGCCAGAGAGACTGCACCTGACGAAGGCGTAATGGTTGTACCAACCACATCTGCCAGGGTTCTTGAAGCGCCCGTAACTGCATCTGGAACCAGCACGGAATTCCAGCATGTTCCGACAGAGAAGATGGGAGCAACGCCTGACCAGAAAACTTCTGGAACGGCAGCGACAACGGTATCATCAGAAGTTACAATAGTCGACGATGCGAAACCACCCGAACCAGTGCCTGCCTCGGAACCAACTGCCCAGGTACTCAAGTTCCCCGCACCGGATGCTCCAGCCAAGACAAATGTCCAAACTCCGATCGAAACACCGAAAAGTCCAGCGGGTTCGAAAGGACCAAAGAGCCTCGGAGAGGCGATTGAACTTATTGAGAAACAAGGTAAACTCATCGGAACCTTATTTGAATTAGTGGTGGGGCAAATACCTCTAGATCGGGTGGAGAAACTCCTTCCGACGTTTAGGGCATATGGCGGTATAGCCACCGTAATGGATAATTTATCAACCCTCTTTGTCGGCAAGGATTATGAAAGAGACCTGGAAGCACTTGCAAATCTGGTGCGCGACGGTCAGTCGAGCTTCATGGAGGAAATGGATCATCAAAGCAAGGATCATGTAGAGATGCTCAGGAGCATCGTTATAGGATACCTGATCAACCCGGATATGGATAGCGCGGAACTTGGTGCATTCGCAAAAGAGCGTGGCGCCACCCGTGTCAAAGATATCATCGAAGGTCTGGTAGCAGACCCGAACATAGTAAGATCTGTCTTGATAACCGAAGCGGCTGCAAGAAATGGGGTCGAGCCCTCGAAGGTACGCGAACCCGGAACGGATATCGTAGCTAAGAAAGCATTCGACTGGGTGGAAGCACAAACCGCAGAAGTTATCTCCGTAGCGAAAAATTGTATTGAATGCTGGAATCAGATAATAGGAGGGGATTGAATATGGTTAACTTACGTAAATTGAAGGGTAGTGATGGTACGAAGCCGCCTGTCGCGGCGACAGACGCATTCAGTAACCAAGGTACTCGGGAAGGCCCGATTGCTGCTCCGAAACCGCCAAGCGCAACTGTTGCAGAGAAACCGTCAGCTGCAGTTACTCCGAGCCTGGTTGAGGCAGTCAACGATTCGAGTCTTGAATTCATACCTGATGCTGGCTCTGCGTCAAGCGGATCAAATACCACTCCGGATGCATCTTTGGGTTCCGAACCTGGAACCGTCAGAGAGACGCCTGTTCCTATCGTTACATCCAGGGTCCAAGATGACGTAGTCACGAGATTGGGAGCCAGGTTGAGAACTCCAGAAGCCTCTCCTCCCGCACCGAATAGCACCGGATTTGCAGAAACCGTTGCTGTAGGCACTGCGGTGTCTCCAGCTCCTGTTAAGCCTGTGGTAAAACAATCGATTCCTGCACCTGTTGCGGTTAATCCTAAAGTTGTCACCTCCAGTGGCAGCGCTAAGAAACCGGAAAGGAAATGGCAAAACCGAGCCCTGACTATCGCGAGTATCACGGCGCTGGTGGTAGGCGCGATACTTATTATTAAAGACTGCGGGCACAAGAGGGTGGTCCCTCCAGCACCCCAGCCAGTATGCGCGGATCCGACACCAAAAACCTGTAGTGAAAAGACCGGCCAGCCGTTCGGCATGTTCTTCGATGAGAAGAATTGCGGTTACTGCGGTAAGACTGGTCCAAATGGCTTCATCAAGGAGCCGTGGATGACCCCAGATAACTGCCCGGTGGTATTCTCATGCGGAAACCACAAAGTCGATAAGAAAGAGGTCTACCCGATCTTTACGAAGGATAAAGACGGAACATTCTATATGGACCTCACCGAAGTGACCGAATCGTGCAATCCCAAAGCCCCGAACTATTGCCAGGATGATTGCCCGAAACCAAATCCAAAGCATGGTAAATCCACGGCTGTTAAACCGGCGCGTGAAACAGCGCTGGACTGCAGCACGGTCGATGCCCCAAGAGCGCAGGAAGCCGTCGGCCCTATCCGCAACAACATCGTGGATGCAAGAGGCGCAATTGACACGGCATTCCCGAAATTCGTCGGGCAGCAGATAAAAGTCGACTACCGGGTCAGAATAGATTCGACCGGAGAATTGTCGCTGCTATCTGCGTCCGTGCAAGGCGATAATGTCAAAAATATGGTGGACCTGGGTTCGGTCAGAGTGACCAGCGGCAAGAATGATTGCGTGCTCACACACACGGCGACCATCCCAGCCTCCAAATAATCTTTTTTCTTATTCTTATCATTTTCTCTTCCTCAGCCCAGAATGATATATTTATAAACTGTTTTACACAAATTTTAATTAACTAAAACATATAGGTGGGATGATGGGTTTACTAGATGCAATTAGGATGGATCATAAACCGCCCAGCTCCCAGCAACACAAACCTCCAGAACCCCTTGCGGAACCGGTTCGCGGACCAGCCACCGACACTCAAACCCCTACAACCAAGCGGCCCATTCCAGCCCATACGGACGCTGCACCGATATCATCCCCTCCGCAAACACACGCGGAGAAGCTTCAACCCGGAGATGACTTGGGGATCTACGCATTCATTGAAAATTTGAAAAGGAGAAGCAAGGATTTGGGGAGCGATGAGATAGCTTCAGAAGCCAGGCGGTTCTTAGCGGAAGATCCGCGTTTGGATGCTTTCATACGGAAGCATGGCGATGGATTGATTCCCATGATGGAAGAAGCGCTGTCCGCGGTGCAGAGGAACGAGCGACCAAGCGGGGACATGCTGCTCGCAATTCACTTGCACGATCTCCTCGGATATATAGGCGAATGCGAATCGAAAGCCCACGCTTTTGGCGTTATCGATATAGCGATTAATAAGCCTGACACTTCGGATTCCAGGTCGTTGCCATCCCAGCCTGTGCAAGCTTCCGGACCGGTAATGGCACCTGATGCGGTGGAGAAAGAATCGAAATCCGGAAACCATTTCTGGGGGTTCATCACGAACCCTACGTTGGTAAGTGTCGTGGAAGTAGCGGCTTTCGGAGCAATCCTTCACTTGACCGGAGCATATCAGGAGATATCCGTCGGAATCGACAAGGCGCTCCGCTCATCAGGGCTTCCCATACTGGACCTTCCTCGGGATTTTATTGAAAGATCGTATTTCACGGCCATGTCCCTCATACTGCTCACCAGCGAGCTGATAAGAAGCAAGAGCACGCGTGACACGACCGCCCAGTACAGGAGGGTCGTGAAAGAGCTCCCAGACGAGCTCAGAAGGGCATACAAGGATGTATGCGGCCGTCTCTCTTCTATCGCCAGAGAGCATGCGCAAGGCAAGGCGCAGCTCGGAGCGCTCAGGGCAGCGCTCGAGGACGAATCGTTTTTCTATAAGGTGGATGTGCTCCAACATCATTCCTATGGCGAAGCTCTCTTCGAGGCGATAGCCGGTTCCGGATTGAATCCTCACGTGCTGGCATTCGATGCCATTTCGGTTGCAGAAACGAAGATAATGAGGCCAAAAATCGAACGATTGGCGATGCTTATCGGTAATGACGCTCAGCGCAGGGAGCTATTCAAGCAGATGTACTCGGTAGATCCGGTTTTCAGGAGGAAAGCAGACGAGTTCCTGGCTGTCGATGGGGACAATCGTTTCTTGAATTACAAAAAGTTCGCCGATATATGCAGGCAGACCAGGAAGGTAGAAGATCCCAGAAGCTTCATCAAAATGCTGAGGGGAGACATGATTTTGATTAGCGATCCGATAAAGGTTGATTGACATGAAAACTTACCCAAGGATACCAGGACAGAGGAACAACGCGGGAGCGATATTGACATCCCTTACCGTCGTCGGATGCACGGCTCTAGTGCTTTTCGGAAGGTGCAGTCCGAAGGTCGAGCCGCGGATGGATCCTGACCAGCCCAAGAACGGGGATGGCATCTGCGAGCAGAGCGAAGCGTATCCATGGAAAATGGGTCCGGATCGCCTCTTCACCAGAGAGGGGAACCCGAACTACTCTAAGCTCGATTGCCATGAAGGGGATGGCGTCTATGACGATTCATTAAATGTCCGTCGGATGGATGGAAACACGGTCCCTCCTGTAGATGCAAGAGGCCAGCCCATCAAGCTTCCGCTGGAAGGCCAGGATTCCATTGATTACCGGTGGGAGATGGTCCACAGGCAGCCGTGCATACCTGGAACCCCGGGCCCTGGCACGCCTAGGCTCGGTCGTCCCCTGATATCCGCAAAGCCGGGCGAGATGATTATCCGTTCGAGAGAGGAATGGGAACAGATGGTCCGCGATCCGACCAGCCTTCCCAAGAGCATATTTGATCCTGCAACCGGAAACAACGGCTTCAAGCGACCATGGCTCCTTCAGGAGTCATGCAACCCGAAATTCCCTGACTGCACACCTAATTCAAACGAGCCTTGCTTCGCCGCAAACCATCCAAGCTGCCCTCCACGCAAAGCATCGGAGCCGGTGCATAAACACACCGCCCTTCCAACCGTTAAACCGGCGCATCAAACAGCGCTGGACTGCAGCACGGTCGATGCCCCAAGAGCGCAGGAAGCCGTGGGCTATATCCGCAACAACATCCTGGACGCAAGAGGCGGAATCGACAAGGCGTTCCCCCAATTCGCCGGGCAGCAGATAAAAGTCGACTACAGGGCCAGAATAGATTCGACCGGAGACGTGTGGCTGCTATCTGCGTCCGTGCAGGGCAATAATGTCAAAGGTACGGTGGATCTGGGTTCGGTCAAAGTGACCAGCGGCAAGGATGACTGCGTGCTCACCCACACGGCGATCCTCCCAGCTTCCAAGTGATGCGTACCGTTTAATTCCCTTATTTCCTATATCATCACATGGCAAAGATATCGGAGCCGAGGAACATCCTCCTCGATATAGACGATACGCTGTTCCCATCCACGGAATTCTCATCGCTTGCGCGGCGCAACGCTCTGAACGCCATGATAAGCATGGGGTTGGATTCGGACATCGAGACCTTGCATTCCAGACTAGAAGCCATCATCTCGAAGCATGGCTCTAATTATCAGAACCATTTCGACGACCTCTGCAATGAACTCGGGGTCAGGCGCCCTGGCAGATACATAGCCGCGGCTGTGGCTGCTTATCACGATACGAAGACCGCCATCCAACCGTTCCCAAAAGCGCCCCTCGCGTTGATGAGGCTCAAGCAGGATGGCCACAGGCTATATGTTGCCACGAACGGGAATTCCATAAAGCAGTGGGATAAGCTTATCCGGCTCAGGCTCGCGCTCTTCTTCGACGACGTCTTCGTGTCGGAAGAGCTTGGCGTGCAGAAAGGGGATGCGTTCTACCGCAAGGTCCTCAAGGCACTAGGTTCAAAGCCGCAGGGATGCGTCATGGTCGGGGACCGCGAAGACCTAGATATCATCCCCGCGAAGTCCGTCGGCATGAAGACGGTCCGTCTTATATCAGGCAGGTACGCCAAAGGATCGACGGTGGCGGATTGCACAATCAAGGACATCGGGGACCTGCCAACCGCTATCCGGAAATTAAAACCCTTATAAAACCATCAACGCAATAGTTTTCCATGTCCACCCGGCTGATGTTGATCGGTTTGATAGCATTCACGCTATTACTCGCAGGCTGCTCAGGCAACCGCACTACAGTGTCATGCAAGGAGAACAAGGATTGCCAACCCTGGCAATTCTGCAATACGACCGCATCATCCCCTGTCTGCACGACCCTCGCCGGATACTGCGATTCGAATGATGCGTGCACCCAGAAGGATCCGCTCATGACATGCGACCTCCAGAACACCCACTTATGCGTCTATTCGGGAGGCAAATGCAGGACCAGCGCCAACTGCGAGAGCTGGCAGGTGTGCGATATGAACCAGACCTGCAGGGCAGCGCCTGGTTACTGCGATTCCGATTCGGAGTGCACCGCCGTATTCCAGTACTGCAACCCCTCATCGCATCAATGCGGTCCCGCGCCCGGCTACTGCGCTAACGATACAGACTGCGATTCCTGGAAAACCTGCGACATCCCCAGCAAGCGCTGCATCCTGATAGCAGGCATGTGCGACCTCGACACGGATTGCCTGTCTTGGCAGACCTGCGATGTGAAATCCCATGCGTGCGGCCCCAAACCGGGCTACTGCATAGGGGACGATGATTGCACCGCCTGGGAAAAATGCGACAGCACAACCGACAAATGCGTCGCGAGGCAGGGTTACTGCATGGCTCAGAACGAATGCGCCGACTGGGAGGACTGCAGCGACTCCACCCACCAGTGCGTGCCCCGCCGCGACCGCTGCGGCACCAGCTCGGACTGCGGCTCATGGGAGTACTGCGACGTCCCCAACCACAATTGCGTCGCGCAGACCGGTTTCTGCGATGCGAACACCGATTGCGTATCAGGAGAGGTATGCAACCAGCAGACGCATGTCTGCCAATGACCAATTTTTATCCTTTCACTTCCTATCCAATCCCATGATACGTTTCGGGCCTGGAGGCATCCCCATCCAGTGCGAAGGGAAAACCACGCTCGATGGCATCCGCTGCTGCAAGGAATTGGGTCTCGACGCCATGGAGATGGAGTTCGTCCAGGGCGTGCGCATGGGCGAGGCCTCTGCGAAGGATGCCGCGAAGGCAGCGCAGGAATCCGATGTGTCATTGTCATCCCACGCGCCTTATTTCGTCAACCTGTGCAGCGGAGACCCGGTCAAGGTCGCCAATTCCAGGAAGCACATCATCTCCTCGGCCAGGATAACGGCCCTCGCCGGAGGGAACATAACAGTTTTCCATCCCGGGTTCTACCAGAAGCTTTCGCACGAGGAGGCGTATTCGGCAGCGAAGAGGAACCTCTCCGAGATAATATCCCAACTGAAGGCGCAGAACGTCAAGATACGGCTCGGTGCCGAGACCGTGGGCAAGAGAAGCGCATTCGGGGGCCTGGACGAGAACATACGGCTCGCGCAGGAGCTCGACATGGTGGTCCCGGTGATAGACGTAGCGCATATCCATGCGAGAGGGGATCTCCGTTTGAAGGGGGAATCGGATTACAAGTCGCTGTTCGAAAAGCTCGAGAAATCCCTGGGCGATTACGTGAAGCATTTCCACTTCCATTTCTCCGAGATACACTATTCCGACAAAGGCGAGCTCAACCACCTCCCTCTCGGCACAAACGACGAGCCCCCCTTCAAGCCGCTGATGAAGGTGCTCGCGGAGAACGGCTACTCGGGGACGATAATATGCGAGACCCCGAAGCTCGATCAAGACGCCCTGATCATGAAAAAAGAGTTCATGGCGAAGGCGGGCAAATGAGGCGAAGCGGATGTTGCTGATAGATTTCCTGGACAACGCCTCCTCTTATCTGCACGCGAAGCAGGACGAACTAAAAAAACTCGAGACGCAGTACCGCAAGATATACGACCCGGACCTCGTCCGTGAGATGAAGGTCATCCGTCGCGAGATAGCGAAGAAGCACACCGAGATCCGGGCGCAGCTCCTCCTGAATCTAGATGAGTTCCGCGCATTGAACAGATATTTCCCGGATCTGCTCTCCGCGTTCATGGAGGACGGGTACATCGGCAAAGTCCTCACCGGGAAAGCCTGGCTTCTGGATTACAAGATGGTCTCCCCGGAGGTCGCGGCGGCCAAGCTACAGGAGCTGCGCGGCTGGCGGATGCAGCTCCGCTCAGCCAAGGAAGCCCTCCGTGGATGGGTCGGGGTCGTGCATTCCAAGCAATTCGTCGCGGCTTATCCGGTTCTCAGGGCGCATCTTCGAGGCGATATGGATAAGCAGGACGTCCTCCATGCGATCGATAGCCTCGACGACGCATTGCGGAGGGAAGGCTGGCTCGTGCTCATCACCGACAGCCTCATCAAGATACCACTCGCGAAGTTCATGAACAAGATCACGGAGCTCCGTTACGATGAGCAGAAGGCGAGGATGGACCTGGCCAGAACACGCGGGAAGGGTACTATCGCGGAGACACGGGCCCAACGCGCCCTTGAAGAGGTCCTCGTGAAGAAGGAGCACTATGAAAGCATGATCGCGCAGATACTCCTGTCTAACCCCAGATTCCTGTCCAGCCTCAAGAAGCAGAGGAACTGGCTAACCAAAGGGAAGCTCGACCCGATAGTGCGTTTCGCGCAGGATATCACGCCGCATGCCCTGAGGGAGAGGGCGTGGCTCGACGAGATGAGGAAGAGGATAGGGAGCAAGAAATAAGTCATTTCAGCTCTTTCATCCGCTGCTCAATCCTGGCTTTCAGGATCGGGGTGAGGCGCGGGTCGTTCTCCAGGAACAGGGAATAGAAATTCATGAGCAGCGACTTGGTCTTTTTCGGGTCGCTTTCGTAAGCGAGCTTGAGATGCCTACCGCATCTCGGGTCGTCCTGGAACATGTAGCAGATCGCGAGGAAGAAATGCGATACCGGATCGTTAGGCTCTATCGCGAGGGAGTTCTTGAACGCTTCCTCGGCGCCTACCATATCGAACATCTCGAAATGCGCCATGCCCTTCACTATGTAGTATTTCGATCTCCGCCCTATCATCAGGGCGCGCTCGAAGCATTCCATGGCAGCGTCGTAATTCTTCATCTTCAGGCTGACCACGCCGCGAAGGTACCAGAGGTCATCGTTCCTGTCGTTTCGCAGGATCAGGCGGTCAATCATGCCGGCCGCTTCCCTGTACTTCTTCTGGGCGAGCATGCTCTTCGCTTCATCGACGCTATCCATGGTTTTTCCTCTCAACGAAGTCTTTTAAAGTGTTATATGCAGAGTATTATCGTGAATAGCGTAAAAAAGTGGTAATATGTCAGCAACGTTCGCAGAAAAAAAGGTCGTCGAGGTCGCGCAGGTGCAGAACGCCCCGGAGCTGGCCTCCCAGGTCATAAAGCGCGGGCCTGCGGAATTGCACACTCCTATAGACGCGCTCGGCACGTGTTCCATGAACATGCGCATCCCCACAGAAGGGACTTATCATAGCGTAGACACAGCTGCTCAGAAGATGCGTTTCGCATCCAATGCCCAGCAATTCATGCAGGAAGGCACCACGCCCCTCCCAGAGCGCTTCATCAAGATGCTCCAGTCCGTCTGATCCTACGGTGGGTTTTTGGAACTTGTCGCGGACGCAGCGCATTATTCTATCAACCGGGGAGCCACGGGCTTGGCGCTGCTCGCGATTTCAATCATCATACTCTTCGTGATTCCGCTCTGGATAGCGTTGCAGCCGCCTCCGTCCCTGACCGCCTTAAAGCCGGCTCTGATGGCAGAGGCTGCCGGTTCCGTGGCGCTGCTCTTCATGGTAGCGCTATTCCTTCTGGGCCGGGGGATGCTGCTCAAGATGCCATTGCGGGTCTATGACGAGGGCTTGCTGATCCAGCCTCTCCTATCCACCACGCCATCCATAATCCCGTATAAGGATATATCCAGCATCGAGCTGTGGTATGGCGCACCGGGCAACCGCAACGGCTGCGCGGTTCTCTCGAGGCACGGCAAACGCATCACGAGCGTGGAGGCGTTCCGCGACAAGATCAAGGCGAAAGAATTCACCGAGCTCATCGCCCCTGTCTTCGAGGCCGCGGGGTTCACGATGCGCAGCGAAGACGGCGAGCGCTCGTTTTCCATCATGTTCAGGCGCGGCTTTCCGGCTGCATCCCCATAATAAAGCTTTTTGATTAATCTTTATCCAAACAGACTAGAGGTCATGCGCGTGGGCAAAAACATCCAGACGACCAGCAAGAGGCCATTCGTCTTCTTGGCATTCCTTCTCATCACGGCAGGCTTCACCTACTGGTCGTTCAACACGTTCGGCTATTATTGGACCGTGCTTATCCCGAATGTCCTATTGCTCTACATAACGACGGTCCTCCTGGTCGTCTATCTGGACGGATTCCACAAGTACGACAAGCCCCCGCTCCGCGAGGAATTCGCCCCGGTCACCGTGATAATCCCCTCATACAACTGCAAGGACCTGATCGGCCAGACCATAGATTCCCTGAAGGCTTCAGATTATCCCGACGATATAGAGATCCTCGTCGTGGACGATGGCAGCACGGATGGCACGCGGGACATGCTCGAGGGGATAAAAGGCATCAGGCTGGTCCTCAAGGACGAGAACGAAGGGAAGGCGGAAGCGCTCAACGAAGCGATAAAGATAGCCTCCCACGACTATATCTTCTGCGTGGATTCAGACTCTTTCGTTTCGAAGAACGCCATCAGGGACATGATGGCCAAGATGCTCAGTGATGAAACCGTGGGTGCGGTCACCTGCTTCGTCAAAGTCTCCAATAACAAGTCCCTGCTCGGCAAGGTGCAGGAGATAGAGTATTTCGTGGGTTTTGGCTTTTCAGCGATCACGAATTATATGCTTGACGCCGTATTCGTTACCCCCGGCCCCATGACGCTTTTCAGGAAAGAAGCGCTCCTGCGGGTCGGGTTCTTCGACGTGAGCAATATCACCGAGGATCTCGAGATGGCATGGCGGCTCCGGAAGGCGGGATACAAGATAACCTACGCATACGAAGCGGTCGTCTACACCATGGTTCCCCAGACCCTGTCCGCGCTTCTGCGGCAGAGGATACGCTGGTACCGGGGCAAATTGAGCAACATCTCGAAGCACAGGGACATGTTCCTGAACCCCAAATACGAGTATTTCGGCATGTTCATCATGCCATTCTCTCTCGCAAGCGAACTGGCTGCCATGGGAACGATTTACTTCATAACATACATGGTCGGCTACACGCTCTTCTGGAACGTGCAAGTGGTCCTCGCCTATATCCATACCGACAGCCTCACGCTCGTGAATCTCATCACCGGCCTTTTCGGTTCCAGCGCGGGCATATTCATGTTCCTGATAGTGGTGATACCATGGATGTACGCCATCCTGGTGAGCCACAAACTCGGCAATAAAGATCTGTCCTTGACCGACATACCAGCCATCGGAGTCTTCCTGTTCGTATACAGCGTCTTCCTGTCCGGGGTTTACGTTTATAGCCTCTTCCAAGAGATATACGGAAGCGATTACCTCTGGTGAACCTATGAATCTCGACATATTCGTTAAGGCCGCACTTATAACCGGCGTGCTTGTGCTGGTATCCATAATCGTGGGCAGCTACATAGAAGGGGCTGCATACAGCAAGCTGAACAACGACCTGCTCAAGATAAACGAGGATAACGAAGCGGTCCTCATATTGCAGTCCTTCGCTGGAGACAACAGCACCCAGGCGTGCAACATGATCGCGAGCCAGACCGACGCCATGAACGGCCAGGTGTACAATCTCCGTTCCGATCTCGAGGCGGAGAACAGCATGAGCATCCTCACGGATTACAATATGATCCGGAGCGAATATTTCCTGGCCAACGCCCGCCTCCTCTCGCTCACCAAGTTGTATGACCGGCAGTGCGGCGGGAAAGACAACATCGTGCTATTCTTCTACACCAGCGAGAAGGAATGCCCGGACTGCTATGCGCAGGGCAGGATATTGGATGCCGTAAGGGCGAACTGCAGCAACGCGCAGGTCTTCTCGTTCCCTGTTGACGTGGACATGAGCGTGATAAAATCGTTCATGGCATACTACAACGTGTCCCAATCCCCATCCGTGGTCATAGACACCCCTCCGAATGACATCGTTTTCTCGAACGTGACGAGCGCCGATGATATCATGCGTGTGATGAACTGCACGAATTGATCATTCCATCTCTATGGTCCCAGGCGGCTTGTTCGTGATGTCGTAGACCACGCGCCCGACCGAGCGGATCTCGTTCGTGATGCGGGTCGATATCTTCTCGAGCACATCATGCGGTATGGGCGAGAAATTAGCGGTCATGCCGTCGAGCGAGCGCACCGCCCGCACGATGACTATGTACTGGTACGCCCTCTCGTCTCCGCGGACTCCGACCGTCTTGGACGGGAGCAGGGCCGCGAAATACTGCCATGGGTGCTCCATCTTACCGGCCGCAACCGCAGCGTCTATCTCGTGCTCGGCTATGTCGCAGGCGTCCTGGACAATCCTGATCTTCTCTTCGGTTATCTCGCCGACGATGCGTACGGCCAACCCGGGTCCGGGGAACGGCTGCCTCTGGTGGATGCTTTCTGGGAGGCCGAGCTCCTTCCCGACCATCCTGACCTCGTGCTTGTAGAGCTCGCGCAGCGGCTCGCAAAGCTTCATGTCCATCTTCTCTGGCAGACCGCCCACGTTGTGATGGCTCTTTATCGTGTCGCGCCCCAAGCCCCCGCTCTCTATCCAGTCCGGGGCTATGGTCCCCTGCACGAGGTATTTCGCCTTGCTCTTCTTGGCTTCCTCCTCGAATATACGTATGAACAGCTCCCCGATTATCTTCCTTTTGCGTTCCGGATCGCTCACGCCATCGAGCGCGTCCAGGAACCTCTTCTTCGCTTCCACGACCTTGAGGTCCACGTCGACGCTCCGGGCGGTCTCCACGACCTTCTCGGTCTCTCCCTTGCGCATCATGCCGGTGTCGACATAGACGACATGCAACTGGCCCGGCACCGCGTGCGCTGCCAATGTCGCGGCTACGAACGAATCCACGCCACCGGATACCGCGGTTATCGCCCGGCCGTCCCCTATCGCAGCCTTTATCTCTTTCACGGACGTCTCGATGAATCTCTTCGGGTTGAATGGCATATCACGCACCATTGAGGATATTTGAAATAATAGTAATCTGCTGCGGTATTCCTAGCATCCCCTCCAGTGCATTGGCTAGGAAGAGAATAATCGCTATATTGAGAACTGCGACCACCAAAGCAATGGCGAATCCGGGTATGGGGCCGATGCGATGCGCGATAGAATACGCCCTGCCAGCCACTATCATGCCAAGGTATAAATTGGTAGCGATGAAGCAGATGCCTCCGAGCAGTCCGAGACACGGTATCGGGAAGAAGATATAGAGACCTGTGACGAGTGCCGCAGCCAGGGTCACGACTGAGGACAGGTAAATATGCTGCGTGAATGTTGCCCTGCCGTCCATCGTGCGCAGGACGCGGAAAGCACAGTATTGGAGGGCTAGGGAAACCAGGATGCTGACCGGCACAAAGATTATGAAAAAAAGCAGGATCGGAGCAAATAACGTCGTCATCATTATGCTCGGGAGCGCGACCCCTGTCGTATCATGTACAGTAGCCAATTCCGCGTTTTCAATGTAAGCGGATCCAACCACGTACGCGAGAGACATGATGAACGTTATCAGGCCTGCGAGTATGAAGACCTCTATCGCCAGGCGCATCTCGGCATCCGGCAGGGCCTTCTCGAGCACCCCATCGATCGAGTGGTAGTTGAAGAGGCGCTTCGCGCTATCCCAGGGCTTCATCATCATCCTGTATCCCGCGATAAGCCCGAGGATAGCACTCCTGACCCTTCCCCGGAACCCTGCCTTCTCTGGCATGGCATCCTTTGGTTTCTTCTTGACCATCACATACCTATGCGTGGGTCGCTTTTAAATAAATTGGCAGCCTTCATTCTCCATGCGAATCGTGGCAGATCTGCATGTGCACAGCAAATACGCGCGCGCGACCAGTTCGCGGTGCGACATACCTGGATTGTGCGAAGGCGCCAAGGTGAAGGGCATCGACGTAATGGCGAGCGGGGATTTCACACACCCAGCGTATTTCAGCGAGATACGCCGCGATCTGGGCCCTTCAGAAGACGGGACCGGCCTATATTCTTATGGCGGGATGAAGTTCATCCTCTCCTGCGAGATCAGCCTCATCTACAGCGGGAAGCTCGGTCCGAAGAGGATGCACCATTTGGTCCTCGCGCCATCACTGGACGTGGCCGCGCAGATTAATGACGAGCTGGGCAAGCGCGGAAACCTGAAAAGCGATGGCAGGCCGATACTCGGGATATCATCCCCCGAATTCGCGGACATACTACCCTCTATTTCTCCTGAAATAGCGATAATTCCCGCGCATTGCTTATTGCCCGGAACGGAAGTACAATGCAATCCGAAGATAAAAAAAATAGAGAAAATAATGACAGGTGACCTTGTTTATACTCACAAAGGCAGAAAAAGGAAAGTCACCAAGACATTTAAACGCTCATATAAAGGTGATATTTACAAGATTATTCCATGGTATTTTTCTTTAGGGGTCGCTACCACACCAGAACACCCAGTGTATGCGATAAAGACTGTAAAAAATTGTTCATGGACGAAAGGTTTGGTCTGCAAACCAACAGTTTCCCATCTAAGGGTTTGTTATCACCATTTTTACGAACAATATAAGCCACAATGGGTTTTGGCTCGCGATATTGAGAAAGGAGACGTGTTGATTTACCCAAGATTGAATTCTGAAATCGTAGATTTAGAAAAAATAAATCTTAAGCGTATCTTCCGTGGCGTGGAAAAGGATACGTCAATTCCAGTTAATCAGGATTTTTGCCGATTAATTGGCTACTACCTTGCAGAAGGTTATTCAAACGGCAGAGATGCTGTCGCATTTACCTTCAGCCCTCATGAATGTGAATATTTGGAAGACGTCAAAAAACTTATGAAGTCTCTATTCGGAGTCGATGGCAAGCAGGGAAAAACTAAAGGCGACCTTATTTTTTACTCTCGCTCCGTTATGTGGTTTTTTGAAAACCTAATATACGATTTTGGCAGTCAAAGAAGGGCATTTGCAAAGAGAATCCCGAATTGGATGCTTTTCTTGCCTTTGGATAAGCAGGCGGGGTTATTCCTCGGTTGGTGGCGTGGTGACAAAGGAAGCACGTCTTCGAAACTACTTGCAAATCAAATGAAAATGATATGCCTGCGTTTAGGTATAGTACCTGGAATACGCGTAGACACCAGGGCAGACCATTCGTTGCGGGGAAAACATACGATTGCGGATAGAAAAATATCCGCAGGTTATGATAACTTTATTTTCAATTCTCTGACATTTTTCGAGGATAAGTTCGACTTATTAAAGAAAAGCGAATTCAAAAGATTTGATTACAAAAGGGATATCAGGCACGGTTGGGTGGATGACGACTACATCTATATGCCTGTCCGAAAAATAGAAAAAACCAGATATGATGGATATGTGTATAATCTCGAAGTAGAAGAAGACAATTCTTATCTTACGGATTACGCGGCGGTGCATAATTGCTGGACCCCATGGTTCTCAATATTCGGCTCGAAATCCGGCGTGGACAGCGTCGAGCAGGCATTCGAGGACAAGGCTGACAAGATATTCGCATTGGAAACCGGTTTATCCTCGGACCCTGCGATGAACTGGATGCTGAGCTCCCTGGATAAATACTCGCTTGTCTCAAACAGCGACGCTCACAGCCCTGAGAAGCTCGGAAGGGAGGCGAACGTCTTTGACCTACCGGCGCCGTCCTACCGCTCGATCATGGATGCGATAAAGACCCGCAAAGGCTTCGTCAAGACATACGAATTCTATCCCGAGGAAGGCAAATACCATTACGACGGCCACCGCGACTGCAAGGTGCTGATGTCGCCATGGGAATCGAAAGAGAGGAAGGATATCTGCCCGGTCTGCAGGAAGAAGATAACCGTGGGCGTGCTCCATCGCGTAGCGGATCTGGCCGACCGCAAATTCGGCTTCAAGCCCGAGAACTCGGTTCCGTTCCAGCATATCGTACCAGTCACGACCGTTATATCGAAGGCGATCAAGAAGCCCGAGACATCTGTCAGGGTGGCAGAGGAATACGATAAGATCATAAGGTTCTTCGGGACCGAGTTCGCGGTGTACGAATCGGATGAGGCGCGGATCAGGCAGGGCGCTGCGAAAGAGATCGCCGATGCGCTCATCAAGGTTAAATCCGGGGGGGTGAGATGGATCCCTGGCTATGACGGCGTCTTCGGGGAGCTCGTGCTGGATGAGAACGCGAAGGCGACCATAGACAAGAAGCAGAGAAGCCTGGACGATTACTGAGTTTTCCCTTTCTTCGTTTCGCCATCATCGGTACCGAACATGTTCATCAGTATGGGGATGGCATATAGCGAGGCGGCGAAGCCTGCGAGGAACCCTGTGAAGAGCCTCATGGCGTTCGTGCTCTCGTAGACGAACGGAAGGAAGCCGAACTCGGACACTAGCTGGATGGTGCCGTCGAGAGCCAACGGGACTATGGCGAGTATGAGCCATATCGCGGGCCACACCTTCTTATCGTTGATGTCGCGGAAGAGCGGATAGATGAGCGCGGCCAGGAGCATCGCGCCGTATATGCCGACATCCCGCGCGCATACCGGCATCTTGTAGCCGGTTATCGTCGTCGCGCCGTTCGTGTACTGCTCCTTGATCGTCCGGCTGTCGGCAGCGGTATCAACGAACACGGAATCCTGCGGCGTGCAGTCACCTATCCAATAATTCTTCCCGTCGCTGAAGACGCACAGCGAGCGCGATATCTTCTGGTGGCACGTATAAGAGAACGCCTTGTACAGCGCGCTCGTGTCCTGGCTGAAGGAGAGGATGGGGGTGGCTATGATGAGGCCGACCAGCACAGCGAAGAAAAGGACGTAAATCCCGTAGATATAAGTCTCCCGAGTCATCAATACCGCCGTACTACGATAAAGAAAGGTTTTTTAATTAAATTCCCGAATATGCAATTCAAGGTGATCAAATGACAGCTAGGCTTTCGAAACTGTACGGCATGGATATCTTCACAGATTCCGGGAAATTCATCGGCAACGCACAGGATTTCATCGTGGATCTCGAGACCGGAGAAGTCTCAAGGATATTGCTCGAACCGATTCCGAGCGGCAAGGAAGACGCCAAGAAATCGCTCCGCGACAAGAGCATCCTCTACAAGAACGTGAAATCGGTCGAGGATGTGATAGTAGTGACCAAAGGTCCGACCCCAGGCGCGCAATAACGGTTTTCCGATGGCCGCTTTGACTAATGTGCTGTTGCTCATAGGTGCCCTGATACTAGGCATAGGTGTCACGTATTTCGGCACCTCCCTCCTGCCGGGCATCGACGAGACGACGCAGATAGTTATAGCAATAGTCCTCTCGCTGTTCGCATTCATGGCACTGTATTTCATGACAAAGAACAGGGGCGGCTAGAGCCATCTTCCTATCTTTCTTTTTATCTCTTTCGTGGGCCTGACGACCACCATCCCTTCTCCTGGCTGGCCATACAGCACCAGATCATTCTCACCGGCTTTTTGTATGAATGCCAATGCTGTCAGGTCCTCTTCTCCGTCTATGAATACCGCGCCCCCTTTCTCCATCAGCGCTTCCGCATCCTTTATCAGGATGTCCGAGACGGTGCCCGCGGGATTCTCGTATCTCATCATGCTCTTGTACGCTTTCTTCAGGATATCCAGCGTAGCGTTATCGACATCCGTCCTCTTGGAATGGTAATCGAAGACCGCGAGGTGCGGCCTGATGCCTATGGACAGGAGCGTCGCGGTGCAGACATCCCCGATGGAGATTATCCGCCTGAATCGCTCTCTCGCGATGAGCTTCTTGAAGTCGTTCGCATCCTTGAAAAGCTCACCGATAGGTTTCTTGAGCTCGTCTTTGACTTCCTCGCTTATCCGCACCATTACCTGTGATACGCATCCTGGATTATTATTGCTGACCCTGCGAAAGGCTTTTATTGCTGCCAAGCCAACTCTCAGCATGCCTTCCCGGCCCGTGGTGCTCGACACGAACATCCTTCTCGTGCCGTTCCAGTTCAAGATCGACGTCCTGCGCGAACTGGACTTCCTGGTGGACGTGAACCACCATTTCGTGGTATCATCCAGGACAGTGAAAGAGCTCGAGGCCATAGGCAAGGCCATCGGGAAGGACGGCATGGCGGCGCGGCTCGCGCTCAAGATGCTCCGGGCCAATGAGGGCCGGATAAAGATAGTGGAGAGCGATATGGAGGTGGACGACTGGATAGTGGAGTTCGCCAAGGCGAACCGCGCCATAGTCTGCACGAATGACAGCGGCCTGCGCAGGAGATTGAAATCCGCCAAAGTGAAGGTCGCTGCGATGAAATCCAAATCCAGGGTGGCTTTCGTATGAGCGATATGGACCTGCTCCCGGTCGTTTGCTTCGGCGGCCTGCTGCTCGTGCTGGTGGTGCTGGTAGCTTTGCTGGCCTTGGGGGCCGGAGCGTTCTCCTACCGCAAGCGCAACGAGGGCCATAACACTTGCCTGAGCGTCACCGCGAGGCGCAACCTCGCGCGCGTCTGCCTCGTGGTCAAGATCGGCAACGATGACATAACGTTCGAAAGGAGAAGGATAAGGAAAGGCCAGAGCGTGGATTTCGTATATCCCGCGACCAAGAGTCCCGGAAAGCTCACCGTGGAGGTGGAGACCGGGAATGTCCGGACCATAGAGGTCTGACCAACACTTTTAATCCATGTCTGCATATCTGCATCATGATACTTCTATACCAGGGCGAAGCGCCTGACGCAAATTTCTACTATCATTCGGGCGTGGACATAGATCATGCATTCCTGCTCATGGACGGGAAAAGGAAAACCCTTCTCGTGCATGAGATGAACGCTGCGATCGCAAGGGCGACTTTCCCAGGCCGGATCGTCGTGTATAAAGATGCGATGGCAACGCTCGCCAAACTCCTGAGGCGGAAAACCGTCTTCTATGACAGCGATGCCATAAGCGTGCACCTCTTCTCAAGGCTGAAAAGCATCTGCAGGTTCAAGGACCATTCTCAGGAGCTCGCCCGGATGCGCGTCGTGAAATCCCAAGTTGAGGTATCCAAAATCGCCAAAGCCGCGAGATGCGCTAAAGAGATACTCGAATCGCTCGAGCTGAAAAAAGGGATGACGGAATTGGATGTGAAAAAGCAGCTCCTCCTCGCGACCCTGGAGAATGGTCTTGAGATCTCGTTCGAGCCTATCGTGGCGACCGATCTGGACTCGTCGTTCCCGCACTCCCACGCAGGGAAAAAGAAACTCGGTTCTATCCTTCTCGTGGATTTCGGGGTGAAATACGACCATTACTGCTCCGATCTGACCCGCTGCTTCATCCTGGACGGGGATCGTAAGAAGAAGGAGCAGTACGAGAGACTAAAAGACATCTGCTGGTTCATCGCGGATTCCCTTCCGCAGATGAGCAAAGGAAGCGAGGTCTCGGCGCTCGCGGACGACTTGATGGCGAAGGCAGGCTTCCCTAAGATGATACATTCCATAGGCCATGGGGTCGGCCTGGAGGTCCATGAGCATCCCGGCCTCGGTCCGAAATCCATTGATCCGATCGGTAACACCACGATGGCGATCGAGCCCGCGTTCTACCTCTCTAGATATGGGATGAGATACGAGGAAACGGTCTTCAATGACGGGAAGAAAGCGAGGGTCCTTTGAGTGCTCTTTTGGGAGATTTATCACTAAAATTCAGATAAAAACGCATTTTAGCAGTTGTGACCCCAAAACGATAGGCACATATATAAGCTCTGTGCATATTAACATGCAAATTGCGGGGTCTAATTTCGATGAGTACTGCATCACCAAACTGTCCAGAATGTAAAAGCAAGCGGATAATCAGGGATTACGAGAAGGGCGAACTTCTCTGCTCCAGCTGCGGCCTTATCATTTCGGAGAACATCCACGACATGGGTCCCGAGTGGAGGGCTTTCGACACCGAGCAGAAGGAGAAGAAAGCGAGAGGCGGTGCCCCGATAAAGTTCATGAGGCCGAACAAGGGTCTCGTGACAGAGATAGACCAATACAACCGCGACATCCGTGGCGGCAAGATAAGCCCGAAGAAGCAGGCCCAGCTCTACCGTATGAGGAAATGGCACAAGAGGGTATCCATATCCAGCTCGATGGAAAGGAACCTCGTCATCGCATTGTCTGAACTGGATAGAGTCGCTTCATCGCTTGGCCTTCCGGATAACATAAAGGAAAGCGCGGCTCTCCTTTACCGGAAAGCTGTGAAAGCCGAACTCATAAGAGGAAGGCTGATCGAGAGCGTGGTTGCGGCAGTGATCTATGCCATCTGCAGGATCCAGGGAATCCCCAGGACTCTCGACGAGATATCCAAGGCATCCGGAATCCAGAAGAAAGAGATCGGACGCGCATACCGGTTCATCAAGACCGAACTCGATGTCGATGTCCCGCTCACGAATCCGTCCCAGTACATCTCGAAATTCGCCACCGCGTTGAAGCTCGATGGCGAAGTGCAGGAGGAAGCGGTGAAGCTCATCGGCAAGGCGCTGCGCAAAGGCCTCATCTCAGGGAGAGGGCCGACCGGCGTTTCCGCCGCGGCGCTCTACATCGCCAGCGCCATGCATGGAGAGAAGAAGACCCAGAAGGAGGTCGCGGACGTCGCAGGTGTCACAGAGGTCACGATCAGGAACCGCTACCGCGAGCTCAAGAAGGAGCTCGGCCTGAAAGTCAATCTGTAATTTTTTCCGTTCTCAGTGATTATATGGGAAAAATACACCTTCTCGGAATCGTAATGATCGCTTTCGTGTTCATGTTCCTGTTGGGGGGAATCATCTTGCCTGGCATGGGTCTGCTCGGCTCGATAGTGCTGAACTCGATCATAGGGTTCATGCTGCTTTTCGGAGCGAATCTGCTTGGCATCAAGATACCAATCAATATATTGACGCTATTGCTGGTGCTGATATTCGGTCTCGCAGGTCTTGCGCTTCTCGCGTTGCTCGCATTGCTCGGACTATACGACGGCCCTGATACGCCAACTGCTAATTGAATTCATTCGCTCAACTCAAGCCTATGACAAAAATGCAGGGGACAAAACCTCTGAGCAGCTCTGAGTTCGGAACCCTCTTTAGCGCTGTGATGCCAAATTTGGCATGAAGTAAAATATAGCCCGTCCGCCGGAGATGAATATATGGCGGATATCGATCTGTACAATTATCCGAAGCGGCTGGAAACTACGATGGAAAAGCTGAGCAAGGACCCCCAATATTTTAACATAGTATGCCTCTAAATAGGAAATATGCATTATAACACTACACGATCCGGCGTTGGGATTTTTCTTGAAGCTATTATCTACGTTCTTATTATTATTGCCTTTATCTTCCTCTTAACAAACCCGAATTCCAGCCTCTTTCTCAAGGCCGGTTCTGTTGTTATAGTTGCATTTTTGACAGTCCGGGTTATGTTTGAGTCCGTTACTGGCGTAGATGTGGAAAAAGAGTCTGTAGCGCTAACATACCTGTTTTTCATAAGAAGAACCATTCGAGTCAGGGACGCCGATTTTATGAATTATGGATTGCGGATACAAACTATCCGGATTACCCACGATGGCGTCATACCAGTTGAATTTAACCCCTTCTTTTTCTACGATCATATGGGCTTGATAAACGAGATTTTCAAAATCGTTGGAAAGAACGGTGATGCGGAACTTCTAGGTTCTAAAATCATAATAACCAGCAAAAGGAAAAAGGGCATTAAAATATCCATGCCAGAATGAGCATTGTGCTTGATGATTGACGTGATGCCTCCAGGCCAGAGAATAAATAGAGCCTATTTCAGAGCTCATTCGGTCGGACGGACGCCGCTGGTCTGAACTCAGACCAGCTCTGAAAGCGCTATGGCAGGATTCGAGACCTGATCTGAGGGCACCAAGAAGGTGCGACCTCAGAGCAGATCTGAATGCAGGGGACAGGATTCGAACCTGTGAAGGCACTAAGCCAAAAGATTTCCCGAACCACATTCGGAAAGGGAATATGGCGGCTTAAGTCTCTCGCGTTTGACCAACTTCGCTACCCCTGCATGCAAATAGACTTAGGGTAAATCTTTTATCAAACTTCCCATCGGTTCCACTAATATACTAAAAAACTAAAATCCGTTCGAATCGGTGCTCAGCCGTACATCGAGCCGCCTTCGCTCGCCGGAGGCATGCCCTTCTTCTTAGAGATCCTGGCCTTCACGACCGCTTCCCGCAGCCCTTTCGAGAACTCGACCGCTTCCTTGTCGAGTTGGTTGGTGTTTATCTGGATATTGAGTAACCTCGACAGGACTCGAATCACGTTCGATGCCGCCTTCGGGTCAAGGAACTCTTCGGACGATTCTGCCAATATGGTCGTTATCGGGAAATGCTCGAGCGTGCCTTTGGCCAGCAGTATGCCGGTCACTCCGGTGGTCGCGCCTTCCTTTATGGGTTTGGCGATCTTCTTGTTCACGGCATCCTTCACTATTGAAGCATCGCTCGACACGATATAGACGCCTTTCTTCTCGTCCTGGAGCGATATCCCGCCTAGGGAGATTATCGAAGATGCACCCACGGATTTGGCGAACTCGAATATCTTCTCCGCGACCTCGAGCGAGGATCCCACCGGGATCGTCATCTCGGATATGACCACGAGCATATTGTATTTCTCTGAATAGTGGATGCGGGCCGGAGGCATGGGCTTGAAATCATGAATGGCCGCAAGAGGAGCGAATTCGGCGCTCGACACGTAGCCCACGAACTGCATCTGGAGCGCGTCGACAATCTGCGATGCGGCGACGCTTCCGACCAGCCCGGTTCCCGGCAGGCCTATAACCAGTGTCGGTTTCTTAAGATTCTTCAAATCCACGGTCCTGTGTATCTGTACGTCGCCCATTACTACTCTTGGAGTGACAAACGTTTTTATATCATTCGTATCCCATTCCCTATCGATGGCACAGCAAAGCGTGTCCATGCCGATGGCATCGGCTGGCATAATAGGTTTTTCCAAGGACATCAAGATCAGCGGCATGGAGGTCGACCCCAAGCTCCTCATAGTGGGCGTCTTCGCCATAGTTATCATCGTCCATGTCCTGGCGACGTTGATAATCTACTGAGAATTACGTCTGTATTCAATTAGCGTCAGCTATGAGCTTCCTTATCTTAGCGCCATCATTGTCCTTCACGCCCTCATCCGCGAGCACGAGAATCCGCATCCTGTCCTCTTCGGCGCTCTTGAGGGATTCCACGAGTTTGGAGAGCCTGATGATCGGTTGCAACCTGCCGCCGATCTCCACATTGACCTCGACCGGCTTGAAGAACTGGTGCGGATAATCCACTATGATCTCCTTACCCAGCCTGGCTGAGATGGAGGATCCTAATCTCTTGCACTTGGGCTCGCTCCATCCGTCTTTCGGGAACGAGCAGACCTCCTTGTAGAGCTTCCTCTCGTTGAGGGCGTTCGCATAGATGCCGCCCTTCTTGGAAAGCCTCATCTGGGCCATCGCCTCTTCGTCATCCATCTCACCGAATCTCTTCGGTTCCAGGGTTCCGTCCTCTATGGACCCTTCGATCGCTCGATAGAGCATGGCTGTGGCGATGCGCACCGTGCGGTGCATATAGACGGCCGAGAACATCATGAAACGCGCCACCAGCAGGTATTCGGCCGCTTCGAAACCGCCCTTGCCTATGCAGAGCTGCCCGTCCCTGATTATGAGCGTGTGGACGATGCGGTCCATATCTATTATCCCGTAGGCCACACCTGTGTTGAGGGCGTCGCGCTTGAGGTAGTCCATCCTGTCCGCGCCCAGATCCGAGGTGACGATGGCGCCCTGAGGCGAGTCGCCGACACGGGCTATCTCGCGCGGATTGAAATTCTCCGATATTATATCAGATATTTCGCCCTTCGTTATTCTGAGCATCCCGCGCTTCTCATGGTCGCCTATGTATTTCTTTACGACATCCTCGCCTTCATGCGAGAAGGCGGTGTGGCCTATGTCATGGAGCAGGCCGTAGAGCTTGACTTTCCGCACATCGTCCTCTTGGAGTCCGACCTTGCGTGCGATGACCGAAGCGAGGTGCGCTGTTCCGAGCGAATGCTCGAATCTGGTATGGGTCGCCCCCGGGTAGACGAGATTCGTGATGGACATCTGCTTTATCCTGCGCAGCCGCTGGAAGGCTGAGCTGTCTATTATCCTTCCTTCGAGTTCGTCGAATTGGATCGTGCCGTGGATGTCGTCTTTTATTATCATCATCACACCGGAGCGAACACGCCCTTCTTCTTCTCCAGAATCTCGCCGGCTTCGGACATTATGCGTAGCACCGCCATGCATCCTTCGGGATCGAGCTTCGCGGCAGCAGCGACCGAAGCAGCATCCATATCCTCATTTAGCGCCTTGGTTATCGCTATCTGCGACTGGTTGAGATAGCTCCTCGTGACCACGTAGAATTTGCCGTCGAACCCCTTCACTCCGGCCACCGCCCCGTTCTTCATCTCCGGTGAGAGCGATTCCGACAGCATCCTGGCCTGGTTCTTGTCGTTTATGACTATGAACCCCTGGCTCTTGAGGAGGCTTGTAAGGTCGTTGGGAGACGCCTGGATGGGGCCACCCTGGGGCTTTGGCGGCATCCTGCCTTTCTGCGCGAGCAGGTACGCCCTGTCTCTGATATTGTAGACGCCGTCCTTGTATTTCGTGCTTATGAAAACGTTCACGAACCCCTTTCGTTCGAGCTCCGCGAGCACCGGTTTCTCGTCCTTGCCCAGGACCTTGTTGACATAGGCCGGGACGCGCTGCTCGAAACGGATGGCGAGGAGCTTCGTGAGGACCGCGCTCTCGGCGTCGCTGATCTGGTCCGTTTTAGCCAGTTTGGGTTCCTCATGGCCGAGCGGCAATGAAAGGAGGTAATAGCCCGGTTTGAGGGGGAATAGCTCTATCTCGTCGCGGTTTGAGAGGTCCTGGGGTAATTCCATGTAGGAATTGTTCTGCCTTTTGATCACCCGCACCCGCATACAGGTGATTCCGCGCCTTCCTTTTTAACTATTGGCGGGAGACGAGCCTTAGGGCGCTTGCCGGTTGGGCTGGCGTTCCATGCGCTGGCCTTAGCGGAGGGAGGACGTGCGAGCCGAATTTAACGCTCGAAATCTCCGCATGGGCCGCAATCGCGGTATTAGAAGTGTCGCTTCCATCTTCCGCGCGCAACACGATCTTGCTTAGCACTTCTTGCACTCTGTCGCTTCCTATCCTGACAAGCCCGACCCCAGCTTCCTTCTTGAGGCTCAGACTCCCTGTATTGAGGGCATGGAAGAGCGCATTCTCCACGCTCCATCTGATGGTGTCGAGATTCCCCGTATCGCTCGCGGTGTTGAAAAGAGATTCCAGCTGTTTGTGGTTTTTCGCGAAAGAGGCCAGCTGGTGCACTGACGACCTGAGGAGCGTCCCCTCGATGCTGCCTCTAGTCAGTTTGAGCACTGTTTCGATAGCATCATATGTCATATCTATGAAAAGCGCCTCGGGTAATGTGGAATCGTATATTCCAAGCAGGTATCTCCTGTCATCTTCGGCGGTTTCAAGCTCTCTGCGGATTCTGATCCTCTCGCAAGCGCCATCAGCGGCTTTCCTGACCTCGGGATCCTTGTCATTCTGCACGACCTCAGAGAGCGCCGTGAGCATCTCTTTGCTGTCTATGTTGTCAGCAACCTCTGCGGTATACTTTCTGCATATATTATCTCCCCTTTCTAGGAGTTTTATAAACGTCGATCCTGCGGTTTTTATGTACCATTCTCTGTCCATGCCTGCAGGGACCCTGCCAGAATTCAGCCTGGCAACCTCAGCTGCCGTGCTTATCACGACTTTGAATAAGTGCTCATTCCCTGGGTTATGGCTGAGCAGGATATACATCCTATAGTACATCATTTGGGCTTCCCCATAAAGCCCGAATTTGTCCAAGAGAGAAGCCATCTTTCGCGCTGCATCCATGTTCCCGTTTATCTCTGCTTCGATGGTGCCTTTCCACATGGACGCGAATTCTCCCTGGCTGACTTTATCTCCGTTTGTAAGAAGTCTCTTGGCGTAGGCTAGCGCTACGCTGCTGTTGTTTGCTATCCCTTCGCTGAGCCTCATATCATCCATTCTTACACCATCTGGGAGTTTCTGGCACTATATTATCCCGATACTATGTTATTTATTTACTACTTTCATGTATATAAAGGTTCCGTTTTCCAAAAATGCACGATAATTCAGTTTCGGCGACTTATGACCGGCAAAGTATCTAAAACCTAGATATCCATTTCATCTCATGCAGGATTTGAGCAGATTCAGCTTCGGCGCGACCTCCGCTGTCACCGGTAGCCTGGCCTTGATGATAGGGCTGAACCAGCTCGCGGTCTCCAAACTAGGGATAATCGGAGCGCTCCTGGTCATCGCATTCGCAGACAATATCGCGGACTCGCTCGGGATGCACATCTACGCGGAATCGAGATCCAAAAGCCACACGCATGTCAATACGATAACGAATTACCTGACGAGGTTGGTCATAACGCTTATCCTGGTGGTTTTCGTGGTCGCTTTGCCCTTGCCATATGCTGTCGCTATATCGATTTTCTTCGGTTTGGCCGTGATAGCGGTACTGAGCTATCTCATCGCGAAATCACATGGCCTGAACCCGAGTCGCGTGGTGGCCGAGCATCTTATCGTGATGATACTGGTAGTGTTCGCGAGTCAGCTCATAGGCTCCTCAATTAGAGCGTTGTTCTCTTGACCTCGGCCGGCCCTATGTTTTTTAATAACGAAGAAGCCATATCCAGCATGGCGATTTCTCCATTCGAAGTGAGATACTGGACCGAGATGAACTTGATTTTCGACGAGGAGGCGAAGCTCCGCAAATGGATGGCCGTAGAGGTGGCGCTGGCCAAGGCCCATGCCAAGCTTGGGAACATCCCGAAGGACGCACCGGAGAAGATAGAAGCCGCGGCCAAGAAGGTCCAGCTAAATCGCGTGCTCGAGATCGAGGAGGAGATACACCACGATCTGATGGCCATGGTGAAAGCGCTCAGCGAGCAGGCTGGGAATGCGGGAAAATACGTGCACCTGGGCGCTACGAGCTATGATATAGAGGACACTGCCACGGGGATGATATTCGTAGATGCGATGGGGCTGATCGGGAAGCGCATGACCGCGCTTGGTGCCGTGCTAAAAAAACTTGCGCTCGACCATAAGGAGACCGTATGCATAGGGCGGACGCACGGCCAGCACGCCGTGCCCACCACATACGGCATGAAATTCGCGTTGTATTACAAAGAGCTCCAGAGGGATGTCGAACGCCTGGATGCCGCCAAGAGACGCATCTCGGTAGGCAAGATGTCCGGAGCCGTCGGCACCATGGCGACCTTCGGCAAGGATGGCCCGAAGATGCAATCGCTGGTAATGAAGGAATTGGGTCTCCAACCAGCAGAGGTCACGAATCAAGTGATACAACGGGACCGGCACGCGGAAGTTTTATTCGTACTCGCTCTTACTGCGGCTCTGTGCGAGAAGATGGCCAAGGAGATAAGGAACCTCCAGCGGAGCGAGATCCTAGAGGTGTCCGAGGCCTTCTCGGCCAAGCAGGTCGGCTCCTCGACGATGCCCCAGAAGCGCAATCCGCACAGGAGCGAACGCGTATGCTCCTTGGCGCGGCTTGCCAGAGGCAATGTGCAGACCGCGATGGAGAATATATCATTGGAGCACGAGAGGGACCTAACCAACAGCGCGAACGAGCGGGCGATTTTCGGCGAAAGCTTCGTTTGCGTGGATTACATGCTCATCGAGATGGCGAAGATCCTGTCCGGCCTTGTCTTCTATCCGGAGAACATCAGAGCCAATCTCGAGCATACCAAGGGCCTCATAATGTCCGAACGCCTGATGATCGCGCTCACGGAGAGGGGCATGGGCAGGCAGGAGGCGCACGAGCTCGTCCGCACTCTCGCGCAGGAGGCATTCTCCAAGAGCAGGAACCTGAAAGATTTGGTCCTAGAGCGCAAGGTCCTTCCCAAGGATGATGCGGAGAAGGTTTTCGACTATGCCACGTATATTGGGAACGCGGTCAAGATTGTCGAGGAAGCGGTCAAGGATTGAGCCGCTGATCCTCTTCAAGCAGGAATCCGTACGCTTTCGGGCTGATTATCCGAAAGGGGCAAGGAACCGGAACCGGATTTAGGTCAGCCAATAGTCTCCAGAAATCCAATCCCCATTTGCCAAATTCGTTCGAATCGAACACTCCCCGTTCACTCCTCCTATTCGCCATTAAAGAGAATATGATTGGATAGATGCCGAACAATCCCGCATCAACAATCTCTTTTCGGAATGGCTTGAGCGTGGGATCTGATTCCGGAAGGGCCATTCTCGAATCCCGTATTATTTCCATTGCCTGCATCAGCGAAAGGAGCGTGATTACATGCTTCGCGTTCCGGGTTGGGGCCGTCATGGCCAATTTCGCGATGTCGATGGCTCTGGTCTCGAAAAATACCGTTGAGCCGTGCGAGACATGATAATTGCATTCTGGGTGGGCGGTGGTTATCCCTGCAGCTAGTGCCTTCGCTTCAATATCTGCCAAATCCGGGTTGAGTTCGCGTTCCAACCGATCCGTAACGTCCCTGAAACGGGCTGCCGCATCGTCGGATTCTCCGAGTGCCCTGTAAAATCCCTGCATCGCCTGTCTGCGTCGTTCTATCACGTTTGTTTCATCATCCACGAACTTCGAATACGTCGCAGAGTGGATTTTGCCGCGCCTTCGGAAGAATCTCAATTCGCGCGCATCGCAGAAATTCTCCGGAAAAACCGACTTTGCGATGACGAGAGTTAGGAATTTATACAGGTGATAAAAAGTATCGGAAGAATCGAATCCAGTTCCTGTGTGCTCTTGATTCTGTATATAGAAATACTGCGAACGCCTTGGATGATACTCTTTGACGGTCTGTAGCCTCTCGACCATTCCATTGTATGGCGAAGAATCGGTCCATATCCTGCTGACGCGCGCTTCGTCGGTTTTGCACATCAGTTCGCGCTTCCCTTTCACAGGCTGCGCGTATTTTACAAGCATATGTTATAATTAGTGGCGAAATGATTATAAAGATGCTTGTCGATGATTGCCATCCTGCCCCGTGGCCGTGCCTGCACACACCTCATGGGCCAAAGATTGATTTTTATATGATGCGTTCCATGTCTATACCAATTCGACCAGAGGGATAACAAATGGCTGCGATTTCCGGATCAAAGATGTACGTTTATGCTGCTATAGGCGTTGGCTTTTTGGGCGCCCTATTCTCTCTAGTAGGCGGCGGAGGAATCCTCTCGATCGTCGGGGGCCTACTTTGCCTCATTGGATCGGCACTGGGGGTCATGTTCTGGAAATTCGGATACATATTCGTGCCGCTCATCACGCAGAGGACTAATATCATCATGATGAGCGACCTCGGCTATGAGGTCCCTCCAGCCCAGGATGTCATCGTGAAGAGCGTCAACGGAGTTTTCTACGCTTCGGCGTTCCTCGGCCTCAGCATCTTCGAGTCGGCGACCGAGAAAAGCACAGACGAGACGATAGCATACAGCCAGTTCTTCGAAAGGGCGATATCGAACATCAAATATGTCACCAAGATCGCATACATGCTCTATGTCGAGGATGTGGGCGAGAAGAGGAAGACCATCGAGACCAGGAGGGCGGAATCCCAGCTGCGGTTGGCCCGCGAGCGCGACAAGGCCCAGCCCGATGTGCTCAGGATTGACAAATACGAGCGCGAGGTCGCCGTTTGGGACAACCAACTCCAGCGCCTGATCAAGGGCGTGAAGCCCATGGGCATAATAGCATACGCGCAGACGTGCGCCGTCGGCCTGAGCAAAGACGCGGCTATCGCATTGGCGAGGACGCAGGCGAACGAGCTCAAGACCGTGCTGGCCAACGCGCTCAACGTAGAAGTCGTGACACTCACAGGAGACCAGATGCTCAAATGCTTCGAATGGGAGAAATTCTACCCAATCACGGCGCAGGAGCTTGAAGAGAGCGTGGTTTGAAGATGGTAATCGGCGGAAAGCTCAAGCTAGTCAAGCTCTCCAACAGCGCTATTTCCAGGCGCAACCTGCTCGTGCGGCCCCCGGAGCCTCCGATGGAGGTGCTCTTCGGAGACCCCACCAACTCGATATATATCGGCAGGACAAAGGTCTTCAACGTCCCGTTCTACTGGACGTACGAGAATGTCGCGAATCCACACATCGCCGTGGTCGGGATCTCCGGTTCCGGTAAATCCTATTTCATCAAGACATTCCTCCTACGCTCCGCTTTCGTGTGGAACAGCAACGCCCTCATCATAGACTGGGCGGGCGAGTACAAGGAGTGGGTCAAGCAGACCAACGGCAAGGTCATCTCGCTCGGAAAAGGCTCGTACCTCAACCTTCTCGACCTCGGCGGCATGAAGCCGTACGACCGCATCAAGCAGATCGTCCGGACGCTGGAGCTGCTCACGGACATATCCCAATACCCGGAGCAGAGGCGGCTCACCGAGCAGGCCATCGAGAAGGTCTACATGGAAGGGAAGTTCAAGATGGACGCGTTCGAGCAGAAGGACGAGCTCGGGAAGCCGCTCGCAGCCCCGACCCTCAAAGACGTCGTCCGGGTGCTGACCGAGACCGCGCAGGTCGGCTCGTACGAGTTCCCGGCGGAGCTCGAGAACGCCATCTACCGGCTCAAGCAGTTCACCAAACCCGGCGAGGATTTCTTCGCCCAGCAGAGCACGGTCCGCCTCGACGAGATAATCAGCTCGGGGCTCGTGGATCTCGATCTATCCGGCCTACCCGACGAGACATCCCGTGCCCTGGCCGCGCTCACGCTGCTCCAGTTCATCAAGGAGAAGATGCGCCTCGAAGGGTGGTCCAATGTCAAGGGCCTGAGGCTGCTCATAGTCCTGGATGAGGCCTGGAAGATAGGCAAGGATGACAACTCGGACGCGGTCATGATCGTCCGCGAAGGCCGCAAATACAATTTCGGCATGATTATCGCGTCGCAGAACCCCACGGACATAAGCGAAGCCATCTTCAGCAACGTGGGGACGACGTTCATACTAAAGGTGAAATTCGAGAAATTCCTGGATTATCTTCAGGGGTCGCTGAATTTCTCCAACTACATGCGTGATGAGATCAGCCGCCTGGGCGTAGGTCAGTGCGCGGTCAATATGTCGCTCACCCTTCCGATCCCCTATCCATCCACGTTCCTCGTGGACAGGATCGAAGGCGAGGAGCCGAGCAAGGAGTACTTCCTGGATCTCGCAGGGGTGCTCACAGACAAGCAGAGGAGGGATGTGTCCGTGTCAAGAAGCGTCTCGTTCCTGAAGGAGGACTTCAGAAGGAAATTGAGGCAGTTCGGCCTCTTGGATGATAAGATAGAGGAGCTCACGAAGCTTTTCGAGAAAGGGAACCGCCGCATGGATGTCGTCTCGTTCGTGGTACTGCTCGAGCGCGACGGTATCGCTAGGCGGAACATCAGCGATTTCCTGAAGGATGCCGGCCTGGATGACATAACGATAATCAACATCTTCGGCAAGGTCGACCTCAAGAAGAGCGGCGGGGTCGGTCGTGAGATCAGCCAGGTAGTGCTCGAGGAGTGAATTGATATGAAGATCTGCATCTCATGCCAGAAGGATGTCGCAGGCAAGAAGGCGTATCCGGTCAAATGGGACCGGTTCCTCAACCTCATCCTCGCGATCAAGAAGAAGCTCCGCGTAGCTCAGAATAACGAGCTCTATGTCTGCGAAGACTGCCTCCAGAAGCATCAGGAGCGCAGGAGCGCCTTCGAGCGGAGCATGATGTTCGCAGCGGTGCTCTCGGGCATAATAGTGCTCCTCATACTATCCACCATCGTCCTAGGCGGGAAATTCGACGCCTTCGCCTTCTTCGCGGGAATCCTCCTGGCGCTGGTGATACTGCTGTTCCCGCTTTTCAGGTATGCCCCGGCACTGGAAGGGATGCCGGCAAAACCCTTCGGGAAGCAATTCTCCATCCCGTTCATGCCAAAGCCGGCTGTTGAGCCCGCTCTGGCCAAGCCCGAGCCGGTCAAACCCGCCAAAAAAGCATACAAGCCAAAGCAGAAAAAGAAGAAAGAGGTGCTCTGATGCCGCTTCCGATACCCCAGAAAACCGACCAGAAAACCGGGACGCAGAAACCCGCTGCGCCTGCAGGGGCCAAGGAGGAAACCCACCCCCCCCAGGTCGACGGGTTCAAGATCAAGGGCAAGCTCACCGGCAAGCTCAAAGACCTGACGAATGTCCTGCGTTCGATATCGTTCCTCGAGATCGCCCCCGAGAAGGATGCGCTCAATGTCATATACGTAGAGAGCAGGGATATAAACAAGAACCCCTACCTGTTCTCCATAATCAAGATCCGCGAGGAGGAGATCGAGGTGCTCTACACGATCCCGCCTGAGATAGGACCGAAGAAGCGCCGCGTCGATGTCGTGAGGTATCTGCTCAACATACTCTCGCTCATGGAATCGTATTATACCGTGGATAACAAGACCCTCTATCAGCTCGTCGAGGACGCCATCAAGGAGCTCGCGGGCTCCGTGACGATGGATTACACCAAGCTCTATACGGCTTACGATTCGATGAAGAAAGAGGTCGCTGATTACACCAAGAAGATAGACCGGCTCACCGAGCAGAGCCAGGCGCTCACATCGCAGAACTACGAGCTGAAGACGCAGAACGACGAGCTGCGTCTCCGCCTCAAGCAGCTTGAGGGGATGTCGGAGGATTCGCTCAAGACCAAACTCCAGGAGTGGATATCGGAGCACAACGGATCTATAAGCATCCCGGATTTCGCCAAGACTTATAAGGTGGCGGACGGGCGTGTCGAGGAGATACTCAACAAGCTCGTAAGTGAAGGATACATAGACGTAATACAATAGGCACGATCTTTATGCCTGACCTGGCGAGCACTAAAATCAAGAAAAAAATATACCGCTTCGAGATCAAGCGGCGCTACCAGTACGAAGGCCACTACCGCATCAAGGAGCGGCCTCCTATAGAGCGCATCAAGGACGCGATCCGCAGCTTCACCACGCCCAAAAAAGAAGAGAAGAAAGAGGCCGCTTCGTCAGCCCCGACTCCGGGCGGATTCAATTTCGTGGTGATGGGGGCGGCGTTCGCGGTCGCCTTCATAATACTTATCCTCGCAGGGCTGTACCTCGCTGTACAGGCGGTCCCGAACGCCGGCGCTTTCCAGCCGGCGATAAATAAAGGCATGATCAATGCGAGCGTGGACCATGGCGAGATCCTGACGCTGGGGGATCGCATCAACCCGACGCATATGTCGGCCGTGCTCCTCAATTACGACACCGAGAACCTCAAGAATCTCACAGTGCAGTTGACAGCGTACGACCAGCGTATCCCATCCGAAGTGTTCGTCCTCGTCTCGGATCGCTCTGAGGAGACGAAGTCGTACCCTGATTTCGTGCGGATTCTCAGATCGGACCTCGCGACGCGCCAGATGCTCCTGAACGAGATCACGATGCAGCAGCTCGTCACGCTCCCGCAAGGCGCCATAGTGATCGTCCCTTCGGGGGTGGTGCCCGAGGAGTTCCTTGGTGTCCACAGCCCGCTGAGCATGGACGGCCTCGCCGGCAAAGGCGTCGTCGTCATCTATATAGGCCAGCCTTTCACCTACATGCTGAACGGCAGCCTGTCGGTCCTGACGCCGCAGGATGTCCTCAGCTCGATTCCCGTTTCGTTCGATGAGAGCGCTGACATCAGCTCGACCCCGGATTTCCACCTCAAACAGCCGCTTTATAGCGCTTCGCCCCTAGGCGGATGGAGCGGAGGTATGATCTACGGTTCCGTCAGCGTCCTGGAAAAAGGCGACGGCGCATTCGTATTCGTGCCTCAGACGCTGGATTCCGGATGGGACAACGCGACGGTAGCCGCGGACGACATCGCGACGATGGTCTTCGATACCCCGTGGATAAAATCCGATGGCGATCCGAACACATACGTGTTCGAGAACCAGACGCAATACTCGGGCAGCCGATACTTCTTCACCAATACGTTCAATCCTCCGAATGCGACGATAAAAGTGGACCTCATAGGGTATCCGTTGGTATCCGACAACCCCGTTCGCGAGACCATCCTGCTGCGGGCGGAATCGACGACCAAGAATTCGCTCGTCGCCGAGCAGAGCGGGCAGGTGATATCGTATAACGTCACCGGCGAGCCGACCAGGATGAACGCGCATCTGATCGAACCGGTCGCAGCCCAGCCGGACATGTTCCTCAACATATACGATGTCAACGACACCGAAGTCGAGAATATCCCCGAAGGCAACATCAACGTCCAATCAGATGCATCGTTCCAACCGCAGGTCATAGTGGGAAGCGGAGAGTACATCGCCCGCCTGATGGACGATTCAGGCAAGGTGTACGCCCAGACATATATGAATGTCGTGTCCCCGGATATCGAATTCGCGGGCCAGGACCAGCAGAAGCAGTCCATCTATAATTTCAACATACAGATGGCGGGCCAGCCGTACACGCTGAGCGAGCTGGCGGTGTCCGTGGATAACGGCCAGTACGGCACATTCACGTTCACGAATGTCAATAATGTCCAGGTCGACGTCACGAATACGGGCGGCCAGTCGCTTCCATATGGGGACCACAACTTCAGTTTCACGGCCGGAGCCTACAATACCGTGATCGCCGTCAACCATGCGAGGGCCCAGACGCTCTTCGATCAGCCCGTGTTCTGGATTGTCGGCATCTTCGCCATAGGCATCGTGGGCATCGGCGTCTTCTTCGCCAGGCAGGAAGATATCTTCTTCTCCATAGACATACCCGATTTCCCCCCGGTGGCCCGGACCCGGATATCGTTATCGCCGGACGTCGTGATCAGCATCTTCTCGAAGATCAACGATACCTACAGATGGCAGAACACCCCGCTCACAGCCAATGAGGTCAAGAACGGTTTCAAGGACATATTCATCCAGGGCAAGCCCATCATAATAACTGATTACAACGTCGAATTCCTCCTAGAGGACCTCGAGAAGAAAGGACGCGTCAAGGAAGCTCTCGGCTATTACGGGCTCAGCGAATGGACTGGTAAGACCAAGCACAGCATGGATTACATGTCTCTCATGCGGCGCCTGAGGGACATCTGCGTCAACAACGCGATCCCGTTCACGGGCCTCGGCGAGTCGGAAGAGGCCGATAGCGTCATAACGGTGGTCGGCCAGCAGATGTTCGTGCATTTCTTCGACAAAACCGCGTCCCCATCCCAGATAATAAGCCATGCGCTCTCCACGATCAGCAAAGGCATAACCATTATCCTGTTCACGAGCAGCAGCGAGAAGGACGCGTTCCAAGGGATGCTGGTCTCCTCGCCTTCGGTGGCTCCAATGATAACCAAGATGGAAGCCGAAGGAGGTTCGCTGCAGTTCCTCACAGCCGACGAATTCGAGAAGATGCTCCTGGAATTCAAGAGCATGTGATCAGAGCATCTCTAATATCGGTTCCGCGTTCATGGCCAGCTTCATGTACTTGGCCTCGTGCGGCATCACCCAGCGGAATTCTGTGTGCTCGCCGGAAAGGACCACGTCCTTGCCCCGGGCTTCCCCTTTGTACACGATATAGACGGAATGCTTCTCGTCCAGCTCCTTCTCATAGGTGGCCGATGTTATCATGAAAAAAGACAGGTTCTGGGCGGTTAACCCGGTCTCCTCTCGGGTCTCCCGGATCGCGGTGTCCTGCGGATTCTCGCCCCATTCCACTCCGCCTCCGGGGAACTCCCACAATTCGCTCTTGCGCTTGAGGAGGAGTATCCTGCCCTCGTTGAAAAGGACAAGATACGCGTTGAGCTCCTGCACCTTCAAAAAACTCACTTCTTTTTCTCGAAAAGTTCAGCGATTCCTTTCTCGTCAATGAATTCCATCATCTTGTTGCAGCGCTCGCAGCGGAATTCGCATCCTGCGGCGGATTCGAAATTGGTGATGCTCTCGGAGCCGCACGAGGGGCAGAAATAGAACTCCGACCCGGCATCCGCGCCGAAATGGCTCATCTTCGAATTATGGCTGGTCACCCACCTCTCCATCCTCTCGTGGTTGAGCGACCAGCTATAGGAATACCAACCCGTCTCGCTGTCTTTCTCCCTGATGTAATTGACGAGCCCTTCGTTATGGAGCTTGTTGAGCGTGGCGCGCACATCGCTGATCTTGATCTTCAGGCGTTTCGCAAGGTCCTCGTCGCTAAGGTTGCCTGAGAAATTGCGCACGATGGCGAGCGCGTTCTCGCCCCCGATCCCTATGAGGTCCTGCCTGATCCTGCAGTCGCTCAGTATCGTGATGACCCTCCTCATGAGGGCCTGCTCTTCCGCCCCGCTCATGCGCACCGGTCTCGGTGCTTCCGGAGGGGCTATCACTTTCTGCGCTTTCTTGGCAATCGCGCTCTTTTTTCCCGGCTTTTTCGTTGGGACCTTCTTGGGCCTGGCCTTGGCCTTCTTGGGCATCTTCAGGGCCGCCCTTTTCTTCGTAATAGGAGCTTTCTTAGATTTCTTGACTACCAAAGTATCACCAGTACACACCGTGCAATATATATTTACGCATTTTTCATATATAAACCTATTGTTTTATGCATTCTGGTACGCCGTGTACGTTTTTTCATCTGTCCGTAAGGCAATCAGCGATCCTCTTGCCCAGGATGGCCATCCTCTTGAATTTCTCCTTCTCGGCTTCGCTCAGATCCATGGAATCTATCTGCCGGAGACGGTTCGCGTGCTTCCGGTATGCCTTCACCGCGGCGGCGTACGCGTCCCGTATGTGCGGGTCCCCGATCTGCCGGCCGATCCCCCTCTTCTCGAGCCTGCTCATGCTCTCCTTCGGCGAGCAGACGCGGATGTTGAGCCTCGCCGCTATTTTCTGCACGAACGAGGATGGGGGGCTGGTATCTGAGGCGACCAGGACCGGCACGCCGTGACCGGATATCAGGCGGACGATGCGCTCATCGTTCGCCTCCTTCTCGCAGCCGCCCGCGATCAGCGCACCCGAAAGGTCCAGGATGGCGTAACCGGTCTTTATCCCGGGGTCTATCCCGACTATCGTGTAGATTCGAACACCTTCCTCTCCAAGAGGCGATTGTATGTCTTCATCATCATCCCCACGCTGGCTTCTATCGTGTATCTCTTGGCGGTCCTGCGGCCTGCATTCCCCATCCTCTCGCGCAGCTTTTTATCGGATAAAAGCATGTCCATGGCCTTCGCCAGCTCGCTCGGATTGCTTGGTTCCACCAATATCCCGGTCTTCCCGTCCTCGATGATCTCTTTCGGGCCGAGCCTCCGCACCCCTACCACCGGGCGGCCCAACCGCATCGCCTCCACGAAAGTCATGCCGAACGTCTCTGTGTCCGAAGCGGATGCGAACGCATCCGCGCATGCGTAAGCCGCTCCCAGCTGCTTGTCAGGCACGAATCCCGTGAAGATGACATTCTTGAGCCCCATGGTCTGCGCGAGGCCCTTGAAATTCCGGATGTAAGGCCCGCCTCCCGCTATCACCAGGACGGCATCCTTCCTCTCCATCATCCCGAACGATTCCAGGAGGACATCGAGGCGCTTCTCGAAGCTGATCCGGCCTAGATAGAGCACGATCTTCTTCCCCTTCGGTATCCTGTTGGCTTTCTTGAACGCGGCGATATCCTTCGGAGAGCATGCCAGCTTCCGCATGTCTATCCCATTCGGCAGGTACTCGACATTGCGCAGGCCATAGGATCGCAGCTCTTGCACCAGCTCCATCGTGGGCGCGGTCACCGCATCCGCGTTCCGGAACATGTACTTCACGAACTTCTTGGCAGTGTACTCGCTCAGCCTCCGCAGGGGCTTGGGAAGCTTACCATTGAGTAGGTGAGGCACGTAATCCGGGAAATGCGTATGGTATGTGATGACCGTGGGTATGTGATTCCGGGTGGCGGAGATCACGCCTTGGATCCCGAGGTTTATCGGCGCATGCGCATGCACGATGTCCGGGGTTTCATCCCGCAGGATGGCGCTGATGCGGCGATAATCCATCGAGGCGATGCGATATCCTTCGTAGAACGGGAACGGCACCGATGGTATCCAATGTATCCTGAAATTGCCATTCACCTTCTCCGTCCTCATGGGCCCCTGGCCCGGGGCGAAGAGCACGATCTCATGGTTTTTCGAAAGGACCCCGATCGCATCGTGTATGTATGCGACCACGCCGTTGGTCTGCGGCAGGTAGGTGTCCGTGAATACGGCTATCTTCATGCCCAATCAAGCGCTAAAGAAGAATAAAAAGATATGTTATCCCGTGCCGTTCTTGATAGTGTTGGAGGCCGACGTATTGTCGATGTAGTACATGAATGCGTTGACCTGGGCCTCTGTCGCGTTGCTTACAGGCGTGGCATTGCCCGTCTGATTCGTTCCGGTTTCGTTGCCGATTGGCATGGTAGAGTTGCCGGTTTCGTTGAGGGTCTGGTTCATCTGCGGAATCGTCGCAGGTATGGCTGCCTGCTCGCAAATCGGGATGTTGCTGGAGTTCATGATATTCGAGCAGTACGTATCGTTCTTGTACGCCCCCGCGAGCTCTATGAAGCAGTCATCCTTGTACGAAGGGTCTGTAACGCTGCCGCATATCAAGACGTTTTTGAGCAAAGGCACCAGGGATACCAGGCACTCGTCTTTTCTTGCGCCGGCTATCAGGCAGATGTCGGGGCGCTCCTGTTCCCTCGCTTCGGTCTCGACGCATTTGTCCCGCTCATCGCCGCTTTTTTCCGTGATGCATGCCGCGATATACGTCTGCTCCGTCCTTTCGTTCATGAGGACCTCGATCGCGTCGCCGCTCATGTTCTGCGGCGGGGTTATGGCCTGGGCATTCGGGACCAGGGAGATGAGCTGGAACTCCGAGGTATAGTTTATCCCGTTGTAAGTGTAGTTGAATGTCCTGTCATAGAGGTAGCCTGTCTTATTGTCGACGCACATGCTCCAGTAGAATATCTTGGGGGTCGTGGCGCCGATGCCGAACCTGGCCGCATCATCCACGGTCACGTTGGTCATATTCTCGATGTAATCTATGGCGTCGCATCCATGGCCGTTGATGGTCTCTTTGCTGACCGTCGGATCGAGCATTATGTACCCCCGCTCCAGGAGATACGTGGCATCATGATCATTGGCGTTGATGACGGTGTCATTGAAGAAATTGGCGCTGATGGAATTCAGGTAATTCTCCGCATCCGCGTTACCGGATATGTACGAGCACCCTTGCCCATCCCCGTAAGTGATGCACAATATCGTGCCGTTTTCCAGATAATATATATCCTTGGTGGAGATCGGGTTCTGAACTTTCGCTTACCTTTCGCCGCCTTGGTTCGTGAGGATGTAAGTGGTGTTGTATCCGTTGGATATATCGCTGAACGAATAGGAATAGTTTCCCTGGCCTTCCCCGAAGAGCATCGCTTGGTGGAGGATCGATTCGGCCGCGGTAGTATTCGCGGGCTTCGCAGGGGCTACAGGAGCCGCCGGGGCCGTGGTGAACACGATATATAACGCGAAAACCACGAGCACTATAATCACTGCCAGGAGTATCTTCTGCTGGAATTCCATATTTTCATCCTCTAGTCCGGCCTCTGTGCGAACAGAGTGCCAAAGAACTATCGTAACCCTTAGTAACCATCCTTCTTAAATCTTTTTCTGCATCTCAATATATTATCAACGGTGACTTCATGGGAATGCTAGATTCTATACTTGGGAAACAGGAAATGAAATCAGAGCCATCTGTATCTGGGAAATCATCCAATCCTTTCGCGGTCACGCTGTCGTTCGCTCCGTTGCGTTTGGCCGCAAACAAGGCGAGCTCCATCAGTCTCGTCGTGAAGGTGAAGAACATCTCCGCGGACCCGCAGATCGTCTCTGTCGATGCGCTGCTTCCGAAAGACGTCATGATCGGGTTCGATCCGGCATGCATAAACAAGGCGTGCGAGAAACGCGTGGGAGAGCTGAAGGCCGGGGAGACCAAGGATGTGCAGATACTCGTCTGGTCGAACAACCAGACCAAGGAAGGCACATACCCCGTCGATGTCACCGTGTTCTCCCATTACATAGGATACGACAAGGTCATGAGCTATATCAAGAAGAATACAACGCTGAGAGCGGCTTGATCATTGGAGCCTGTTCGTCAGTTCGTATATTATATTAGCTACAGCGAGGCCCTTCTCCGTGAGTTTCACGATGCGTTTCTTCCCTTTGCTCTCTATGGTGACGAGCCCGCCTTTCTGCAGTTCGGATACCAGGTGGGTCACATAGACATACGAAGTGTCGCTGCTTTTCGCCAGCTTGGAGAGGTGCCACGCGTTCTCGCTGTCCCGCAGGAGGGTCATTATACGGCAGGGTTTGGGTCTCGCGAACAGCTGGAGCATGCGCGCTATTTAGTCCCGCTACTTTTAAATGCCTTTATCTACGTCGTTCCATCGGGGATAGATTTATAAAATATCTCTCAGAGAATGAGTGCAGATTAAACACAAACGCTCCCGTGGGAGCTAAAATTAGAAGGTGACGAAATGGGATCAAAAGTTGGATCTGAGAAAATCTCGAGAGAGGACGGATATCTATACTATGTCGGTAAGGACGGATTCGTCTGGGCCGCCCCGATGAAGCACAACACGAGAGGAAGGAAGAAGAAAGTCGGTTCCGAGAAGATCAGCAAGGAAAGCGGCTTCATGTACTACCTCGGCAAAGACGGCTTCGTGTACAAAGCGAGATTGAAAAACGCATAAAGTTTTCTTTCTTTTTTATAATCTTTCGTGAAACCCGCGCCCCAAGGCGTGGGATTCATGTTTTATTTTCCCGTACATCGCCTGCCTGCACTATTTTTAAATTAACTCATGCTTATTAAAATTCAATTCTACTCATAGCGGCTCTCATGTCGCAGAGGTGTGAAAATGAGAATAGTCATATCGGAATCCAACGGAAAAAGCCACCAGACCGAGCTCCCCAAGGACAAGGAGTCTGTGCTGGCCGGGAAGAAGATCGGAGACGAGCTTGACGGCAATCTCGTGGGCGCGGCGGGCTATACGCTCAAGCTCACCGGAGGCAGCGACGGAAGCGGTTTCCCGATGAGGGAAGAGGTGCACGGCTCGGCCAAGAAGGTCATACTCACCAGCGACGGCGTAGGCTTCCACGCGACCCGCAACGGGGAACGCAGGAGGAAATACGTGCGCGGGAACACTTACTCCACGGAGATCGTCCAGGTGAACGCGTCGGTCAAGACCGCCGGAGCGTCTCCGCTGGACCAGCTTTTCCCTAAGGCGGAGAAGAAGGAGAAGAAATGATGCAGGCCGAAATGAACATCGGGATGCTGGGGCATGTCGACCATGGCAAGACCACGCTCACCAAAGCGCTGACCGGCAAATGGACCGACACGCACAGCGAGGAGATAAAACGCGGGATCTCCATACGCCTGGGCTATGCGGACTGCTACATATATCATTGCGCTAAAGACGATATCTACGCCCCGGCCGCGAAATGCCCGAAATGCGGCGCAAAAATCAAGGCCGTTAGGAAGATATCCATAGTGGATGCTCCTGGCCATGAAACGCTTATGACCACGGTCATAGCCGCGACCAGCATACTGGACGGCGTCCTTTTCCTGATAGCCGCGAACGAGCCGTGCCCCCAGCCGCAGACGGCCGAGCACCTGCTCGTGCTCAATTCCACGGGCATCAAGAACGTCATAATCGTGCAGACCAAGATAGACCTGGTCACGAAAGAGAAGGCGGTCGAGAACTACAGGCAGATAAGGCAGTTCCTCAAAGGGACCGTTGCGGAGAAGGCCCCGATCATACCTGTCTCGGCCAATGCGGGCCTCAACATAGACGTCCTGCTCCGGACCATAATCGATAACATGAAAGCGCCGCAGCACGATGAGAAGGCGAAGCTCCGCATGTACGTCTCGCGATCATTCGACGTGAATCGGCCTGGAACGTCTCTATCCGAGCTGAAAGGCGGCGTCCTGGGTGGTTCCATTGTCCAGGGCGTGCTCAAGCTGGGTGATGAGATAGAGATAAAGCCAGGTATCACCCGCAAGGAAGGCGCAAAACCCGTCGCAGCCTTGTGCAAGGTCCAGATGCTCATGGAAGAGAGCGAGAAGCTCGACGAAGCGAGGCCAGGAGGCCTGGTCGCAGTCGGGACCACGCTCGATCCGGCGCTCACTAAAGCGGATTCGTTCGTGGGTTCGGTCATCGGCCACAAGGGCGAGGTGCCGGACCCGACCGATGTGATCAACGTCAAATACCATCTGCTCGAACGCGCGGACGCTCAGAACATGCCGCTGCGAGAGGCAGAACCCGTCGTCGTGAACGTCCACACCTCAACCGGAGTCGGCATAATTGCCAAGCTGTCCAAGGGCATCGCGACGATAAAGCTCAAGAACCCCTCGGTCGTATATCCGGACATGCACTTTGCTCTTTCCAGGCGCATGGGCCAGAGATGGCGACTGAGTGCCTGGGGCAAGGTAGTTTAACGGGTTGAGTGTTTCACTGCATCCTGAGATTTTCCATGCTGGGGTCGCCTAGCCCGGTAGGGCGAAAGGTTGCTAACCTTTTGCGCGCAAGCGTTCGGGAGTTCAAATCTCCCCCCTAGCGTTTTATTTTCTCGCCCTCGCGGAGAAACGGCGGTTGATCTAAAATGGATTTCACAGCAAAAGTCTTCTCTGCATGCAAACGCATCCCACGGGGTAAAGTGGCGACCTATTCACAGATAGCCCGCGCGATTAAGAAACCGAAATCCGCCCGTGCTGTAGGCAACGCGCTCAACAAGAACCGCTCGAAATCCGTCCCGTGCCATCGCGTCATAAGGAGCGACGGGACTGTCGGCGGATTTGCAGACGGGACGAAAGCCAAAATAAGGATTCTGCAGAACGAAGGGATAGAGATAAAGGAAGGGAAAATAGCACCGGTTTTCCTCTACTGCCTCTAGAATCAATCTTTCTTCGGAGGGTTCTCTACTGTCCGTATCCCATACCAAAAGAGTTCGTTTTCGACCTCACCATACACCCTCGAATCAATTCCGAGCTCCAGAAGTTCTTCCTTCCTCTTGAGTACGAAATCCCTGACGGTTAGGATGCCAGCAGAATTCAATTGCGGCCTGTCGCTTTCCGGGAGCGTCACGATGCCACCATTCTCACCGGTCTCATCAAGCAGCTTCCCCTCCAGGACTTCCGTTGGCAATCCATGGGCGTTTAGTTTCAAGCGCTCCGTTGTGATTCGTGTGGATCTGCCCACGCCGCCCCGAAGCATGCCCACCGCATAAATCTCGATTTCCGGATCAGAGAACTTGCCCGCGGTCATTCTTGCATCCTCTTTGCACAGCCTGTCGGGGCGGATGATCCTCGCCATACTTTTCCATAGCTCCTTATCCCCCAGAACTTCATCTATCGATCTGCGCACCCTAAGGAGATGCCTCCTTTCCTCCCCGCGATATACCATTGGTTTTGTCATTCGTTACCACCCTGGATTTTCAACACACCATTTATCCTTAAAAACCATTTAAAATACATCTTATTTCGATAAAAATTACAACCAAAAACCCTACGGTACAGGACTATCACCCCCCTATTAAATCCGCATCTGGAATTGATGCATATGAACACTCTCCTCGTTGTCGCGGCGATCATCAAAAGGAACGGCAAATATATTCTTGCCCAGCGCAAGGACGATTGCAAATCCGCTCCAGGCAAATGGGAATTCCCAGGCGGCAAAGTCGAATTCGGAGAGGACCCGATGGATGCGCTCAAAAGGGAGATAAAAGAGGAATTGGGTATCTCCATAGAAAACCTGCGCGTTTTTGACGTCACTTCGAGTTTCAATCCGAACTCGCGCTATCCGCACATAGTCATGATATCCTATCTCGCGGACTGGAAGAGCGGAAAAATAGAATTGCTCGACTGCAAGGACGTGAAGATGGTCAAGCTCGAAGAACTCGATAATTTCGATCTGATCCAAGGCGATGCTGAACTGGTCCGAGTATTGCAAAAGAAAATCAGAAAGTGATTACTCCGGACGTTATGATGGCAAGGGCTTCCTCCTTCTTGAAGCCGACCTTCACCAGCTCATCGTACTGCTTCTTTATCAGTTTAGCCCTGGTGGCAGATACCTCTGATTTGAGCGAGAGCGCGAGACGTTTCTCCTTCGCTTCGATTTTTCCCTGAGCATACTTGTCGAATGTCTCTTCCAGGCTTTCATCCATAAGAATCAACCAGTGCAGTTATCAGTCCAAATAGATTTAAGCCTTCTTCTGGGGTTTCCAGCCCCTCATGAGGAGGCTGTTCGACACCACGCTGACAGAGCTGAAAGCCATCGCAGCCCCGGCCACGACCGGATTCAGGAGGAATCCAGTGAAAGGATACAATATTCCCATCGCGATCGGAATCCCGATGATATTGTACGCGAACGCCCAGAAGAGGTTCTGCTTGATCTTATCCAGTGTATACTTGCTGAGCCGGATCCCTGCGACTAGGTCACGAAGGTCGCTTTTCACGAGTACGATGCCTCCGCTCTCTATGGCGACATCCGTGCCGGTGCCGATTGCTATCCCGATGTCCGCCTGCGCCAAAGCCGGAGCGTCGTTTATCCCGTCGCCAACGAAAGCGACAATCTCTTTCTCGGATTGCAGCCTCTTGACCTCGTTGGCTTTGTCTTCGGGCAGGACGTGGGCGAGTACCCTGTCTATGCCAGCCTGCTTCGCTATGGCCATGGCGGTCCTTTCGTTGTCCCCTGTCATCATCACGGTCTCATAGCCCATCTTCCTGAGCATCCCTATCGCTTCCCGGGAATAATCCTTTATCGTATCTGCAATGGCGATGATGCCTGCAACCTTTCCTCCCGCACCGACTATGACGACCGTCTTCCCTTCCAGCTCCATCTTTCGCATCGCTCTGGTAACGGTTTCCTTGACCGCTATGCCTTCCCTCTCCATGAGCTTCGCATTGCCCACGAGCACGCGGTTTTCACCGACCATAGCGCTGATGCCATGGCCCGGAATGGCGCTGAACGATTTAGCCTTGCCGAATCTGAGCCTCTTGTCCTTCGCTTTCTCGACTATCGTTTCCGCAAGGGGATGCTCGGAGTCGCTTTCTGCAGATGCCGCGATCTTAAGGAGATTGGATTCGCTCATGCCATATGCGACGATGTCCGTGACCGCAGCCTCGCCGGAGGTTATGGTGCCGGTCTTGTCGAAAGCGATGATGGTCGCCTTGTGGAGCATCTCCAGGCTCTCGGCATCCTTGATCAGGACTCCGTTCTCGGCTCCTTTGCCAGTCCCTATCATCACAGCGGTCGGAGTGGCGAGCCCCATGGCGCACGGGCATGCGATTATGAGAGTGGAGACCAGGATGGTCATCGCGAAAAGGAACGTCTGACCTGCGATGAAATACCAGTACCCGAAAGCCAGGGCGGCCAGCAGTATGACCGCCTGCACGAAATAGCCCGCGACCTTGTCCGAGAGTTCCTGTATCGGCGCCTTGCTACCTTGCGCATCCTCCACGAGCTTTATTATCTGGGCGAGCATGGTGTCGCTCCCGACTTTCGTTGCCTTGAACCTGAAAGAGCCGGTCCTGTTGATAGTCGCTCCGATCACGATGTCGCCATCGCTCTTGTGCACGGGAATGCTCTCCCCGGTTATCATGCTCTCGTCCACGCTGCTCGAGCCTTCGGTCACGACGCCATCCACCGGCACCTTGCCTCCGGGCTTGACGATTATGATGTCCTCGACCGCCACGTCCTTTATCGCAATCTCGACTTCGTTCCCGTCGCGCACGACCAGTGCGGTCTTGGGCTGGAGGCCAATCAGCCGTTTTATCGCCTCGGACGTCTTGCCCTTGGCGACCGCTTCGAGGTATTTGCCGAGCACTATGAATGTCAGTAGCAGGGACGCGGTCTCGTAATAGACGCTGCCGCTGATGAAGCCGAAACCGACCAGCACGCTATAAGTGTAAGCTGTCCCCACCGCGAGGGCCACCAGGCTGTCCATACCCGGCATCCGGTTGATGAGACCTCGGAAGCCCCGGGTGAAAAAGTCTCGGTTCAGGTACAGCACCGGTGTCGATAGGAGGAACTGCAACGCAGCCATGTTCTTAATGAAGAATAATGGGTATTCCAATGAGATTATGCCTTTCAGCATCTCCGGAAGCGACAGCAAGAGCACCGGGATTGTGAGTATGATAGAATAGACGACACGGTCCTTGAGATTTTTTATCTCATTTTCACGGGCCATCTTCTCTTTGTCTATCCCCTGGCTTAGGTCCATCAGTTCGGCATCGTAGCCCGTATCGATTATGGCTTTCCTCACTTTCGAGAAATCTGTCTTTGCTTCATCGTACTCTATGTCCGCCTTCTCGAGCTTGGGATCCAGGTTGACCTTGCCCACGCCAAGAGTTCTCTTCAGGGCCTTCTCCACGTCCGTGGAGTGACGTACTGAGTCCATCCCGATCACATGGAGGAGCATGCGGCCCTTCCCTTTCCTGGCGTTTTCCTCGCCGTCGATGTCGGCTCCGTATCCCAGCCCTTCTATGGTCTCCTTGAAATTGCCTGGACCTACCTTAGATTCATCATATTCCACGGTGGCCTTGTTGGTGGCGTAATTGACATTCGCGCTTTCGATACCTTTGAGCTTCTTCAGCCTGCGTTCTATGTTCATGGCGCAGGATGCGCAATCCATGCCTGTTATCGGTATCGTGAGTTTTCTCATGCAATTCCCTCAGTCGCTATCCTATAGAAATCTTATTATCTGAGCGGTATCGGTCCCTTGGGTCCGTACATCATGATCGCCAGCAGCATTGCGCTGAGCAGGGCGCTCGCGGCGAAGAACTTCTTGAAGTCCCCGCTGTATTCAGGGTTCGGGGCGGATCCTGCCTCGCGGTACATCATATAGCTCAGGCCTCCGAAGATGACCGCGCACACTCCTGTGAGAATGTAGAGGAAAATCATCAGGTTGTCGTTTATCATCATGACCGAGAGCATGGCGCCCATCGTCCCTGACATGAGGCCTGCCATGACACCTTCCATGGCGCCCATCACTCCGGAGAACCTTCCCACGCCCAGACCGAGCGCGATCCCGAATGCCATGCCTACGACCGAGCCTATGAACATCCCGTTCGTCGCGCCAGTGAGCGCTCCAGTCATGAATCCTCCCATCATGCCGATAGTCATCCCTATCATCATACCGTGCATGCAGGACACGGACTTCCGGTAGCAGCTCATATGAAGATAAGAGAATACAGTCATGACCGCCGAAGCTATCACAAGCAGCAGGAGTGCTGTCGTGGTGGACGAGCTGCCGAAACCTTTGAACAGGCTGCCATAGCTGAAAATGCCGAGGCCTATGAGGATAGCCGAAGAAGCGACAGCATAATTCGTGAGCTTGGCTTCTACTTCGACATGCGGTTCCCCTGCAAGGAGCGAAAATATGTAGTCTTTCACCCTGTCCGGATCACCCCGTCCGGAATCAGCCAGCTCTCCTTCCCTGCGTTCCTTGAACCCTCTCTCCGCGAGCTTCCGCTTTATCGGATCCAGGCTCTTCTCGTCGCATACGAGCTTGAGCGTGCCGTTCCTGGAGTCCACGTCCTTTACGCACGCTCCGCTCTGCTCCGCCACCCTGGAAATGACCTTCTCGCACGTGGCGCACGTCATTCCCGTGAGACGAAGACCGTATTCCTTTTTTCCATCCGAGACTGTAGTTTCCATCAGCCAATCACCGTATAGCCTTCCTTCTCTACGGCCTTTTTGGACAACTCTAAAGCTGCAGGCTGATCGTAGCTGATCGTCACCGTGCCCTTCCGGAAATCCGCGCTGACTTTCGTCACCCCGTCTATCTCGGAGATGACATCCGTGAGCAGCATTTCGCAGGACCTGCAATGCATCTTCTCCACTTTCAAGGTCTTATCCATAGCAGTCACCTATGATGTCACCACTAATTCTGCAGGCCCCCACATCCTCATGCCGCAGCTTATCTGATAAGTCCCTTCCTGTTGTGGGACGAATTCCACGACGTCTTCCTCGCCGTTATTGGATGTCGCGCTGATACCCATGCCGTATATCACCATCTCCTTTCCGCATCCTGCATCGGGGTCTGCGGTGAAATGTAGCCTAACTGGCATGCCTTTTTTGACATCCAGTTCCTGCTTGTCATATTTGCCGTTGCTTAGGGCTTTGATGTAGATATCTTGCGCATTGCTCGTATTTACGAGCGTCGCGCTGGACGAATTAAGCGTCGCACCCCCGCCACATCCACAACCTGCTTTGATCTGTTGTATAGGTGCCGAAGATGGCTGTACCGGCACGTTTCCCTGGGTTATCACCCCCTGGTTGCCGGATTCAGAAGTGCTGAATACGGTATATGCGCCAAGCAACACCGCCAACACAAGGCCCACGAAAACGAGCGCCGTTGTCTTTCTTATTATGATATCTCCCAAGTAATCACCATCGTGGCGTCGCCACTATTGTTTCATTCCGCTGAAACAATATATATTAAAAGATGAAACAATACTTCTTACGTCGTAAGAGAGTGATTGATCCTATGGACATACGCAGGCAGATAACTCTAGGCATAGTCATCGTTTCAGTTTTCATCTTCCTTGTAACGGTGCTCGTTTTCGTATTCGCGCTCTATTCTGAAGGGCAGGTTGTGCCAGGTTTCCTCCAGCCTTTCATCCAATACCATATCCAGTTCATGGTCCTGATGGGGGTCTTCGGCGTGAGCTCCGGCCTAGTCGTCTACAGCATCCTGAACGCCACCATAGAGAAGCAGGAGAAGGCAGCTAAGACCAACATAGGCATAATCATGAAGTTCCTGGGTGAAGATGAGAGGAACATACTGGATCTTCTTTCCAGCAAGGGAGGGATGACGACCCAATCGGAGATATCGAGGCTCCCCGGAATGAGCCGACTCAAGGCGCATAGGGCGGTCCGGAAGCTCGAGGACCGCGGAATCGTCCATGTGGAGAAGAACGGGAAGATAAACATGATACGGCTCGTGGACGAGCTCAAACTCTGATTATTGCTCGAGCAGCCCCTTGTGTATCTTCTTCAATATGCCTGCAGCAGGATACCAGATGAACAAGTAGCACACGGGGATCATTATAAGCCCTTGGAGAAGGCCGTAGTTCATGGTGATCATCGGGTACGTCGTGGTCTCCGGAACGAAAGTCAGGTTACCGGTGAATCTCGGGTCCTTGAGCGGCAGGGCCATATTCACGTACCATTTGTAATCATTGGACTTGTTGAAATCTATAGCCGTGCAATTGATGGAATCCGGAGCGACCATGAGCGTCATGTTGTTGATATCTACGGTCCAATTGAATTCGGGGTCGTATTTTGTCCCATCCGAAAGCACCAGGTAGCTGTCATTGTCCTGGAAGCAGAGTTGGGTGCCGCTGTGCGAGACCATCGGAGGGAAATCCAGGTAGTCCGCGAGCGGGAACACGGCGTTCACTTTCGACGGCACCAGCATGTCGCTGCTGGGATGGGTGAACGAGTACACGATGACATCCGCGTTGCTGCTCTCCCGGGGGCTGCTCAAAGCCTGGCCGTCCATCTCTTGCGTATGCGGGAATACCAGAGCTCCCAGGATGAATGGGATGAATATGAGCAGTATGGCACGCAAGAGAAAGTCCACCGACTCCTTGGAAGGCTTGTACATAATCTCAGTTCCCGAAAATGTTCTTCTTCAGTACAGTGATGACGTTCTCAGGGTCAGGGCCAATCTTGATGAGCGTGGTCTGGCCGCGGATACCGCGCCCGCTCGGCGTGGTGATTATCAATCCCAGGGTCTCGAGGTCGTTCAGGTATTCCCGGTACCATCTCGCGCTCCTCGCGCGCTTGCGTGCCTTGCTGCACGCACGCTCGTATTCCTCATAGACCTCTCCGGAGAAAAGGAGCCCCGTGTCATCCCCTTCCAGGCGGGAATACTTGCTTCCGGAAAGCGAAAGCGTCGCGATCGCGTAGAGCACGATCTGGTTCATCTCAGGCAGAGCGTTTATGGCTTCGACCGTGAGGTCCATCTCGACTTTCTTGCGCGCGGATTCGACCTCCTCATCGCTTATCCTGCCCAGGCCTTTCTGCTGCGCTATCTCGCCTGCCTTGTGCAGCAATGTGAGCGCGTATCGGGCGTCCCCGCTCTCCTGAGACGTGATAGCGGCCGCGAGGTTGATGGCTGACTGGTCCACGACGTCCTTCTCGAACCCCTCCTTCGCCCTCTGTTCGAGGATCTTCTGGAGCTGCTCGGACTGGTAGGAATGGAAGATGATCTCGCTCTCGTAAAGGCTGCTCCGGGTCCTGGTCTCCAGCGAATCCTTGAATGATATCCGGTTCGAGATGCCGACCAAGGAGACCCCGCCCCGTTTTATCTCGTCGTTCGAGCGCGTGAGCGTATACACGAGGTCGTCGAGGTCCTTCACCACATCTATCTCGTCGAGGATTATCGTCATCTGCTCGCCGTTCGAGACGATCTCCAGGAGCTTCTCATAGAGGAACGGCAGCCCGAATCCGGCCTTCTCCAGCTCCGGGATGTACTCTTTCAGCACTTTCTGGAGAATCCTGTATCTGGAAGCGTATATCCTGCAATTGATGTAATACATCGTGGCCTTGTTCTCCTTCTTCTTCGCGGTCTCGATGAAATCCTCCATCACCCGCTTCATGGTGCACGTCTTTCCCGTGCCGCTCGGGCCGTATATGATGAGGTTCCTCGGCTTCTGGCCCTTCAAGGCCGGGGAGAGGACGGACATTATCTCGTGGAGCTGGTGCTCCCGGAAGGGGAGCTCCTTCGGCACGTAATGCGGGGAGAGCACAGACACATCACGGAAGATGGATTTCTGTGAGAGTATCTGATCAAAAGAAGCCATAGCAACCCTTTCTCCGCAAAGGTTTATAACGAATAGTGGAAGTATGGGTCTCCCGAGGTGGAACCGACGTGACCTATTTCGCGCATGTTTTTATATTTTCCCATATACAGTCTTGTCCATATTTTATACGGAGGCGAATCTATGATTGTCGGTGAAAGGATACTAGAAGTCAGCGGAAACAAAGCTCCGAATGCCAACATCAGCGGTCTGAGCATCAACATCTCGCTCGAAGACGTGGCGAAGGCATCGGATGGAAACCTCGAGATCACCTACGCCTACAATGTCAATTACGAGACCGGCGTCGGAACCATGAAGATCAAGGGCGTGCTGATCGCGAAGGAGGATGACAGCCTTTCCAAGAGCGTTCTGGACACGTGGAACTCGAGCAAGAAGCTGCCGGATGATTACGCGACCATGATCCTGAGCGCGGTGAATTACAGCGGCAGCGCGAACGGCACCCTCGTAGCCCGCGTGCTCGGCCTCACAGCCCCGCTCATCCCGCCGCGCATCCAGCTCTCGAAATCCGCTCCAGCGCCTTCCGCGAAGGCGGCCCCTGCATCAGCAAAGGGCAGGAACAAATAATTTTTTTATCTTTTAATTATCGTAGCGCTTCCTTTTAGCACGTAGAAAGACGCGATGGACAGATTCAATCTCTTCTCCTCGTCCTTCTTGAAAGGACCCGTGGCCTCGCCGCGCAATGGGAGCTCGGGCACGTCTTCGAGGAACCTCACCCTGATCTCCTGGCTCGCTGGCATGAGCGCGTCGCGCAGCGGCTCGAATCTCTCGAGTTCCGTTGCATCGAAAACTTTCGCTATGAGGCCAGTGTCCCCATGGATCGAATTAGGGACCCGTATCAGCTTGCTGAGGTCCTGCGTCACTCCGGCATCCGTATCCACCGAAGCGACCGGGAGCATCTTGGCTATCGGCGCGAGCCTTTCGATGAGTTCCGAGTTCTTCTTGACCGGGGATGCGCTCCAGTTCCCTTCCATGATCCCCTTCACGAAGACATCCCGCGCCTTCTCCTGCTTGAGGCCCCGGTGTATCGAAGACGGATCATCTTGCACGGCCTTGAGGGCCAATTTCGCGAACCTCCCCCGATAACCCCCCTCATCCGGTCTGGGCCCGTGAAGCTTCGCGATTTTATCCCCCCCTTCGGAGAAGAAATCCCTGTAATTGAGGCCGTTCCCCATGATGTAATCCACGAGCTCGCGCCGCTCCTCGCCGCCGAGGACCCGGAAATCCTTGTCCCTTACATGGACATGGTAGCCCCGGTTCCCAGAGAACGCGAGCATCACGTCCTTGCATCCGAAATCCCCTTTGATGAAGTCCGTGACCAGGCGCGAGAGGTCGGATTTGACCTTGTCTAGGAGCGGGTACGCCCCGTATTTCCCTTCGGCATGGAGGTCCAGATCGAAGACCAGGTCCGCGCCCATCCAGATCTTCTTCTCCATGGGCGTTGCGGCCGGATGCTCGTAATACGATATCGAATGCGATACGAAGAAAGGGGTGTTGTTCATCAGATAATTGCGCAGCTCGGAAGGATGCGCGAACGCGAGGTGCCTGGACTCGATCTTCCTGCTGAACCCGACCCCGAACTCGCGCTGCTCGATCCCCACGATCTCGAGCTCCGCCTGGCTGTAGTAAGAAGAAAAAATCTTGGTCATGAGGCTGCGGTCGCTTTCGTCCATCAATCCACCCTCTCCATGGACCCCGCCATCTGCTGCTTGATGAGGCTCTTCCGCTCCTTGCCGAGGGTGTGCCAGTTCAGCGGGCTCCCGATCCTGCAGACCGCGACGCAGAGCCCGTACGTCAGGGTCGTGGCGCAAGACGGCACGCTGTACGCGCGCTTGCGTATCTGCGTCACCTGGTACCTGGTGATCTTCTCCTTGAAATCCGGGGCGTCCGAGAAAAGCTGGACTATGTCGTCATCGTTCATGCCTATCGCCATGAGGTAGGTGGCGAGGAAATACCTGGCCTGGTGCGGCAGGTTCTCGTGCTTCCGCATGCTCTCCATCAGCCTTTCCACGCATGGCGGGTGGTCCTCCACTTTCGCCCCGCTGGGGAGTTTCCCGGATCCGGCCTGCGTCTTGGGGAGGCTATCCAGGAGCTTCTCGCCGGCCTGCTTTATCAGTTCCGGCGGGTCCTTCACGAGCGGTATCCTTTCGACGTGCTTCCGCACCGCCTCCTCCACGAGCCTTTTCTTCTCGTGGTACGTTATCTCGACCATGCCTCTGATGAGACGCCTGTTCGTAATGCGGTAATCCACGGAGCGGGGGCTGAACCTGAGATAGACCGGAAGCGTGATGAGCATGAGCCCCTTCTCCGGGGTCGTCGCTATGCCGAAGATCCTCGCGACCGCGTCGACCTCCTTCTCATCCGCGCGGTCCAGCCAGCCGTGCGCGATCTTGGCCTCGTTGACAGCGAACCTGCTGGTCAGGAACGGGTTCCGGAGGAAACCGAGTATCATGCGCGATGCAGCGAACGAAGCGATGCTCTCCTCCTTGTCGGAGCCGCGCAACGATACGGATGCGCGCATGTCACCTTCCAGCGCCCTCTTTATCCGCTCCACACCGCGGTCGGCGATGCTCTCCGTGAGGGTGATGCCGGCTATCGCTTTCCGTGCTTCGTCTGTGAAAGGGTATTTGACGGCAAAGTCCAGCTCCTTATCATCCATGGCCGTACTTCTCAGCCATCATCTAAAAAGCCTACGAGCGGGCCTTCTTCTTCGATTTTCGTTTCATTGCGATGTATCTGAAAAGCTCGTATCCCAGGTCGAACGCGATGACCGCCAGGAAATAGTCGTACTGTCCGACGAGTGCGAAAGCGAGGGCCGCCAATTTGAGGAACGGCCTCCAATCCGTTAGCGGTCTGAGGTTCCCCACGTAATCTATCTCATCTAGGAACGCGGCGATGATGAATATGATGAAGACCGGGATGTCTATGGACGGGATGCCGATCACGAGGATCGTGAGCAATGCCGCTGCGAGGCCGACCCGGTGTGCGACCGTGTCGACTTTGGTCGCGAATATCTGGGCCGCGACAGCTGCCAGGAACAGGACCGAGAACGGGGACAACGATATCATGTAGCCGATTAATACTCCGTAGAGGAGCGCGAGCGGGTATTTCGCCGGATGCTTCCCTGGCTGGTCGTCGTCCATCCAGTCGACCGCTTTCACTATGACGCCAGCGCAGAACGCGAGCAATAGGAATTCTAGCAGCATGATGGTAATCCTCCAGCCCGGTTTTTAAATGGCGGGGCGACCATAAAAACTATATTACTGCGTATCCATACCTAGACATGAAATATGCGCCTAAGGTCCGGCTTGGCGTGCCCGGCCTCGACCCCCTTCTCGGAGGGGGCGTGCCCCAAAGCACAGTCCTGCTACTTCCAGGATGCGTCGGAAGCGGGAAGACGATCTTCTCGCTCCAGTTCATAGCGGAAGGCGCGAAGAAATACCACGAACGCGGATTGTACGTGTCGTTCGAGGAATCGGAGGAGAAGCTGGTAGAGCAGGCGATGCTTTTCGGCTGGAACTTCAAAGCGCTCGAGAAGAAGAAGATGGCCCGCATCATGCTACTGCCTGCGCTTACCATGGGCGAGATGCTCTCAGACCTCGACAAAGCCATCCGCACCTTCAAGCCGCAGAGGCTCGTCATAGACTCGTTCACGTTCATGAGCCTCGCAGCGCACACGCGCAACCGGGTCGTGGACCTCGACAAGATCCCGGTCGACGAGCTGCTCTACGGGGACCCGAAAGGCGCGGTCGCATCGGCTCCATCCGACTGGAACACCATGGTGGTGAAGAAGATGGTAACTGACCTCGTCCTCATGCTCCAGCAGAAGAACATCACGACCATATTGACATCCGAGGTCTCGAAGAACAGCGACTGGTACAGCCGCGACACTGTGAGCGAGTTCGCTTGCGACGGCGTCATCCTCCTCCGCTCCACCCCGATAGGATCCGAGCTCCACCGCTCCATCGAGATCGTGAAGATGAGGAACGCGAAGATAAAGGGCGGGATATACAGCTTCGATTTCACCAAGAACGGGATAGTGGTGCAGTAGTCATATCTGCTAGCTCAAATCAGATGAATGATAATGAAAAGGAGAGCGATGGCCAATGCGGGTACGAAGTCCGCCTCCACCACCACGCTGCATAGATACCTCATATCAGCGCCTTTCCTGCATTCCTCAAGATAATAGGATGCATATAGGAACGTGGCCAGTATCATGGCGCCGAAGAGCAGGGGGATGCCGTAAAAAAAAGCGGCCGTAATCCCCAATGCGAGGGTCAGCAGGTTCAGGCCGTTCAAGAAAATCAGCGAATTATCTTTGCCAAATGTAACTGGGATGGTTCGTATGTTCTTTTTTGAGTCCCCTTCGATATCCCGCATGTCGAATATCGTGCTGACGATGAAGAAGCGCAGGAAAATGAAGATAACCAACATCATCGCCAAATCCGATATCTGTGCATGAGCGGCGAAGACGGCAGCAAGGACGAATGCGCTATAAAGCGCGCTCACTAGCATATTCTTCACCGCCAGCGGCTCTTTCAGGCGCGAGAATCCCAAGATCCCTTCCAAAGGCCGAAGCAGTGGGAAATTGTAGAGAAGGCCCAAAACGAAGCCTGCTGCCATCATGAGGAATAACGGGGTACTGAAAATCCATGCGTATGTCAGCGTAGCGAAGAAGCCCACCGTGGCGAATGCCAGGATAGCCTGGCCGTTCTTCGTAACGAACACGGTCCGCTCCGGAACATTGATTGAATCGATATCTCCGTCATCCCGCCTGTTGAGCGAGTATATGGCGAGTGAGGAGAAGAACACTGCTGCCAAGGCCAGCGCATTGATCTGAAGCGCGAGGACCGCTTCGGTGATGATGACGATTCCGGATGCGATGAGTGAAGCGTATATATCGCTCATCACTAGCCAATCGAATATCTTTCGCAGGACCATATTCAATCGACCGTCAGGACGAGGTTCAAAGACCCGGAGGAAGTAGTGGAAACCACTTTGTTAAATTTAATATCTTTCCCTGCAAAAGACGATACGAGCCCCGATAGCATGCCGCGTAGGATAGGGAAGGACGTTTTTTTCGCGTATTTCGTCCAAGGATAGCCTAGGCATAGCGCCTTCTTAGCGTCCACCATCACGTTGATATCTCCCCATCCGAGGGCAGGCAGCAAGTCATGCACGAGGTCTGGCGAGATATTCTTCATGCCGAATCCCTTGAAATAATCAAATGCAGTATCGAAAAGGATTTCATTTCCGCCTTCAAGGGCGCCGAGCGTTGTCTCAAGAAAATAAATCGAGCTAGCTTCGTTAAGCATGAATCGCTGGCCCATGCACTCGAAAATGCCGTTCTTATATGTGAATAGCCGCCCTTCGAGCAGGTTGGCGAAGGAATTCCTCGCATACTGCGGCTTTTTTATCGTGTTCAATTCGAAATAATCCTTTTCGAGGCCCAGATCCTTCGGGACCGCCTTCCCAAACTTTCTCTTCCCTTTCAGCAAACCGGGCGGCGCGCATTCCAACACGCACTTCTTATCCCCTCTTCCCTGGCAGTTCTCCTGGGCGCCTTCGACCCGCCGCCCTACGATGTGCTGCCATGCCCCGCTCATAGTCCCGATCATGAAATCCCCATGACCGTTCAGTCTGCAGACCATCAGGTCATAGAACGATGAAACGAACCGGTCGTCATCATAATCGAGGCTGTATGCCGCGTTCGTCGCATACTCGGACTCCATGAAGCTCATGAATGTGTCCATGAACTCTAGGAAATCCTTTTTAGGAAGGCTCTCCTTTTTAGGTAGCCCGGTCGTAATGCCGTATCGTACCCCCCAGAGCTTCCCGGCTTCGTAGATAGCAGCCCGGCCTTTCTCCCCGTGCTTGGCGATTATCCGCGTCTCCAGATCGCTCAAGACATTCTCCGGGAAAAAGACCTCGCGCACATAGCAGTCGGTCCCCTTACCGACATATTTGGATATGACATATCCAGGTTTGTCGATTATCTCATTATTCGGCAGGAGGATATTCCTTAGAAACCAATTCGATAGGACGATATTCTTCAGAATCCAGGAACTCTTCCCACCCGCCATATTATCCAGCCTCAGTTTTCTGAAAAATTATTTTGGGTATGCGGTCTGAACGATATCCCTTTTTTATAATAATTGATATAACCCGGGTTGCGCATATCCTCGGCATTCGGAAGCACGATGTTCTGTATGAACCAACTGGTCACGCTGTCTTGTATTGCCATTTCCCCATCCCGATACTTTGATGTAACGATATTGTAACATCAAATCAACGGATATAATATTTATATATCCTCCAGCGGTGCGTGATGCCATTCTCCAGGATTGAACCCGGACTGCCGCATCAGTAACATATTAATAGCTTAAGAGGAAAGAAACCGCATGGCCAAGAAAAGCTCCCGCAGAATCCCAGCGAGACCCGCCAGGAGACCCGTGGATGATTCGAGCTCGGAAAAACGCATCGTCCGGGTGACCAGCGGCATACCCGGCCTTGACCAGCTCATGGAAGGCGGCTATGTGAAGAACAGCTCCGTCCTGATAAGGGGCGACACCGGGGCGGCCAAGACCATCTTCTCCCTCCAATACCTCTACCACGGAGCCAAGTTCATGGACGAGCCCGGAGTTTACATAAGCTTCGCGGAATCCAAGGAAGCAACATACAACCATGGCTGGAAATTCGGTTGGGACTTCGACGACCTCACCAAGAAGGGGATGTTCCAGGTCATAAGGTACGAACCCCACGAGGTAGTCAAGATCATGGAAGAAGGGGGCGGCCTCATCAGGGACACGGTGGAATCGATCAGCGCGAAAAGGATAACCATCGATTCGCTGACCGCATACGAGATGTTCTTCGAGAACCGCTACAAGGCCAACCAGTCGGTGCTCAACCTTTTCGAGATGCTCAAGAAATGGGAGGTCACCGCGCTCGTTACAGCCGAACTGCCCGTGAGCCTCAAGCACGAATCGCGGGACCGCCTGGGCTTCCTGACCGAAGGCATAATAAACCTCTACCACGCCAGGCGCCGCGCGACCCGTGTGAGGGCCCTCGAAGTGATCAAGATGAGGGATACCGATCACGACCAGGGGGTCAACCTGTTCTCGATAACCAAGACAGGGCTCAAGGTATCCAAGGGGTTGAAAGACGTTGAAGACTCGTAAAGCCCAGGTCAGCATGGAGTTCCTCTCCGTCATGGCCATGTCCTTGGTCGTCATACTCGTGATAGCGCTGCTCGCTGTGCAGCAGATCAACACCCTGCAGCAGCAGAAGAACGCGCAGGACACGCAGAACTCCCTGCTCGATCTGAGCTCCGCGGCAAAGTCGGTCTACTCGCAGGGCGAGGGGTCCAAGCAACTCGTATACGTCAACCTTCCGAGCGACTACAATCCGAACAGATCTGTGGTGGGGAACAACTCCATAACGCTGGAATCCGCAGGCACGGATTACGTGGCATTGGAGAATTTCGCTGTCCACGGATATCTGCCGCAGACATCCGGCATGCAGTGGATCTGGGTGGTCTCGGAAGGGAATTGGGTGCGCATCGGGGACGCCATGATGGAATTCGACAAGAACAGCATCTTCGTGGTGATGAACAGCAATTCCACGGCATCCTACTCGTTCTCCGTGACGAACGTATGGACCAGCGGCATCAACATCAGCACCACCACGACATGGCCGAACACGGATGTGAGCATGGCCGGCGTGCCAGCTTCGATATCCCTGCCGGCGAACAACAGCCAGAACATCAACCTGCAGTTCACTTCCTCTTCCAATTCTTCCGGAATATACTCCGGCCAGATAATGTTCCTGGCCACGGATATGAACAATCTCACGGACAATGTGGAGATCCCGGTCACGGTGGAGGTCGTTCCGAGCGGGCAGCAGCCGTATCCGACCCGGGACATACAAGGCCCGATAATCACCGGCATCTACCAGTCGCCTATCCCCGCGGTCATGGACCAGCCGCTCGCCATCTATGTGAACGCCACGGATTCCATGACCGGGAACAGCACCCTCATCGGCTGCCAGATAGACGCCGACAACGCGAACAACTGGCAGAACATGCTCCCCGCGGACGGGGCGTACGATTCGCCGACCGAACTATCCGTCTTCAATTACACGAGCGGTTTCTCGCTCGGTCCGCATGTGATCCGGTCCAGATGCACGGACTTCTACAACAACACCGGACCGACCGCCTACTATGAATTCAACGTAAGCCAAGCTGACACGCTCGGGCCGATCGTGATACAGATGACCCACCCCGGAAATCCGACCACGCTCTCGAACATCACCCTGGGCGGGATAGGAACGGATGTCTACACCGGAGACAGCAATGTCTCTGGATGCAACGTGAAGGTCGGCAACAACGGGGCATGGTATCCGGCGGCTGCGGTCGGCTCACCCTGGAACACCTCCGCGACACAGAACTTCACATACAACGCAGGCCCGTTCCTGGTGGGCTCCTACAACGTGTATTACCAGTGCACGGATTCGGTCGGCAACGTCGGCGGCATCTACAACGACAGCTTCGGGGTGGTGGACGTCGACCTCATGCTCACGCTGGACCACTCCGGGTCGATGGCCGATAACGTATCCAACTACGCGAACAGCACGGTCGTCCAGGGCCAATACGGCACGGGCTGGTACCTGATGAAGAACCTCACGGTCCTTTATACCAACGGGAACACGGCGAATCTCACCGTGGAGCTCAATGCGAGCGCGAGCGGATGCCTGGCCTCCTACAACGTCACCATAAACGGGATGCAGGTGGCTGCCGGCAACCACACCGGCACGACAGACGTCTTCTTCAACAACTCCATAAACATCACCAACTTCTATCCGCCGTTCTCGGTGATCCTGGGTCTGCGGACCAACACGAGCGGGTGCAAGGCCAACAACGGTCTGTTGTCCTTCCAGCAGTCGCCGGCAAAAATCAACGCGGCCGAAAGCGGAGCGGACAATTTCCTCAACATCTCTGGGAACGACATCCAGGCGGGGTTGGTGACCTTCAGCACCACCGCGGCCACGACTTCGAATCTCGCCCTCATGACCCCGACGAACCAGACCGCGCTCTATACCGCGATAAACTCCCAGACCGCGACCGGCAGCACGTGCCTGCAATGCGGGCTGGACAACGCCTGCGCCGAGCTGGTGTCGTCCAGGTCCCGGCCGACGGCAACCAAGGTGGTGGTCCTCCTGACGGATGGCATATCCAATTATTGCGAAGGCTCGGTCGCGTGCTCCGGAACCGCCTGCATGGGCTGCGACGCGGCCGGCGCGGCCAATTGCAGGGCCGACAACGTGACGGTCTACACGATAGGTTTCGGCAGCGACGTGAACGACACGGAGCTCTCGAACGTCGCCCTGCTCACGGGAGGGAACTACTACTTCGCGCCGAACGTGGCGACGCTCACATCTATATTCCAAAACATAGGCAGGCACTGATCCACATGAGGGCCCAGGTTTCATCTGAATTCGTCGTGGTCTACGCGGCCCTGATGCTCATATTCGTGGTCGTCTTCACGATACTCTTCGGCGGGAACTTCAACCTGTTCCAGGCGCAGGACCTCGCGGCCGCGCAGCGCGATTCGCAATCCATCGCGACCGCCATCAACTTCGTCTATCTGGCCGGGGACGGCGCCAGCTACAATTTCACGCCGGAGGACCTCTCTTCGGCAGAGAACATAACGATAACCCCTTTCGGGGTTGGCGCGCAACGCGTCTACGATTACGCGGGCGCGTCGCTGCTTGACGGGCAGACGAACGCGAGCTCCCTGGGCATCGGGAGCGTAGTGATAAGGGACAACGCGGGTGAGATCTATATCGGCGGCTAAGCGCGGCCAGATCTGGGCCATGGATTTCATGATGGGCCTCCTCGCGCTCTCATTCATACTCATGATATACCTGCTCGTGTGGAACTCGATAGTGCTGCGCTGGGACGAGGCCTCGGCTCAAAATAGCATGGCCTCCAGCGCATTCCTGGCGTCCGAGTCCCTCCTCGCCACGCGGGGCGAGCCCACGGGCTGGGAGATGCTCCCGGCGAACATGACCGGCAACGTGACCGCGATAGGGCTCGTGAACGGCCGCAACGAGCTGAACCCCCAGAAGCTGAGCGCCCTGGTCGCGGACAACGCGACGGCGTATTCGACCATCAAGGCGCGCCTCGGCCTGCAGCTCTACGATTTCGGACTCAGCGTCGAAGACATCACCGGGGACACGGTGTACTACCAGTTCGGGAAGTTCCCCGGCCCGCTTTCCGGCAATACGGTCGTCATCGACAGGTTCGGCATACTGAACGGCACCCCGGTGATAGTGCACATGGAGGTCTACGGATGAAGGGGTTCGTCATAACGCTGGACGCGGTCATCGCGATATCATTCTTCCTGTTCGCCATAATCATCATCACGAGCCAGCTATACCAGCCACGGTCCCCTAACGACCTCTACCTGAAAGAGCTCACGCTCGATACCATCACGGTCCTCGTGAAGACCGGCGGGATAGACCAAGCCATAGAGGGGAACATCAGCTCCGTGCAGGAGGTGCTCCAAGCCACGCCCGATCTCGCGTGCATGGGCATCACCATATACAACAGCACCGGGGACGTGGTGGCGAGCACAGTGAAGAGCGGCTGCAACTACACAGTGGGCCTCGACATGCAGGCCGCGGCGGCTTCCGAACGCTTCAACCAGGAGAATTTCATGGTGCAATCGGAATCATGGTTCAAGGCGGGGTCTGATTGAGATGCGCGGGTTCGTGATAACGCTGTTGGCAGTGAGCCTCGTCTTGATACTGGTGATGCTCTCCATGTCGCTCAGCGACACCCAGCTCAGCACGGACCGGGCGATAAAGGATCCGCTGCCGCTCATGTACGGCGCGTTCCTGCTGGATGACGTGGGGCATAACCTCAATTCGATAGTCGGGCCGGGCATGGTCTTCTCGGAGACGAACAGCAGCACTGGCATTTCCGTTGCGGACACCCTGAGCGGATATAATTACACTCCGGCCATAGTGGGATACGGCGCGTTCCTCTCGGACGAGATCGCGCCGCAGACCGCCAGCAGCATAACCACGAACCTCACCAACCTGACCAACGGCGTGACCTCCCTCAACATGGACGGGAATTATGCCTACTCCAACGACCACAACCAGAACGTATCGATATTCACCAAGGCCGGTGGTACCGGCGCATCCGCATATTTCATCAATGCCACGGTCACCGCCGTGCGCACGAACGTGACTCCGATGGCGTTCACGAACGGGACGATGAACGTGACCATCGACATCACCGACATCAACGGGACATACATGCAGTCTGGAAGCGTTTCCCCGGACCAGCAGAACACCCTGGTGCTGTATTACTCGGGCGCGAGCCTCACCATAACCGTGGGGCCCCAAGGCGGCAACAGCGGCTCGCTGCTGATGCAGGCGCTCGGGACCAATGCGGCCGTATCCTGGGCCGCGATCCTCCCGCCGCTGAATTCGAGCGACAGGATCGGATACGCTTACAACGCGACGATCGATTACGCGCAGGGCGCAGTGGAGAAGAGATGCGCAATCGGGGAATGATATTAAAAGCGCAAGCGAGATGAGTTGGACATGACCATGGAAACCAAGATCGAAGAGATGGTCCGGCTCGTCCAGAAGAAGGGGCGGGCCAATTTCCGCGAGATATCCAAGGCGCTCTCCTGGGACGAGCAGTACGTGGAGAAGGTCGCTCTTATCCTCGAGAAGGCGAATCTCGCGAAGACGCATTACCCCATCAACATATTCGAATCCCCGTACATCTCCATCGCCCCGGAGCAGAAAACGAGCGCCGTCCTAGGGGATTCCGGGAAGGTGATGGAGGAATACGAGATATCGCCCAGGGAAGGGCACGTCCTCGGCACCGCGAAGATATACCGGTCCGAGACAGAGCGGCGCCCGGCATACCAGCTCACGCTCCCGAAGATCAGCGTCTACATGCGCGCTTACCTGGAATACCTCAAGGAGGCGATCTCCAGGAAGATGCCGGCGACCAGCGAGGAGAAAAGCGAGGAGCTCGTGGAAGAGAATTTCCTCGTCCGATACGCGGCCATATCCGGCATGATCAGCACCGAGCTCAGCCCCGAGCCGTCCGCACTCGAGACGCTCACCGATACCGCGCTCAACGAGATGTACGGCTTGGGGGAGCTGGAAGCGCTGATCGGGGACCAGAAGCTCGAGGAGATAGTGATAAACTCGGCCACGGTCCCGGTAGCCGTGTACCACCGCAAATTCGGATGGCTCAAGACCGACGTCACGATGCCGAGCGAATCGGAGATAGAGAACTTCGCCCAGCAGATCGCGCGCAAGGTGGGGAGGCAGATTAGCACCCTCAGCCCTGTGCTGGACGCGCACCTCGGGACAGGAGACCGCGTGAACGCGACCCTGTTCCCCATCTCATCGCACGGCAACACGATCACGCTGCGGCTTTTCGCCAGGAATCCGTGGACCATAGTCACATTCATCAAACCAGAGGTCCGGGCGATGTCGGTCGACATAGCCGCCCTGCTCTGGCAGGCGATGCAATACGAGATGAACGTTCTCGTGGCAGGAGGGACGGCGAGCGGGAAGACCAGCGCCCTCAACGGCCTCGTCTCCCTGGTGCAGCCATTCCAGAGGATAATCACAATAGAGGATACGAGGGAGCTCATGCTTCCCACATACCAGTGGAATTGGGTGCCCCTGGTCACCAGGATGCCGAATCCCGAAGGGCTCGGCGAGGTCACCATGCTGGACCTCCTCGTGAACTCGTTGAGGATGAGGCCGGACCGCATCGTCATGGGCGAGATACGGCGCAAGAACGAGGCGGAGGTCCTCTTCGAAGCCATGCACACCGGCCACAGCGTCTATTCAACCATACACGCGGATACGGGCAGCCAGGTCCTCAAGAGGCTGACCGAGCCGCCGATCGAGGTTCCCGGGGCGGAAGTGGAGGACCTGCACCTCATACTCGTCCAATACCGCGACCGCCGCAAGAACATCAGGCGCACATTGGAGCTTTCCGAAGTCATAACCGGGGCCGGAGGGCCGGAGCTGAACCGCATCTACTCCTGGAAGCCCAGGGACGATGAGTTCCAGTACGTCAAGCCGCCACACCGCTATATGCAGGAGCTCAATCTCCACACCGGTTTCAGCGAGCAGGAGTGCAATGACGATCTCAAGGACAAGGTATCCGTCCTGAACTGGATGGGAAAGAACAATCTCGAGAACATAGAGGATGTCGGCAGGGTGATGAAGCTCTTCTATTCCGAGCCGGATACGATAATCGACGCGGCCGCGAAAGGGACCATCGCCTCGAAGGTGCTTTGAAGGATGCCAGAACAAAAAATCCCCCTCATGCTCGTCTCGTCCCGTCAGATGTTCTGGCTGGGCCGCAGGTTCAGCTCGCTCGGGCGCGCTCTCACATCTGTGAATCCCCGCCTGGGCATCGTGCTCTCGAAATTGAGGATGGATATAGAGCCCGAAGGATATGCGATGGGCTCCCTCGTGTCCTCGTTCTTCTATGGGTTGCTGCTCTTCATCATAGCCGCCGCGGCGCTGTTCGCGCGCTATCACGACATGGCCCAGGTGTGGCCGACGGCCATCCTGATGGGCGTAGTGTTCTGGTTCGTCTTCTTCATGTTCCACATGATATATCCGGGTATCATCATGACGAAGATCGCCGCGAAGGAGAGCAACGACCTGCTTTTCGCGCTCCGCGAGATGATGATAGACATAGAAGGCGGAGTGCCGCTTTTCGATGCCATGAAGAACGTGTCCTTGGGCGATTACGGCTATGTGTCAAGGGATCTCGCAGGGGTCGTGAAGCAGATCGAACGCGGTGTGCCCGACCAGGTAGCATTGAGGGAGCTCGCCATCAAGACGGAAAGCGAATACATGAAGAGGTCGCTCTGGCAGGTGGTCAACGCGCTTGAATCCGGGGCGAGCCTCAGCACCGCGCTCTCAGCGATAGTGCAGTCGATAGAGAACTACCTCTATCAGGACATAAAGAGCTATTCCGCGAACCTCAACTTCCTCATGCTCATATACATGCTGGTCGCGACGGTGGTGCCTTCCCTGGGCATAACCTTCATGGTGCTGCTCTCGGCCTTCAGCGGCCTGGGGGTGACCTTCACGACGCTCGTGCTGCTGCTCGGGGCATCCGTGCTGATGCAGGCGATAATGATAGGTTACATGAGCTCCACCCGTCCGGAGATATTCGGCAGTTGATCCAAAGATGAAGGGCAAGAAAGAGAAACCGAGGAAAGGCGTTGCGCCCGGGCCAGCACGGCAGAATCCGCCCAAGGGGAGGCAGGGCCTCCTCAATTCCATCTTCTCCAAGCCCAGGCCGCAGCCGCCGGCCGCCATCCAGCCCAGTAAGGCCGGAGGCACCATGCTGACGATGATGCGCTTCTACCGCAGGTTCAGCGCGGTGATGCCCCGGAAGCTGTCATCCTATTTCGAGCAGAAGATGAGGTACGCTGGCATAAGCCAGGAGCATAGCGCGATCGTGCTCGGCAGGGCATTGCTCATCAGCCTGCTCGCAGGTATCCTGCCGCTGATGCTGTACCTCGTCATATTCAATCCCCTGACCTCGCCCACCACGATAATGATCGCCGCGGGCCTGTTCTTCGGCGGGGTCTTCCTCTCCGCGCTCCTGCACTACCTCAACCTTTATTTCAGCATAGCGGACCGCTCGGAAGCCATCGAGAAACTGCTCCCAGATTTCCTTTCGCTAGTCGTGTCGAACCTCAGGGCAGGCATGAGCCCCTACGCCGCGTTCGTGCATGCATCGAGGCCGGAGTTCGGCGCCTTCCACGACGCCGTCATGCATTCCATGGCCAAGATGGGCGGCAAAGGGTCCATCGCGGACGCTCTCATCGATGTATCCGAGAACTTCGATTCCCCGATCCTGCGCAGGACCGTCACCCTTTTCGCGAAGGGTGTCAATTCAGGGGGGCAGCTGGTGCGTCTGCTCAACTCCAGCGCGGACGAGGTCCGGAGGATCCAGGACCTGCGCGCCGAGCTCATATCCGCCACGCGCACATACACGATATTCCTAAGCTTCATCGTGATCCTGGTGATGCCGTTCCTGCTCGCGGTCTCCACCAATTTCGTCCTCGTGTTCGTGAAGCTCGAGGCGAACACCAACGGGGCCACATCTGCGATGCCCGGCGGGGCCAAGATGCCCAGCTTCAGCGGCAAGATACTGATAACGCCGGATGATATGCAGAACATGTCCTTCATCACGCTGATAACTATAGACCTCATGGTTTCCATACTCATAGGGGTGGTGGATCGGGGCAAGATAATGTACGGGATCAAGAGTTTCCCGGTGCTGGCCGTGCTTTCGGTAGTGGCATTCATCTTCGCCAAGGCGTTCATCGCATCTTTCCTGGCAGGCTTCATGGTATGAGTGTGTGCATCTAAGTAACGAAGTAGCTCGTCTGAGACATGGAAAATCTTTATAAACTTATACGAGATTTATAGCCAGGTGAAATGATGTTTAAGAAAGGACAAGTCTCGACAGAATATCTTGTAATTTTGGCAATCGTCCTCGTCGTCGCTCTGGTCGTCGTCTACCTGGTAGGCGGCTTCGCTGGCATGGGCGCAGGCACGATGCAGACCCAGAGC
>Ga0074045_10000115_pt1 | contig 68240 bp, 53 predicted proteins | sample BogForMeECP23OM2_FD_94442 | JGI IMG/M metagenome (GOLD analysis project Ga0074045, IMG submission 94442) | Bog forest soil microbial communities from Calvert Island, British Columbia, Canada - Bog Forest MetaG ECP23OM2 | ecosystem: Environmental > Terrestrial > Soil > Wetlands ... | reverse complement strand
GCAAGGCAAAGGGCAAGAAGCGATAATCCTTGTGCGGCGCGCCCGCTACATCTCACGGATTCACATACCACAGCGAATAAAGCAGCTATGCCAGGAACGCAGCCTACCACAGCACGAACACTGCCCACATCCAGGGCCGGTAGTTCAAGAAACGGAGTTTGTGTGGAATAAACCGCGTGCCCGCAACCAGAACAACATCGGAAGCCACTAGCCACGCCAACGCGCCGATGAAAGACGATGGCAACGGGAAGCTCCTTCCGGGACCTGGGAAAAGATGCGGGAAGTTGGTGGAGAAAGCTCGGCAGCATGATGCGCAGGCTCAAGCCGAGGTTCAGGAGAAAACAGTTGACCGAATGACGGCGTGGAGGCGAAAGCGCTTGGCCTTGGCCGAGAGCACTCCGGTGCTGAGCAGAAAAACCAGGGCAATCGGAACATGAAGATTCAGGCGTGGCAAATTGAAAGCGCAGAACAGTAGGAAGCTCATCGGCCTGATTCCTCGCTTGCGGACTTTCTGTAGGTGTGCAAGTCCAACTGAGAAGGAAAGCACGTACGAGGCTCCTTTATTTCGTGAGGCACGCTTTAAAGATTCATGGAGATCGGGTTGGTTGCAAACCGCGTGAGAGTGAGACTAGATTGTTGGACCGGGAGCCAACAATGAGCACGCAACAGATGACGCTGCCTGCGCGTTACTACACCGACCCGGGAATGTTTCGCCAGGAACTGGAAACGTTTTTCTGCAGAATGTGGGTGTGCGCCGGACGCGAAGAGCAGGTGGCCAAACCCGGAGACTATTTTCTGAGCGAAGTAGCGGGCGAGAGCATCATCGTGACGCGCGACAGTGGCGGAGCGTTGCGCGCCTTCTACAACGTCTGCCGCCACCGCGGGACGCGCATGTGTCGCGCGCAGCGCGGGGAATTTGCGGCGCGCATTCAGTGTCCCTACCACGGCTGGACCTATGGACTGGACGGGAGGCTGCTGGGCGCACCGCACATGGATGAGGCGACGTTTCCCCGCGCGGACTATCCGCTCCATGCCGTGCACGTGGGGTCATGGGAAGGAAACGTATTCCTCAATCTATCGCCTAGCGCCTCGCCGCTTCTAGACCAGCTCGCAGACCTGCCACAGAAATTCGCGCCGTGGCAGATGCAGGATCTCCGTGTTTATAGGCGCCACGACTACGAGGTCAAGGCCAACTGGAAACTGATCGTCCTGAATTACAACGAATGCCTGCATTGCCCCATCTTGCATCCGCTCTTGACGCGCATCACCGATACCATGAGCGGCGACAACGATGCGCCGCAACCGACTTATATTGGTGGATCGATGCTGTTTCGCGGTTCGGCCCAGACCATGAGCATGGATGGCCAGCGCCGGCGCGATTATCTGCCTGGCTTGAACGCGGAGCAACGCAAACAGGTTCTGTACTACGCGGTGTACCCGAATCTGCTGCTCAGTTTGCATCCGGACTATGTGATGGCGCACCGCTTGTGGCCGCTGGCTCCCGATCTGACGCGGGTAACCTGCGAGTGGTATTTTCATCCGGCGGAAATGGCCAAGCCGGAATTCGTCGCCGACGATGCGCTGGAGTTTTGGGACAAGACAAATCGCGAGGACTGGCTGATCTCGGAGTTATCACAGCAGGGAATCAGCTCCCGGGCCTACACGCCTGGACCCTATTCGCCCCGCGAAGGCTTGCCAATGGCGTTTGATCGAATGATTCTGGAGCGCGAGCGCTGGGAATAACGGCTGTTTGAGAAATGAATCAAGGACCCGCCGGAGGGCGAGGCAGATTGGGCTTGACCCAAAGTGAGCGCTGCCCCAATCGCAGAAAGTTTCCATCAACGGGACCAGCTTCTTGCCTTGCGCGTTCAACGAGTAGGTCACCTGCGGCGGGCTGGTGGTTGTAACTTTTCGGGTTAGCACGCCGTCGGCTTCGAGTTGCCGCAATTGATCCGCCAAAACCTTCTCGGAAATCTTCGGTAGTTTTTTCCCTGAGTTCCGCGAAGCGATGCGGGCCAAAGGTGCCAGAGGATCTGGACCTTCCATTTTCCCGACATGACATGGATGGAAACTTGAACGGGACATCCGTGATGGTCTTTCATCTCGCCTATCCTCAGCGCCGGTTCCTGTTCTGCTACGGCGCTTACCTATTTGTGCGGACTTCCGTCTAATTGTCCGCGATTCTACAATGCCGGCCTTGTATGAGCGCGCACCAGGAAAGTCCAGCAGCGCCGCACCCTGCCCCTGACGCTCTCAAGAAGGGAAACCCCATGATTCTGATTACCGGAGCATCCGGGACAGTGGGCCGCGCCGTTCTGGACGAAGTGTGCAAGGCCGGCAAGCCGTCCAAGGCCAGGTATCGGAATGCGCAAGACGCAAAGAAGGCTCCGCCGGGCGTTCCGACCGTGCTAGCGGACGATTCTGCGGCCAAACGGCTTCATGCAAAATATCGTCACCTACTATGCGCCCAGCATTCGCGCGCAAGGAGCGTTTTACGTTTCGACGGGTAACGCGAGAACGAGTGTAATCGATGTGCGCGATGTGGGTCTCGCGGCGGCCAAAACACTGATTGCACCCGCGGAACACGCCGGCAAAACCTATGGGTTGAACGGGCCGGAAGCTGTAAGCAACGACGAGATTGCCGCTCGGATTTCGCGCATTGCGGGCCAAACGGCGCGATATGTGGACATCCCGAATGAAGCGCAGCGCAAGTCGCTGCTGGACCTGGGAATGCCGAAGTGGCAAGTGACGGCGCTGCTCGAGTTGCAGGAATACTACCTCGCGGGGAAATGCGCCGCTGTGACGGATGTGCTGCCAAAACTCCTGGGGCGGACGCCGATTACGCTCGATCAATTCTTGAACGAGTTTAACGACAGCTTCCGCGGCCAGGCTGCGGGTGCGTAAGGAGAGGTGTTAGCCGGGATCGTTATTTAGCGGATCGCGCACCGCGGCCACCGGTGGAACGCTAGCCTACCTGACGCTGCGACAACCAGCGCAGTCTGAACTCAGAGCGAACCGCGCAGCCCGAGGGCGTCGGCGTTTTCGCGCATCGCGGCGATGCAGAACGCGATGTGCTCATCGAGCGGGACGCCAAGTTCTTCAGCGCCTTTGATCACGTCTTCCCGGCTGATGCCACGAGCGAATGCCTTGTCTTTCATGCGCTTTTTCACCGAACTTACTTCCAAGTCAAGAATGCTTTTCGATGGGCGAACGTAAGAGCAGGCAGTGAGGAAGCCGGCGAGTTCGTCGCAAGCGAAGAGCGTGTGCTCCAGCCTAGACTGCCGCGCAACGCCGGAATAGTCGGCGTGCGAAAGGATGGCGCGGACCAACTCCTCCGGGTAACCGTGCTCGCGCAGGATTCTTGCGCCTTCGGCGGGATGCTCGCGATCGGGCGCGTGGTCATTGTTGGGCCAGCGCTCGTAGTCGAAGTCGTGAAGAAGCGCGGCGATGCCCCAGGTGTCTTCATCCGCGCCATGTTTGCGGGCATAAGCGCGGACGCAAGCCTCCACGGCCAGCATGTGTTTGCGCAAGCTCTCCGACTGCGTGTATTCGCACAGCAGATTCCAGGCATCTTCGCGGGCCGGCATGGGGGACTCCCTCATGTTTTGAGATCAAGAACAGAGCAAATATCCTACAACGGATGCGGTAGGCGTCCAGAGCGAAGCCGCAGGGTCCCAGAAAGAATGGGCTGCAACGGTTGAAATGTGCCGAATCGAAAAGCCCCGTCCCTCAGCAACAAAAGCACAACCTGTAGCTGCTCAGCCTGACGTGAGCGCAACGGGCAGATGCTTTGCCGCTTGCCTGTCCGGTCGTACAGGCGAAAACATGGCGTAAACAGGGACGATTTCGGCCGTTCGCGGCCAACATTTCTCAAAAATACCCTTGACACTGTACGGTCATTCAAGCGAAACTCCACTCGCGCCAGTAACTGCCTTCCCCCCGAGAACGTTCCGACGTTCCCTCCTATCCGCACGCCGGAAAAATAATAGTCAGCGAGGAGTCCCGGTGTCGGCACATATGGAAAAAGAGACCACTATGAATTCGTTGGAAATGGATAGGGAAGTCATTCGCTGCAAAACATGTGGACTTGTCCAGTACCGGACGCGCACCGGCAACTGCCGACGCTGTGTTCGGGCACTGCCCCAGCGGATGGAGTATTTGATTCCGCAGGAGGCCCCGCAAGAAGAGCCAGCGGTGCCTGAGGCAGTGGCAACAAAGTTCGCGAATCAGGAGACGGTGGAGAACATCGGCCAACGGATTCGCCAACTGCGTGAGTCAAGGACCATGACACAGAGCCAGTTGCAGGCGCGTTCGAAAGTCAGCCGCTCATATCTTTCGCGCATTGAGAGTGGGCAGATGACGCCGAGCCTGGGCACGCTGGAAAAAATCTCCGAAGCGCTGAACGTCGGGTTGAACCGATTCTTCATTCCGGAATCGGACGGCGAAGCGCTGCTGGAAGATCCGTTCATCCAGGGACTGCGCCCGTTCCTGCGCCAGTTGGATTGGGAACAGTGGCAGTCCATCCTGAAGCGTTTGCAGGCGATCAGCGATCACGTCAACGCTGCGCCGATCACGCTCCGCCCTATCGGTAACCCGGCCCGGCTGCCGCAGCCCGCGCCGGCGAATGGCAACGGGCAGAACGGGCATATCGGACACGCCGGCCATTCGAATGGGCTTGTACCCGCTCACGCTCATGATCCGCAGGGCTACTCGCTGCGGCGTCCAGGGGCTCCCGTATTTCAGCGGCCGTTGGCACGCTAGGAGCAGTTGCGAATCGAAGAAGTTGGTGGAGCGGCGTTTCTAAAGGGGAACGCCGCTCCTTTTTTTTGCGCGCGAATTTCGTGTACATCTACTCGCGGACCACGGAGACTTTGGCGGCAGGGACTTCCATACGCACCAGGCGGTGATTGCTGTCGAGATACAGCGCGATTTCCAGATCGTTCGTGACGACCTTCAATCCCTCGTAAGATTTTCCTTCCGCGCTGATCGAACCGACCGAGTCGACCGTAATTGTGCCCGGCGTTAGCTCCTGCGGAATCAGCACAGGGAAGGACTGCGTGCCGCGCTTGGACCAATCATATAAACGAGCAAGGACCGCATACTGATGATAAAGATTGTTGTCCAGCACTACGATTAAGGGAGACGAGAATGAGAGATCCTGTTCGAACGGCCGCGAACCTTGCAATTGAAGAGTCATTTTCGCGACACCGTTGGCGAACAGTACGTGCGCGGAATTTGATTTTTCGGCCTGCGAACTCCACTCGTAGGTCATCGGCACGCCGTCGGGCTGCAGCGTAAGCGTGCCGCTCACGGTGGAAGGTGCCCCCTGGGGTGGCTTCATGGAGGTGGTGCCGTGCGCCATCCAACCGCCGCCAGACGCCGCGATTTCAAAATCCTCGTGTCCAACGGACTTGCCATCGAGCAGAATGTTGAACTTGCCTTTTTCTGGTGAAAACAGGGAACTGGCGGCGACCTTCTTCTGTGCAGCGACGGGCAGCAATCCGAGAGCGATCATGCACACTAGAAGCACAGTTGGATAAGAGGCGCTGCTTCGGAGCTTTTCAGTATTCCGCATAGATTCCCCCTCAGGAACGCGGTTTTTCCACAGCCAAATCGGATTCCGGATCATGCCCGGGAAAGGAGACAATCCCGCGGCGGAGAATTTCTGCCACCACGTCGGCGGGGTCCCCGGAACTGTCCACACGAAAGTCCGCGAGTTGGTAGCACGCGATTCGCTGCGCATGGAGCGCGCGGAAACTGGTTTCGTCGCGGAACAGCGGGCGACCAGTCATCGTCATGCAACGCGAAAGCAGAACATCGATAGGCGAATCGAGCCATAGCACCGGAACGCCCGAGTTGCGCAGAAATTCCGGCGCTCCCACTTGCGCATAGGTGCCGCCGCCGAGAGCGATGATGGTGGGTTCCTGGCGCTCCAGGGCGCGGCCCAGAGCGGCGCGAAGCTGTTCGGCTTCCAATTGGCGAAAAGCCGCTTCGCCATGGCGTTCGAAGAACTGCGGAATGGTGATGCCGGAAGCCGCCTCGATCTTTTCGTCCAGATCAACGAACCGCCAGCCAAGTTGCTGGGCCAGACGAGAGCCAATCGTGCTCTTGCCGGAACCCATGAAACCGGCGAGGCAAAGAACAGGAGTTCGCGGCGCAGGGCCGCTTGGGATAGGAGTTTGACTCACGATTCGGAAAAGCGCCGCTTAGGGACGCTTCAGAATTCGGATTGTACCACTGTAGGAGGAGAGTTCGACTTTGGCGAGTCCCTGGCCGACCGTGCCAAAGAAACTGTTTCCGCGGCTCCGGGAATGGTGAGGGCCGTGGGCATCGGGTCGGAGGAACTCGGCCGCCTGATTGTCCACCGTGCCGGTGGAGGATCGCGCGTCCACGTCCAAGGAATCAGTGGGAGAGAAACGCACCTCGACTGAACCCCTGGTGCTCTTCATGGTGTAAATGCCGGTGCGGACAAATTCGCCATCGTATAGAAGATTTCCCGTGGTGGTCATGAGGTTGATCCTGCTAAGCGACGATTGCAGGACTTGTGCGCCGCCGCCGATCGAAGCGAAGTCCAGCTTACCGGCGCACTGTGTACACTTCAAAGAACCGCCGGTGGTTTTCACGATGATGTAACCGGACACTTCCTTGAGGTTCACGTCGCCGGCAACGCTTTCCAGTTGCATGTCGCCGTTCACCTGCTCGACGTAAATGAGGCCCGTCTGCGTCTTCAGCTGCAGCTCAGTCTCTTCTGGAACCGTCAAGATGAAGTTGGCTTCCACTTCGTGCGGCTGCGTGGAATTCACCAGTCCCGTGGCGCTGATATCGATACGGTCGCCCACCTGCTCCAAATCAATGGCGACTTTTTCGGGTGAGGAAGTGCTGACCACCACCACTTCCGCGTTCTTCGAGGACTTTACCTCAATCCGCCCATCGACGATATTTTGCAGCACCACCGTGGGCCGGCCCTTCACCGCGAAATGCTGTTCTTTGTGTTCCGGAGGAGCAGCCACAGCCGAGGCCGCGGCGCAAAAAAGGATGGCGGTTCCTACTGCGGATAAGACAGTGCGGTCGTTGATTTCGAGATGGGGAATCACTGCTCGCTCCTTCCACTATCCAGAATCGCGGCAACCAATTGTGCCTTCTGCTGGTAGGCGCTCGCAAGATATTCGCGAGCCAGCGCGTCATCGGGATGCTTCTTCAAATGCTTCTGACACTCCGCAATGACCTCGTTGATGACGCGCAGATTCTCGCGCAAAGAGGCATCCGCCTCAACACTGCCGCGGATCGAGGGGCCGGCCAGATTTTGTTCGGGATGCTGCACCGTGACCGGAATCCCGTCGTAAACATTGTCCGAGGGCGATGGCTTAAAGTCCTGAGTGCCTGCAGCAGGATTCGACCGAGATTTTACATGAGCCGTCACTTGCGGTGCGGGCGCAGGCGCAACAGGAGCGGGCGAACTCGGTTGCGTTGCCGTGGGTTCGACGGCAGTCTGAGCCGGAGCCACCGGCGTAGCCGGTGTGGCATTTTTGACGATTACTGGATTTCTGTGAATGGTCAGAAAGGCTGCAAATGCCAGGGCAAGCCCCACCCCGGCTGTAGCCAGAACACGCGGCCTAAAAACAGTTGATAGCGCCTGCCACCACGCTGCTTTTTCCGTGGGGGCGGGGGCCCTCTGTTTGATCAGCCCTTCACCTGCCATCTGCGCGCGAAGAGAAACCCACAAGCGTTCCGGTGGATCAACTTCGGCGGGGAGCGTCTTTGCGGAAGAAATGATGACGCTGAGATCAGCGAATAAATTCTGGCAGGCCGAACATTCGCCGAGATGCGACCGGGCCGCCAAAGGAAGCGGGTCGAGCCCTTCTTGCTCCAACACAGCCTCAAAATCTTTACACTGCATACATCCAACTCCGACAGGAGCGCTCCTGGTTGGCTCTCCCAGTCAAACTCTCTCGAAACCGTGCAGCCTTTGAAAACGTAGGCCATACCTCATAGTAGCTCAATCCAGCGGTCCGGACTGCGTTTTTGCGGCGTGGCGTTCCTGACGAGCTTGCTCCCGGATCTCTTCCTGGAGAAGTTCGCGCAGGCGCGTGCGCGCCTTGTGCAGTTGCGATTTCGAATTTCCTACCGAACATCCCATGATGTCCGCAATCTCGTTGTGCTCATACCCCTGGACGTCATGGAGTATGAAGACGGTGCGATAACCCGGTGGCAGCTTCTCGATGGAGCGCTCGAGGTTCACCCTATCGACTGCACCGGAGAGCCGCAAGTCCGGAGCACCCACGTCCCGTTTAGGGCCGGAATTCTCCGAATCGGGCTCCAGCGATTCTTCCAGCGAATCGGTCGGAAGCGACTTCTTCCGCAGGCGCATCAACACCACATTCACGGTCATGCGATGCAGCCATGTGGAAAATGCCGATTCACCGCGAAAGGTCGCTATCTTGCGGAAAAGTTGGAGGAAAGCTTCCTGGGCCAAATCTTCCGCATCGGCGGGATTCCCCACCATGCGAAGGCATAAGGCATACACCCTGCGGCTGTGAAGCTGAAAAAGATGCTCGAAAGCCGCTGCGTCTCCTGCCTGAGCACGGCGGATGGCTTCCGCTTCAGTCCACGCAACCGGTTCGGTTGGTCGTTGTCGGGCCAACTGTCCAATCGCGGCGCTACTGGTGGTTCTGATGCGCCGGATACCTCCAAGAGTTGTCCCTGCGATGGCGGAAGAAGCACACATAATCAGCTATAGAGGGGGCAAACCCTCGATAGGTTGCATGGGCGATCACCGCCCGCAAGGTGAGCCTATTGTCCCTTGATCGGCGTTAAGCGTCTATGGGCAAGATGCCGGACCGGCACGGTAAAGCGGTCCGGGGAAGCGACCACATGTTCGTTCAAAGACACATGGAAATCCACCAGTTGGTCGTCGGGCAGAGCATGGAGGAAGCACTTCAGGACGACCACGGATTCGCGAAGGCAGGTGTTCAGGTCATAGTGCGACGCATCCATGATGTCCCAGTAGCGATCGGGCCGGGCGGTTAAGCCTTCTTCCAGGGTTTGCACCGCGGAATCATAATTCTGCGCCAGTTCTTCGGTCATTTCGGCCAGGGCCGATAGCTTGTAAAGGAATTGTGAACGGTTCGTGAGGAGGATTCGCGCAAATAGGCTGTTAAAGCGAGCCAGGCGCTGATTTCTGGTGTTCTGAAAATGTTCTGGATTCAGAGGAGCGAGATTCGGAGTCGTTCCGAAATGGCGGGAATGAACTTGCATGGCACGGATCAGTCCGAGAAGCGGGGCAGCCAGGTTCTGGCACAGCGCCGGCGCGACACCAAGTAGTTGGTGAGCCATACTGAGACGGCCGTCCCGACGCATACCGAGGGCCTCGTCCAAGTTGACACTAAACATGCAATAAGAAGTTTCAAGCTGGTGTACGGTCCCCAAGTACAGCCGGGATTTGTCGCGGGTTAACGGGGTACGCCAATCTTGAGACACGGAAGCACCACGCTGGTAAGACGGGCGTGAAGTCAAGGGGCATCCTCCGAGCAGCTATAGCGTTGGAAGCATAGCAAATCCAAAAAGGTTCAAACGCTAGAATATTACCAAACAGGCTATCCTTGCAACCACTTCAAGAACGCCCGCAGGCCGGCAAGTACTTGCTGGCTTCCTTGCCCTCCGCGAGTCGTGGCATCTATACTCCCTTTGCCGGGAAAATGAAAGGACCTACAAAATCTTGCAATTCGAGCCACGTGACCAGTTTGCACAACGCGAAAAGAAACTGGAGCAGATCCAAGCACTCGGTTACGAAGCCTATCCACGCGAATTTCGATGGACGGATCGCCCCGCGGACCTGATCCGCGCCTTTTCCGACACACCAGCGGCCGAACTGGAGGCCAACCGGAAAGAAGTGAGCGTCGCAGGGCGAATTATTTCCTATCGTCTCATGGGGAAAGCAGGGTTCGCCCATTTCCAAGGATCCGGAACACGTATCCAGATTTATGTACGCAAGGATGTGGTCGGCGAACGCGGATTCCAGTTGTTTCAGTTGCTCGACCTCGGTGACCACATTGGAGCGAAAGGGCATCTTTTCCGCACCAAGTCCGGTGAATTATCGATCTGGGTGGAGGAGCTGTTCTTTCTGACCAAGGCATTGTTGCCGCTGCCGGAAAAATGGCATGGGCTGGCAGATATCGAGTTGCGCTATCGACACCGCTACCTCGATCTGATCGTAACGGAGAAGTCGCGCGAAGTGTTTCAGACGCGCGCGCGCCTGATCAGCGAATTGCGAAAGTTCTTTAATGCCCGCGGCTATATCGAAGTGGAAACACCCATGATGCACTCGATTCCCGGCGGAGCCGCGGCCCGCCCCTTTGTGACGCACCACAACACCTTGGATATTGACCTTTACCTTCGCATTGCGCCGGAGCTCTATCTGAAGCGCCTGACCGTCGGCGGCTTTGATCGCGTCTACGAAATTAACCGCAACTTCCGAAATGAAGGAATCTCCACCCAGCACAACCCTGAGTTCACCATGCTGGAGTTCTACGAAGCCTACAGCAACTATACCGACCTCATGACCCTGAACGAGGAACTGTTCACGCATCTCGCCAAGGAAATCACCGGCAGCACCATGGTCAAGTTCGGTGATATCGAACTGGACTTCGGGAAATTGCAGCGGCTCTCCATGCGCGAGGCCATCATCAAGTATTGGCCGGAAGGCTCAGGCGCAGCGCCAACGCTCGAAGAGCTTGCTTCGCCGGGTGGACCGCCGCGAGCCACGGAACGCTACAATTCCTGGGCCAAGGCGAATCACGCCGCGTATGCCGCGGCCAAAGGCAAGCTCTCTGACGGCGAATGGACTGGTCTTCTCTTCGAGACGGTCGCCGAGGAACATTTGATTCAACCCACCATTCTTTACGATTTTCCGACGGAGATCTCACCGCTATCGAAACAGAAGCCCGATGACCCCTCGGTGACCGAGCGTTTCGAGATTTATGTAGCGGGCATGGAAATCGCCAACGGCTTCTCTGAGCTCAATGACCCGGCCGAGCAGGAGCGTCGCTTCTTGGCGCAGATTGCGCAGGGCGGCGACGAAGTTCCCAAGCAACTGGATGCCGACTACATCCGCGCGCTTTGCCACGGCTTGCCGCCGACTGCCGGCGAAGGACTGGGGATCGATCGCATGACCATGCTGCTTACCGACTCGCACTCCATTCGCGACGTTATCCTGTTCCCGCAACTCCGCCCGGAGTCGAATCAGGAAGAGCCAGGCGAAGCGCAACGCGGGAAAGCGTAGAGGCGCCCGCGGCATGGGATTCGAATGGTTTGTGGCGCGCCGGTACTTGCGGTCCCCTTACCGGCCCACCATCCTCCGATTAGTTACCTTGTTTTCGATTCTCGGTGTGGCTGCGGGTGTCGCTACGCTGGTCATCGCCCTCGCGATGAACAGCGGCTTTCGCGAGACTCTGCAGGATCGGTTGCTGGGCGTCACCGCGCACATTTCCCTGACTCGGCCCGGTTCCGGTGGAATCCACAATTATCAGGAGCTTTCGGAAAAGTTGCAGCTGATGCCCGGCGTGCGCTCCGTGACGCCCGCGATTTATCAGACGGTATTGCTCTCCTTTGCGGGGCAGGCGCGCGGCGTGGTGTTGAAAGGGATAGACGTCAACCGCGAGAAGAAAAGCGACGAAGCGTTGCAGAAACTTTCCGCCGGAAAACTGGATTTTTCGCCGGATGGCGATGGCATCGAGGCCTTGCTCGTGGGAAAGCAACTTGCCGATGAATGGAAATTGCAGCCGGGCGAATACGTCACGCTGACAAGTCCGCAAGGCCGCCTGACGCCCTACGGATTAATTCCGCGCACGCGGCGATTTCGTGTCGGCGGGATCTTCGACTCCGGCTTTTACGATTACGACGAAAATTGGACTTTCGTGGCGCTTCCGGCGGCGCAAGCGTTGGCCGGCTCCGGAGACATTGTGAATGTTCTGGAATTTCGCCTGGTAAATCCGGGAGCAGCTTCTGAGATTGCTCGCAAAGTCGAACAGGCGGCGGGCCAGGGATTCGTCGCATCAACGTGGATGGAAGAGAATCGTGCGCTGTTTCGCGCGTTGCGCCTGGAAAAACTGGTCACCGCGATCTTCATCGGACTGATCACGTTCGTTGCCGGCCTGAATATTCTCGTCGTTCTCTCGATGACGGTGACCGACAAAGCCCGCGACATTGCCGTGCTTCTTTCCATGGGCGCGCGACGCGAGCAGATTCGCCGCATATTTTTGTGGCAGGGAATCTCTATCGGCGCGATGGGCACGCTGATTGGGTTGACGATTGGCTATGCGTTCAGCTGGATCGCTGGCTCTCGCCACCTGATTCCTCTGGATCCTCAGGTATATGCCGTAGCGTATGTACCGTTTCATCCCAACTTGCTGGACGGACTGTGGATTGGAGCCGTAGCGATGGGAATCGCAATCATCGCGACGATTCTGCCGGCTCGGGAGGCAGCGCGCCTTTTGCCCGTGGAAATTCTAAGGTTTGAGTGAGATTCCGCGCGCGGGCGCCTGGGTGTGGAAAGCGAAGATTGTTTGGAGGGCTACTTGCTCCTACCGGCGCATGGTGTGGCCCAGATCGGGACGCAAGCTTGGGTGCGCGGCCCAGCCAGAGAAAGAGCAGCCTGCAAGTCATTGAAAGATAGTCGCTTAGCAGAGTGCCGGTTAGGAAGAGCTTGGCGGAGAACCTGACTTGGCACTGCCGGTCAGAAAATGGGAAAAGTGTTGCGCTTGCTGGACACAAAATGGCGAGTTTTGACACTACTTTGACGGCCGAGGGATACTGCGGGGCCTTCGAAACGCATCTAATGTTGGAAAGGGTGCGGCGAGGAAATCAGGGCGCCAAGTGGTCTGAATGGTAGGGGGCCAGCGGGCCCGCAAGGCTTGGGACGCGATCGCCATGGTGACGGAAGCACACACCGGCAACGAAGAAGCGGCGGCAACCCTGCTGGAAGCGCGCGGGTTGAAGAAGACTTACGGCGCGCGCGAAAAATATCTGGAAGTTCTGTCTGATGCAAATCTAAGCTTGCGCGCAGGAGAGATGGTTGCGATCGTTGCGCCATCTGGAGCGGGAAAAAGCACGCTTTTGCATTTGCTGGCCGCGCTAGACACTCCAACAAGCGGTGCAGTATACTTTGAAAATAAAGCGATAGAAACAAATGATGACGCGGCGTTGGCGAATTTTCGCAATCGCGCCGTGGGGTTTCTCTGGCAGCGGCATCAGTTGTTGCCGGATTTTACGGCTACAGAAAACGTCGCGATGCCACTGCTAGTGCGCGGAGAGCCACAGGATGTTGCGCAGAAAAAGGCGCGCCAGTGGCTGGCGGAAGTGGGCCTGCAAGACCGGGCCGACCACCGCGCCGGAGAGCTTTCGGGAGGGGAACAGCAGCGCGTTGCGATCGCTCGGGCGCTCGTCACCGGGCCCAAAGTGCTGCTGGCAGATGAACCTACCGGAGACCTGGACGAGCAGAATGCTTGGGCCGTGTTTGAGTTGCTCAAACGGTTGCACCGTGCGCATCGCCTGACGTCGCTGATTGCGACGCACAACCTGGCGCTGGCCGAACGGTGTGACCGCGTGGTGGGACTCGATCATGGCGTTCTGCGGACTCGCGCGGTGAGAGCCGAAGCGAACTGGACCCCAAAGGGAGAAGCGAGCTAATCGTGTTCGAACGATATACGGAAAAAGCGCGACGAGTCATCTTTTTTGCCCGGTATGAAGCCAGCCAGTATGGCAGCCCGTACATCGAGACGGAGCATCTGTTGCTCGGCTTGATGCGCGAAGATAAAGCGCTGGCCAACCGTTTTCTGCGCCAGCAGGGCTCCATCGAATCCATACGCAAAGAAATCGAGGCGCGCATCACCATCCGCGAGCGCATCTCCACGTCCGTGGAGGTGCCGCTGAGCGCGGAGTGCAAACGCATTTTGAACATGGCCGCTGAGGAAGCCGAGCGTCTGGGACATAAGCACGTCGGCACGGAACACCTGCTATTGGGGATTCTGCGGGAAGAGAAGTGTTTTGGCGCGGAAATCCTGATGGAGCGGGGCTTGCGCCTGTCTGCGCTTCGCGAAGAACTGTCGCGCACGACGGGCGAGAAGACGACGGCGGCGCGGCCGAAAGAAACTTCCCTGCTTGCGGAATTCAGCCGCGACCTGACTTCGGCTGCTGCCGAAGGCGCGCTTGATCCGCTGGTCGGACGCGACAATGAAGTGGAGCGGGTCATCCAGATTCTCTGCCGTCGCACCAAGAATAATCCCGTGCTGATTGGTGAACCCGGCGTCGGCAAAACCGCCATCGTGGAAGGACTGGCACAGCGCATTTCGGATGGCGATGTTCCCCCGTTCCTCGCCGACAAGCGCATCCTTTCCCTCGATCTCTCCCTGATCGTTGCCGGCACGAAGTATCGCGGGCAGTTCGAAGAGCGCTTGAAGACCATCATGAAAGAATTGATGGAGAACCAGAACTCCATCGTGTTCATCGACGAGCTTCACACCCTGGTGGGCGCCGGCTCTGCGGAAGGTTCACTGGACGCGGCGAATATTTTGAAGCCGGCGCTGTCTCGCGGTGAAATTCAGTGCATTGGTGCGACCACGCCCGGCGAGTATCGTAAGTCCGTGGAGAAGGATCGTTCCCTGGAGCGCCGGTTCCAAGCCGTGAAGGTGCCTGCGCCGAACGAAGACGAAGCCATTCAGGTGATCAATGGCGTGCGCGAGCGCTACGAGAAGTTTCATGCCGTGGGATATACCGATGAGGCATTACGCTATGCCGTGTACCTCTCCAATCGCTACATCCCCGACCGCTTCCTTCCGGACAAGGCCATTGATTTAATCGACGAAGCCGGAGCGCGCGTGAAATTGCGCCAGGCCTCTGTGCCCGAGGAAGTCGGCGAAGTGCAAAAGCGGGTAAAGTTCATCACTCACCGCATGGAATCGGCGATCGCCGCACATGAGTTCGAGAAGGCCCGGTTCTATTCGGAAGAAGAGCGCAAGGAAAAAGAGAATCTGCGAGTGCTGCGCGAGCGGTACAAACTGGACGACGCCTCGACGGGAGTGGTCACCCGGGAGGATATCGAGGAAGTCGTTTCACGCTGGACAGGCGTGGCGGTCACCTCCATCAAAGAAGACGAGCAGCAGAAACTTTTGCGCATTGAACCGGAACTGCACAAGCGCGTCATTAGCCAGGACAAAGCCATCACTGCACTGGCTCGCGCCATTCGCCGCAGCCGCGCCGGTCTGAAGTCGCCATCGCGGCCGGTGGGTTGCTTCTTTTTCCTCGGGCCCACGGGCGTGGGCAAGACAGAAGTAGCAAGGCGCCTGGCGGAATTCCTTTTCGGTTCAGAGAAATCCCTAATCCGTTTTGATATGTCGGAATTCATGGAGAAGCACTCGGTTTCCAAGCTGATCGGCGCGCCTCCGGGGTATGTCGGCTACGAGGAAGGTGGCCAGATGACGGAGCGCGTGCGTCGCACGCCATATTCGGTTATCCTATTGGACGAAATCGAGAAGGCTCATCCGGACCTATTCAATATCCTTTTGCAGGTTTTTGAAGACGGGCAATTGACGGATGGTCTTGGCAATACCGTCGATTTTCGCAACACGATCATCATCATGACGTCCAATCTCGGTGCGCGGCATTTGCAGAAGCGCACTTCCATCGGCTTCCAGTCGGGTGTGGACGAAGCCGGATTAAAGAGCATGGAAGATCTGGTGATGGGAGAAGTGAAGCGGTCGTTCAATCCGGAGTTTTTGAACCGGCTGGACGAGGTTATTCTGTTTAACCCGCTTGGTGACGAGGACCTACTTCGCATCATCGATCTACTTGTCGGCCAGCTGAACGACACACTGATTCACCGACAAGTGCAGGTGGTCTTGTCGCCCGAAGCGCGCCAGTGGATCCTCGAAAAAACGTGTGCGGACCGCAATTATGGGGCGCGGCCGCTGCGACGGGCTCTGCAGAAGTATGTTGAAGACCCGCTGTCCGAGGCACTCATTCAGGGTGGAGTTCAAAGACCGGCGACGTTGCAGATCTATGTCGCAGGGGAAGTTCTCGCTTTCCGGCCGGTTGCTGAGGCAACCCCGGTCGTCCACTAGCGAATCTGACGCATCAACGTGTGACCGCCAAGCGGTTATCCTTTTTGGGGGAAATCGCAGAGCGAGCTGCGCGCAGCCAGTCCATACCGGGTCTGGCAGGAGAAGAACATCTTGGGTTTGGGGGCGCGGCCTTGAGCCGATCAATGGCCGCTCAAAGCATAGTCTGTTTTGTGTCGAGGACAGCCGCCCGGCTTGCTGCCGTCAGCGCTCGTCTTGCTGCACCATTCCTCGTTTTGGCATTTCTTGTGCCCCTGTTTTCCGCTGCAGCAACGGGAGCGCCGCGCAGCGCGGCGGAGCGCGAAGCTCGTCAGAAAGGCACCTACCTGTTTCATGCTTCCCTGAACGAAAATACTTTTGAAGAAAAGATCGAGGATTTCACGCCCCCGCAATCGACGCAGAGTTCCGCCACCACGTCCAGCGGGAACGCGTTCATCGAGCGCATCGACTTCACGGGAAACCGCCGCATCCGCACGGACACCTTGAAAGCCCGGATCTTCAGCCGCGAAGGCGATCCCTACAATGAAGACACCTTGCGCCGTGATTTTCAGGCGCTGTGGAACACCCAGTATTTCGAGGATGTGAAACTGGAAGTGCAGGATTCTGCCGACAAGCCCAACGGGAAAATCATCATTTTCGAAGTGACCGAGCGCCCGGTAATCCGGCGCATCCGCTATGAAGGCACTCATTCCGTTTCGGAGTCCGACATTCTGGACCGCTTCAAGGAAAAAAAGGTCGGCCTGACGGTCGAGAGCCAGTTCGATCCTACGCGCATCAAGAAAGCCGAAGTGGTGTTGAAGGAACTGCTGGCAGAGCATGGACGGCAATTTGCCACCGTGACCCCGCAATATGAGCGCATTGCATCCAGCAACGCCATTATTCTGGTGTTCAAGGTTGATGAAGGCCCCAAAGTAAAGGTCGGCAAAATCGAGTTCACCGGGAACCACGCCTTCAGCAATCGCAAATTGATTCGCGCCATGCGGCACGACCGCCCTTATGCCATTCCCTTGTACTTCACGGAAATCAACGTGATGGCCAAGACCTACGATCACGACAAGCTGACCGAAGACATCCAGGTCGGAATCATCGGGCTATACCAGGACAATGGCTATTTCCGGGTGGTGGTTCTGGACCCGATTATTACGAACGTGGACACAAAAGAATGGCGCTACGGCATTCCTCTGGCGGGCCGCACGGAGGGAAAAGCGGTCAATATCACCATTCCCATCGAAGAGGGTGACCGGTACAAGATGGGTTCGTTGCGCATCGTCAGCAGCGATCCGGATAAAGCACTCTCGCTGAAAGTGGACGCACTCAAGCAGGCCTTTCCCCTGAAGGAAGGGGATATCTTCTCCGCCGCCAAAATCCGCAAGGCCATGGAGACGTACACGAATATCTACGGCCAGTATGGTTTCATCGATTTCGTGCCGCAGCCCGAGACGGAAATCAACAATCAGACCAAGGTCATCGACATCATCATGAAGTTCGATGAAGGCAAACAGTATTATGTGCGCCGCATCGACTTTACCGGCAACACCACCACGCGCGACAAGGTCATTCGCCGCCAATTGCTCATCGACGAAGGACAGTTGTTCAACAAGCGCGCCTGGGAGTTGAGCATCCTGCGGCTGAATCAACTGGATTACTTCGACCGGCTGGAAGCAGACAAGGCAGCGGAAATCAAGCGCAACACCAAGGACGGCACCGTCGACCTGTTGTTGAAGCTCAAAGAAAAAGGAAAACAGTCCATCGGCTTGCAGGGCGGCGTGAGCGGATTGTACGGCGGGTTCATCGGCCTCACCTACCAAACCAATAATTTCCTTGGCCTTGGAGAAACGCTGACGCTTTCCGCGCAGTTCGGCAACCTGCAGACCAGCCTGATGTTCGGATTCACGGAACCGTATTTATTTGACCGGCCCATCTCCACGGGATTCACGATTTTCAAGAACGAATATAAGTTCAACCAGGCGCAGCAGGCGGCCCTGGTCACCGGACAGTCTGTCAGCATCAACCCGCAATACATTCAGGATTACACGCAGAACAGCGCGGGCTTCACGGTTTTTGCGAGTTACCCGCTGCGGCGTTACGCGTTCACACGCGTGGCTGTTTCCTACGGACTCACCCGCACCAACATCACGACGTACAACCAGGCGTCGCAATTGCTCTTCACGCAATTGCAGTATCAGAGCATCGCCGGCCCCGCGGCGTTGAACGGCATTCTGGCCAGTACCATCACACCCACGATCAGCTATAACACCATCAACAACCCGATGAACGCCACTTCCGGGAAAAGCATTTTCTACTCACTGGCATTCACGGGAGGCCCGCTGGGTGGCAACGTCAACACCATTACCAACACCGGTGAGTTCAAGTATTTCCATCCCATCAACAAGAAGCGTAACGCCATCGGCCTGCGGTTCCTGGGTGCCTATACCACCGGTTACGGCGGGAAGGAAGTGCCTCCCTACAGCCGCTTCTACATGGGAGGCGAGCAGGACATCCGCGGGTTCGACATCCGCGCGATTTCCCCGGTCACCTATATTCCCAGCCAGTTCAATCAGACCGTCAGCTACTACGACAACCACAATTTGGGGCCCAGCGGATTCCCGACCCTGAAGACTTTCACCGTTCCCGTCTTGGGTTACACCATCACCTTCCCTGGCGGCGACACTGAACTCCTCGGCAGCTTCGAATACCGCATTCCCATTGCCGGGCCGGTCAGCATGTCCTTGTTCGTGGACAGCGGCACGGACGGTATATCGCAGAAGAATTCGCTGAAACTCAATCCTACCGGTGTCGAAAATATCAATTCGCTGTTTCCGCTCGTGAACCAACAACCGCAGTTGCAAATTGCTCCAGGCACAAACTTCAAGTTGCGTATGTCCACGGGTATCGAATTCATTATCAATTTGCCGATCGTGCAGGCGCCGTTCCGGATCTACTACGCGTATAACCCGTTGCGGCTGCATGAAACCATCGTGGCGCCCTTTGACCAGTTGAACAATCAGACTCTTTATCTGACATGTTCCTCGCTGGGTCTGCTGGATCCGCAGAATCCGTCCAAGTGCAATCCGACAATTCTGTCCCAGATTCAACCGACGATCCAGAATCCGGGGCGCTTGAACTATTTTGAACCGCAAAGCACGTTCCGGTTCTCGGTGAGTCGTACCTTCTAGGCCCATGGAACAACGGAATGCACAGGTTTCCGCATCAAGTTAGGCAAATGGGTTGTCCGGAGAACGCCGGCGCCCGTACAGGGGAGAAGTCAGTCATGAAGTTGCAAATGCGAAAGAGAGCTGCCCGGGTGCTGGCCGGCGCAGCAATACTGTGGATGGCGGGATGCAGCAGTTCCTCGCCAAACCAGACGGTAGTTACAATATCGCCGGCCACAACAACTGTTCTCGCTGGTCAGGCGGCCGCTCTTACGGCAACCGTCACCGGGCCGGCCACGGTTTTGACCGTGACCTGGAAGTGCACGTGGACTACCACGACCACCACTACGGATTCGAGCGGGAAAGTCACCACCTCAACGCAGACTGGCGGATGCGATCCAAGCAGCACCGGGTATCCGAAATACGGCACCGTGAGCGACGAGACGCAAAACGTTCTGACCTATACGGCGCCACCCTTGGCAAGTTACCCGCAGCCAGCGCCCGTGATTACGTTGACGGCGACGTCGACCGCGGAAAAAAACAAGAACGGTACGGCGACCATCAATCTGGATTCGGGCATTCGCGCGCAAATTACCCCGGCGACCGCGACCGTCCCGGTGGGGCTGAATCCCGCGGCGACCAGCAAATTCACCGTGACGCTCTTGAATGATAATGGCGTCGGTTCGACATGGTTGGTGACACAACCAGTGACCGGTTCCACAGGGAATCCTGCGGCGACTTCCAGTTCCCCGACGTGCAGCCCGAGTTGTGGAACGATCGATGAAAACGGCGTCTTTACGGCGCCCGCGACGGTACCCACGAACACCTTCCCGGTGACCAGTTCGTCTTCGTCGACCAATCCGGCGACTGTGTGGGTCGTGGTGACTTCGCAAAAAGACACCTCGCAGTTCGCCCTTGCGACCATCACATTGGTGGATGCCTCAACGCATCCGCAGACCTTCGACGGCATCTTTCCAACGACTGCCGCAGCCGGAGGGGTGGAGCAGGACATCTGGCTGAATGCGCACAATGTTCTGAACACCACCTCGATTAGCTACACCGATCCGCTGGGGAATAACTACATTTTGGATCCCACCACGCAGATTTTCACGATTCCGGTCACCGACGCCTATTGCACCCCGAGCGCTGCGGGAGTGTCCCCGGTGGTAACGTGCGACAGCTCCATCGTAACGCGCGTGCGATTGAACGCTCAGCAGATCGCCAATCCTGGTTCCGCTCAGATCTCGATGACGATTCCCGATCCGAACAATACGGGTGCGCTGATCACCAAGACCTTCCCCCTGACGCTTTATCCGGCGCGACCTGGGCTAGTGGCCTCGGTTCCACAAAGCTTCCGGGTAGGAATCAACACTACTTTTACAGCCGATGGAGGGTACTACGGGTCAGGTTTGGCCAAGCTTCTCTTTAACGGCAATCCCGGCGTCAGCATTGTGCCCACGAATGCGCGGCAGTTTTCGCAACCGCTTCCGGGAAGTCAGATTCAGAATCCTGGTCTCTACCAGGTCAGTGTCTTGAGCAATGCGCAGAGTTCTGTGCCGTTTCCGACTGCGACCACCAACGTAGCCGTGCAGTCGAACTACCCCAATTTGCCGGCACCGGTCTCGAACCCGCTGCCCACAACGGCCGCGACGGGTACCAACCTCGCGCCAAGCAGTATGGTCCTGGATTCGACGAAGCAATATGCGGTGATCGCGGAACAGGCATCCAACTCGATCCAATACGTCGATCTGAGTTCCGGAACGCCAACGATGAACATCCCTCCTTTTTCGGTAACGAATCCGCAGACTGGAAAAGGAATAGCGCCAACCGGCGTGGCTATTGATGATCAACTGGGGATTACTGTACCTGCGGATCCTGTCGCGGGTAGCAAGCATGATCTCGCCGTCGTGGTCAACAATGGCGACTCCACACTCTCCCTGATCGCGCTTCCCAATGCCAACTACCAGCAGTTTACGTTTCTGGGAACCGTCGACATGAGCAAGCTTTTGGTCGAACCCCCGGGAGTCGTGACTGTGCAACCAGCGCCTTTCGCGGTTGGCGTTGACCCCACCACGCACTTGGGAGTTGTGGCCTACAGTAATTCGAATTTGGGTTTCATTGTCAACCCTAACCCCATTCCGGTATCGAATCCGTCGCCAAACGATCCCACGCAGAAATGCTTTACTGGATCTACAGTAAGCACTCCGCCGTGCGCTATCTCTTCCGTGTCCATGAATACGGGACCGACGCCGCAAGTGGCCATGCAGCCGCAAGTGCCGGTAGCCTATGTTTCGCCGGGAGGGGCGGGGTTGACCAGCGTGGTCAATCTGACAGCGACCAATACCACTGCAAACATTGCGGCAACGCCTAACGGAGCTGTGCGCACGAACAATATCGTCACCATCAAGACAGTGACGCCAAATGGAATCAATGCGTCGGTAGGGGGCACGGTCCTGATCACCGGCCTCGACAAAGCCGACATGGATGGTTCCTACCAGGTCGCCAGCGTGCTTGACCCCTATACGTTTACTTACGCAAGCAACGGTGCAAATGAGTCCGGAGGAAGTCCAACCTCTGGCGCGGCAGCGACAGTGCAATATGGCAACCCCTATCTGACCTTTAACATCGCGAATTCCACGGTTGGCGTCGCCATTGATCCTGTGGCGCGATCCGCGGTTTTTGCCGATCCGGGCACGACGACCGCGCAGATTTTAATGTTGAAATCACTGGATCTGACGGTCAGTTCCATCACGTTGCAGGAGGGAGCTTACCAGGGCAGCCCCAGTGGCACGCTTACCGCTCCCGAACCCGGCATACGGTTTGCTGCGGTTGATCCTTACACCAACGTGATCATTACGTTCAATCCCACGGCCAACATCAACAACATCTCGCTGGTCGATCCGGTGGGCACCGCATCGGCTGCGCCCGGCCGTATCGTTCCCGCGATTCCCACCGGTCAAGTGGGAACAGGAAGCTACACTTCGTCGTCCGGAACGGCGGTTCCTGTTTACGGTGCAATGGTGTACGACCCGAACACGAAACTCGTATTGGTGGCGAACGCAGGAAGCAATAGCCTGACGTATCTAAATGTGGATCCTGCGCCCAGCATCTTTAAACCTGTGCACGTGCAAGGATTCGTGGTAACGGCGGGCGGCGTGGCCAACGCGCAAGCGCCTCTGGATGTCACCACCGGCGCAGCGGACGGCGGTCCCATCTCTTGCAATCCAGCCGCTCCCACCGGTCTGACCACCTGCATGCCACAAGGTGCGCTGATTGGAGCACCGAGCGCCACGGTGCAAGTTTATGGAGGAGGATTCGCGCAAGGAGCGCAAGTTCGCTTGGACGGCAATGCTTCGGGGATCACGACAACGTACGTCGGTCCTACGCAATTGATCGCCACGATTCCTGGGTCCTACCTCACGCTGCCGCATGATTTCGCACTGGACGTTGTGGTTGGCAATAACATTTCCAACTCCACCGATTTCTATGCGGTGGGCACAACAGATTTGACGCCGATCTGCGCCGCAGCCAAGCCAGAAGCCATGGCGATCGATCCGGTACGAAATGTCGGGCTGGTAACGCTGAACGGCTGCAGCACCGGCATGATCGCGATCGTCAACCTCGATTACCAGGGGCTGCACAGCTACGGCAAACCTTACGGACAAGTTCTGGCCACGGCGAACGTGGGCAACATGCCGCTTGGTGTGGACGTCATCCCGCGGCTGGGTTTCGCCGTGGTCGCCAACAATAAAGACGGAACCGCTTCGATCATCAATTACAGCAATCCTCTGAGCCCGCAGGTGCTTTCGTTCACCAGCGGAACCACGACCAGTAGCAGCATCGCCGTGGGGATTTCACCAAGTGGTGTGACTATCGATCAGGATCACGCCTACGCGCTAATTGCGAACGCTGGCTCCAGCACCGTCTCTTTGATTGACTTGACGGCGCTGATCGCCACTCCGGTTGGCACTCCCGTTTCGGTTCCGATCGCCGTGGATGCGCAGCCCTTTGCGATTGCCGTCGATCCAAACCGCGCCGTGGCGGTGGTCACGGCCCTCCAGCAAGTCACGGTAGGCACAATCTCCGGCGTGCTCGACGTGGTCACGCTCACCGGGACACCCGCCAAATCCACCTCCGCCACCATCAACTCTCTTTCTTCTTCTCCGACCGGAATTGTGTACGACCCTGCGCCCAACCCGGCGCTGTTCTACGCGACTTCACCACAGTTGAACTCTGTTTACTCGTTCAATCCGGATACGGGAAGCACGCAAACGGTTCGCGTGGGCGTCAATCCGTTTTCCATCGCATACAACTACCAGACTGGAACGCTGCTGTCGGTAAATGCGGCGAGCACCGGTAACAGCATTTCCGTGATTGACTCGCAGACGCTGAGCACCCAGGCGACCGTCGGCATCGGCAGCCAGGCTCAGTTTGCGGCTGCGATGGATAACGTGTATGGCACCGCGGTGATCGCTGACCAGAACAACAATCGGGTGCTGTTCGTCCCGATGCCGAAGTAAGTGGCGCTGGAACGCGGTCATCGAAAGACATGACAGCCGCGGCCAGACCGGCGAAAGTACCTTTCTACGGAACGGCCACGTGAGGTTTGGAATTGCGGGCACAACTGCCAGTCCGGTATACTGCTATGTTTGTGCTAGGGCTGGCGGAGACTCCGTGGGGTGGAGACGCCAGGGGGATATCCTGAAGGACTTGTCGACAATTCTGTTGTCCTCGTTCAGTTGGGATCACCAGAAATTTTAACCGGCAGACGGTTAGGCATCCGAAGGGTTACCCATGCCTCCAGCAAGGAAGCGGAAGCAGACGGCAAACCTGGAGCAGAATAATAAGGAGAACACAGTGAATTCCAGAAACATGATTCGTACGGCTGCTCTGGCGGTTGCGTGCCTATTCAGCACCGCAGCCGTCCATGGGCAGGGAGCGGCGGGCGCGGCAACCGGCACGAAAATCGGCACCATCAATATCCGCCAGGCTATCGTGACAACCGCGGAAGGGAAGCAGGCCTCCGCGGAACTTCAATCGCAGTTTGCCGCGCAACAGAATGAATTGGAGGCGCTCAACAAGCAGATCAACGATCTGCGCCAGCAACTCGCCGCCAACGCTACCACCTGGGGCGACGATCAAAAAGCGCGTGTAGCCGCCCAAGGGCAGAGGCTCACCGCAAAGTTCGACCGCCAGAACACCGCTTTGCAGGAAGATGTAAACGCGGCTCAGAGCGAAGTAGTCGATCGTATCGGCAGGAAAATGATGGACGTCGTTGAGCGCTATGCGCGCGAAAACGGATTCGTCGCCATCTTCGAATACCCGGCCCAGAACACGTCGGTGGTCTACGCTTCCACCAACATCGACATTACCGCTGAAATTATCAAGCTGTACGATCAGGCCTATCCTGCCAAGGGTGCAGCGGCCCCGGCCACCAAGCCCGCCAGCACGCCAAAGCCAGCAACGCAACCGCCAGCAACGACTCCGAAGCCGGCTGCGCCAACCAAGCCGTAAGGTCTTGCTCGAGCTTCAAATCACAGTGTTTCGGAACTGCCTCGACCTCGGTTGGGGCAGTTCTTTTTGTGGGATTGATTCCTTGCGCCCCCGGGTTCTTTGGCGGAAGAAGGTCCCGCCTGAGACCGCTTAGTTTCCGGGTTCGGCTTCAACCGGCGGTGGCTCTTTTGGTTTGTGAACCTTGTTTGAGGTATCGATTTCGAACAGCATGTAGTCCGTCAGAAAATGTTTGTGGTGATAGCGCTTTCCGTGCAACTCCATATACATCTCTGCCGTCCACGGGAGCCACAGTTTCGCCGCACCGTTCTGGAAGCTCACGGGACCGTAGTCGACAGTGAGATGGTCGCGCGAGAGTTCCAGCTTGTCGATCGGAGCGATCAGGTCCGTTTCGACGCGCAATAAGTCAAAGCTGGAGGAGCCCACCCAAATCCGTCCTTTAATCGGGATGTCATACAGCATCCCCCTCTTGCGCCACTCACGCACTCCGGTAAAACCCGTCTTCGCGGTATTCTCTTGGAATCGAATCTGCCAGGCAGCTTCACCGCGCACACTCGTTAGCCCCTCGCATTTATAGATGAATCCGTTCTGATACGCGGGCTGCAAGATCGATACGCCCAATCCATTCAGACCGATCGTCGCCAGCGATGTGGGAAAGTCCGAGGTGCTCGATGTGCCGTTGCGGCTCTCCTCCAGATACATGGAATGTTCTTTGAACGGATGCACGAACACGATGTAGGAGAATTCCCGCGTCACAGCTGGGCCCGGCATGCCATAGCGATCGATTTGCTGGTGCTCGATGCGCTCCGTAGCCGTAAACCTTTCGAAATTTTCCAGTTGCATGCTCATGCGGTGCTGTGCCCGCGCCAGAACCTCATCCGATTTACACGGCGCATCCGATGCCAGGCGGTATTCCATGCTATCGACATCGGGCGGCGCCCACGGCCGCTCCACCACAGGGGATAACAGCACAACGGGCAGTAACGGCGGGGGCAGCAGGTTTGCTGTTTCAGTCTTCGCTTCACTCGCAGGCCTCGCGCTGGCCTGCGTCAGTTTCTCCTTGGCCTTGGTCGCAATCGCATCATTTGGAAATTGCGTCACAACGGATTCCCAAGTGGCCGTGGCTTCCGTCGACTTTCCCTCGGCATCCTGAATTTCGCCCAGAAAGAATGTGGCGTACGCACCTTTTTCCTTGGCCAGCGTGGCTGCCCGTTGCGCATGTTTCTCCGCTTCTTCCAGCCTTCCTGCCTTGGCATAGGCAGAGGCAAGAAGCAGATGAGTTCGCCATCCGGCGCCGTTCAGGTCGTAGGCTTTTTCGAGCGTGGTAATGGCCCCGGTGGTGTCGCCCGACTGTAATTGCATCTCGCCCGTCGCCAGCAGGGCCTTTTCATATCCGGGATTCAATTTCAGTGCCGCTGCAAAGTGCTGTTGCGCCAAGTCGGTCTGGTGCAATGCCAGTTCGGCAGTTCCCAGTAGATACAGCACATCGACATTGGAGGGAGCAATTTTCACGGCCTTTGCGAAGTGAAGCTTGGCAGCTTCGTACTGATCCTTGCGCATGGCGTCAAAACCCTTGTCCATTTCAGCCTGCAGTTTCGGCGTCATGACTATGCCGGAAGCCGGGGAACTGGCCGTCGCAGCATCGGATTCCGGTCGCATGTACACGAACACCGAAACGTCCATGCTCATGCTTGCCACCGTCAACTGCTCCGAAGTCGTTCGGTAGCCAGTGCAACGTACCTCGATTTCGTATTGCCCGGAATATACTCCCGGGAATTCTGCCGCCGAACCATCGCGTGTGGGTAGATTCGAGTTGTAATTTCCGACTGTCGCGCGAAGGTACACGATCGCAGGAACGTCTAGCGGGGTTCCCCGCTCGTCGCGGACATTCACTCTGACCGTAACGGGTTGGGGCGCGTTGTAGCCCACTGGACCCTGGCTGCGAGTAGGAGGGGTCTTTTGTCCGCAAACCGAACCGCCAGTGGCGAGAAGCCCGAGCAGAATGCCTGCGAGCCTGAATGGCAAATTGCGGCGAACGGTGCGGCCAGACATACTACAACTCCGTTCTCGGAAGAGAGTCCAAGACTACGCAATCGGAAGTGCCCGGTCAAGCTTCGTCTATGCGGCGACGGTTCGCTGGCCAAGTTTGACGGACATGCATCGGGGCAGGAAATTGCGCCAATCTTTACGATTGGAAATACTGGAGTTAGCAAAAACCGGAGCGATGCTCGGGGAAACCGTGTTCCTCGACCGAGACGAAATCAGGGCACGGGGTTCACGGGGTTTGGGTACCTTGCATTTATGTTGCTCTCGGAATATACTCATTCTTCGCTCTGAATCGGGTCGCACCACAGGGTGGGCGCAAGCCCACTTTTTTGTTGCCGCCGGCGGGGATGAGCATTCGACCGGCTTAGGCCGTGGAGTCTTTAAGTGAATTTGGAGAAAGTCCGCGATGCCGCCGAGCGGGTCGCTCGTTCGGAAGGCTTGGAAATCGTGGATGTCGAGTGGAAGGTCGGGAAGCAGCGGTTCCTACGGGTGTACATCGACCGGGTACCCCCCGCGCAACCTGCGGAGTTGGTTGAGGGAGAAGAGGCGCCCAGTCTTTTTCCCAAGATCAGTCACTCGGACTGTGAGCGGGTAAGCAAGCAATTGAGCGTAATCCTCGACGTTGAGGAGCTTATCCCGGGCCCAGGCTACATCCTGGAGGTAAGTTCTCCCGGATTGGACCGAGCTTTGCGCAACGCCGCGGATTTTGAACGCTTTCGTGGCCGCGCGGCGAAGATATCGACCCACGAGCCGATCGCTGAAGCCAAGTTTTTTGAAGGCCGGTTACGCGGTTTTGCGGATGGCAAGGTCCGCATGGAGTTGAAAGGCAAAGAAGCTCGCATCGTCGAGATACCCTTGGAGACCATCAAGAAGGCGAACCTGGTAGTGGAGTTTTAGGAACGAGAAATGGCGAATTTGCTCTATCAACAAATCGAAATGTTGAGCCGGGAGAAGCACATCGAACCGGAGGTGGTGATTTCTGCCATCGAAGACGCCATGGTTGTGGCTGCGCGCAAGTATTACAAGACGGAAGAGGATCTGCGCGGAAAGTTCAACCCGGAAAGTGGCCAGGTGGACGTCTATTCGGTGTACACCGTGGTCGAGGAAGTAGCCGATCCCAAACGCGAAATCAGCGTGACCGACGCCAAGAAAAAGAATCCCGGCGCGGAAGTGGGCACGGAGATCCTCACGGCAAAGCCCACCGATGTTCTGGGGCGCATCGCGGCGCAGACTGCCAAGCAGGTAATCCTGCAAAAAGTGCGTGAAGCGGAACGCGATACCATTTTCAATGAGTACCACAATCGCGCGGGTGAGCTTGTCACCGTAATCGTGAAGCGCGCCGAAGGCCCGGATCTGATTGTTGACATGGGCCGCACGGAGGCTCGTTTACCCAAGCGCGAGCAATCGAAGCTGGAAACCTACAATATTGGCGAGCGTATTCGCGTGGTCATTCGCACCGTCGACCGCGCTGCCAAAGGCCCGCAAGTGATCGTCTCGCGCGCCGATGCCGCCCTGGTACAGCGTTTGTTTGAAATGGAAGTTCCGGAAATTTATGACGGCACGGTGCAGATCCGCGCGGCCGCGCGCGAAGCCGGGGAGCGCACCAAGGTGGCCGTCGCGAGCCGCGACAAGGACGTCGATCCCGTGGGCGCCTGTGTTGGCATGAAGGGCATGCGCGTGCAATCCATCATCCGGGAATTGCGCGGCGAGAAAATCGACATCATTCCGTACAACGAAGAAACCGTCGCGTTCGCTCAGAAAGCGCTGAGCCCGGCCAAGGTTACTCGCGTCCAGATTACCGATCCCGAAAATCACAAGCTGGAAGTGATTGTCGAGGATTCCCAGCTTTCCCTGGCCATCGGCAAAAAAGGTCAGAACGTTCGCCTTGCCAGCAAACTCATCGGCTGGGATATCGACATCAAGAGCGAAGAAGAGAAGCGCCGTGAAATTGAGGAGCAGATGACCGCCCTCACCGCGCCCACCACGCCGCTGACGGTGTTGGAAGGCGTTGGGCCAAAGACCATCGAGAAGATCGAGGCGGCGGGAATTACTTCGCTGGAAAAACTCGCCGGAATGACCCCCGAGCAGTTGCTCGAGATTCCGGGTATTGGCGAAAAAATGGTCGACAAAATTTATCAGGCTGTTAACCGCTTCTATGAAGGCGGCGGAGAGGCCGGGGCGGCGGGCGCCCATCCGGAAGCAACCGCGGCAGGAGCGGGAGGTGCGGCAACCGAATCCACGGAAGACCGCGCGGAAAAAACAGAGGCCGCAACCGAAGAGGTGACCGAAACAACCGAAGATGGCGCCGAGAAAGCCGAAGGAAAAGCGGAAAAGGCGGCCGAAGCCGCAGCCGCCGGCAGCGAAGCACCGGCGCAAACCGAGACCCAGGAAACCACCGCGGAGTCTAACTCAGCGGCGGCTGAAACACCGGGAAATACTCCGGCGGAACAGCAGGAAGAGAAAAACTCCTAAAGCAGTATGAGTGACGCATCCCAAGTCCGCATTAATGAACTCGCCCGTGAACTCGAGGTGAAGGCCAAGGCCATTATTGACCTTTTGCCCGGTTTCGGCGTAACCGAGAAAAAAACTCATTCCAGCTCGATCACCGTCGAAGTTGCTGAAAAAGTTCGTCATCATTTGAAGGGCGTCGCCGATGCTGAGGCCGCCGCCGAAGCCGATCGCGAAGCCAGGGAAGCAGCGGCCAAGGCTGCACAGAGAAGGCCCGCGCCCGCTGCACATGTCCATCCGCCACAAGCAGTGCATCCCGCGCCTGCTCCGGCGAAGCCACCAGTTCATGTGCCAGCCGCGCCCGCCGCGACGCACGCGACTCCTGCTGCTGCGCCCGCAACTGCTGCCGTTCCCGCCGCCGCTCCTCCTGTAGCTCCGAAAACTGCTGCCGCTGCAGCACCTGTTGCGGCGCCGCCTGCTCCTGCCGCGCCCGTTGCAAAGCCAGTCGCACCACAGCCGCCGTCGGCCGCGCCCAGCGCGCCGGTCGCCGCAAAACCTGCCGCGCCAACTGCTCCGGCGGTTCCCTCTGCTGCCCCTGTACCGCCTCCGGCGCAACAACCGCGGCCTGCATCGCCTGCAGCCACAGCACAACAACCTTCTTCGCGTCCTGCGCCAGGCGGTCCTCCGCCGACAGGACGTCCGCAGCAACCTGGACAACAGCCGCAGGCGGCGCGCCCTGCTTCTCCTTCACAACCCTTGCGTCCCGGTGCGCCTGGTCCCGGTCAACCGCGCCCGCCACTGGGACGATCGATGCCCACAGGAAATCGTGGGCCGATTCCCGGAACAGTCCCCGGTAGCGGACGCCCCAGTGGTCCTCGTCCCGGCCAGCCCATGCGGCCGCAACAATCCGGCCAAGGGCAGGGTGGACGTCCCTTTACGCCTCGTTCGGGTGGTCCTGGAGCTCCCGGTGGTCCGGGCGGAACAGGCGCTCCCAATCGTCCGTGGGGACAAAGGCCCGGCGCGGTCCCGACCGGCTCGCGTCCCGGCCCTCGTACACCCGGTCGTCCCGCGATGCTGCCGCCGCTTCCCGACAAAATGCCGTCGAAGGCGGAGCCCGGCAAGCCGCTATACACACGCAAGCCGCCACAACGCCAGCGTCCCGCGGCAGATAAGCGCGAAATGGAAGGCGAGCGCAAGCTTCACCCGACGCGCCAGCGTTCCGGCGCGGGTGGGCGGGGCGCCGCGATCGCGGCGATTGCTCCTCCCGAGCCGCGCGCGCCGCGCGACATCACTTTGACCGAAGGCATCACCATTCGCGAGCTCGCGGAAAAGCTCGACATCCGCGCAAAAGATTTGCTGAAGACGCTGTTGGACCGCGGCGTGTTCGCCAGCATCAACCAGGCCCTGGACGTCAACACCGCCAGCGATCTGGCGCAATCCTTCAATGGCGTTGTTAGTGTCGTCTCTTTCGAGGAAGAAATGGTCTTGGAAGTCGCGAAGGAAGAGACCAGAGAAAATTTGAAGCCGCGGCCCCCCGTGGTTACGGTCATGGGCCACGTCGATCACGGCAAAACCAGTTTGCTGGACGCCATTCGCGAAGCGGATGTTGCCGGCGGAGAAGCCGGTGGAATTACGCAACATATCGGCGCTTACAAAGTGCAGGTACAAGGCCGCAGCGTGGTGTTCGTTGACACCCCTGGCCACGAAGCGTTTACCCGCATGCGCGCGCGTGGCGCGAAGGTCACCGACATTGTTGTGCTGGTTGTCGCCGCCGACGACGGCGTGATGCCGCAGACTCGCGAGGCCATTGACCACGCGAAAGCCGCGAATGTCCCCATCATTGTCGCCATCAACAAGATTGACAAGCCCGAAGCACAGGTAGAGCGCGTGAAGCGCCAGCTCTCCGACCTCGGCCTGATGCCTTCGGAATGGGGCGGCGACGTCGAGTTCGTGGAAGTTTCCGCGAAGCAACGCAAAAACCTCGACAAGCTTCTCGAAATCATTTTGACGGTCGCCGATTTGCGCGAACTCAAGGCCAATCCCGATGCCCCCGCGGCTGGCACGGTCCTCGAATCCCGTGTCGACAGGGGACGTGGCCCGGTGGCTACCATCCTTGTCCAGAACGGCACCTTGAATACCAGTGACTTCTTCATCGCCGGCTCGGTCTTCGGCAAAGTTCGCGCCATGTTTGACGATCGGGGCCGTCCCGTGAAACTTGCCCCGCCTTCTACGCCCGTCGAAGTACTCGGTTTGCAGGGTGTGCCGGAGGCCGGCGATCACTTCCAGGTTACCGACGAAGCGAAAGCGCGCCACGTGGTGGAATATCGCCAGTCCAAGCAGCGCGACGCAGCCCTGCGCGCCAGCGCCGGCGGACGCATCACACTCGATCAGTTGCACGAGCAGCTCAAGGCTGGAGAGGTCAAGGAACTTCCCATCGTGGTTAAGGCCGACGTGCAAGGTTCCGCCGAAGTTCTGGGCGAAATGTTGCCGAAGCTTTCCACCGATCAGGTGAAGCTGAAGATCATCAGCACCGGCGTCGGCGCCGTCACGGAAAACGACGTTCTGCTGGCCTCCGCATCCGGCGCGATCATTATTGCGTTCGGCGTGCGTCCTGATCGCAAAGCTTCCGACCTGGCACAACAGGAAAAGGTCGACATCCGCACGCACACGATTATTTACGAGGTGTCCGACGAGATTCAGAAAGCCATGGAAGGACTGCTGGAGCCGGTGCTCCAGGAAACCTACCTGGGCCGGGCAGAGGTGCGCGACACCTTCCGCATCAAGGGTTCCGGCACGGTCGCCGGTTGCTACGTTCTGGATGGAGTGGTGAAGCGCGACGCGCAAGTCCGCGTGGTGCGCGATGGCTCGATTGTTTACACCTCCAAGCTGAGCTCGCTCAAACGCTTCAAGGACGACGCCAGTGAAGTGCGCGCCGGGTACGAATGCGGCCTCGGCATCGCCAACTTCAACGACGTGAAGGTCGGTGACGTCCTCGAGTGCTTCCAGGTCGTCAAGGTTTCCGCCGCCGAAGCGGCTGGACAGACTCCCGCCCACGCTGGACGCAGCAGGTAATACCGCCGGGAAGTATGCAGTAATCCCCGGAATTGTCTATGGCCGTCGGTTTACTCACGTTGGAGTTGTTCCTCGCGGAATCTCACTCCCTGAAGGATAAGCGGCAGATTCTCCGCAGCCTGAAGGATCGGCTTCGGGGGAACTTTAACGTTGCCGTGGCGGAACTGGATTTTGAGGATACCTGGCAGCGCTCGGTAGTTGGAGTTGTGACACTCGCCAACGAAGAGCATCATGTGAAAGAATCGCTCCAGAAGGTCCTGGCAGAGGCGGACAGAATCCTGGGACCGCTGCTGACAGGGCATGCGGTGGACTTGCTTTAGATTCCGGGCGTCTATCGCCGGATCGCGCTTCGCAGTTGCGAGGCGGCAATTCAGTTGGCATGGGAACGTCATTGTTATGAGTCCAGACAACCATCGCCATGAACGCGTCGGCGAAGAAATCGCGCATGAGATCAACGTCATGCTTGCCGGTGAATTGAAGGATCCTCGGCTGGAAGTGAGCGTGATCGTCAGCGAAGTGCGCGTTCAACCCGATATGAAGCACGCTCGTGTGTTCGTCAGCGTTCCTCATACCAGCAACAAGGAGCAGGCTGACGCGATCAAAGCGCTGGAACACGCCGCGGGATTCATTCGCCGCGAGTTGGTGGAACGCTTGCAATTGCGCCGCGTCCCGGATCTGCACTTTACGCTGGACCTTTCTCAGGAGCATGTCGAGCGCATCGAGCAGTTGCTCAAGGAAGTGAAAAAAGAGAAACCAGCAACCTCCGACTGAGCCGTCCGGGATTATGCGATGCTTTCCGCCGTGTCGTCGGGATTTCCTCAAGAAATAGCATTTTCAAGAAAAAAGTTGCGGCGTCAGAAGTGGCAAGGATCACTGCCTGATAACTGATAACTCCTTCATGCCCCGCCAACCACAACCGGCACCTTTCGACGGCGCGCTTGTCATCAACAAGCCGCAAGGCCGCACCTCCCATGACATTGTAGATGCCGTGCGGCAGCTGGCCGGATTCCGCCAGGTCGGCCATCTCGGCACGCTCGATCCGCTGGCCACCGGTGTCCTTGTCCTGTTGCTCGGCAAAGCGACTCGTCTAGTTCGCTTTTATTCCGGACGCCGCAAACGCTACACTGCCGGTTTCCGTTTCGGTTTCGCCACGAACACCTACGACTCCGAGGGCCAAGCGCAGGGACTGGATACCCCTCCGGTCCTGGATCACGAACTGCTCGAACGATGGGCTAGGGAATCGCTCGGGCGTTTCGACCAAATGCCTCCGGCGTTCTCTGCCAAGAAGGTGCACGGCCGCCCCGCGTATGAACTGGCGCGCAAAAATCAGGTCGTCGAGCTCAAACCCGCCTCCGTGGAGCTCTATGAATATCGCCTTACGGAAATCTCTGGAAGCGTCGCGCGGTTTTCCATCGAGTGCTCCTCGGGAACTTATGTGCGCTCACTCGCGCACGATATGGGACAAAAACTGGGTTGCGGCGCGCATCTGGAGGAAATCTCGCGCACAGCCGTCGGAGAGTTCTCTCTCGAACAGGCCATCACCATCGAAGAACTCGCCGACGCCGCGCGCGCCGGAAAATTCAAGGAACGATTGATCGCGCTGGAAAACCTGCTGCCGAATTTTCCCCGCACCAATGTACTCCCCGTACTGGAGAAGAGAGTGCGCCATGGCGGCAAGTTCAATGTGGCTCCGGCGCAACTCCAATTGAGCCACACCCAGCTCCCTCCAGGCGCAACGACGGAACTCGATTCGGAGGTTTTGCAGCCGCCCCGGCTGCGCGTCTTCAGTCAGCAGAATAAGCTGATTGCCATCGCCGAAGCGGTGGTTCCCCGCACCTATCAACCGATTGTGGTGTTCGATCCGTTGCCTTAAAAAAGAAGATGAGGCGAAGCAGTGTCGCCCTTCACGAGATTCGGAGTAAAGAAGCGCTCACCGTGTTCAACCCTTCGGTGGCGGCGGACGCGGCGGATTTTCCTGGTTCGGCTGCTCGGGCTGCGGCTGCTGCACGGGGGGTTGCTCGGGAGCAGGCTGCTCGGGCACCGGCTGTGGTGGCGCGGGCGCCGGTTGTGGTGGCGCGGGCGCCGGTTGTGGCGCAGGTTCCTCTGCCGGCGGAAGGTTTGGCTGTGGCTCTGGCTGGGGGGCGAGCGGCACATTTGCGCCTACGGAACCGCGGCCGCCGAGCTCCCCGCGCCCCGCATAGATGGTGTGCGATTCTCTCTTGGCCACGCGGACCCTTCGCGGGGTAATCAGGATCAGAAGCTCGGTATCCTCGAGAGTGTTGTTACGCACTCCAAACGCATAACCGACGCCCGGCAGCGTCGCCAATCCAGGAATGCCGGTAATGGACTTGGTTTCTTCGCGGTCCAGCAATCCGGCCAGCACCGACGTCTCATCTTCTTTCAAACGCACGGTTTGCGTTATGTTGCGGTTCGAAAGCACAGGAATTCCGTTGATGCTCGTTCCCGTCAGCGCCTTGATTTCAAATTCCATCTGCAGAGTTACTTGATGATTCTCGTGCAGCGTGGGGGTGGCCTTCACTTTCAAACCCAGGTCCACATACTCCGAACCCGGATACGGTTGCTGACTCGTTGCGGGATTGGAGATCAAGCTCGTTGGACTGACAATCAGCGTCACCTGGCCCGCTGCATTGGAAATGTTGTTGGCCACCACTAAGTCAGGAAAGGTGCTGTTCGTGAAATTGGAGCTGACGATCGCTCCGGGATCCGTTCCCGCGGCTGGTTCCAGGGCTTTCGAGTAGAGTCCCGTTCCAAGATCCAGATAAACGCTGACCGTGCCGGCAGCGGTATTCGTGATAGCGATGCCGCTGCTGGCTTGTTGCAGGAAATTCCCGATCACTACACCGGTGGGCGTGGTTCCGGTGGCCAGCGGCGACTGCGAGGAAACGTTGAATGTACCGTTGCCAACTCCCAGAAACACGCTGGCCGTATTGTCATCCTGATTCACCACCACCAGGCCGGGTCCGGTGCTCCCGCTCAGAGCACCCGCGGCAATGGCGACAGGAAACTTGCCGACGGGAAGCGGCGACTTGGGGAACTCCGTGAATGTGCCATTTCCCACTCCTTGCAGCATCGTCACGTTGTTCGTCGTTTGGTTCAAAATCGCCAAATCCGATATTCCATCCCCGTTGAAGTCCGCCACCGCAATCGCGTAGGGGCCTTCAGCTGTTTTCGGTAACGCGAACGGCGAGCCTTTCACCTGCGCAAACGTCCCGTCGTTGTTGGCGATAAACACCGAATAGGTGTTGTCGGTAAAATTTGCCACCACGAATCCGGTGTTTGCGTTCACGTTGGTATTGAATTGTCCCACCGCGATCGCACTCGGCTGCTTGCCAACCGCGACGGGATTCTTCTGAATTACAAAAGTGCCGTCGCCATTTCCCAGTAACTCGGTTACGGTGTTGCCAACCGGATCTGCCACCAGCAAATCCGGGAACGAGTCGGTGTTGGCATTGAAACTCCCGGTGGCAATCGACGCTGGAATCGACGGCGGGGAAGTCCGTGCGGTACCGAGGGAAATCGGCGAGCCGGTAGGCTGCGCGAAGAGCGAGGCAGAGGACGTTCCCTGATTCAGAAAGATCGTGATGGTGTTATCGATTTCATTCAGCACCGCCAGGTCTTGCGTTCCGGCACTCCGGAAATCTGCCGGCACCATCGACACCGGCCCTTTCCCGACGGCGAATTGTTGTGTGGGAATAGTGACACCCGTGCCTCCGGGATTGGCGACGAACGGCGTCGAACCGAGGCTGCCGGAGAGCAACGACAAGGTGACCGGGTAACGCTCGCCAACAAAGAAAGTCGCCGGTTTTCCGTCCTGTGCGCGCATTAGTACCTGGCTTCCGCTTTGCACCAGCGAAAGGGCCTCAGAGAAATCTGCCGAGAAACTAGGCAGCGTAAGCAGAAACATGGTTTTGCCGCCGCCAATGGCCGCGATCGGTGGGATTGCCGATGCCAGACTGGCAAGGCCGCCCGTGGCCGCAGTGCCGAAGATGGTAGCCAGTACCGTCAACAAAGCGGTGATGCTGGAGGCCGAGCGCACCTGCTGAGCAAGGCCCGAACTCACCGGTATCAACCGAGTGCTGGAGGGCGGTGTGATACCAAGCTTCCTGGCATTGTTTAGGTCGACTTCCAAAATGTCGATCTGCAGCAACACTTCCCCGCGTGCTTGTTCTATCTGCCGGATGATATTTCCCGCCAGCCGTACCTTCCCGACCGTGTCGCGAACCGTGATGGCATGTGCGTTCGCCGATTGCTGGATATGCTGAATGCCCGTTAAATCTCTTACCACTCGCAGAATCTCTGTCATGTCCGTTGGATCAACGGCGGCGGTCAGCGGAAATGTTTGCTCAATCTCCGGATCGTAGTCTTTGCGCTTTTGTTGGGTGTCGGCTGCCACGAAAATCAGCTTTGCTGTCACCGGCCGCCAGAATGTACCCGACACGTCCGACAGGATTTTCATAGCCGTGTCGAAATCGACGTCAGGCACCCGAAAACGCACGGTCCGCGCAGGCAACTCCGGGTCAAACGAGACCTTAATCCCATAGGTCGCCGCCACCTGTTCGTAGGCGACCCGCACGTCGGTGGCATGCAAGTCGAAACTGTGAGTAACCTTGTCCGGCTGCACCTCAGGCAAGCCTTCGGGCGGCTCTTCTGGGGGCAGTCCATTGCCGCGCTCGCTTTCGTCGCCTTTCATCGCTTCGATCTGGTGCAAGCGCTCGGCGAGGATTGTGTTGGAGGGATCGATGCGCAAAGCGAGTAGCAGCGCTTCGGTCGCGCCATTGAGGTCTTTCTCTATGGCCAGGCTCTCGGCCTTGTTCACGTAGTCGCGCACCAACTTGGATCGCAACGCCACACCCTTGCTAACGATCACTACATTGAACGGTGCATATCTCGCCGCTTCTTCGTACGCCGCCAAGGCTCCGTCAAAGTCCCCGGCCGCCTCCAGCTTGGCGCCCTGATCTGCATACTTTTTGGCTATTTTTGGATCAGGCTTGATGATGGACGCGTTGGGGCCGGCAGTCTGGGGAGGTTGCTGGCCTGCTTGAGCCGGCAAGGTGGAGCAGCTCAGAGCCAGGGAGAGGATCAGGGAGAGGCTTTGGCGAAACGAAAGTGGCCGCATATAAGAGAATAGACGCAAGCCCCTATTCTACCGTGAGGTAGGGAATGATGCGCGTCCTTGACGAGGAAACAGAGGCAGTGTAAGCTGGATTCATTGTTGCAAATGACTTTCAACTGGAGATCCCGTGCTGTCTGCCTTCCTCATCGCCCTTCGTGAGGGCGTCGAGGCCTCCCTCGTCGTCGGCATCATCCTCGTCTATCTGGCGCGCACTTCACGCAGCCATCTTACTCGTTACGTTTGGGGCGGCGTGGCCGCGGCCGTGGCGTTGAGCCTTGCGGTTGCCGTTGCTCTGGAGCGCTTCAACATCAGTGAAGACGGCTTTGAGGGACTGCTGCTACTCGTGGCGGCCGCGTTCGTTGTAACCATGATTGCGTGGATGAACCGCATCGCGCGTCACTTGAAAAAGGAAATCGAGGACAAGGTAGAAAGCTACGCCTCACGCGCGGGCTCTGCCGCGGGCTGGGGCATCGCTCTTTTTGTGTTCCTGATGGTTCTGCGCGAGGGCGCGGAACTTGCCCTGATCCTTCGCGCGGTGGAATTGTCCACGGAAGGCCTGCAGACATGGATCGGCACGATTGCCGGAATCACAGCGGCAATCCTGGTAGGTCTTTTCTTTTTCAAAGGTACGCTCAAGGTGCCGTTGCACCGCTTCTTCGCGGTCACTAGCGCTATCTTGACTCTGGTGGCCATCCAACTGGCGGTCACTGGCTTGCATGAGTTGAGTGAAGCGCGCTGGATACCTTCCAGCAAAACAGAAATGGCGCTCCTTGGCCCCATCGTCCGCAACGAGTTGTTCTTCTTCATTTTTGTATTTGGCGCGGCCGCACTGTTGATTTTCCGCGAATGGAACACCGTGTCTCAGGGGAAAGGGAGTGGCAAAGTCGCGCTCAATGACGCGGAGCGCCGCCTGATGGAAGCCCAGAATCGCCGCCAGCGTTTCTGGATGATGTGTGCGGGCGGCGCTAGCCTCACGGTAATTCTCGCTCTCACGGCGGATTTTATCTATGCCAAGGTGAACGCGGCACCGGTACAGGCGCGCGAGGTGACAGCCGTAAATAATATTGTGCGCATCCCAGTTTCTGAAGTTCAGGACGGCAACCTGCATCTGTTCACCCTGAAAGCGAACGGCCAATCCATCCGCTTCATGGTCATCAAAAAGCCCAATGGTTACGGCACGGCTCTGGATGCTTGCCTGATTTGCGGCGCCGAAGGCTACCGCCAGGAGGGCCAGAACGTAATCTGCCGCCATTGTGCCTCTGCGATTTATATCCCCTCGATTGGGCAGAAGGGCGGCTGCAATCCCATCGGGTTTACATCCCAAGCGGATAGCAACGAGGTCGTCATCGACGTCTCGGCGCTGACTAAAGCTACCGAAGAGATCCCGCGATAGGAGAGGCTATCGTTTTCTGACCATCCGCAATGTTCCTTCGTCTCGTTACCGACTCCTTCACTCGACGCCCCCGGCGCAAACTGCTGACCATGGCGGCCCTGGCATTGGGAATGGCCGTGGCCACGGCGGCACTCAGCGTGTCGCTGGACGTCGGCGACCGTCTGGCGCAGGAATTTCGTAGCCTGGGCGCCAATCTGCTGGTCACGCCGGAAGCCGATTCGCTGCCTCTGGAAATCGGCGGCGTGGACTATCGACCGGTCAACGCAGGCGCATATCTTCCGGAAGCCGACCTCGGCAAGCTGAAGATCATTTTTTGGCGTTTCAACATCATCGGCTTTGCGCCCATCCTGGAAGTACCCATTCAAGCATGGTCGCCTGCTTCGAAGAACTGGAGTAGTCCCGGCGCGACGGACAAAGTCACGCTGATCGGAACCTGGTCGCAGCATTCCGTTCCCATACCCGACGGCACCACGTACGTCTCCGGGATTGAGAAGACCAATCCCTGGTGGAACGTGGAAGGGAACTGGTTCACGGAAAATTCCGATGAATGCGTGGTGGGCACGGCGTTTGCAAATAAACTCGGCGTGAAAATCGGCGATACCCTGAACGTCAATGCGGGTGCGCAGGCCGGTTGGCGCGCTCTGAAGATTGTCGGTCTGCTTTCTACGAGTGGCCCGGAGGACAATTCCGTCGTTGCTGCTTTGTCCATCACGCAGAATCTTGCCGGGAAGCCCGGGCAATACCGGCGCCTTTATGTGAGCGCGCTGACCAAGCCGGAAGATGCGTTCGCGCGCAAAGATCCGAAGACCATGACCGCGGCGGAATTCGATAAGTGGTACTGCACGCCGTACATCAGCGCGATTGCCTTGCAGATCAGCCAGGAGCTCAAGGGCACGGATGTGCGCGTGATTCGCCGCGTCGCCGAGGGTGAAGGCAACATCCTCACCCGCGTTCGCATGCTTCTCTGGCTGGTCACTTTTGCCGCCTTGCTGGCCGCGGCGCTGGCCGTGGGCGCTTCGGCGGCCGCCTCCGTAATTGAACGGCGCACGGAAATTGGCCTGATGAAAGCGCTGGGCGCCGGCTCCGGCCTTGTGGGCGTGCTTCTGGTGGCGGAGCAGCTGCTTCTTGCATTCGTTGGCGGGGGAATTGGTTATGCCCTGGGCCTCATTCTGGCGCGCCTGCTGGGCGAAAGAATTTTTGGTTTTGCTCCTGAGCCGAAGCTTTTTGTGCTGCTCATCATTTTGGTTCTGGCCGCGCTGATCACTTTGCTGGGCAGCGCTCTGCCTCTCCGGCGCGCTTCTCGTTACGATCCCGCGCCCATCCTGCGAGGCGAATGATGCCATTTACTCCCATGTTCTGGCGCATCGTTCGCAGGCTGCTTACTGCCAACTACGGCCGCCTGTTCGTGATTCTGCTGGCGCTCGGCGCGGGCGCCGCGGTTACGGCCGCTCTGCTGAATCTGCAGATCGATGCAAAACGCCGCCTGACTACTGAATTTCGCGCCCTCGGCGCAAACGTGGTCGTCGCTCCGCAGGACACTTCCAACAGTGATTCAAATGGCACGACGCTGGACGAAGCGCTGCTCGCTCAGCTTCCGGCAGAAAACGACGGCAAACACGTCCCCGCCGTCGGGTTCCTTTACGTGATTGGCGAAGTTTCCAGGGCGGGCACGTTGCATTACGAGCCCGCCGTCATTGCGGGGACGCGGGGCCAAGGCCTGGCGAGTGTTCGGCCCGGACGTCGCACGGAGTTTTCCGCTGCAGATGAAAGTAACTCGAACGCTTGTGAGGTTGGCGCGAAAGCCGCTGAGCAATTCGGAGTTCATGCCGGCGATACCCTGTTGCTTCGCAATCACGACAGGGAAGCGTCCTGCAAAATCTACTCGATTGTGGCGAGTGGCGGCGCCGACGACACGCAAATCTTCACGCACCTGGGAACAGCACAGGCTCTCGCCGGTCTCCCCGCTCGAATCAGCTTGATCCAGCTGAGCGTTACAGGCACACCCGATTCCATCAGCCGGTTCGTCGCGGATCTCTCGCGCCGGGTTCCGGGCGCCGATGTTCACGGCGTCAAACAATTCGCCGAAGCCGAAGGCCGCATCTACAAGCGCATCAGCGGACTGCTCTCCTCCACGGTTCTTCTGGTGCTCCTGCTCACGTCCCTTTGCGTAATGGCCGGCATGAGCAACGTGGCTATCGAGCGCCGCAACGATGTTGGCCTGATGAAAGCCATTGGGGGATCGGTGCGCCGCGTTGTTCGCCTCTTTCTCGCCGAGGCAATCATCTTGGGTATAGCGGGCGGCGTCGTTGGCTCGGCAGCTGGCCTGCTTGTCTCAATCTGGTTGGGAAAAGCCGTGTTCGGTGTGGTCGCGGAGCCGCGCTGGATCGTCTATCCTTTTTCCGTGGCTCTGACGATTCTCGTTTCCATTGCCAGTGCCTTTCCGCTTCGCCGTCTGGCGAGCATTCGTCCCGCGAGTGTTTTTCGAGGTGAAGGGTGAGCACACAGGTCCATATCGACTCGCTGGTGAAAGAGTACGGCACGCTGCGTGCTCTCGACGGCATCTCCATCGACATTCAGTCCGGTGAGTGGGTGGCCTTGATGGGCCCCTCCGGCAGCGGCAAGACCACGCTGATCAATATTCTCGGTGGCCTCGACACCCTGACGTCGGGCCACGTCGTTGTCGATGGCGTGGACCTGGCAGAATTCAGCGAAAATGATCTGGTCCGCTACCGAGCCGAAAAAATTGGATTCGTCTTCCAGCAGTTTCATCTCGTACCGTATCTCAGTGCGCTCGAAAATGTCATGCTGGCGCAGTATTTTCATAGCGTCACGGATGAATCGCAGGCCGCCGCCGCTCTTAAACGCGTAGGACTCGGCGATCGCCTCACTCATCTTCCTTCGCAGCTTTCCGGCGGGGAACAGCAGCGTGTGGCCATTGCCCGCGCACTGATCAATGAACCCAAGCTGATCCTCGCTGATGAACCCACCGGGAACCTCGATGAAGCCAATGAAGAAATCGTGCTCGGGCTGTTTCGCGAGTTGCACGCCAGTGGGCACACCATTCTGATGGTTACGCACGACCCGGACATCGCGCGGCAAGCCGACCGCCGCATCGAACTGGTCCACGGCCATCTCGCCGTCGACCAGCGCGTTACCATGGACGACGGTATCCACTTCGACCATCTCCTCGAGCAAATTTGGGTGTGCGGCGAAGAAGGGACTCGCGCCGAGGTCGAGCACATTCGCACTCCCGGCGGCATCGATCCGGTGCGCACACTTTCCCGCATGGAAGATCTGCATCTAGTATGCGTGCGGGACCACGAAGTCCAGCTCACCGATCGCGGCAAGAGCCGCGCGCGCGACGTGGTGCGGCGCCATCGTCTGGCCGAGCGCTTGTTCAAAGATACCTTTCGCATTGACGACCACGAAGCGCACACGCAAGCCTGCAAATTTGAGCACATCATCAGCCCGGAACTCGATCAGCGCATCTGCAGCTTCCTGGGCCACCCCACAACCTGTCCCCACGGCAATCCCATTCCTCCCGGCGATTGCTGCGATGGCCGCGAGAAGCGCAGCGAAGGCTAGCCTGGGAGATTCTGGCCGGGCAATTTCCTTAATCTGAACTGCGGCGGTAAACTGTCGACTGCAGACTGGGAACTGAGAACTCTTCACCATGCCCACACCTATCGACCAGCGTAAGAAGCCCACCGAGGTGAAAGTCCACGTCAAGACCGGCGCGGGTGTGGATATCACTTGGGCTGACGGACACTCCAGCCACTTCGATTTTCCCTATTTGCGCGATCAGTGTCCCTGCGCCACCTGCAACGACGAGCGCGGCAAAAAAGAGGCGGCGGCCTCGTTCCATCTTCCGGCTTCGCCCCTCCTACCGATGTACAAGCCGAAGCCCCGCGCCAATTCCGCCACGCAGGTGGGGAACTACGCGATCCAGATCGCTTTCAATGACGGGCATTCCACCGGGATCTACAGCTACGACTACTTGCGCACGCTTTGTCCCTGCGAAGAATGCGCCAAAGCCTTTCGCGAATCGTCCCAATAAACGGTTAAACCTCAAGAAATAACGATTTAGTGGCCTGCAAAACTGGACTTGCATTTCGAAAGATGCGAGCATTTACTACTACAGGTCAATAACCTGTCGAATGAGCAACGCTCCCAATCTCCCGGCTGCACAGGGCAGCCACGCTAACGGCGTCCCCCGCGTCTTAGTCGCGACCACCGCTCTTCTCAGCTTCATTTCCTTTTGGCGCGCTGCTGCCATCGTCTTGAATGACCTGGCTTCCTCCGCCTATTACGCCGGCGGCGAAGCTGAGGGATACATTGGCAAGGCCGCGCCGTGGTTCATCCTCGGCATCATGCTGTTCTCCTACTGCGTTCGCGCCATTTACGTAGAGAGCTGCAGCATGTTCGTCCGTGGTGGCGTGTATCGCGTGGTGAAAGAGGCTATGGGCGGCACCCTGGCCAAGTTCAGCGTTTCTGCCCTGATGTTCGACTACATTCTCACCGGGCCTATCAGCGGGGTGTCTGCCGGCCAGTACATCGTTGGCTTGGTCAACGAAACGATGGACTATCTCCATCTGGGCTTCCACATTTACCCCGGTCTCGGCGCCGCCTTCTTCGCCATTCTCTGCACCGCCTATTTCTGGTGGTACAACGTCAAGGGCGTCCACGAATCCAGCGGCAAGGCCATGCGCATTATGCAGATTACGACCGTCATGGTTGTGATCCTCATCGGCTGGTGCATTTATACGGCGATAATTCGCCATCCCGCCCTGCCGCCCTTCCCCTACCCACGCAACCTCAAACTCGGACCGAACGCCATGGGATGGCTCTACGGTGTGCATTTCGCGCACTTCGCGGGCCTTATCGCCGTCTTCGTTGGTCTGGGCCATTCCGTGCTGGCCATGAGCGGCGAAGAATCGCTGGCCCAGGTGTACCGCGAAATCGAGCACCCTAAGCTCCCCAACCTCAAGAAGACCGGCCTGGTCATTTTCATTTACAGCCTGGTCTTCACTTCGCTGGTGTCGTTTTTTGCCGTCATGCTCATACCGGATAACCAGCGCCAGAACTTCCTTGAGAACCTGATCGGCGGGCTGGCCATGAACCTCGAAGGCCCGATCATCTTACGGCTGATCTTCCATGGCTTCGTCGTCGTGGTGGGTACGCTGATCCTCGCTGGCGCCGTGAACACCGCCATCGTGGGCTCCAATGGAGTGCTGAACCGCGTATCGGAAGACGGTGTCCTTGCCAGCTGGTTCCGTCAGCCCCACCGGCGCTTCGGCACGTCCTACCGCATCATCAACATCGTTGCCGCGCTGCAGGTCATCACCATCATCATCAGCCGTGGCGATGTCACTTTTCTTGCCAACCTGTATGCCTTCGGCGTGATCTGGAGTTTCGCGATGAAGGGGCTTGCCGTCCTCGTTCTGCGCTACACCCATCCGGGTGACCGCGAGTACCGTGTCCCGCTGAACTTCAGGATTTTTGACGTCGAGATCCCCGTTGGTCTAAGCCTGATCACACTGGTGCTCCTGGGCATTGCCATCGTGAATTTGTTCACCAAGAAGGAAGCCACCATTGCCGGCGTCACCTTCTCCATCTTCTTGTTCATGGTGTTTACGATTTCAGAGCGCTTTACCCATCATGCTCGCGGCAGCGCGCAGCACGTCGAAATGGACCAGTTCCACCTGGCCATGCAAGGCGAACTGACCCCCGAAGCGGTCGGCGCGCGCCCGGGAAATATCCTCGTACCCGTCAGCAATATTCACGCTCTTTACCATCTCGGAAATGTTCTCGATCGCGTGAAGCCGGGACGTCGCGACGTCGTTGTCCTGCACGTTCGGTTGTTGCGCCGCGCCGCATCAGGTGAGTACGAACTGGAAGCGGAGCAACTGTTCGGCAGTATCGAGCAGCAACTGTTTTCGCAGGCGCTGTCCATCGCGGAAAAGCGCGGCAAGACGATTCGTTTGGCGGTTGTAGCCGCCAGCGACCTCTGGGACGGCATACTTCGCGCTGCTGCGGCTTTGGAATCCAGCACTATTGTCCTCGGTCATTCGCCGAAGGAGACTACCGAAGAGCAAGCGCTGCACATCGGGGAAGCTTGGGAAAAGCTCGGCGATCCCAAGCCGCAATTCAACCTGGAAATCCATCTACCGAACGGCGACAAGGTTTACAAGGTCCTTGGCCCGCACGCCCCAAATCTCACCGCCAACGAAGTCAACCTCCTTCACCGCCTGTGGTTGCGTTTTAGTGAGACGGTAGCGCCGCTGGAGCTGCACCATCATGACGTCGTGCACTTCGCGTTAGAGGAAGTTCAGAAGGAACTGGAAGATGGCCAGGAAGATGCGGTTGTGAACCGGCTAAAGGCGCATCTGGAAGCCAACCAGAAGAAGAAGCCCCCGCAGTCCTAGGGCGAGTGCGTTCGAAGCCTGCTTCCGGGCTGATTTTCGGTTTTTGTCCCGCTTAACCGTCTAGCTTAGCTAGATCGCGCTGGTGCAATGCCCGCATTTCTTTGCGGGCAACGGAACCGGCATGGCGCACTGCGGGCAATCCTTGGTTGTAACCGGCGGCACTGGCTTGGGCAGCCACTTGTTCACCGCACGTACCAGGAGGAATACTGCGAAAGCCACGATCAAAAAATTGATGATGGTATTGATAAAATTGCCGTAGTTCAGCGTCGCGGCCGAATTTTTCTTGGCCTCAGCCAGCGTCTCGTAATGTGTGCCAGTCAAGTTGATGAACAAGTCTGAAAAATTAACGTGACCAATCAGGCGTCCCAAGGGAGGCATCAGGACGTCGTCCACGAGCGAGGACACCACCTTCCCGAATGCGGCACCGATAATTACGCCGACCGCCAAATCCAACACATTGCCCCGCATTGCAAATTCCTTGAACTCTTTCAGCACGGTTCTTCTCCTCTAAAGAGTGTTGGGCGTTTTGCCGACGGCCAATGGGCGAGCCCTTGGGCGGGTGTGGCCGTCAATTGGTTGGAAGTATAGCCGAACCGCTGCTAGCGTTGTTTGAAAATCAGGAAGGAACCGATGATCCCCCGGGCCATCAGAATCACGCCCGCGAGTATCAACATTTTTGGAACCCACAGGAACGGAACACGAATGATTATCAGCATCACCGCGCCGAGCAGGATCAAAGATCCGCCGCGGTTCCATTTTTGCCACTTGGCCCACCACTGCCCAGGCTTGGCCAGAGCAATCAGTCCCCAGGCAATCAGCGAAACACTCAGCACCAGCCACGCGATCCCGTGCCGGTAAAAATAGATCCGCTGATTGATGCCCAGGAAAATCACCAGCGCGCCGAGCAGCACAAACACAAGCTCCACGATTGACTGCGACATGCGCGCTGGCGTCAGCTTTTCCATCCCTTTTCCGGATGATCCTCAGGGAAGCCGCTCAATGCGCACTTTTTGCAGAACCACGGGCGTCCGCGGCCGGTCACTTCCATCGCGTGGTGTTTTGGAGATTTTATCCGCCACGTCCTGCCCTTCCACCACTTCACCGAAAATCGTGTGGCGATTATCTAGCCATGGCGTGGCTGCAACGGTGATGAAAAACTGGCTGCCGTTGGTATTTGGCCCGGAGTTGGCCATCGACAGTTTTCCGGCCTTCGCGTGCTTCAGCGAGTGATGGAATTCGTCCTGGAAGGTGTAGCCGGGACCGCCGCGGCCGTCGCCTCGCGGGCAGCCACCCTGAATCATGAAGTCGGGAATCACGCGGTGAAAGACCAGGCCATCATAGAAATTGCGCTTTTCGTTCTTGCCGGTGCTTTCGTTCTTGAATTCCTTGGTGCCCTCGGCCAAGCCAATAAAATTCTCCACGGTCTTTGGCGCTTCTTTGTCAAGTAGTTTGCAAACAACGTTGCCCATCGAAGTTTCGAAAATCGCGTATGTTCCTGCGGCTCGTGCCATGAAATCTCCTTTGGCGAATCAGCAAGTATGGTACACGACGCCTTTCAGCACCGCCACTCGCGCCGTCTACTTCCACCCTTTTTGCTTTTTGAGCTCCGTGATGTGCGCGGTGTGGTGCCGGCCATGCCATGCGTACAGAAACAGCATCCAGTCCAGCGTGCGTACGCCATGCTCCGGATGGCGGAAGGTTCGCGCGAACTCTTCCGGCGTCACCGCGCGCAACATTCTTACCCACCGCTCGTGCAGCGGCTCCAGTAATCGCAGCGATACCTCCACAGGAGCATGCGCGGCGTCTTCCAGCTTGGCCCACTCCGCCTCCTCGTAGGGCTTGATGGTCGGCTCCGTTTCTGTCAGCGCCAGGCGCCACCGGATGTATGCGTTCATATGGCTGTCGGCCAGGTGATGAACCACCTGGCGCACCGTCCAGCCCCCTTCGCGGTAAGGTGTGTCGAGTTGCTCGTCGTTTAAGCCGTGCACCGCCGCGCGCACTTTGGCGGGGGCCGAGGCAATTTCCTCAATCGCTGCTTTGCGCGCTGCTGGCGTTACTTCTTTGGGATTCTCAAACTTTCCGGCGGGATAGCGAGCGTCCATTTTGCGCCTCCTGGAGGGATTCAGCTTGCCCTGTCACTGTAAATGGATGGCCCAAAAGTGTCCATGGAAACGCGGGAGCGAATCCTCTCCAAATTGGCTGTTGATGGGGACACTTCTCGCACCCAGAGGCAATCACTCCCACCCTACCGCGTCATGATTTTTCGCGGTGCCACCGGCTCATCAGCCCCGCAGCGATCGACAGCAACAGAAAAACCACCGCCGCCTGTTCGAAAGTAACGTAGGTGATCCCAGCCCCATTCTCCGGTACGAGGTTTGGCCAGATCCCAACAGCCGCAAGCCCGCGGAAGATGATGGTCATTACCACGCACACGATGCCCAGCCAATAGCTCGCCACAGAAATCTTCTTATCCATGACTACTCCTTCGAATGTGGTTCTTTGCGAGTGAATTAGTGCCTTTATTCGAAACCTACGCTCGCACCCCAGGGGAGTCAAGAATTCCCATTCCTTCACTTTCCACCTCTGCACTCTCTTTCGCGCTGCGGTGCTACAATCTTCGTTCGCTCTGTACCGCCGGGCTTGCTTCAAGAATCAAATTCCGGGAGCAATTTTGCATGCATAACGTCGTGATTATCGGGAGTGGTTGTGCCGGCCTGACGGCCGCTATTTACGCTGCGCGCGCCAATCTGAAGCCGCTGGTTTTGGACGGTCACGAGCCTGGCGGACAGCTTTCGCTCACCACTCACGTCGAAAATTTCCCCGGCTTCCCTGATGGAATACTCGGCCCGGAGCTGATCGAAAACATGCGCAAGCAAGCCCAGAAATTCGGGACGGAATTCAAATCGGGAGTGGTCACCCAGGTCGATCTCACAAACCGGCCCTTCAAAATCACCGCAGGGAAAGAGGTCTACGAAGCTCGCGCCCTCATTGTCGCGGCGGGAGCCTCTGCTCGTCTCCTTGGCCTGAAAGGCGAAAAGGAATTGATCGGACGCGGGCTCTCCACCTGTGCCACCTGCGACGGTTACTTCTTCCGCGGCAAAGACATTGCCGTCGTCGGCGGCGGAGATACCGCCATGGAAGAAGCCAATTTTCTGTCTCGTTATGCCAGCAAGGTGCACCTGATCCACCGGCGCACCGAGTTCCGCGCGTCGAAAATCATGATTGACCGCGCTCGCGCCAACCCGAAGGTCGAATTCGTTACTCCCTACGTGATTGACGAGATTATTGCGCCCGAAGGCCATGTCACCGGCGTGCACCTGCGCCACACCCAGGACGGCCCGGCAAAAGACATCGCTCTCGATGGCGTATTCGTTGCCATTGGCCACGACCCCAATACCATCATTTTCCGCGGCAAGCTCGAGATGGACGAAAACGGCTACCTGATCTCGCGCCACGGCAGCCTTACCGGCGTGCCCGGCGTGTTCATTGCCGGAGACGTGCAGGATCATCGCTACCGCCAGGCTGTTACCGCGGCGGGTTCCGGCTGCATGGCGGCCATCGATGCCGAGAAGTTCCTCGAAGAGCACAACAACTAACTCGATACTGGCGACTTCCGGTATCTCCGGGCATAATCATTGCGTCCATGCTTCGTTCGACGCTTCTGAAACTCTCCAATAGTAAAGGGCTCGCGCACTGGGTTACTTCCAACGGGACCACGCGCCGCATGTCTCACCGTTTCGTTGCCGGTGAAACGCTGGATGAAGCCGTTGAGGCTGCTCGTGAATGCAATCGCGCCGGAATGATGGTGTCGCTCGATTGTCTGGGCGAAAACGTGGCTACCACTGCGGACGCCCAGAGGGTGCGCGATACGTATCTGCAGATTTACGACCGCATCGCCCAGGAAAAACTGAACGCCAACGTCTCCTGCAAACTCACGCAGCTTGGCCTGGATCTTAGTGCCGAATTTTGCGAAGGATTAGTGCTTTCGATTGCCGAGCGTGCTGCCGCTTACGACGGTTTCCTGCGCATCGACATGGAAAGCTCTTTCTATACGCAGCGCACCGTGGAGTTGGTCAAGCGCGTTCGCGCGCAAACACCCGCGGTCGGCGCCGTCATCCAGTCTTATCTCTACCGCAGCGAAACGGACATTCAGGATTTGCTCTCCTATGGTTGCCGCATTCGCTTGTGCAAGGGCGCATACAAGGAGCCACCGGAAGTGGCGTACGCCAGAAAGGCCGACGTCGACGCCAATTACGTGCATCTGATGCGCACGCTGCTCGCCAGCGGCTTCTACCACGCCATCGCCACCCACGATCCTCGCATGATCGCGGAAACCATTCGCTGTGCTGCGGAGAAGAAGATTTCCAAGGATGACTTTGAATTTCAGATGCTGTACGGCGTGCGCAGCGATTTACAGCGCCAACTGGTCGCGGACGGCTACCGGATCAGGATCTATGTTCCGTTCGGCTCCGAGTGGTTCCCCTATTTTATGCGCCGTCTCGCCGAGCGCCCCGCGAATCTGGCCTTCTTCCTGCGCAACGCCCTCCGCTCCTAACGGAAACCCGTAATCCTGTAGCTCATCCCTTCAGGGATGAGGTTTGTCCCGAGCCCAGCGATGGCCTAATGCTTTGCCTCTAACCGATCGTCTCGCCGGGTTTCAACGCCTGGACATCCAACCCCGCGACATCCTTCGCCTCTACCCTCAGTTCCTCGGGCGTCCCCGTCAGCATCGGGAACGTCGCATAGTGCATGGGAATCACATGCTTCACGCCGAGCAATCGAATGGCGAAGGCTGCTTCCCTTGGACCCATGGTGAACACATCACCGATCGGCAGCATCGCTATGTCCGGCTTATATATCTCCCCAATTAGTTTCATATCCCCAAATACGGCCGTGTCTCCTGCGTGATAAACGGTGACGCCGCCCGGAAGTCTCACGATAAAACCTCCGGCCTCCCCCGCATAAATGCGCTGGCCATTTTCTTCAATGGAGTTGGAATGAAACGCGTGCGTCATCGTCGCAACGAAGTCGCCGACCTTCTGCGAACCGCCCTTGTTTGCGGGCAGACACTGCGCCCCGGTGTTCTTCGCCTCAAGCCAAAGGTAGGTTTCGAAAGTTGCCACGATCCTGGGCTTGAACTGCTTTGCCAGCGGCAGCAAGTCGCCCATGTGATCCGTATGCCCATGCGTCAAAAAAACAGCGTCCAACCGTGCCACCTTCTTGAGTGTCTCCGGGCATTTGGGATTGCTCATCACCCAGGGATCGATGAGCGCCACCTGCCCGCTCGGCGTGGTCAAGGCAAACGTGCTGTGCCCATAGTACGTAATCTTGTTTCCCTTCAGATCCAACATCGTGCTCCTCCGCTACGACTCCGCCAGTCTCTCTCTTCGATCATTTTTAGTCTACTTCGAGAGAAGCATGCGAATCGCCGCGTCATATGTCTCCTGGCTGCTGGAACCTACCAGGTGGCCGATCTGTGTCCCGTCCTTCGCATAGAAAAAAGAAGCGGGAATCGCGCCATTCCACCCGGGCATGACTTCCTGCGAAAAAGCGTTTTCCTCGCCCTTCTTTTTGCGATAGTTGGGAAAGATGGGCTTGTACCGCGTCAGGAATCTGCGCATCAGGATCAAATCTCCCTCCTGGTCAAGGTCAATGCCCACAACCTTCAAGCCCTGCGGCGCGTACTGCTTCGCCAGTTCGTTCAGCATCGGATACTCATCGCGGCAGGGTTCGCACCAGGTGGCCCAGAAAGTGACCAGCAAAGGTTTCCCTTTGTACTGTTCCAGGATTTTCTGGTAGCCCTGAGTGTCAATAAGCTGCGGGTCCTTCGGCGCGGTGGATTGCGCCGCCAGCACTACTCCCGCGATTACCATCAGTCCCGCAAGTGCTATCTTCCGTTTCATTCGTTATCCTCGCTCCTCTATTCTAGCTTTGACGCCCCGGGTTGAGAATCTGGAAGGTCCCACGTAGAATTAAATGCAGATGCTTTCGTCCAGGCAGTACCGTGGTATGGTTATCGCTCGCCTCTAGGACTAGGGGGGCTCCGGTTTTCTGCCCGCTAAAGGAGATTTTGTATGGCTTACGTGATTGCCGAACCTTGCATCAACACCAAGGACACTGCCTGTGTTGACGTCTGCCCCGTGGACTGCATTCACCCGCGCAAGGACGAGCCGGCCTACCAGAGCGAAACGATGCTGTACATCAATCCCATCGAATGCATCGATTGCGGCGCTTGCGTTCCGGTCTGTCCCGTGACCGCCATCTTCGCCCTCGAAGATCTTCCCGAAAAATGGCAGCAATTCACCGCCATGAATGCGGACTGGTACAACAAGAAGTAGCCGCTGGGCAGAGCCCTTTTTGCGCTCCACCTTTCAGACCCAATTCTCCGAAGCGCCTCAACCCGTTCGGGGCGTTTTTTTGTAGCTGGGTTAGGTAGTGAAGCTAACGCTGCGCCGCCCTTGCCGCCTTTCGTTTCGGCGCTCCAGCCCCAGCCTTGCAGGCTTCCTTTTTGCAATCCCGCACATCCAATCAGCTACAATCTTTTTGATCGTTACTGGAGATTTCTTTGCGCTTACGCTTGGTGCGCTGCTTCACAGCGTTGTTTGTCGTCGCTCTCCCTGCCACCCCTTCCCTCATCGCGCAGACCCATCCAGCCGCGAAGCCTCGTCCCGCTGCGCAGTCGCACACACTCGAGGGCAATTATGCCGGCACGCTGCAAGCCGCCGATGCACAACTCCACCTGGTTCTCCATCTCAGCAAATCCGCCAACGGCTCGCTCCACGCCTCGCTCGACAGCTTGGACCAGGCCGTCTACGCCATCGAGGCCAGTTCGATTTCTTTCACCGCTCTCACTCTCAAATTCACCGTCGCTTCTGCCGCGGCGCACTTCGAAGGCAAAGTTTCCGCAGACCACCAGACCATCGAGGGTGAGTGGATACAGGGAAACGTTTCACTGCCTGTAGAGTTCCATCGCCAGGCGGCTAACGCGGGTTCGCGCAAGCCCTCCGAAGCGATTTTCCCTGTGGAAGGGAATTGGCAGGCCGCCATGGAGGCTCACGGCCTGCGGCTGCGGTACCAATTGCACGTTTCCCACGACACCGAAGGCGAGTTGGTTGGTGCCCTCGATAATCTGGATCAGGGCGTCATCGGGCTGCCCGCAGTGCGCGTTTCGTTGAAAGAGGATAATTCCTTCCACTTCGAAATCCCTTCGCTCGCCGGAATTTTCGAGGGCACGTTTGATCCCGCGAAAAATACCATCAGTGGGAACTGGTCTCAGACCGGTGCCGAGCAGAAGATGGAATTCAAACGCTCCGATCAGCCGTTGGACCTCCGCCGCCCGCAGACTCCGGTGAAGCCGTACCCGTATCGCGAAGAGGAAGTCTCCTTTTCCAATGCTGCCGCGAACGTCACGCTTTCGGGAACGCTTACTCTGCCGAAGGGTACAGGGCCATTTCCGGCGACAATCTTCATCGCTGGCTCCGGGCCCTACGATCGTGACGAGGCGCTCGCGAATCACAAACCGTTCCTGGTCCTCGCCGACTACCTCACTCGCAAGGGAATTGCCGTTCTCCGGTACGACAAGCGCGGCATCGGCAAATCAACCGGTTCGGCGGACAGCGCCTCGACGCTCGATCTTGCTTCCGACGCGCAAGCCGCCTTGGCCTATGTGAAGACGCGCAAGGAGGTCGACCCTGGCAAAATCGGCCTGATCGGGCACAGCGAGGGAGCCATGATCGCCCCGTATCTGGCTACGCATTCCTCGGACATCGCGTGGCTTGTGCTTCTGGCGCCGCCCGCCACGAAGGGCGAGGACACGCTCGTCAATCAATCAGAGATGATCGGTCGTGCGGGAGGACTGTCCGAACCACAACTCGTTGCCAGCCTCACGTTCGACCGGGAAGCTTACGATTTGGTTCGCAAGGAAAAAGAGCCTGCCGTCCTGACGGAAAAGCTCAATGCTCTGGTGAAGGAAACCGGCCTCGACGCTGCAACGCCCCCAACCGTTCTGGAAACACAGTTGCGCATGCTCAGTTCGCCGTGGTTCCGTTTTTTCCTCGACTATGATCCTCTCCCGGTTCTGCAAGCGCTCAAGACGCCGGTTCTCGCTCTCTATGGCGAAAAAGATCTTCAGGTTCCTCCCAAAGCGAATCTCCCCCTGGTCAAAAAGGCCTTTGCCGATTCCGGCAACACCGACACCGCGAGCACCCAGCTTCCCGACCTCAACCACCAATTCCAGCACTGCTTCTCTGGCTCACCCGCCGAATATTCGGCCATTGAAGAAACTTTCTCGCCCGGAGCGCTGCAACTCATCTCGGAATGGATCCTCCATCACACCCGCTAGTTGCTTTCAACGCACACTCCCAGATTCTTCGTCCAGAGACGTGTATATTATCGAGTAGATATTTCCCCTCTCTTACTCGAATCGTCCCTTCTCTTGGTATCATGGAACGTGCCAGATATGCCCCAATCCAGCCAGCCTTTCCACCTTGTTCTGATCATTCACGCCCATCAGCCCTCCGGCAATTTCGAGCATGTTTTTGAGGAGTGCTATAACAACTCCTACCTTGCGTTTCTGGATCTCCTGGAAAAGCATCCCACCATTCGCGCCGCCATTCATTATTCCGGCCCGCTCCTTCTTTGGATCGAGAAGCACCATCCGGGCTATTTTGTTCGTCTCCGCCAGCTTGTAACCGTCGGCCAGATCGAACTGATCGGTGGGGGCTTTTACGAACCCATTCTCATTTCCATCCCTGAACCCGATCGCATCGAACAGCTCAATCGCCTGGCCGACTACATTGAAAAACACTTCGCCAAGCGGCCGACCGGATGCTGGCTCGCCGAACGCGTCTGGGAGCCGCAACTCCCCTCAACCCTTGCCGCCGCCAATGTTGCCTATACCCTGGTGGACGATCTGCCTTTTCTCGCTGCCGGATTCGAGCCCGAAGAGCTCTTTGGCCCCTACATCGCCGAGGATCGCGGCCAGACCGTCTGGCTGTTCCCGGGCCTGAAGGAACTGCGCTATTTGATCCCCTTTCGCAAAGTTGAAGAATGCATCCAATTCTTTCGCAAGGCCGCGGAAATTCGGCCGGGCGGCGTGGCGTTCTTCGGCGACGACATGGAAAAGTTCGGAGTCTGGCCGGGCACTCATAAACATTGTTACTTGGACGGCTGGCTGAAATCTTTCTTCGTCGCACTGGAGGAAAATTCTTTCTGGCTCAAAACCATCACGCCCGCCGACTACATCTCGTCGCACCTGCCCCTGGGCCGCGCCGATCTACCCACAGCCTCCTACGCCGAAATGATGGAGTGGGTGCTGCCAACGAGAGTCCGTCAGCGATTCTTTGCGATTCATAAGGAATTTGGAAACCGCCCGGACCTGCTCGCTTTCTTTCGTGGCGGCGCGTGGCGCGGCTTTTTCCGCAAATATCCGGAATCCAATTTGATGCACAAGAAGATGCTGCACGTCTCCGCTCGCGTCGCTTCCATTCCCCCGCGCCGTTCCAGCTCCGAACACACTTTGCAAGTCTCCGAGGCGCGCGACCTTCTTCTGCGCGGCCAGAGCAATGATGCCTACTGGCACGGCGTATTCGGCGGCCTCTATGCTCCGCACCTTCGCACCGAAGTCTGGCGCAACCTGATTCGTGCTGAGACTCTAGCCGATCAGCTGACGCCCGGCGGCATGTTGCCGCGCGCCGAGCTTCTCGACTACGACGCTGACGGTGCGCCGGAGCTTCTCTTTACCGCTCCGGAATATCAAGCGCTCCTCAAGCCCTCCGATGGCGCCACGCTTACCGCATTCGATTTTCGGACTGCCTCCGCCACCATTATTAACTCCGTGCTTCGTCGGCCAGAGGCTTATCACGCCCGCCTCCGCGAAGCTGCCGCAGCCGGCTCGCCCGATGCCGGCGCCGTCTCCATTCACGATCAGGTGCGCGTCAAGGAGCCCAATCTCGAACGCTTCCTGCGCTACGACCGTTTCCCGCGAAGCGCTTTCCGCATTCTTCTGTTCGATCCTTCGCGTTCGCAATCGGACTACGACGCGCTTCAGCTTGCCGAACTTGCCTCCGTTGCTGCCGGCTCGTTTCAAATTCGCAAGTCCTCCCCGGACTATGCCGTACTGGCTCTCGAACAGTTGTTGCCCGAATATGCGACTGACCCGGCTAATCCGCCTCGCTTGCGCATTACGAAGCGTTTTTTGTTTGGCCCGGCGCCTCAGGGTTGTGAAGTCAGTTGCGATGTCGAGATGTCGCTCTCCAAGACTCTTTCCCGGCCGCTCCTGTTCGGCATCGAATCGGTCATCAATTTTCTTGCGCCCACGGATTCCGATCGTTTTTTCGAGACACCGGAAGGCCCCAAAAATTTGCGTTTTTCCGGAACCCTAACGGCTCCCTTACTCCACATGGAAGATGGCTGGCAGCGTATTCGCGCATCGTTTCACGCGCCCGCGTCCAGCGAATTCTGGATTGCTCCCATCGAAACCGTCTCAGAATCGGAAGGTGGCTTCGAGCGCGTGTATCAAGGCTCTCAGATCCTCGCTGTTTGGCGCCCTGATTTCACCGTGAACACGTCTTTTTCTTGCCGCCTGTTGTGGCGCATGGAATCGTTCTGAACTCATTCCCGGCCGCGGCGTTGCCGCGAACAATCCTTTGCTAGGGCTTGATGCCCAGCATCTCCCGCAGTTTCGCCAGCAGGTCTTTAATCCTGGAAGACTTCTGCATCGCGTCTCCCAGGTTTCCCTGTTGCGCGGCCGCGGTGGCATCTGCCCAAGCCTGTTTCAATAGCGCGTATTGGTCTTTCGCCGTTGCCAGCACGGATTTGTCCACGCCCTCCGGCATCCTCGCTCCATGTGAGTAGGCGTCCAACCTGGCCCTGATCTGCTCCATCGATTTGGGCATGGACTCACTCAGGCTCGTCCAATCCTTCATTAACTCCTGTTTCTTCGCCGCTGCTGCCGCGATCAGGTCGCTGGCCTTTTTCGTCGCGTCCTTGGCCCTCGACAACGCCGCCGAATAGTCGCCCTTCGCTAGAGCGTCTTTCGCGCTTTCTAGCGTATCCTGTGCTGACTTCAGTTGATCCGGCACGTACTTTGCTGCCTCCGCCGAAGCCGCATTGAGCGCCGTCTGTGCAGCATTGATCGCTCCTTCCGTTGCTTCCTTCTCCGCGCCTCCGCAAGCCGCCAGCATCATCGCCAGCCCGAGCACCCCACACGTCAGCCAGTTCATCTTCTTCAGCACGATGGGTCCTTCCTTTCAAGATGGACGCAAGATCGGGCGGGAGTCGAGCGCGGAACACACTTCCTTGAACTTCCGCACTGTACTCGAAATCTGCTTGCAGTGACAAGACAAGGTTGCGACCTGAACGTATTGCGAGTCCCCAGTTCTTCCCTCCGCAAACTGATCCACTATTTAGCGCTGCATAAATAATGCAATGATTTAGCACAAAAAAGAAGGTAACTCAGACTGCAGGATGCAGCCGCGTAGTTTCTCGGGCGAAACTTTGATCCGTTCGATCGAACGGAGGATGTCTTCCATCAACTCATCGACATTCTTAGCGCAGCTGTTGGCAAGGTCTCTCTTGGCCAGGGACCACACTCCTTCATCCGGGTTGAGTTGCGGAGCGTAGGAGGGAAAATATTCGATCGAGAGACGCGGGTGTTGATGCAGGAGGTTCTGGAGCGGTTCTCCCTTATGGGTGGAGGAGTTATCCAGCAAAACAATGATGGGGCCGCGCAGGTGCCGCAGCAGCTCCCGCAGAAAAACGCACACCTCCTGCTGTCCGATGTTGTCAAAGAAGAGTAGATAGTAAAGGCCCAGTTGTTGTCGCTTGGGGCTCAACGAAATTCCGGAAATCACGGAGATCTTGTCCCGTCGCCCTTGGCGATGACGATGAATGGGAGTTTGCCCTTTCGGCGCCCAGGTTCTGACCACCGAGGGGATCAAAAGGAAGCCGGATTCGTCGGCAAATACGATATGGGCACCCAGCCGCGCAGCGTTTTTTTACCCGGGGCCAGTCCCTTTGTTTCCAGCGTTTGATTTTTCCTTCATCCTGCTCCAACGCGCCTCGCTCGGGTTTCTGAGGGGTCCATTTCAAGCTGTGCATCAAGCGACCTACGTGGGCGCGGTGATATCGGATTCCGAACTTCCGCTGGACTACCTCAGCAATGCGGACCGTAGTCCAGAGATTCGTCCGGTAACCCTGCGCGATCGGTCCTTGAAGCAGGAAACGCACCAAGCGTCTTCGTTGCGCCGCGTTCAGCTTCCAAGGACGGCCTGGAGAGAAACGCACCCGCAATGCTTTCGTTCCGCCACGCCGTCTGGTATCCCGCCAGCGCATCACCGAACTCGGATTGCATCCGACGCGCCGTCCCACTTCATTGAGAGAGTGACCGGCATCCAGCAACGCCAAAGCTCGCCTGCGCCGGTCTTCCAACAGATCGGCGCTCCCCTTCGGTCTGGGCATAGGTGTTCTGCCTCCTGAACACCTATTATACTCGTATTGCATTATTTATGCACATGTCTATAATTCACATTTCGCGTTAGCTCGGCGCTATGGAGTATTCTCTTCTCTATTGTGCTTTCGCGAATCCGTCTTCTGATTACCTCAATCACATTCATCTTCCTTGTCGCATTAAGCTTGCGCCTTGCATTTCTCGTCTACGAAGCTCATGCGATTCCGGCGAATGTCCTCGCCTACGTCCCGTTTGAACAGGAAGTTGGCAACATCGCGAAATCCTTGGCTGCGGGTCAAGGCTTCTGCTGTCTTTTTCGACAGCCCACCGGCCCGACGGCGTGGCTTGTTCCCGTCTATCCTCTTCTTCTCGCCGCCATCTTCAAAGTCTTTGGCGTCTTCACTCTTGCTTCGTTCTATGCCGCTGCCTTGCTGAACTGCTTTTTCTCGGCGCTCGCCTGCTTTCCTGTCTTTGCCGTTGGCAAGCGCGTTTCGGGCTTCCCGGCTGCCGCAGGCGCTGCATGGCTCTGGGCCATTTTTCCCAGCGGCATACTGATGCCCACCGAGTGGATTTGGGATACTTCGCTTTCCGCGCTGCTAGCTGCCACGCTCCTCTGGGCCACCTGGCGCCTGGCAGAATCTTCGCGCACTCGCGATTTTGTTGGCTACAGCGCGCTTTGGGGTTTTTCCCTGCTCACAAATCCGGCTCTTGGCGCACTGTTCCCATTCCAGTTTGGCTGGCTCGCCTACTGCTACTATCGCCGAAGTTCCCTGCGCCCGGTCCGCGTTGCGCTTGTTGTCGCCGTCCTGGCGGCCATGTGTCTCCCGTGGATCGTGCGTAACGCCATTCAATTCCATCGCTTGATTCCTCTGCGTTCCAATTTTCCATTCGAACTCTGGATGGGCAACAACGAGGTCTACGACGAGCATTCCCGGGCAGTGAATCGCATCACCCGATTCGAACAGGTCCGCCGTTACGCTCAGCTTGGCGAGTCCGCATTTCTTGATGAAAAATGGCAAAATGCCCGGCTATTCATCCGCACTCATCCCGGCCTGACGGTTCGACTCTTCGGCCGGAGAATTGTCGCCACCTGGCTCGGTACGGAATCGCCGCAGCGTGATTTTCTCCACCCAGGCTCGCCCCTCGTGGCATTCATTTTTGCCTGGAATATCTTCGTGCTTGTGGGAGTCGTGGCCGCGCTTGCTCGCTTGCTGATTCTCCGCAATCTCTTCTTCATTCCCATCGCCGCTTACCCGATGGTTTTTCCCGTCGTCTATTACCTCACGCAAACTTCCTTGCGCCTGCGCCATCCTTGTGATCCCGTTCTTGCCCTAATGGTCGTTCTCGCGATCCCTATCTTTCCCCTCAAAAGTGGCCTGTCCATCAACGGTGCGGCATCTCCCACCACTGACTGACGCAGCACGGGCCAAGCCTGCTAAAATAGGCATATTCCGGTGATTGGAGCCGTAGCGGTTATCTTCTGATCGGGTAACGTTTTTTCGTAATTTTTCATTGATTCGCTCATGAACAGCTCGTATCAAAACATCTATCTCTCGGTAAACGTCCAGTTGCTTCTGACCGTTTTCCTCGTGGTATTTCTCTGGGCGCTCTATTCGCGTCTTCGCCGTGCCGACTTTTTCCGTTGGTGGGCCTGGGCCTGGACTTCTTTCGCGGTTTACCTCGCTTGCGCCGCACTGTCCCTGCAACTGGGTTCTGCCTGGACCCCGCCGAAAACGCTTTTCGTTATCCTGCTGTTGCTCTCCGGATTTCTCGAGCCGCTGTTCCTCGTTCTCGGCGGATGGGACTGGCGCGTTCCTGGCAAGCTGTCGCGCAAATGGATTGTGCGCGGCATCGCCGCCTCGGTCCTCGTTACCGCGGTTTGCTTCGTGCTCGGATTTCTATGGCGTCACGAACCCGTCATAAGCATGGCGCTAAGGAACTTCCCTCGAACGGTGTTCCTGGCCGGTGCTTTGTTCTTTTGCGCATCTGTTTTTCTGACGCAATCGCGCACCAACCGCTCGTGGGCAGGCATGATCACCGGATTTTTCTGCTTCACCTACTCGCTTGATCAGTTTTTTTATTCCTTCACGTTCCTCGATATGCTCCTGAAGCGATTTGCCTCGCATCTGTCATCCTCCTTTCTGGCCCTGGAAAACCTGGAGTCTTTGTTTCAGTCGCGTATCCTGTTTCTGGACCTTGTGAACACCTGCGGCATCTGCCTGGGTATCGTCCTGCTGCTCGTGGAGCAGTACCAGCGCTCGGAGCGCGATCTGGAAGAAAGCCACCGCCACAGTTACGGCTTGGTTGAAATGAATTCCAGGCTCCAGAGCGAAATTCAGGAACGCTTGCGCATTGAACAAGCTTTGCGCGAGAGCGAAAGCCGCTACCGCGACCTGGTCGAAAGCAGCGAAGATCTGATCGCCACACACGACCTCCTGGGCCGCATCCTTTCTGTGAATCCGGCGCCCGCCAAGCGCCTCGGCTACGAGGTCCGTGACCTCCTGAGGATGAACATCAGAGACTTACTGGCTCCCAGGGTGCGAGACGAATTCCCGGCCTTCTTACAGCGTGTCCTTTCCACTGGCTCCGACCGCGGTCGAATGATTGTTTTGACCCGCTCAGGCGAAGAGCGAGCCTGGGAATACAGCTCCACGCTCCGTTCCGAAGGTGTTTTGTCTCCTATTGTTCGTGGAATGGCTCGTGACATCACCGAGAAGGTCCGCGCGGAAGAGGCTCTGCAACTCTCCGAGACAAAATTCGCCACAGCCTTCCGCAACAGTCCCAGCGCCATGGCTATCACTTCGTTGCGCGATGGGCGTTATGTGGACGTCAATCAGAGCTTCGAAAAACAACTTGAGTATCCCCGCGAGGAAATTGTTGGCCATACCGCCGCGGAACTTGGCATTTGGGTGGATCCGGAAGAGTTCTCGGCCTCCATGAACGGCATCCGCGAGACCGGGAGAACTACCCAGGCTGAGACGCGCCTTCGCACAAAATCCGGGCGTGTTCTCACCGTCCAGTATTCCGCAGAGGTCATTCAGATTGGCAAGGAACTTTATCGCCTAGCTGCCGGCGAAGATATCACCGAGCGCCGGCGTACCGAAGATGCGCTGCGCGAAAGTGAAAACAAGTTTCGCCTGGTTGCCGAAACCGCGGCTTGCGGCATCTGGATCCTGCAAGACAACCGGCTGGTCTACTTGAATCGCGAAGTCGAGACACTCACCGGCTACACCCGAGCGGAACTTCAGGCCATGAATCCCTGGGAACTGGTCGATCCCGAATTCCGGCCGATTCTAAAGGAGCGTTCCAAGACCAGGCAGGCCAGCGGCCATCTGCTTGCTCGCTTCCAGTACAAAATCGTCACAAAAAGCGGCGAAGAACGCTGGCTGGAGCTGTCTGACAGTGTGATGGAATATGAAGGCAAATCGGCGATTTTGGCGACCGCGTTCGACGTCACGGCGACGAAGCGCGCGGAAAGCGAACTTCGCGATCACGCCATGTTCCTTGACGCTCTCATCTTCAATAGTCCCTTCGGTATCGTCATTAAGGACGAATATCAGCGCGTGCGCTTCTGCAATCCCGCTTTCGAGCGCATGTTCCAGTTCTCTCAATCGGAAATTGAGGGCATGGACCTCGACGAACTCATCGCCCCTCATGATCGCGACGGAGCTGCGCGTCTAACCGGACTTTCACGCGAAACCGGCGTCGTGCATGCCATTGCTCAACGCTGCCGCAAAGACGGAACCTTTCTTGACGTCGAACTCCACGGCGTCCGGCTCTTTTCAGATTCCAAGTTCGTCGGTGCTTTCGCCTTCTATCAAGACATCTCCGAACGCAAGCGCTCCGAGGAAAAGCTTCAGGCCCTGCGAAGCCGTCTCACCCGCGCTCAAGAAGAAGAGCGAGCCCGCATCGCCAGGGATCTCCACGACGATACCGGCCAGCGCCTTGCCCTTCTCAGCATCGACCTTGAACAACTCAAACAATTCTCCGTCAAATCCCAGTCCGCGCTCACTCCACAGCTCGATTCCCTGGTCAGAATTGCCAGTGAAATCACCTCCGATGTGCACAACGTCTCCCGGCGTCTCCATCCCTCACAAGTGGAATTGCTCGGACTGGTTCGGGCACTTGCCAATTTCTGCAAGGATTTCGCCTCCCGGAATTCCATGGAAATTCGCTTTGTGCATCCTGATCTTCCCTCCAACCCTTCTCACGACGTCGCTCTCTGCTTGTTCCGTGTTGCGCAGGAAGCAATCCGCAATGTCCACAAACACAGCGGCGTTCGCGTAGCGGTAGTGGAGCTGAAGGAAGTCTCTGGCGTGCTTCACTTGCGAGTCTCGGATTCGGGAGCTGGTTTCGATCCTGCTTCTCTTGACACCGCTCCTGGAATTGGCCTGCTCAGCATGGAGGAACGCCTGCGCAGCATGGGCGGGGAACTCGCCGTACAATCCACCCTCGGCAGTGGCACCACCGTCGAGGCCAGCATTCCTCTGTCGCCTGCAGTTCCTGCCTAGTAGGTGTAAAATGTCGTGCGGCCATACCCACAACTGAGCCATCTTCGCTCTGTTGGCCGCACCACCTGAAAATCTTCGTTGCTGAAAGGACATTCATGCCACTCCCATCGCCCAGGGTTGTCGTTCGCTGGCTCGTCTGCGTCCTGATTTGTTTCTTAATTCTCGTCTCGCCAGCCACTGCACAAACCAAGCTCCTGCGCTTCCCGGATATTCATGGCGATAAAGTCGTCTTCACCTACGCCGGTGATCTTTGGACCGCATCGACTTCTGGCGGTATGGCTACCAGGCTTACCGCGCATCCCGGCCTCGAACTTTTCGCCAAATTCTCTCCCGATGGGAAATGGATTGCCTTCACCGGACAATACGATGGCGACGAACAGGTTTATGTAATCCAAGCCACCGGCGGCGCTCCCAAGCAGTTGACGTTCTATCCTTCCCGTGGCCCTCTTCCTGCACGCTGGGGTTACGACAATCAGGTCTATGGCTGGACCCCCGATGGCAAAGCCGTGGTCTTCCGCTCTCTCCGCGAATATTTCGATCTGGGCGACAGCCGTCTTTACACCGTCTCCATCGATGGCGGCCTTCCGCAGGCTCTCCCCATGCCGAAGTCCGGCGCTGGCGACCTGTCTCCTGATAACACTCAAGTCGTCTACTCGCCCCTTTTCCGCGATTTCCGCACCTGGAAGCGCTATTCCGGTGGCTGGGCTCAGCAGCTCTACATCTTTGACCTAAAGTCGCACGCCGCCGAAAAAATTACCGACGATTCCCGCTGCCACCGTGATCCCATGTGGGTCGGCGACAAAATCTACTATTCGTCAGACAAGGACGACACTCTCAACCTCTATTCCTACGATCCCACGACCAAAAAGACTACCCAACTGACCCACAGCACCAAGTGGGATCTGCGCTGGCCCAGCACCGATCACAAAAACCGCATCATCTACGAAATGGACGGCGAGCTGAATATCTTCGACATCGCCACGGCCCAGTCCACTAAGCTGTCCATCGACGTGCCCACCGACGCGCTGGCCATGCGGCCCTCGCGCATTTCCGCTGCGGGGCAGATCGAATCGGCCGGCCTCAGCCCCAAAGGCGAACGCGCGCTGTTTGTCGCTCGCGGCGACGTTTTTACGGCTCCCATCGAAAAAGGAGCAACGCGGAACCTCACCAACTCTTCGAACGCCCACGACAAATTTGCGCAATGGTCGCCCGACGGCGCGAAAATCGCATTTATCTCTGACATGGACGGCGAAGACGAGCTCTACCTCATCAACCAGGATGGCTCCGGCAAACCCGAGGAACTTACCCACGGTTTCCACGAGATGCTCTATCAGCCCAGCTGGGCTCCCGACGGCAAGCGCATCGCTTTCGGCGATAAAGATGGCAAGCTCTACGTCCTCACGCTCGACGACAAGAAAGTCACTCAGATCGCTCAGAATCCCCGCGGCCGCATTCCCGAGTATCCCTGGTCCGAAGATGGCGGCCACCTCGCCTATACCATGGACAATTCCGCCGGCTTCACCTCCGTTTATATTTGGAGTGTCGCCGACGGACAATCTCATCGCGTCTCTGACGAACTTTACGATTGCGATCATCCCGCTTGGGATCCCGAAGGCAATTACCTCTACTTCATCGGCACCCGCGAGTTCGCGCCGCAGCTCAGCCGCATCGAATTCAACTTCGCCACCAATCGCGGCCGCTCTCTGCTGGCACTGACCCTCCGCAAGGACGGCAAAAATCCCTATCCGCCCGAAAGCGATGAAGTAACCATCAGCAAACCAGGCGAAGAAGCTTCCGACAAGTCCAAGACTCCCGACAAAGACAAAAAGGACGAAAAGAAAGAGGAGAAGAAGAAGGAATACATGCGCATCGATTTCGACGGGCTTGCCGACCGCGTCACTCGCGTGCCTGTCGACGCCGACAATTTCTCTTCCCTCGTCGCTACAAAGGACTATCTGGTGTATGAGAGACAGGGCGCGCCCTTCTACGGCCGCGATTCCTATCCGGAAACTTCACTCGTTCTTTTCACCAAGAAAGACCGCAAAGAGAGCACCTTCCTCGAGAATGTCAGTGGATTCGATGTTTCCGCGGACGGCAAGAAAATCCTGGTCCGTCAGGAGCGTACCTTCAAGCTGTACGACCTTAAGCCCGAAGGAAAATCCAGCGGCAAAAGCGTGGCCACCGACGGTCTGATGGTCGACCGTGTTCCGCAGCAGGAATGGGTGGAGATGTTCAACGAGGTCGCTCGCCGCTATCGCGACTTCTTCTACGTCCAGAACATGCATGGCTACGACTGGGACGCCCTGCGCGCTCAGTACCGGCCGCTGGTCGATTACGTGGCACACCGTTCCGACCTCAACTATGTTCTCGGCGAAATGGTGGCTGAACTCTCCGTTTCCCACGCGTACATTGCCGGCGGCGATTATGAAATTCCCAAACGCCCTCAGGTGGCTTTACCCGGCGCGCGTATCGAACTCGACGCTGCATCGGGCCGCTATCGTCTCGCCAAAATCTATCGTGGCCAGAACGAGGAAGAGGCGTATCGCTCTCCACTCACGGAAGTTGGCATCGACGTGAAGGAAGGGGACTACATCCTGGCGATCGATGGCCAGGACCTGACCGCGAAGGACAATCCTTATCAGTTCCTGCGCAACAAGGCCGATCGTCCCGTTCAGCTAACGGTCAATTCCAAGCCAACCATGGAAGGCTCGCACCCCATTTCCTATCGCCCTATTACCAGCGAGACGGATCTGATTTATCTGGACTGGGTTACTCGCAACCGCGAGTTCGTCTCCAAAGCTACCGACGGCAAAGTGGGCTACATCCACATCCCGGACATGGGCGCCGACGGCATCCGCGAGTTCATCAAGTACTACTATCCGCAGATTCGCAAGGAAGCCCTGATTGTCGACGTCCGCGGCAATGGCGGCGGCAACATTTCTCAAATGCTGATCGAACGCCTGCGCCGTGATTTGCTCGGCACCGACTTTGGAAGAAACGACCAATTCACCAACACTTACCCGGGCACTGTTTTCTATGGGCCCAAGGTCTGCTTGATCAATGAAACTTCCGCTTCCGATGGCGACATCTTCCCGTACATGTTCAAACAGGCTGGCCTTGGCCCGCTGATTGGCAAGCGCACCTGGGGCGGCGTCGTCGGCATCACCGGCCATGGTCCGCTGCTCGACGGCGGACAGGTTTTCGTGCCGGAATTTGCCACTGCCAGCGCCACTGGCCAGTGGGTGATTGAAGGACACGGCGTCGATCCGGATATCGTTGTCGAAAATGATCCCGCTGCGGTCCTTGGGGGCAGGGATCCACAACTCGAACGTGGCATTGCGGAAATCACCAAGGAACTCAAAGGCAATCCGAAAATGCTTCCCAAGCGTCCGCCTGATCCGGTGAAAGCGCCGAAGCATATGTAGCTCAGGCCTTCAGGCCTGAGGCCTCTCTGAAACGTAACCGTGACCCAGCCAATGAGCGCAGCTCGCAAGCCGCGCTCGTTGGACCAATTCTTCACCAAACTTTGCACCCCTTGCCTTCCGGCTTCATCATGGGCTGGCCTGACTTGCACGCGAAGGCTTTCGCGAATTCGGGCATATTCACAATCACTCCGTTGATCCGGTATTTTGCCGGCGAATGCGGATCCACCGTCGCCCTCATCCGCGACTCTTCTGGCCGCTCGTTCTCGCAGGCCCACTGCGCGAAGCCGATGAAGAATCTCTGTTCGGGCGTGAAGCCGTCTTTCGGCTCCAAGTGGCTGTCCTTGGTCGCATTCTGCCACGCCAGGTAAGCCAGAATTTCTCCGCCCAGGTCCGCTACGTCTTCTCCCAGCGTAAGTTTGCTGTTGATCTTGATGTCGTCAACAATCACGTACTCCGCGTATTGGTCTTCCACGCATTTCGTTCTCCTGTTGAATTTCTCGCGGTCTTCTTTTGTCCACCAATTCCGCAGATTTCCTTGCGCGTCGAACTGGCTTCCCTCATCGTCAAATCCGTGCGTCAGTTCGTGTCCAATCGTGCCGCCGGTGTCCCCGTAGTTTGGCGCCGCATCCATCTTCGGGTCGTATAGCGGCGGCTGCAACACGCCAGCCGGAAAATTGATATCGTTCATCTGCGGATCGTAATAAGCGTCCACCGTCGTTGGGGGAATCTGCCATTCGCCGTGATCCACGGGCTTCCCAATCCGGTTGATCTCGCGATGCCGCTCGAAGGTCGACAGCCGCTGCACATTTCCCGCAAAGTCTTCCCGCGCGATTTTTACCGAGCTGTAGTCTCTCCATTTGTCGGGATACCCGATCTTGTTGCGAATGCCGTGCAGTTTCTTCAGCGCTTCTTGCTTCGTCGGCGGACTCATCCAGTCGAGTTGTTGAATGCGCAGTTCCATGGCGTGTTCAATGTTCCGCACCATTTCGAGAGTGCTTTCCTTGAGTTGCGGCGAGAAAACCTTCGCCACATAGACCTGCCCCAGCGCGTCGTCCAAATTATGGTTCGTATAGCTCACGCAACGCTTCCATCTCGCCTGTTCTTCCTTCGCACCGCGCAGGTATTTGCGGTAGAAATCGAAATTCTCTGTCGCAAACGCCTTGGTGAGGTAAGGCGCGGCCGAATCGGCCACGTGGAACCGCAAGTAGGTCTTCCAGTTATTCAGCGGCTCGTCTTTCAAGCGTGAACTCAGTTCCTTGAAAAAGTCCGGTGCATGCACGTTCAGTGTCTGAAAGTCCGGATAGGCCGCCGTTTTGTAGTACGTTTTCCAATCGAAGTTCGGCGCCAGCGATGTCAGCTCGCTCACACCCATCTTGTGTTTCATCTTATACGGATCCCGCCGGTCCACCCGCGTCATCGAGGCTTTGGCCATTGCCGTTTCCAGGCGGAGCACAGTTTCGGCGTTTTGCTTGGCTGCCGCGGAACTGTCGCCGAGCAATTCGAAAACTTTCTGTACGTGTTGCAGATAACGCGCGCGTGTCGCCTTCGATTTGTCGTCTTCCTTCGTGTAGTAGTCCCGGTCCGGCAGTCCCAGTCCGCCCTGATCCAACTCCGCGATCATCACTTCCGAATTGTCCGGATCCTGCGTCGATCCCGCGCCAAATAGCAGGGACCTGCCGTAGAGCAGTTGTAGTTGCGCCACCACCGGGGCCAGTTCTTGGGTTGATTTCAGCATCGCGACCGCATCCAGCTGTTCCTTCAGTGGTGCGATTCCGCGCTTTTCCACCAGCGCCTCATCCATGCAGGCCGCGTAATAATCTCCGATTTCCCTGGTCACCTGGTTCCGTTCGCTCGATGGCGCGGCGGCCTGCTCCAGGATCGCGTGCAAAAAATCCAGGTTGTCCTGATACAGTTTCTCGTAGACGCTCCAGGACGTTTGATCCGGTGGTATCGGATTGTTTTTCTCCCAGCCACCGCAGGCGAAGTGATAGAAATCCACGCACGGTTCCACGGTTCTATCGAGCGAGCTCAGATTGAGGCTTGGAGAGTAAGGCAACTGTGGCTCTTGCGCAGTTTTTGTTTGTCCTACCGTAACTGAAGCAATCACAACACACAGTACCAACAACCTGCCAACTTGCATGTTCATATTCACTCCGCTCGTTACTCGCTCGAAATTTCAATTGGTTCGGACAACTGTTAAGGATTGGACGCGTCAAACCCGGCAAGCACTTCTGGCACTATCGCAAATAGGCGTAATAAATCACGTAAAACCAGCTGCAGATGCCGTGCAGGATCATCCACAAAATCGAGTGATTCGCGCTCCACGACAGCGTGATCGCCACCATGCTGCCGAATCCCCACAACCCTACTCCTGCCGAACGCCCGTGGTTGCCTTCATCCTCTTCGTCTTCATTCATCGAGAGGCTCCTTTCTTTTTCCCGTTCGCTTCCTCGGTGCGCGGCTATGCACAGCCAGTGCGTCTGACCGGCCCGGCGCTGTCAATCCACATTCGCCCGCATTGTACCTCTACCTCGCGCTCCTGTGTTGCTCCTTGCCACTTTGCCAG
>Ga0074045_10000113_pt1 | contig 68413 bp, 54 predicted proteins | sample BogForMeECP23OM2_FD_94442 | JGI IMG/M metagenome (GOLD analysis project Ga0074045, IMG submission 94442) | Bog forest soil microbial communities from Calvert Island, British Columbia, Canada - Bog Forest MetaG ECP23OM2 | ecosystem: Environmental > Terrestrial > Soil > Wetlands ... | reverse complement strand
ATTGTTACCCCCTGCCGAGGCCCTGCCGGGCTTCAAATCGCGGCAAGCTAAAACTACCCCTAACATCTTATTTCGTAATATGTTCCGGATTGCCCCCCAGTCGTTAGCCGGACAGCAGTGATTGGCATTCTATTGCTTGTTGCGATCTCGATCACAACCTTTTTCGTCGATGGACTGCAATGGTCGGTCCCGGCATTTTTAGTTTTTCTCGGCGTCATTTCTCTCTTTTATCTTCGCGTACACGACACGCGTGCTTGACCTCGGTTTCTTCCGCCTGGTTCATCACTACCGGACAGGCGTAACACCGATTTCGTATTCCCAATCGAATGAGTTGTTGTGGTGTCCAGAGCGATTTCTTGGGACGGGCCGCGCGTTCACTCGCTGTGACTGGTCTGGGCCCTCCGAATCAACTCGTTCGAAGGCAGCGCGGGATCCAATAGCTTTCTTGCGGTTTCCTTGCCTGCTGTGGGCAGGCTGGATGAGTCGAGAAGCCCAAGTTGAACCAGGATGGAAGCTTGATCCCAATAAATGTGCTCGTGGGCAAGCTTTCCGTCTCGAAAGTGGACGATTACAACCAAGGCGCACTCCACCCGCTTGCCTGTGGGCGCAATGCCGGGAAGCATCCAATCCATCTCTATCGTGTGCGTGAAGCGAAAAATCATCTCGTCAACCAGCCGTTCTGTGCCTATCGTCCGCGACACCGGCAGAATTTCGGTATCGCGCGGCATCTTGGGAATGAAGTGTCGCGAGTAGAAGTCGCGCAACTGCGCGTGGCCCACACCCCCAGTTAGCACTGGAATGTGGTTCACGTATGCGTCCGGCACCATCGTTTCAATTGTGGCGTTCGTGTCCTGCGTCGTGAACTCGTCGCGCAAGTGCTCTTCCCAAAGGTCATTGAGGACCTGCTGCTCGGCAGTCAAGCCGCCGTTGGCTCCTGGCTTTTCGCTCATCGCGCTCTTCCTTTCTGGGTCGCCGATTCGACTGCCCTCCATCATAACCTCCACTTGGTCGCCTTATGATTCCGCAACGCCGTGCGGTTACGGGGGTATCGCCGGCAGTTCGCCTGCGAATGTGGCTGAGCGTGGGGGTATTACTTGAGGAAGTTCAGGAGACGAGATCCTTCAGGGCGAGCTTCGACCGCACGAGTAAGAAGCGGATGAGAACTAACGACTTGGATTTCGATAGCCACCGACGCTGCGTCCTACAGAAGCACAACATGGTGCCTAGAACAGTGAAACGCAGGGTTGAGGACGACCGCGGGCGCGTCGGATCTACGGTCTGCCGCGAAAGGCCGAACGCTGGATTGGCCTGAACTCATTTCGAACGGAGTACTTGGACCTGAACGTCCCTGCGCCGGCTTCTGGTTGGGTGGTCGGAATCTACGGCAAAGGACGGGCGAAGTCACCTGGCAAGTACGGTCTATGGACGGTCAATAGTTCTAGATGGTGAACTAGCGGATTAAATCTACACGCGAAGCGGCAAATTCTGAAATTAGCCATTTCGAAGTCTCCATGCGATGCGGGCCCGAGATGCGGATCGCGCTGATCGCAGAGACGGACCGTGCCGTGAGAGTTCCGATCGCATGATCGTAGCAGCGCTTTGAACTCGCTGATGTAAGGCTGTTCATAACTGCAGATTTCGATCGTTCAAGATCCGGCAGCTTCAGGACGGTCTCAGAAGTTCGTTTGTGTTTGCTTTTCGCCATGGAATGCGGCCTGGGTCGGCCATCACTTTTCGATGAGGCCGTGGAGATATTATAGTTCTTCCCATGTAACAATCCGGCCACCTTTTTCATACAGTGAGAAGACTGAACAAAATGCTGCCTTTGCCTCCCCGACTTGCACTATCATTTCTCCTTTCTCAGGGGACCAGATACCATGGCGCGTCTTTTTTCTTGCATCGCTTTGATCTACTTCGTTCTACCAGCCAGTGCTCAGACTGCGCGGACGCCCGAATCGCCATCCGTAGATCGCGTCGTCCAGCTTCTGAAAGAACTCACGGAAACTTCCGCGCCCTCCCGGCTACGAGGATCCCGTGCGAAAAATTATGGAAGAGCACATGAAGCCGTACGCGGACAGTATCGTCTATGACGGTCTCGGCTCGATCATCGGGCAGCAAGGCAAGTCCGGCCCCTGCCACGACGCAGCGAACTGAAGGTTGTGACCGCTGGCATTATGAAGTGAGCAGACAACTAAACAGGTTACGTCGCACTCGGTTTCCCCGATTGTCACACCGCATGCTACTATCGCCGCAACCCATGAAAATGCGACGCCACTTACTAGTCTTCGTTCTGACACTTCTCTCCTGCGCATCAATCGACGCGCAATCGACACAAACCCAATCCGCTCCAAGTGCCCACGCAATCGTTCTCCATGCCTCGCGCCTGCTCGACGTTGAATCCGGTCACATCACCACCCCAGGTGAAATTCTGGTCTCCGGTGACGCCATAACCGAAGTTGGCTCGAAAGTCACGCGCCCCTCCGGAGCCGAAATCATAGACCTCCGCGACACCACCCTTCTTCCCGGTCTTATCGACGCACATGTCCACCTCTTCCTTCACCCCGGCGCGGAGGACCTGCAAACCGTCCAGGAGTCCGTTCCGCAGCGCACCATCATGGCCACCCTAGCCGCTCGCGACGACCTCATGGCTGGATTCACCGCCGAGCGCGACATGGGAACCGAAGGCGCAGGCTCCGCCGACACGGCTGTCCGCAACGCCATTAATCAAGGTCAGATTCCTGGCCCGCGCCTTCGCATCAGCGGCAATGCCATTAACATTCTCGGCGGCCACGAAGACGCCGTCGGCTACAACCCTGAGCAGCACGTGCTTCCGAACGCCACCTACGCCAACAACGCCGCTGAGCTCGTCACCGTTATCAGAGAACAAATCAAGGAAGGCGCGGACTTCATCAAGATCTACGAGACCGGCGCCGACTCAATCGTGAACGGCAGCCTCTCCACTCCATTCCAATACACCCAAGACGAACTCGCCGCCGCTGTGCGCGAGGCTGCGCGCACAGGCAGTTGCGTCGCCGTCCATGCCACCGGTGAACCGGGAACACTTTACGCGGCTCGCGCTGGAGTCGCATCCATCGACCACGCGTATCAACTGGGCGATGAGACTATGCGCATCATGCGGGGAAAACAAATCTTCGCCGTCCCTACTTTTGCCATCTCTGAATACTTCGCGGACCACGCAGCTACTCCTGAAGCCGCGAAACACGAACGCCAGTTGCTCGAGCTGCACGCCAGCGAATTCAAAAGGCAACTCGCTGCGGGTGTACCAATCGCCATGGGCTCCGACGTCGGCCCATTTCCGCACGGGACGCAAGCGCATGAGTTTGTCCTGATGGTCAAATTCGGAATGTCACCGCTGTCTGCCATTCAGGCCGGCACCGTGAACGGCGCAAAGTTATTGGGTTGGCAAGACAAAATCGGTGTGCTAAAGCCCGGCTACGTGGCGGATGTAGTCGCCGTCCCCGGCAACCCCCTCGAGGACATCACCGCCCTGCAGAAAGTCTCCTTCGTAATGAAAAATGGCGTCGTCTACCGAAAGTAATTGCCAAGAACTATAGCAAGCCCGAACTCGTCATCGTTGCTGCAAACATCTCCCATTAACCCCAAGGCCCGCCCTGGGGTGTTCACACCGAAAGAAAGAGGGAACGTCTCCAAACGCTCTCTCTTTTCATTTGGGGCTATTCATATTGACACGCACGGTGACTTGGCTCCCAGTACTTGACCTGCTGCTGGCCCTCCTCGTTGACTTGCCTGCTACCCCAACCTAGATGACCGCACCATGGCGGATTCCGACGCGCTCATTGGGAAGACTATCTCTCACTACTTATTGTCGAGAAGCCCGGCCGTGGTGGTATGGGCGTGGTGTACAAGGCCGAGGACACCCGGCTGCACCGCAATGGGGCGCTGAAATGCCTGCCCGGAATGGTTGCGAGGGATGCGCAGTCGTTGGCGCGTTTTCAACGAGAGGCGCAGGCGGCGTCGGCACTGAACCATCCGAATATCTGCACGATTTACGACATTGGCGAGCAGGACGGCCAGCAATTCATTGCGATGGAGTTCCTCGATGGCGAAACGCTGAAGCACCCAATTTCCGGCAAACCGCTTGCACTTGAGGAGCTGCTGGAACTCACTATTCAAATTGCGGACGCACTCAGGGCCGCACATGCCCAAGGCATCATTCATAGAGACATCAAGCCCGCGAATCTTTTAAGTGACCAAACTAGGCAACGCCAAAATACTCGATTTCGGTCTGGCGAAGTTTGCCCCTGTCGCCGAGGCCGGTATCTCTGCAATGCCTACGGCAACCGAAGATTTTTGCTCACAAGTCCCGGTAGTACGGTGGGGACCGTCGCTTGAACCTGATTCGAGGCAGGCTTACAGTGCCGAACATCGAGAGTCGCTGCAATCGACCAAAACTCGGACATCCTCCTTTCAAGGTTCGCTCTCGCCGCTAGCGTATCCAGCCCGGCTGACCACCAGCCTTCCGAAACTCCTCGTGCAGATCGCTTAATGCTTGCTTGTCATTTTGTATTTCGAGCTTCAAGGCATCAATTTTGTTCAGCAGGTCCATAAACTCGTCCGAATACACTTGCGTAGTATCTCCGTTCAGCAAATCTTGCTGGACGCGTTCGGTTTCCAGTTGGCTCTGCAGGGCCGGAAGTGCCTTCTGGTCCTGACTGAGTTTGTTGCGAGCTGCCGCGAATCGAGCTTGCCAGTACGCCTTGGCTTTTGCAGATTTGTCCCCCTGGTTGAGAAGTGCCGCACGAGCAGGGGCATCCCCGCTCGTGGTGGCGGCGCTTGGCGGCGGAGCTGGCGGTCCAATAACGGAAATGCCGCGCGGCGGCAATTTCTCCACGTCGTCGTCCGTATAGACCTTGTCCGCTGCGGAATTGTCTTTGTCAGTTTCGGGTTTAGCCGTCTCGCCAGTGGGCGAGGGCTGAGCTTGTTGTGACTTGGGTTGCGGTTGTGGCGGCGTCTGTGTCTGCGACTGGGCCAGCAGCGCATTTGTCATCCATAACGCCACGAGCAGCACGGGGGCCGCTATTTGTGCGAGTTTCGCTCTCCCGTCTCTATGCATCTCTTTTTTCCTGTAGGGAGCGTTATCTGCAATCAAAACAGCGGTAGAAGGCACTTTCGCCGTCCACCCAAGTGTAAATGTAGCGAGAATCCCATGCTTCGGCAGCCATGGTGGCGTACAGATGTGCCGTCCAAAGCACTGGCCATTGGGGTGGGTCATCCAGATGCGTTTTACCAGGAACAGCTTTACGATCTTCACCTGTGCCTCGCCAAAATTAACAGCACATTTAAAATGATTTACGTACAAATAGGTCCTGTTACCCGAGCGACGGAATGGATTGGCGATGGCCACCTTCGCGGCAACCCCATGGAATCATGCGGGCGCACCGATGAAACATGAAATCGGTGGGAACGAATCGGGCAGAGAAAATTAGACCGCACCTTCAGCTTCCCGACCACGCGATGGGATCCGAGCAGACTGCATACAAGCATGCACGAATGGAGGTCTCCGAGAGAATGATTGGTTTCTATGACCTGAATGGGGCAACGGCGCTGGAGCGTGGGACCCATGTAGCCATGTTCAACATCCGCCACTTTGGTCAAATAAAGGGACTAAGCGTTATCGAACCAAAGTAATCCCTTGAGGAGTGACTCATTTTCGGACGGTTAAGACTGGGCAGCTTGCGCCGCAGACCACTTCATAGGCCGTAGCCCAAGGCATATGAGAGACCGTGTCGATGTGAGTGGAGCGGTTCAAGCCCATGATGATGAGATCGGCCTTGAGAGTATCGGCGACTTGAAGGATTTTCTTGCTGGGCGCACCGAATTTGACGGTGAATTGAGGTTCGACCGTTAGCGGATCGTTCTGCAGGGTTAAGTCCTGGAGCCTCTGAAGAGCCTCGGTACGCGCATTGTCTTGCAGGACGGTGACATCGCCGGTCGTTTTGGACCAGTGAAAGCCCTCGGGCATCGCCATCGGGGGCGCCACGTGCAGCAGAACCAGTTTTGCCCCGAATCGATTCGCGAATGATATGGCGTACGGGAGAGCGTGCGAAGAGGCCGCGCCGAAATCTGTCGCGAACAAGTAGGTTCGAGGCGCCGCGATGTTCTCCAGTGAGGAATTCTGGAAGGAGCGCGGACCTACGGTTAATACTAAACAATCGGCATGCCGGAAGATCTGTTCGGCGACCGATCCCAGAAATAGCTTTCCGAGACCTTTTCGTCCGTGAGTGCCGATCACGAGGAGGTCAGCATTTTTCTCGCGAACCAACGCCTCCAGTTCTTGCCAGACAATGCCTTGGCGAACCAGGAATTCATGGTTCTGACCGGCCAGCAATCCGCCTTCGACCAGCTCCTGCTCCAGCTTTGCCGCATCTCGCGCGGCGGCATCGCATGCTAAGTCCAGGGCTTGCGGACCGGCGAGTGTGTATCCAAGAGAAGAGACTACATGCGCCAGATAAAAATTCGCGCCGAAATGGCGGGCAATGGTGAGGGCATGACGGAGAGGCTTAGCGGATGCTTCTGAGAAATCACTGGCGATCAGGACCGACTTCAGCCTGACCGCCGCAGTTGCCATCACGTTTGGCATAACGACCTCCTTCCCGGTGCGGAGCGAGGCGAGCGTCCATTTCCACCTCAGTGATAGCAGGAAGAGAAGCGGAGCGCTGTGATATTTGACCAGCGCGGCCGCATAGTTCGGCCGGTACGCTCTCGCTTGTGATACGGCGCTTATTCGACTCGCGAGTGTTGCACGGAAACCAAACTGTTTTCGGTAATGGAGTCAGAGGGACTGTCGATTACCGAGTCGTTCACCGTGATACCGGAGAGCACCTCGACGCTATTGCCGAAGTCGCGGCCGACCTGGATATTCTGGATGCGCACGCGGCCGTTTTCCTCCACAAGCGCCACTTGTGTACCTTGTGCGCGAAACAGCAGGGAACTAGCAGCTATGACAAGGGTGGGCCTGCTGTTATGCAGGTGGAACGTGACTTCGCCGAACTCGCCGGGCACGAAGGCGAGATTCGGATTGGGAACGCGAATCTCTGTGAGCAGAGTGCGAGAAACGGGGTCATTGGCGCCCGCGGTGCGAATCACCTTGCCGCTGAGCTTGTTGCCCGGCACAGCTGGAGTTTCCACATCGACAGTGATGCCAGGCGCGATGTTTTTTGCGTCGGCTTCGGGGACATTGGCGTAAACGCGCAAGGTGGAGATGTCGGCCAAGCGAAACAGAACGGTGTTGGTGCCGGAGGCGATCAGAGCGCCGGTATCGATGTAGCGCGCCGTAATGGTGCCAGGAAACGGAGCGGTGACCTTCTCAAAGGACTGCAACTCTTTCAGTTGATCGACATTTGCCATGGCGGCCTTAAGATTAGCCTCGAGTGCGTGCAGCAGGCCCGTGGCTTGATCGGTGTCCTGCTTCGAGACGGCGTCATTTTTCATCAGGTCTTGATAGCGCGTGGCCGTGGTGCGAGCCAAATCCAGATTCGCTTGCACTTGAGCCTGGGCCGCCTCGGCCTGGCGCAACTGTTGATCCAACTCCGGGGTCTCGATTTCCGCCAGAAGCTGGCCGCGTTGCACGCGGCCGCCGATATCCACAAACCAGCGCTTGATATACCCGTTGGTGCGAGCGTAGATGGGCGTCTCGATATAGGCCTGGATATTGGCGGGAAACGTGACGCTAAGCTGCGAGGCGCTCAACTGCGGATGGGTCACGCTGACGGGTGTGCGTGCCTGGTCGCGTGCGTCGGCGGCAAGGCCTGCGCGTACGGCGCGTTGCTGACCCAGTCCGAACAGCAAAGCAATAATAAAGAAGGCCGTCGCCACGATGGCCACGGTGGCGACACTTTTGCCAGCTTTCGACCAATGCTTTGAATCGGGAGAATCTTTGCGGTGGTCCGCGAGATCAACTGGAATCTCTTCTTCTTTTGGGATGACGCTTGCCATCTTCTCACCTGCCTCCTGTTGCCTTCGTGTCGGCGCTGCGCCGATCATTCGTGCTTAGCGCGCAATTTCCGGCTCCCCTTCTTCGGTGGCCAGCCGGTGATATCCCTTGCGGTGCAGATAGCTGAAAACCACCGGAACGAAAAAGAGCGTAGCCACGGTGGCAATCAACAGGCCTCCGATGACGGCGCGTCCCAAGGGAGCGTTTTGCTCCGCGCCTTCGCCGATGCCCAGCGCCATGGGCAGCATTCCGATAATCATGGCCAGAGCTGTCATGATGACCGGGCGTAGGCGCACAAATCCGGCACGGTGCGCTGCGTCCGCGGCACTCTTCCCTTCTTTGAGTTCGCCGGTGGCAAAGGTCACGAGCAAAATGCTGTTTGAGGTAGCCACACCGATACACATGATCGCACCCATCAAAGAAGGAACGCTGAGAGTCGTGCGCGTGATGAAGAGCATCCAGACAATTCCAGCCAAGGCTGCCGGGAGCGCGGTGATAATGATGAAGGGATCGAGCCAAGACTGGAAATTCACGACCATCAGCAAGTAGACCAGAATCACGGCAAAGAAAATGCCGTAGCCGAGGCCTTTGAAAGACGAGCGCATGGTTTCCACCTGACCGCGCTCAATCATGAAACTTCCGCGAGGCAGCTTGCCGCGGTACTCGTCCATGATTCTGTCGACGTCAGACGCAATGCCGCCCAGGTCTCTCCCCTGGCTTGCTGCGTAGATATCAATCACGCGCTGGATGTCGTAATGGCTGACGACGGCCGGGGCTTGGTCGCGACCAATGCCCGCCAGATTGCCGAGAATTTCGCCTTGCGGAACGCTACCACCGCTGATGGGAATGTTGCGGAATTCTCCTAACGTATTCATGCGGTATTGCGGGGTCTGGGTCACCACTGAATAGCTCACGCCTTGCGGGCTCAGCCAGAAGCTTGGGGCGGTCTGGAAACTGCTGGTAAGGGCGACGAGCGCATCGCTGGCGACGTTGGCCTGGGTGAAACCCATTTGCTGGGCTTTGATCCTGTCCACATCGACCTTTACGACAGGCTGGTCAAGTGCTTGCTGGATATGCACGTCGGCCGCACCGGGAATCTGGCGGATACGCGAGACCATGTCATTGGCGATCTTGTAATTTCCGGGCATGTCCGCGCCGACAATTTGAATGTCGATGGGTGAGGGAAGCCCGAAGTTGAGGATCTGGCCGACGATGTCCGCGGGTTGGAAGAAGAACTGCGTGCCCGGGAACTCCTTCGGCAGCTTGCGGCGGAGATCGCGGACGTACTCTGGCGAGGGACGATGTTTGGGATTCAGGGAAACGAGTATCTCGGCATCCGAGGTGCCGATGACGCCGCTGTTGCTGTAAGTGAGGTTGATACCGCTGTACGGCATTCCGACGTTATCGAGAATCGTGTTCAACTCGTCGCGCGGTATTTCCTCGCGAATGGATTGCTCCACGCGCTGGCAGAGCGCGGAAGTCTCTTCGATGCGCAAACCCGTCGGGGCTCGAAAGTGCAGACGAATCTGGCCGGCGTCGACGTAAGGGAACAAGTCCGACCCGAGCAGCGGAACCAAGACCAGGCTGGCGACGCAGAAACCCAGAAAGACGGACCCAAACAACATACGGTGATGCAGGCTCCATCCCAGCAAAAGGGCGTATCGTTCGCGGAAGCGGTTGAAATGTTCCTCGAACCCCTGATGGAAACGGCGGAACATTCCTGGTCCACGATGAGGCTGATTCCTTCTCTTGGCTTCCAAAATTCGCTCGGCACGATAGAAATAAAACATCATCGTGGGAACGAGAGTCCGGGAAAGCAGATAGGAAGCGAGCATGGCAAACGCCACGGCTTCGGCCAGGGGGCGGAAAAGAAAACCGGGGATGCCCGCCAAGAACATGATGGGTACGAAGACGATGCAGATGGCCAGGGTGGCCACCAAGGCAGGAGTGGCAATTTGACTGGCGCTGTTGAGGATTGTTTCGCGCAAAGAGCGGCCTTCCGGCAGCAGGCGATTGGTGTTTTCCACTTCAACCGTGGCATCGTCAACGAGGATTCCGACCGCCAAAGCCAGGCCCCCCAGGGTCATGAGGTTGATGGTCTCGCCGAGGGAGGTGAAAGTGAGCAGCGAAGTCAGGATCGCCAGCGGAATGGAAATGGACACGACAAACGTCATGCGCCAGCTGCCCAGGAAAATAAGAATCATCAAGGCGGTCAGGAGGGCGGCGACGACGGCTTCCCGGAGTACTCCCTTGATGGCGTCGCGCACGAACAGGGACTGATCGGCAATGGGGTCAACTTTCAGGGCGGCAGGAAGGCCGGCTTGAATGCGCGGCAACTCCTCGCGGACCCGCGAAACGATATCGAGGGTGGAGGCTTTACCGGTTTTGAACACGCTCAAGACCGCGGAACGATGACCATCCACATGCACGATGTTGGTTTGGAACCCGAAGCCATCATGAACGTGAGCGACATCGCGGATGTAGACCATAGTGCCGTTGACCATTTTGATGGGCAGATCGTTGAGCTCCGCCGCCTGCACGGGGCTGCTGTTGAGCGCGACGTCGTACTCGCGCGATCCAAGTTTGATGGTGCCCTGCGGAAGAATCAGATTCTGGGCGCTTACGGCGTTGACCACCTCGGCTCCAGAGACGCCTCGCGCGGTCATCGCGCGCGGATCAAGATCAACGCTGATCTGCCGCGGCCTGCCCCCATACGGAGCAGGGATGGCCGCGCCTTCAATGTCGGCAAGCTGAACGCGAAGGAAATTTACGCCCAGGTCAAACAGCTGCCCCTCGGAAAGAGTCGGGCTGCTCAAGCCCAACTGCAAAATAGGCACGCTTGAGGCGGTATAGGCGATGACCAATGGGGGAGTTGTGCCCGGTGGCATTGATCTTAGAACGGCCTGGCCAATGGCTGTTGTCTGGGCGACAGCGCCGTTAATGTCCGCGCCTTGCTGAAAGAAGATTTTGACTACGCCGATGCCGTAATAGGATTGCGACTCAATGTGCTCGACATCGTTGACCGTGGTGGTGACGCCGCGTTCGAACCCCGTGACCATGCGGCGCTCCATCTCTTCCGGCGCCAGTCCGGTATAGCCCCACACCACGCTGACGACAGGGATGTTAATGTCGGGGAAAATATCGGTGGGGGTACGGACAACGGCGACGATGCTGAGGATTAAAATCAGCATGGACGCCACTATAAACGTATAGGGGCGATTGAGCGCGAGTCTGACGAGCCACATCATGGCGAGTGTCTCTCACGGAAAGAGCTCCGCGATCTGCCGGTAGTCGTGAACACCATTGTCGCATCTGTGGACAGGGGTTCCGTGACCCGCATCACAGCAGCATTGGTGGCGTGTTTCGCAGCAGGCCCAATCGGAAGCGCTGGTTTTTGGAACATGAAAGCAGGCACGCAGAGTTTCAGCTGCACGGTTAGTCTCAGTGCCAGGCTCTAGGTCGACGGGCTAGACAGGCTGCGAATCCCTCATTGCCCACTCATCTCCGTAAGGCCTTTCCAAAGAACGCGCCGGCAGTTGTGTGGATTGGCAAAAGAAGGTATGAAATACATTGCCAGATTCATGTGAGTCGAATCTGCGACACGAAAATGAGTGATTTTAGCCCCTACTTGCGCGCACTACCAGGAACGCAGCCGGAACCTCTTCACCCGCCGTACGTTTCTTCGCGGAAACGCGCGCCCCGCAATCCGCTGGTTCATTTGCCGCACACGATTTCGGAACTTACGGGACCGATGTTTGGCCCAGCGACGGCGAAACCCGGCAGTTTTGATCTTACGCGGCAACACTCGGGCGAGCCACTTGGTGAACGAATCATCGTGAGCGGGCGAGTGCTCGATGAAAACAATCGTCCTGTGCCGCACACGCTGATCGAAATCTGGCAGGCCAACGCTGCAGGCAGGTATCTTCATTCCGTAGATCAGCACAACGCGCCTTTGGACCCGAATTTCACAGGGTGCGGGCAGGTTTTCACGGACGAGCGGGGGCGCTACCAGTTGGTCACCATTCGGCCGGGAGAATATCCGTGGCGCAATCATTACAACGCGTGGCGCCCCGCACACATTCATTTTTCGTTGTTTGGGCCGGCATTTGCCACGCGGCTTGTCACCCAGATGTATTTTCCGGGCGATCCATTGTTGATGCGTGATCCGATTTTCAATTGCGTTTCGGATGAGAAGGCGCGCGACAGGCTGGTTTCGGTATTCGATTGGCAATCGACGATTCCCGAGCAAGCGCTTGGGTACCGCTTTGATATCGTGCTGCGTGGACGCGAAGCCACGCCGATGGAGGCATAAGTTGCGTTTGCCGGCCACGACTTCTCAAACCGTGGGACCATTCTTCCATCTGGGCTGTGCACCGCTGTATCGCACTGAACTGGCGGGCCCCGGCGTCAGCGGAGAGCGGGTCATCATTCAAGGGCGCGTGTCCGATGGCGATGGGCAGGCTGTTCCGGACGCGGTGCTGGAAGTGTGGCAGGCGGATGCTTCCGGCGAATACGCTCCCCATGGGGGTCTGGATGCCAAGGTCGGCGAAAATGCGTTTTTTGGATTTGGGCGTATACCGACGGACGCCCACGGGAAATTTAATTTTTCAACCATCAAGCCGGGTTGCGTCAGTGCTCCCGATGGAACGCGGCAGGCACCACACATTCTGGTATCGGTGTTCGCAAGGGGACTTCTCACTCGGCTGGTTACGCGCATCTATTTTCCGGAGGAGCCGCTAAACGAAAGTGACTTTGTGCTTCGAATGGTAGATGCCGGGCGGCGCGGAACGTTGATGGCGAAACCAGTAAGCGGCCGCAAGGAACTGCGCGAGTGGAATGTGGTTCTGCAAGACGCGGACGAAACCGTTTTTTTCGATTTGTGATTCTCTCCGCAGGAGCGCGATGCGAACGCAGGTTGGCATTGTGGGTGCAGGCCCAGCAGGACTGATTCTTTCTCACCTGCTTCAACAGCAGGGCATTGATTCCCTCATCATCGAAAAATTTAGCCGGCAGCACGTGGAAGAGCGTGTGCGCGCGGGTGTTTTGGAGCAGGGAACAGTGGAGATGCTGGCGGCCGTGGGTCTGGCGGATCGTTTGGAGCGAGAGGGGCTGGTTCACTACGGAATCGAGCTGAGCTTTCTTGGCCGGCGCCGTCGCATCGATTTCAAGGAACTCACCGGACGCGGCATAACGGTGTACGGTCAAAACGAAGTGGTGAAGGATTTGACCAACGCGCGATTGGCGAGCGGCGGCGAAATCGTTTTTGAAGCCGAGGAAGTCAGCGTGGCTGACTTGGACTCACGAACTCCGCGGATTCTTTATCGAAAAGAAAGCGAGCGCGCCGAGGTCATTTGCGATTTCATTACCGGGTGCGATGGTTTTCATGGAATCTGCCGGCCCAGCATTCCTGCGGGCGTTCTGAACTTCTACGAAAGAGAATATCCCTTTGCCTGGTTGGGAATCCTGGCGGAAGCTCCGCCTTCTTCGCAGGAACTCATTTATTCGAATCATGAACGTGGTTTCGCGCTGCTGAGCATGCGCTCAGCAAGAATCAGCAGGCTTTATCTGCAATGTGAGCCAGGAGAGGATCTGGCGGAATGGCCGGACGAGCGAATCTGGGAAGAACTCGAAACACGCCTGGGCGTTGAGGGATGGCAGCTGACGCGCGGAGCGGTTCTGCACAAGGGCGTCACCGAAATGCGTAGCTTTGTGGCTGAGCCGATGCAATTTGGGCGGCTGTTTCTCGCGGGAGATGCGGCGCACATCGTGCCGCCGACCGGAGCGAAAGGATTGAACCTGGCCGCGGCGGACGTGCGAGTGCTGGCACACGCGCTGACGGACTACTACCAGTCTGGTAGCATGTCGCTTCTGGCCCGCTATTCGCAGATCGCGCTGCGGCGCGTCTGGAAGGCCCAGCGCTTTTCGTGGTGGATGACTTCGATGCTCCACCGTTTCCACGGCGAAAACAGCTTCGACCACCGCCGGCAATTGGCGGAGCTCGATTACGTCACCAGTTCGCGGGCAGCAGCGCAAAGCCTCGCGGAGAATTATGTCGGCCTGCCCTTTGATGCTTACTGAGCGTTGCGAGAAGGCATCAGCCTCGCGGCATCATGGGATGTTCGAAGTTCGTCACGCTCGCGCGCGATGCGCGAGCGTTTGCGTTCTACGATCTTGCCGCCAAGCACGGGCAAGCCGACACGGGGACCTTCTCGATCCTTGTTGGCGACTCGTCCGCCGACACGCCGCTGTCCGCGCGCGTGTCGTTGCCGAAAGCCATCAGCATCAGCACGCGGGAATAACGCGGGACGTCACGTCTTCCTCGCGTCACTGCCGGAACTTGACGAGGCATTACGTTGGGCGAGGTGCGTGTAAAAGGAGTACAATTGCGGAACTCATCAAGAAACTTCCAACAGGAGATTCCCATGAAAGTTCGTTCTGCATTTCCCTTATTCCTAATGTTCGCGCTGGCCTTGTCTTGCGTCTCGGTAGCGCAAGCGCAGAACGCAGATACCCAAAAGATGGCACTTGCGGCGGACGCTGTTCTGAGCGCCAAGGATGTCGGCACGAAGCTTTTTCCGGACAAAGTATTTTTCCGTGGCCAGGTTGCCAGCAGCCAGGAGCGCAACACCGGCGGGGTGCGTTACGCCGATGGTTTCCTGGTGCTCGCGAGTCTGGTGGACAATTCCGGATACTCCAGCGGCATCCGCGAAAAATATCAGGCCTATCTGATCACCGAAGTTCCCATCGAAGTGGGCGGCCAGACGCTAAAGCCGGGCGCATACGGCTGCGGCTTTCTGGACAACAACAAGTTTGTGGTGATGGATCTGGGCGCAAACGATGTGTTCACGGTTGCATCGACGAAGGATGCCGACATTAAGCATCCGGTGCCGCTGCAATTTCTCACTACGGCGGAAGCAGGGAAGTACCGGCTGTATCATGGGCGCGATTATGTGGAGTTTCGACGAGCGAAATAAAGAAGAAGCAAGAAAGTAATGAAGCAATGAAGTAAAGAAAAACCAAAATCTCGACGGGGAGAGGGGGCCGAACTTCTGCCCCCTCTTCGTTTTTCAGCGAAAGAAAACTTCGCCCCTCAGGTCTTGATTTGGCCAGACGCGGCGTCCCACGTGACCGTGCTCTTCTTGAAATACGACGCGTTCGACATGTGGCAAGCAAGCGCGGCGTTGTGTCCGAACACGGCGTCCTCCACGACAGGCTTGCGCGTGCGCACTGCCTGGAAGTACGTCCAGAGGTGCGGTTTCAGGTCGTCCCACGAATCGCCCTTGTAGGCATAACCCTCTGCCAGCGGTTCTTTGCCTGGCGGCGGATCGTTTTGTTCGTGCCATTGCTTGATGTACTGGTCGCGATAAGGCTGCGGGAAGCTGGCCGTGGCGTAGTAGCTGGGAGCGGTATCTTTTCCGCTCTGCGGATAGTAGGTGATCGTGTACTCGGTCACTTCCAGAATTCCCTTGGAGCCCTGCAAGCGATATACCTCCGGCGTCTCGCAGCCGAGATTCAGCCGCAGGTACACGGGAATCTTTCCATACTCAAAAAGCGTTGGCTGCACGTCGGGCATGTTGCGCCCATCCGGCCAGCGAAGGATTCCGCCAATGGAAGTGGTGCGCCCGGGAGGTTCGTTCCAGCCGAGCATGAAATTCATGCCACTGACAAGATGCACGAGCAAGTCGCCGGCAACGCCTGTTCCGTACTGGCTCCAGCAACGCCACCGCGCGAAAATCTTCGGATCAAACGGCACCTTGGGCACGTTGTTCTGCCACGTGTCCCAGTCCAGAGTCTGGGGCGAGAGGTCCGGCGGCGGAGGATATTCCCAGCATCCGGTGGGATCGTTGCGGCCCAGCGAACCTTCCACAAGGTTTAGATCGCCGATGATGCCTTGCGAGAGCATTTCCTTGGCCTTGGCGCAGATCACCGAGCTCACGCGCTGCGAGCCAACCTGGATGATGCGCCCGGTTTTTTTCTGCGCGTTCACCATCTCGATGCCTTCCGACGGGGCGTGCGACATGGGCTTCTCGATATAGATGTCCTTGCCCGCGTTCACCGCATCCGTCACCACTTTCATGTGCCAGTGATCGGGAACGGCAGCGATGAGGCAATCGATTTCCTTGTCGTCGAGCAATTCCTGATATTTGCGAGTGGTCTTGATTTTGTTTCCCGCGATTTCCTTGGCGAGAGTGTGCCGCCCGTCGTACAGGTCTGCCGCTGCAACGCACTGGACGCCGGGAAGCGTCACCGCAGTGCCAAGCAACCCGGAGCCCTGCATGCCGATACCAATAATGCCGAAGCGAATTGTGTCGCTCGCTGCGGCTTCCCAACCATACGGGATGCGCGAGTCGCTGAGCATGATTCGCGGCATGGCCATGGCAACGCCGGTGGTGGCGGCACTGGTGTGAAGAAATTGCCGCCGTGACATCTGATTCTTGTTCATGAGTCTCTCCCTGATTACACGAGATAATTTCCTAACATCGGCAAAGCTACCTCAACGGCTCAATCGCAACTTCCTTGAAAAATACGATGTCGTTGTCGCTGTGATTCTGCAGCCCAATCCATCCTTCGTTGGGGCGCGGGCCACGCTGCGGCTCGAAATCGAACTTCTTGTCGGGAACCGGCTGACCCTCGGTATAGTCCGTAACCTTTACGCCGTTCAGTTCGACGACGGTGTGCGGACCATCGAGAGTGATGATCATGGTGTTCCATTCGGGGCCGGGTTTGCCGGGGAGGGCCAAGGGCTTGGTGAGGGAGTACAGGGTTCCCGTGACGTGGTATTCATCCTCGCCGGAAGTTTCCGGATGATTGTCGATCTGGACTTCGTAGCCATAGTGAACGGGCATCCAGGGTTCGCGCGGCTCGATGGGGATGCGAATGAACACGCCGGAATTGTCGTTATTGTCGCGCATGCGATAAACGACCTGGATGCGGCAATTTCCCACTTTCCCTCCTGTCCAGTAGAGTAGGCCCATACCGCCGTGGGTTTTGATCAGGCCATCTTCCACGGTCATGCCGCCGGGTCCAACGTGCTTCCAGCCGGTCAGATCCTTGCCATCGAACAACTGCTTCCACTGTGGTTCTGACGCCTTCGCTGCCATCAGCAAGACAGCAGCGAGCACAATGAATAACGAACTTAACCTGCGCATGTAGTCACAACCTCCCTTGGGCAGACTACGACGCGAACACATTTCGTAGCATGAACCACAGATTCGCGGGGCGTTCTGCCAGCCGCCTCACAAACCAGGGATACCAGTAGGTGCCGTAGGCAACGAGCACGACGGAGCGATGTCCCTCGCGGGCTAGACGTTCCTGTTCGGCGCGTTGGATGCCATAGAGCATTTGCACTTCGAAATCGGAATTTGCGTAACCTTCCTTTCTGACGAAACTGGCCAGGCGGGCAATCAGCGCGACATCGTGCGTGCCGAACGCGGCCCGCGGACAGTGGCCAGCGGCCTTGGCGCGCAGAAGCTCCTGTGCCAGCGCAAGATAGTTCGCATCCACATCCGCCTTTTTGCGAAAGGCAACCTCCGGCGGTTCTTGGTACGCGCCTTTGACCAAACGGACTGCGGGGCGCAGGGGAAGCAGGTCCGCCAGGTCTTTCTTGGTGCGATACAGATAGGACTGCAGGCAAATTCCGAGGTTGGGGTGACGTTTCAACGCTTGCTTGTAAATGTCGAGCGTGGCATCGACATAGTTGCTGGCTTCCATGTCCACCCAGGCCGTGGATTCCTTGTTTTCGCGGGCGATGATCTGTTCGAGATTTTCTGCGCAAAATTCCCGAGAGAGATCCAGACCGAGCTGCGTCAACTTAACAGACACTTCCGTGGTCAGCCCGGATTGGTGGATGCGATCCAGGACTTGCAGGTAATGTTCGGTTACCTGGCGAGCTTCGTTGCGGTCGGCGACATTTTCACCCAGATGCGTGAACACGCTGCCCACGCCTTTCTGGCGAAGGGATTGAGCGGCGGTTAGTGCGTCCTCGAGCCTTTCTCCGGGCATAAATCGCGAAACGCTGCGTTTGACGAAGGGATACTTTACGGCGTGTTCGCGTAGCCAGACATTTTGCGAGGCGGCGAGCAGCATCGTGCGCATCAGCGCCATGGGCGTTCCGAGCCTCCAGGAAGGGAGCGAGAAGAACAGGGAAGAATGTGCGGCCCCATTCTAGACCCACACCGCAGAGAAAGACACTATGGTTTTTTTGCGACGACGAATCCTGATCGATCGAGGCTAGACGAAGAACATTTCCGGGTTGGCGGTTGGGCCGTCGAGGTGGCCCACGAGGCGGTGCTCCAGTCCTTCACGGGAAGGCGAGAGCGATTGCCGAAGTTGTTGCATTTCCGCGTCGTTGAACGGGGAAAATTTTCGCGCCATGGCCACGTTTTCCTGCAGCATCTCCAAATGCGGCATTCCTACGACCGCGGTCGTAACTGGAAGACTCATCGAATACCGGAGCAGGGAAGCGATTTCCGCTTTGCCCGGAGCATTGCCCAAAAGAAATTCCTGGCCAGTGACCTTCATGGCGATGACGCCGAGGTTCTTGCGATTGGCGGCGGGCAGAGCCAGTTCCTCAAAGTGCCCGTTGCGCGAAGCGTTCAAGGCCATTTGCACGCAATCCAAATCGTTCCGCGTGATGGCCTGGGCCATTACCTCGCCGTTTGTGTGGCTGGTCATTCCGATGAAGCGCGCCATTTTCTGTTCGCGCGCTTCGAGCAAGCCCTTCATGGCGCCATCGGGGGCTTCGATTTTTGCCAGATCGTCGGCCTGACCCAAGCTGTGAATGTGCAGGAGGTCAACGTGGTCCGTCTGCAGACGTTTGAGGCTGTCTTCAAGGCGTTTAAGGAATTCGTCGCGGTTGCGATCGGGAATTTTTGTTGCCAGCCACACTTCTTTGCGGCGAGCGGCCATCACCTTGCCGACGCGTGTCTCACTCTTTCCGTCGCCGTAGGAATACGCCGTGTCCAAATACGTGATACCCAGATCGATCGCCTGGTTCAGCGCGGCCGACGCCTTCTCTTCGTCCTCGTACATCAGAAAGCGGCTGCCGCATCCGAACGCCAGGATGGAAACTTTTGCGCCGGTTCGCCCGAGGATGCGAGTGGGGAGCGCTGTGATACTTACGGGACGCGCCTCCGCCAGATCGTTGAGGAGCGAGAGACTGATGCCAGCGGCAGTTCCCAATCCAACTTGTCCCAGGAATTCTCTCCGAGAGAGGTCTTTGTTCATCTTGGACTCCTCGATGACTTGTGTTCCGACCACGGCAAGAGTACGGATGGTCATTGCGGCGCAGCTTTTGTGGAGCCAGCCGGTGAGGCTCGGATCGGCAGCCACATTCTATCGCAGATTATGGAAATGGCAGGAGCACAGGTTAGTTTTCCCTGATTAGTGTTCAGCGAGGATTCGCGGTAAACGCAGCGGGAGAGAGCGAAAGGGCTTCGGAGAGCAATTTGGAAAGCTGCGAGGGAAGGGCGTTCGCAGCCTGACCGAGGCGAGCGGCGCTTCCTTGCCGGGCTTTCACGATGGCGGAAAGTTGCTCACCGGGGGTGGTGCTCATGAGATCTTCAGCGCGGTAATAACACGCGAAGATCAGGCGCTCTGGCTGCTTCTGGCGACGCAGGAACTGGCCATAGTTGAACCAGTCGGACGCCGCGGCTTGCGGGTCACCCTGCGTTTCATCCAGCGTTACTGCGTCCTGAAACGATTGCGCTGCCGCAGCAAATTCTCCAGTGCGCTCCAGGGCTTCTGCGGTACGAACCACGGCTAGGCTTTCCAGCGAGACGTTGCCAAGCTTCTGCGCGAATTGCGCGGCGGCCCGATACCCAACCAGTGCCTGCTGCGGGCGTTGCGCGTCCGCATCGGCGTCCGCCACTTTCAGCAGGGCAGAAATAGCCGCAGGGCCTTCCCCAGGATGATCGTTGGGATGCAGACCGACGACCTGCAAATAAGCGCGGTAGTGGCGTGCCGCCGCCTGGACTTCACCCCGCTTTTCGAGCGCTTGTGCCAGGTACAACTGCGCATTCGTCTGTAAGGGATCGCTATCGACGGCGCGCTGCCAGGAGTCCACCGCTTCTTCCCCGTGGCCAAGACGCTCTGCTAGCAGACCATAGTTCACCAGGGAATCGACATCGTGCGGTGAGCGCGCTAACAATTTGCGGTACAGCTCGTAAGCGTCGGCGTCGCGGCCCGCGGTGATCAACCCGCGCGCATAAGCTTCCTGCAAGTTTTTTTGATCCGGATTCACTGTCGCTGCCTGTCGCAATGCGGCCAGTGAAGCATCACGATCGCCCGCAGCTTCCGCGGCATGCGCCAAGCGCATTTCCAAAACGCTATCGTTGGGATTCAATCTGGCAGCGCGGCGTAGCGAAGAGATGCTCGCCGAAACATTCACCCAGTAAAAATGCAGGCGGTCGATCCCGCCCCAGAGAAGTAGCACGAGCATGGCCGCAATTCGCATCGCGCGCGCCGCGGGTGTGGTCCCGGCCAGCCAATGAACCGCAGTCGCAAACTCGCCGCGTGGCCGGACCGCAACTTCTTCGCCGGTTCCGCGTTTATGTAAGAGCAAGGATGCAATGCGGGAATCGCGCAGCTTCCAGAGAGCGCCATCGAGAAGAAAATGGTGCAGGTTCACGAGCGCCGTGAAGGTGAGGAAACTGGAAGCAAAGTCCGCGTGAAACACGCGGCTGACAATCCACGGCCCGGGCACAAACAAGGCGATGCCCCCAGCCACCAACGTAAGCAGATAGCGCGGGAAGCTCCAGGAGAGATTGCCCTGCGCGCGCGCCTCTTTTTTCTGGTAGTAACTGGTGATCCAGAGATACTGCGTGGAGTGCAGCACCGCCAGAATGCCGCTGGAATAGCGGGTTTGCGGCACTTCGTGGCCGCTCATCAGTTCAATCAGCGCGGGGAGCAGGAACCACAGGAATTGCGTGGTGACCAGAGTCGCGCTGGGGAGCAGGGCTCTCCACGGCGCGCGCCGCGCCAACGAAGCAAACGCCCAGCCGCTGGCTGCCAGGAAAAAAACAACGAGCATCGCGCGGGCCGGCAAAGTGAAGTTGGCAGGCAGATCAAGCGAAAGGATCAGGGAGTCGGCCGAACGCCCGGTATGGAAGCTCAGCATCAGCAAAAGGAAGGATGCGACGAAGGAGAGATGCAGCGCCTGGCGTTCCGCGTCCGTAAGCGAGATTCCGGCACGCCGGGCGAACATCATCAGCAAGCCGTAGTTTTGGCCGGTGTAATGCCAGGGGCTCCAGCAGATGTACAGCGTAAAAATCCACGGCAGCAATGGATACCAGAGGTGGGTCAGCAACCCCGCAAGAGCCAGGAGAATGGCGATGTGAACGGTAAAGAAGCGGTATTTGGTGAATTCGTCGTAGGAATGATAAGCGCGATAAATCGTAGCCATGAAATGCGGGTAGTTGAAAAGCAACGCCAGAAGATAAAACGCAAAGGACCACGAACTGGCGCTGGAAGCGGCGACGTATGCGGTCAGGATCAACAAGGGAGCCGACCACGCGCCGCAGCCAACCAAAAGGTCGATCCACGGCGTATAGATCCACATACGGCTCCCGTGAGAGTAGCCGGGAGGGCCGTTTTCGCCCGCTGTAGCAGTGAGGGTGGCGGAATCCAGCATTCTTTAGCAGAGTAGCGCAGGCTGAGTTCGCTCCAGTGGGCCAATCGGAGGGTCATGCAGAAAGGGTTACCTTGGCCGGTGAAACAGGTTCGCCTGCCCAGGCACGCGGGCCAGTTGTCTTCGAGATATTCGAGATAGGCGATTGCTGACTTTTCAGGGTAAGACGTGGTATATGCCAAGGCACGCCTTGGAGGCATCTAACACAGAAGGAGATAGGAGAGTCGCGATGAAACACAAGAATGTACTTGCTCGGTTAGGCCTGATTCTCGGCGCCATGGTGTTCGTGTTTGCGGAATTAAGCGCGGCACAAAACAAGCTTCCTTCGGCGGGAATGGTCACCTTCACGGTCACGGCTGTGGGGAAGAAGGATGCGAATGCTTCCGCGATTACCATGGATGACGTGCAGTTATTCGTGAACAAAGAGAGGAAACAGATTGGTGATTGGAAGAAAAGCGACCAGCTGTTTCTGGCGATTTTAATCGATGATTCGATCGATACTACCGCCGCCGGACAATGGAATGACCTGAAGGCATTCATCATGGCCCAGCCGGAGTCCACGCACATCGCGCTGGGCTATATCCGCAACAACACGACCATGGTGGCGCAAGACTTTACCCAGAATAAGGAATTGGTGACCAAAGCGCTGCGCATACCGCTTGGCCGGGGAGGCATCGGCTCCAGCCCGTATCTTGGAACGATTGACATGTTGAAGCGTTGGCCGGCCACCGGACCGTCGCGGTCCATCCTTCTGATTACCTCTGGTATCGATTATTTCCGAGGTCCCGGCTTTGGCCCGTTCTATCCCGACTTGGACCCCCTGATTCAGAGGGCGGAGAAGCAGAACACCATCATCTGGACGGTGTACTTCCCGAGTTCTGGACATCGCGGCCACAGCTTCTTTGAAGCCAACACGGCGCAGAACAATATCGCCAAACTCTCCGAAGAGACTGGCGCGGAATCCTATTTCCTTGGTTATGGCATGCCCGTGAGTCTGAAGCCCTACTTCGACGAAATCGGGGAGCACCTCAGCAACCAGTATCTGTTGTCGTTCGCGGGAAATGGCGGGTCAAAAGGGAAGTTTGCGCGGGTGCAAGTGAAGACGGAACTGAAGGACGTGGAGTTCTTCACGCCGTCGAATATCTGGTTGCCCGCAGCGAAATAAGCTTTCGCTGGGAACAACACAACGAAATAGAAGAGGGCGCCTTGCCGTAAACGAGGCGCCCTTTCTCTTTGTGGGCGTTGGTCTTGTCAGGAGCAAGGGGGCAGGCTAAACTCTCCGCAGACCCGTGGCCCCTGGAGAAAAACTCTAATGAATCGATTTAAATCGGCATTTTTGTCGAGTTCAACCACGCTCGCAATTTTCTTCATTATTTTCGTTTCGCCCGCGCGCTCTGCCGACGAAGTCACTCTGAAGGATGGATGGACCGTGCAGTCGTCGGCAAAAGTGACGGCGGGCGGAGAGCAGGTCTCCGAGGACGGATTCGACACAACCGGTTGGTACAAGACATCCGCTCCGAAGACCGTTTTTGCCGTGCTCGTGGAGAATGGTGTGTACAAGGATCCTTTCTTCGGCATGAACCTCCGGTCCGTGCCCGGGGTCGAGTACCCCATCGGGGGCCAATACGCCAACTTCGACATGCCTGCGAACAGCCCGTATACCGTGCCGTGGTGGTACCGCAAAGAATTTGAAGTGCCGAAGCATTTCAAAGGGCGCACCGTGTGGTTGGCGTTTCATGGAATCAACTATCGCGGTGAAATCTGGATCAATGGGAAGAAAGTAGCGGGCCCAGATGAAGTGGTGGGGGCATTCCGCCGCTACGAGTTCGACGTGACCCCGTATGTTCATGAAGGCGCGAAAAATGTGGTGGCCATTTCTGTGACCGCGCCAAAAGCAAGAGAACTTGGCGTCACGTTCGTGGACTGGAATCCCATGGCGCCGGACAAAGAGATGGGACTGTGGCAGGAAGTGGTGCTGAGCGATAGCGGGCCTGTGGCGGTGCGACACGCATTTGTCGATGCGAAGCTGGATTTGCCGGGCGCCGAAAAGGCCCACCTTACGGTGCGCGCTCAGTTGCAGAACACCACGTCGGCTGCGGTGAAGGGTACGCTAAGAGGGAAAATTACGGGCGCCGCGAAACCGATCGAATTTTCGCAGGCCGTGGAGTTGGCGCCGAAAGAAACGCGTGAGGTGGTGCTTTCGGCGGACTCGGTGTCAGGGTTGAACGTGGACCAGCCCAAGCTGTGGTGGCCCTACCAGATGGGCGAGCCGTACCTGCACAATCTTTCGCTGGAATTTGAAAAAGAGCACGACGGCGTGTCGGACAGGCAGGCGATTTCTTTTGGCATCGTGCAGACGGATTCCGAGCTGACCCCAGACGGTTATCGCTTGTTCAAGGTCAACGGGAAACCGCTGCTGGTGCGTGGCGCTGGTTGGACGCCAGACATGATGTTGCGTGTGGAAGAACCGCGGCGCGAAGCAGAGTTCCGTTACGTGAAAGAAATGGGCATGAATACCATCCGTCTGGAAGGCAAGCTGGAGGATGATGCTTTCTTTGACCGGGCGGACAAAGACGGGATCCTGGTGATGGCGGGATGGTGTTGCTGCGACTCCTGGGAACACTGGAACAAGTGGGGCGACGAAAACCGCAGCGTGTCGGTAGCCTCCCTGCGCGACCAATTGCTGCGAATGCGGCAGCATCCCAGCGTGCTGGTCTGGCTGAATGGGAGCGATAATCCACCGCCAGCAGAACGCGAACAAGCTTACCTCGACGTTGAAAAAGCCATCAATTGGTCCAAGCCGGTGATTTCTTCCGCAACCGCAAAGAAGGCGGAAGTAAGTGGTGAGAGCGGCGTGAAAATGACCGGACCGTACGAATACGTTTCGCCGAATTACTGGCTGCTGGATACGAAAGCCGGAGGCGCGTATGGCTTCAACACGGAAACCAGCCCTGGACCTGCCGTCCCGCCTCTGGAAGAACTCCAGAGCATGTTCCCGGCCGATAAACTGTGGCCGATGAACGAGTTTTGGGATTTTCACGCCGGCGGCGGAAAGTTCAAAGACATTCATGTGTTTAGCGACGCCCTGGAGCAGCGCTACGGCAAAGCCAAGGACGCGGCCGACTTCGCCTGGAAATCGCAGGCGACTGCGTATGAAGGCGAACGCGCCATGTTCGAGGCCTACAGCCGCAACAAATACAAATCCACCGGCGTGATTCAGTGGATGCTGAACAATGCCTGGCCGGGATTGATCTGGCACCTGTACGATTATTCGCTGCGGCCGGCCGGCGGTTACTTCGGCACAAAGAAAGCCTTGGAGCCGGTGCACGTGCAATTTTCGTATGACGATCGCGGAGTAGTGGTAGTGAACAGCACGCAAGAAGCGCAGAAAGGACTACGCATTGTCGCAAAGACCTACGGCGTGAACATGAAGGAGCTGTTCAGCCGGGAAGGCACGACGGATGTTGCCGCTGACGGTGTGGCGAAAGCGTTTGCGATTCCAGAGCCCCCTGCGGAAAACACCACGTACTTCCTAAACCTGCAGCTGTTTCGTCCGACCGGGGAACTGGTTAGCCGCAATTTCTACTGGCTGTCGTCGGTGCCGGATGTGTTGGATTTCAGCAAGACAGAGTGGTATTACACCCCGCTCACTTCGTTTGCAGACTTCAAGGCTTTGCAAGAGCTCCCAAAGGCCCCTGTGAAAGTTTCCTTCAAAACGCATGACACGGGGGAAGAAGCCGGTGGGCAGGTGACCGTGGAGAATACGGGAACCGCCATGGCTTTCCTGGTGCGCTTGCGCCTGTTGAAGCAGCAAGGCGAGACGGAGATCCTTCCGGTATTTTGGGAGGACAACTATTTCAGCCTGATGCCCGGCGAAAAACGCGATGTCGCGGTGAATGTACGCAAGAGCGACGCCGGCGACGCGAAATTGGAGTTGATGGTGGACGGATACAACGTTGCCCCGGTCATGATTCACGCGGGACAGAAATAGACGGCTTGCACGGTCAGGTGCGGCGCGTGGAGTCGCGGATGACCAGTTCGGGATGAAGTTTTTGCGAGGCGAAATGCCAGTCGCGGCTTTCCCGCCCCGCTTTGATCGCGTCCATAACCACGTTTACGGCTACGCTGCCCATCGTCTCCAAGGGCTGGCGGACGGTGGTCAATCCCGGCGCAGAGAGTGCCGAAAGTGCCACATCGTCAAAACCAATCACAGAGCACTGCTCGGGGACGCGAATCCCTGCCTTGGTTAGCGCGCGGATGGCGCCCAAGGCCGTCAAATCGTCGAACGCGAGCAATGCCGTGAATTTCTTTTTGCTGTGCAGCAGTTCCTCGGTCAAGCGGTAGCCGTGTTCAAAACTGGCATTCGGGTCGAACACGTCGGGCAATTGCATCAGGAGACTAGAGTCGAGCTTTAGTCCCACCGAGGCTGCGAACTTCTGGATGCCGCGCCAACGGGGAGCGCTGTCGATGAGGCGCTTTGGACCGCGAATGATGGCGATGCGGCGGTGCCCGAGTTGATGGAGATGCTCGAGGGCCAGGCGGCCGCCGGCCTCATTATCGACCATGACGGAGCTGATGAGATTTCCCGGGAGTTCCCAGCCAATGGTGGCGGCGGGGATTTCGCGCTTGTTCAGATCGGCGAGCACGTGGATGTCGACAAACAGCCAGTTGGCAACCACGATCAAGGCATCGACGTGCCGCTCCAGCAGCATTTCCAAATAACGCTCAAAGCGCTCGCGTTGATTGTGCGCATCGGCGAAGATCGAAAGATAGCTCAACGGGTAGAGGGCATTTTCAATGCCACGCAGGATGGGAGTGCAGAAGGGATCGTTCACATCGAACAGCATCACCCCGATGCTTTGGCTGCGCTTGCTGCGCAGGAATCGCGCCATGGCGTTGGGGCGATAGCCCAGACGTTTCGCGGCTTCCTCGATACGCTGTCGCGTGGTGGAAGCAATGTAACGGGCGAGCGGCGCGTTGTTCAAAACGATGGAGACGGTGGCGGGAGAAAAACCGGTGGCCTCTGCCACATCGCGCATGGTCACCAGGCGGCGTTTACTGCCGTCTTTTTTCATGGAGGTTGCCTCGTGTGCCCCATCTTCCAACCAGAGCGCTTCAGAAAGCAATGCGAAAGAGTGGCGCGGCTAGTCCGGGGGTACTTCGAACGAGAGAGGGTTGGTGAAACCTCGGGTTTTCCACACGCCGAAGGCAATTCCGACGAGCATCCATACGGCGCCAATTTTCATGGCCGGCCGGCTGAGATTCAGCCAAAGCAAGAGGCAGATGATGAAACCGAAGACCGGGGGAATCAGATTCCAGAATTTCTTTTCTTCGGCGCGCCAATAGTAACGGAGGAAGGCCGCAGCGTTCACTCCCATGAAGGCGATGAGAGCGCCAAAGTTGAGCATGTTAAGTCCCAGGTCGTAGGTCAGCAGGAAAGAACCGATCAGCGCCACGGCTCCGATAAACAGGACGTTGTTGCGCGGCACATGATGCTTGGCGTCGATGCTACCGAAGAAGGACTTGGGCAGGGCGTTGCTGCGCCCCATTCCGTATAGCAAGCGGGCTGCGCCGATTTGCGCGCCGAGACCGGAGCCGAAGTTGGCCACCACCAACGTGGCGCCCACAATTCCGAAAAGTGGCGCCCAGGTACGCGCTGCAGCGAAGACGTAGGCGGTATCTTCATTGGGGAATGGCTGGGAGGCCGGCCATACGAGTTGAGCGATATAAACTTCGGCGGCGGAAAGTACGCCAATGACCAGGCAAGTCAAGACCGTCGCATACATGATATTGCGGCGCGGGTTTTCCGCTTCTTCCGACAGTGTAGAAATACCGTCGAAGCCGATGTAGGTGAGGACGGCAATGGACGTGCACCCAAAGAGGTTTCCCCAGGTGAAAGTTGCCGGATCATAAAAAGGTCGCGTGAAATAGAGAGGGTCGGCGCTATGCGGAGTGCCAAAAATGTAGCGGATCGCAGCCACAAAAACGACAATGATCACCGCGCTCATTCCCGCGGCCATAGCGGTGTTTACGCGCGCCGACGTCTTGATTCCTCGCACGTTGAGCATCGTAAAAACCACCGCGAAGAATATCTTCCAGCCCCACACGGGAAGTCCGGGAGCAAATTCATGGGACTGTTGCGCGCACCAGATGGTACAAATCAGCGGATTGAGCATGTAGTCCATGACCATGCTCCAACCGGTCACATAGCCGACGGCGGGATTGATTTCCTGGGCCACGTAGGTGAATGCCGAGCCGGCGCTGGGATATGCGCGTGCCATTTTCCCGTAGCTGATGCCTGTGAACAGCATGGCGACCATGGCGATCAGTATCGCGGTAACAACGTGGCCATGTCCGCGATTGCTGAGCACGCCGAAGGCGGACATGGGCGCAACCGGTTGAATGACGATCACGCCATATAAGATGAGATCCCAGAGGGTAAGAGTGCGCCGCAGGCGAGGGCCCCCGGTGATGGTGCTGGCTTCTGCGCTCAAGCACCTCTCCTTTTCGCCGCGCGTCTCCCGACCGAGCGGAGCACTACGGCACGTGTCAGATTTTTCGGTGCGTCGGGATTGAGACCCTTCCGCAGGCCGACTGCCGTTCCCAATAGATGAGCAGGAATCGCGCTGACAGCGTATCGTGCAAACTCCGGGCCGTCCAGAGCAAGTTCAATCAACAGATCGCTGTTCTTTTTCAGCTCCGGTGTGGCGCGATTCACGATCACACAAGTCGCGGCGCCCAGTTCCTTCAACTCGGCACACAGTGTGGCCTCGGCTTGTGCAGCCGCATCGGAAACGAAGAAGGTGATCAATGTCTCAGGACCGGCAACGGAACGCGGGCCGTGGCGGAATTCCAGCGAGTGATACACCTGGGCATAAGAAGACGACATTTCCGTGATTTTCAGCCCCGCTTCCTGGGCCAGCCAGTAATGCACACCCTGGCCGAGAAATACGTAGTCAGAGAATTTTCGCTTGGCGGCAAACTCCTGAATCTTGCGAGCGTTCGCATCCATCCAGGTCTGACCCTTGTGCGGCAGTTGATCCAGTGCGCCCGACAATTGGTTGTCGCCTACAAACTGCAGCGCGAGCCGCTGGAACGCCAGCAGGATCGCCGTAAACGACCGCGTCATCACGGTACTTTTCTCGTCAGCCCAGTCAAGCTTGAAAGTATGGGTGCACAACCTTTCCAGCGGGCTCCGCGGGTTGCAGGTTACCCCCAGGGTCTGCACGGTCTTGTGGGACTGCAGCAATTCGGCGGCGCGCAGCACTTCGGTGGTCTCGCCCGAACGTGACATCAGCACGATCTGCTCCGCACCGATTCGCCGCAGCGTCTCCTCGGGAGCGAACAGGAGTTCGGAGGCTGCTACGCCGGTCGCGGGAATGTAGAAATGCTTGGTCCAAAGCGCGGCAATCAACCGCGAGAGGTAGTAGCTTGAGCCGCAGCCGACGAAAAGCCACGGGCTGCGAGGCGAAAGGATCTCCGCCAGGTGCTCAAGGGCGCCCGACTTTTTGAGCTGTTTTTCGTTCTCGGCCCAGATATGGGGCTGTGACAGGATTTCCGCCAGGGTGTGTTTGCCCGGCCGGTTTCTGCTGACGGCTTTGCCTGGTGTAGCCATACGGGTGCGGTTCGCCAACGGCAAGCTCCCTTTATTGAAACGATTCAATACAGGATATTGTGGGGAAGAGCGGCTTTTTGCGCAAGCCCTATTTGTCAGCCGCACCTGTACTTCAGGACGGTCCTGGGCTTGCACCTGTGCCGGTGTCTTTTCACTCACAGCCCTAATTCCGGGCGCAACAGGATTACCAGTTTTGGCGTCTAATAGGGAAAGAGGCCAACCAGCTCAGCCGCGCACAAAAGGTACCTTGAGCAGCTGCTATGGGAGAAGTTTCTCTGATACCCGATCGCCGACAAGTCCAGCCCATCCTGCTGCACCTAGTCGGGTTCCTGCTCGTCTTTTTGGCCGCGACCCTGCTGCGCCAGGTTTCCCTCCGTCCTGATCCTATCTTGCAGGGCTACCTGCAAATCACCACCGGCTTGTTTGCTTTCGTTTTTGCGGCTGTGGCCCTGGTGCGGTTCAAGGGAACCCAGGATCGCCTATCGTTGATTCTCGGAACCGGATTCCTGGTTTCGGGAGCCATGCTAACGGGCTCCAGCATTCTGTTTTTTCAGCTGATCCACGAGACGCAGGTATGGACGCTTTTGGCTCCGGTGGGGTGGTGGATCAGTCGGATTCTCCTGGCGCTTCTGTTCGTGGTCGCTTTGCTGGTGGAACACTTCCTGCCGCGCTCCCGCCATCCAAAGCTGGAGATTGCCGGGGCGCTATTCACAGTGGTGGCCTTGACGTACTTGATTCCCGCGGCGCTGCGTAAGCTACCCCCGGAAACCTCGAATCATCCGAACTCGATAATCCCCAACCCGTTGCAGCTTCTGCCCGCGATCATCTTTCTCGCGGCCCTATTCGGTTACCGCAAGAGAAAATACCTGTTGGACTCGGCTTTCGATCGCGCGATTTACGCTGCGGTGTGGCTAAACCTTGCGGCGCAACTGGCTGCCTGCCAGTCTGAACGCTTGCTGGACGGCCCCTTCGTTTTCGCGCAAGCCATGAACGTAACGAGTTACGTGATCTTGCTGGGAGGGGCACTGCTCGATAGTGCCCGGGTATTCGAGCAAGTCCGGCACTTGGCAGCCAGCGATCCGCTCACCGGCCTGGCGAACTATCGCAGGCTTCTCGACGTGCTGGACACGGAGACGGAACGTACCCTGCGCAGCGGGCGGCCCTTCGCCGTGTTGCTGCTGGACCTGGATGGGCTCAAGAAAATCAACGATACCTACGGCCATTTGGTGGGCAGCCGGGCGCTTTGCCGCGTTGCCGACATTTTGCGCTTTCACTGCAGAGCCATTGATACGGCTGCGCGGTACGGCGGCGACGAATTTGCCCTGGTGCTGCCGGAGGCGCGTGAGGACGAAGCGCAGCGCGTGGTCGCCCGCATCCATGAGACCCTTGCCGCAGACCTTGAGCAGCCACCGATTTCCGCAAGTATCGGCGCGTCCGTGTACCACGGAGAAGGGGAGCGCGTAGAGAAACTGCTGGCACAAGCCGACCAGAATCTTTACGAGGAAAAAGCACGGCGCAAGGCGGTTACCAAAGTACACGATCCATCCGTGCGCCGTCGCTTGAAGAAGAGTTAGTCGCACTTCCCGTTGCTAGTTTGCCGTTTTGTACGGGGTGAGCTGGTCCGCGATCTTCGATTGATCACCCACGACCACCAGGATCATCTCTTCCGGCTTGATGTATTCGGTGGTCAGTTTCTGCACATCCGCCGGCGTCACCGCGTTCACCCTCTGCACGTAATTCTTCAGGTAGTCGCTGCCCAGTCCCTGTAGATCTACATACTGCAACTGATTGATGAGCGCTTCGCGGCTGGAATTCTGGATGACGAAGACTCCCGACAGATAATTCTGAATGCCCTTCAGTTCCGCGGCGGAGGGCGGTTCCTTCTGCAGGCGGTCGATTTCCAGGAAGATTTCCTTCAGCGACGGGCCGGTAAACTGCGTGGTGACGTCGGCGTGCTGCGCCCAATAGGCATCGTGATACCGCCGCGAGATTTCACTGAACGGCGAGTAGCTGTAGCCCTTTTGCTCGCGAATATTGGAAGTAATGCGCGAATTGAAGGAGCCGCCAAGAAGCGAGTTGGCCACACCGAGCGGAATGGCATCGGGGCTGGTTGGCGGCACCACAGGCAGCCCAACCATGAGGGTCGATTGCGGCGCGCCGGGCCGGTCGGTCACGTCCAGAACTTTTTTCGCCTTGGGCGATGGCACGTTTTCAACGCGTACCGGGCCTTTTGCCCAGCTGCCGAAGCTTTCCTGGATCGATTTCTTCACGGCGGCAGTGTCGAACTTTCCGGCCACATACAGGTGCGTTCGTTGGGCTCCGAAATTCGAGGTGTAATAGTCTTTCACATCCTGGATGGTCAGTTTCTTCACGTCGTCCGGCGTCGGCAACAGCGTACCGTAAGGATGATCGCCATAAAGAATCTTGCGGAAGTGCATCGCGGCAATGGTTTGTGGCTGCGAGGTTTGTACCGCGATCTTGCGCAGGCTGTCGTTCTTCAGGCGGGCAAGTTCCGATTCCGGCAGGCGTGGATGCTCCACCACATCGGCTAAAAGGCGCACGGCTTGGGGCGCGAATTCCTGCAGGACGTCCAACTCCAGCTTGGTCTGGTCCGCGCCCACGACGACAGTGAGGGTGCTGCCCATGGCCCCGGTTTGCTGCGCCAACTGTTGAGAGGAAAGCGTGACCGTACCTTCCTTAAACAGTTCGCCGGTCAAATCGGCGACGCCAACGCGATTTTTGTCTTCGTTCAGGTTACCGGCATCGACGGCAACGCTGATTGCCGCTTTCGGAATAATTCCGTAGGGCACGAGCGTCACTTTCATCCCGTTGGGAAGAGTGTAGGTTTCGTTGGCCGGCACCGTAAAAGACTTAGCCGCTGTGCCCTCCGGCGGGGTTTGCTTTTGTGCGAACGCGGGTGCGAGGCCAATGCAGCAACCGGTAAGAACCAGAACGCTCGTTTTCCTGATGGTCGTTTTCATTTGTGTGCTCCCTTTCTACTGGTTCTTCGCCGGCGTTTCCGCGGCTGGCTTAGGCGCGGGCTCCACGGCAACGATGGTGCGATTTGTTGGGCGCAAATATTCCTGCGCGGTCTTTTGCACTTCTTCCGGCGTCACTTTTTCGAATTGCGCCACCAGCGTGTTCACCCGCGCCGGGTCATCGTCAAACAACGCGAAGCTGGCGAGCAGATCCATCAGTCCAAAGCCGCCAAACTGCCCCATGGTATCGTAAAGACTGGAACGTAACTTCACACGCGCGCGATCCAGCGATGCCTGATCGACCGGTTTGGTGCGCAGCGGCTCCACAACCGTGTCGATGGCCTCAATCACCGTCTCTGTTTTCGTGGTGGGGTCATACGTCAGGTTCGCGATAAGCAGCATCGGCCCGTTGTAGTCGAACATGTTGCCAAGGAGGTTGATGCCGCCGTCCACCGAGTCGGTCAGGCCGCGCTTTTGCACCAGTTCCTGGTGCAGCAAGCTGTCGTCGCCTTCGATGAGCATCTGCTCGAGCAATCCCATGGCGTAATATTCGGGAGTGTTGCGATCCGGCATGTGGTAACCGACGGCCACGGCCGGGCGAGGGGCGAGCGGATCTTTCTTGTCCACGCGCTTCTCTTTTTCCTGCTTGGGTTCGGTTAAATCCGGCTGTGCGGGAAGCTGGGAGGCCTTGATTGGCCCGAAATACTTTTCCACCATCTTCTTGGCGTCAGCGGGATCGAAATCGCCAACGATGGTTAACACCGCGTTGTTTGGCGCGTAGTAAGTCTCAAAGAATTTCTGGACTTCATTGAGCTTGGCGGCTTCGATGTCGGTCAGGTCGCCGTAGAAATTGTGGGAGTTGTACCAGTTGGTGTTCGCGGCCATGGGCACGTCGACCCACGGGAATCCGCCGTAAGGTGCGTTCAGGACGTTCACCTTTACCTCGTTGCCAACCACGCCTTGCTGGTTTTTAAGATTGGCTTCGGTGACGGCCAGACCGTTCATGCGATCGGATTCCGCCCAAAGAATAGTTTCCAGTTTATTGGACGGCATCACTTCAAAGTAGTTCGTGAAATCGAAGCGCGTAGAGCCATTCAGGATTCCGCCGTTTTGCTGCACCAGCTTGATGAACTCCATTTTGCCCAGATTCTTCGAGCCCTGGAACATCATGTGTTCAAACAAATGCGCGAAGCCGGTGCGATCTTTCGGCTCAATGCGGAAGCCGATGCGATAGTAAACGCCAACGCAAACGGTCGGCGCGGTGTGGTCGGGTGAGAGAACCACGCGCAAACCGTTCGGGAGCTTGTAGTATTCCACCGGCACGTGAAATTCTTCGCCAGCGGCTGGCGCCGGTCGCACCGGAAGGGCCAACGAACCTGCCAGAAGCAGCGCGGCCAGCAGACGGCGCGCCGCTCCTGTTCCCTGAGCTTGCATAACTCCTCCTTTGGAGGGTTCCATCAAATGGCCTGTGTAATGATATAGGACAAACTTCTACACTCGGTAAAGACGCAATTTCCCGTGGAAAGTTTCGTTGAATCTGAGACCGAGCCTAGAAAACCGCGCGCTTTTGCCGTGTGGCCTTGCTCGCGAGGCTGAATCTCGGCTCCGCCGCCCCCTCACCGCCCATCTGCGCCGCCAGGTATTCCCCCAAGGCAGGCCCGTGCTTGAAACCGTGGCCCGAGCCGCCTCCCGCCAGCCAGACGTTCACTAGCTCGGGATGGCGATCGATCAGCAAGTCGCCATTGGAGGTGTTTTCGTACTGGCAAACGCGCGTCTCGACAATCGGCGCGTCCGTCAGGGCCGGGAATCGGCGCGCGACAAAACTCCGCGCCCAGCCCACACCTTCAGGCGAGACCATCCGGGATTGCGTGTCGGGGTCAACGCGTTCGCCATGCGCGTCGCGGGCAAGTTTCAACCCGCGGGCCTCGATGTCCGGGATACCGTAGGCCTCTTCCTCCTGGAATAGCCAAGTCGGCAAACAGGAAGTTGTAAAGCGCGCCTCACCGGCGGGCGTGCCGAAGAAGAATACTTCCTGCCGGGTCGGGAAGATTCGCTGGCCGAGCAATTCAGGAAACACCTTGCCGAGCCATGGGCCGCACGCAAACACGAATTGGCCCGCGGAGATCCGTGCGCCAGTTGACGTCTCGACAGAATCCAGTCTGTGACTTGCATGCGGCTCGGGCGGAGAGATCTGAGCAATCTGGAACCGAGCGCCATGCCGAAGCGCATCTTCCATCACGCATGCAACGGCACGGCGGGCCAGTAGAACGCCACTCTCCGGTTCCAACAGGCCGCGGGACACGTCGTTGAAGTTCACTTGTGGGTAGCGCTTCTCTAGTGCGGCACGATCCAACAGATCCAGCTTCACGCCGCAATGCCGCAGCGTGGAAATGGTCTCATCCAACCGCGTATCGTGTTCGCCAGCGAGCCACAGCACGCCCGTCTGAAGAAACAGCGCCTGGTTCGTTGCACGGAAGAGCGCATGCCACTGCTCCAGCGAACCCAGCGACCAGCGGGTGTAGATTTCGTCTGCGCCGTAACCCATGCGGATGATGCGCGTCTCCCCGCCAGAGCTTGCGCGTGCGTGCGCTGAGCCGTAGGCATCCACCAGCAGGACGCGCTGCTTTTGGGCTGCCAGATGCCACGCGGTCCACGTACCAAAAACTCCGGCGCCCACAACGACACAGTCGTATGTCGAGGGATTGGTCATCGCGCCGCCATCCTATCCAATTCGACGCTTCCCGGCAAAGTGGATTTCCCGGGTCGGCGCGACGCGTGCGAAGTTATTCTTGAAGCTTGGCGGCCCAGTGAGACAAGTGGTTCAGGGATTCTGTGTGCGTGGGATCCAGATGCAACGGCGTGACGGAAACTTCCCCGGCGAAAATTGCGGCGTAATCGGAATCCGCATCCAATTCCATATCGCGGTCGATACGTTGCTCGCTTAGCCAGAAATAGGGGCGGCCCTTGGGGTCTTGGCCTTCGCGCAACACCGTGCGCGTAATCTTTTTCGACTGGCGCGAAAACCGCACCGCGCCCTTCCACGACTCCGGCACATTCACGTTCAACAGCACTTGTGGGGGCAGACCTTCTTTGAGGACCATCTCCGCCGTGCGCCGCGCGATCTTTGCTGATGGCGCAAAATCCGCGTTCACGCGCTTGGAGCAAAGCGACATGGCGAATCCCGGCACGTGGTGAATCACCGCTTCGCGCGCCGCGCCCACCGTTCCGGAGTAATACACGTTCTCACCGAGATTCGCGCCATGGTTGATCCCGGAAATAACCAGGTCCGGCGGCTCTTGCAGTAGCTTGTGCAGTGCCACGATCACGCAGTCCGCAGGCGTGCCATCGATGGCCCACTCATTCTCTGTGATGCGATGACAAACTATCGGCTGGCGCAGGGTCAGGGATTGCGCGGCACCGCTGCGTTCCCAGCTCGGCGCGACAATCTGTACCTGTGCAAAATCCTGTAACTCATCGGCCAACACGCGCAATCCGGCAGCCTGGTAGCCATCGTCGTTCGTCAGCAACACGACCGGTTTTTTGTCGTTGTTCACACACACTCCCTAACTACCATTGTAATCGGAATTGGAGCTTTAGCCGGAAGTTCTCGAGGTCCCATTGCTCCTTGTTCGGTCAGTACAACGCACGGTCATCGTTCGCGGCGCGTGGTCTGCGCCGCGAAGAATCTCAACTGGAACGCCGTGCACGAACAAAAGTTGCGGTGCTTCGGCGCGGAAACGGCACCGCGCCTCAGCATGACGAGGTCATGCGCGCTCTCTGCATGCTCAGTGTGGTCGAGCGACTGAAGTGCAGAGGAGAGCTCTTTACAGGGAAATTTATTAAAGATGGTCGGGGCGCCCGGATTTGAACCGGGGACCTCACGCACCCCAAGCGTGCGCGCTACCAGGCTGCGCTACGCCCCGACTGAGTCGGCCCCAAGGATTTGAGGTCGCGACTTACCGATACAACGGTATCACTTGGTTTCCAGCAGCGTCAAGAAACTGCGCAGCGCATCGCGCAAGTCCAGAAGCATCTTGCGGTTCAGTTGCGTGGCTTCGGTTTCACCGCCACTCACGCCTGAGCCCTCGCCCGGCGCAGGCTCCGTGGCGCTGCCATTCTCCAGGTCCCGCAAGTGGCGGCGCGCGCCGGCAATGGTGAAGCCCTCGTCATAGAGCAGCCGCTTGATCTTAAGCACCAGATCCACATCTTCCTGGCGGTACAGGCGGTGGCCGCTGCGGCTTTTCACCGGTTCGAGCATGGAGAATTCCGTTTCCCAGTAGCGCAGGACAAAAGGCTTCAGGTCCGCGATGCGGCTCACTTCACCGATACGGTAGAGGCGGGTGTCTTCCGATACTTCGGTTGCAGCGCTGCTCATGTCATTTTCCGGGGCGGGGATGCTTCCATCCTAGGCGAAAACCGCGCCAAGTCAACGCGCTTCATCCCGCGCATCCTCTCCGCTGGGCGAGCGGTCTTCGCGCTTGCGCATGCGCTGGATGAAGCGCACCGGCGTACCGATAAAATCCCACTTGGCGCGGAGTTGGTTCTCCAGGAACCGTTCGAAGTTGAAATGCAGCGGTTTCTTCTGGTTAGTGAACAGCAGAAACACCGGCGGCGCGATTTTCGCCTGTGTCATGTAGTAGATGCGCACCGGCCGAGCCTTGGGATTCGACGCCCGCTGCAAATCCACATCTTCCTTCAGCCAGCGATTCAATTCCCCCGTGGAAATCTTGCGATTGCGCGCGGCGGCGACTTCATCGATCAGAGGGTAGAGTTTCTGCGTGCGGTCGCCGGTCTTCGCGGAAAGAAACACAATCGGCGCATAACTCAGGAATCGGAATTTCTCCTGGACCATCTCCTCGTATTCGGCCAGCAGCTTGCCCTTGTCGATTTCGCGCCGCGACACGATGCCCACCGCGCCTTCGGCAGCCTTTCTCGCTCTGCCCTTGGAAGTCTTTGCGGCTTCGTCCGCGGCCTTTTGCGTTGCGGCCACGGCCAAGTCCCACTTGTTCACCACAATGATCACGGAGCGCCCAGACTGCTCCGCGTAGCTCGCGATTGTGGCGTCGCCTTGCGTGACGCCCTGTTCGCCATCGATCACCAGAATGGCTACGTCGGCGCGTTCCAACCCGCGGCGCGCCATCACCACGCTTAACTTTTCCGCCACCAGATTGGTTTTGCCTTTGCGGCGAATGCCGGCCGTATCCACAAAGCGATAGGTGCGGCCCTTGTGTTCCACTTCCATATCGACATTGTCCATGGTGGTGCCTGGAATCGGGGAAACGATGGAGCGTTCTTCGCCCGCCAGGCGATTCAGCAGCGTCGACTTCCCTACGTTTGGCCGGCCGATAATGGCGATCTCCACCAATTTCTTTTCTTCCGGCTGCTGGTTCGCGTCGTGGCCCTGAATCTGCCGCAGGGCCTCGTCCAGAAGATCGTCCACTCCGGTGCCATGCTCCGCCGCAATGGGGAAAACCGGCACGCCCAGGGTATGGAAAGGCGAGGCGTTCGCTTCTTGCAGCCGCGAATCTATCTTGTTCACTGCAACGACGAATGGTTTTCCTGTGGTGCGCAGCAGGCGCGCCAATTCTTCGTCGAGGTGCGTCAACCCATCCTGACTGTCGACCACCAGCACCAGCAGCGACGCGTTATCAAACGCTACGCGCGCCTGCCGCAGTATTTCTTGAGGAATGAGGGCCTTGTCGTCTGGCACGATGCCGCCTGTATCCACAATTTCCAGCACCCGGCCATTCCATTCGGCTTGGCCGTAAATGCGGTCGCGGGTAATGCCTGGTTCGTCGGTAACGATGGCTCGGCGCGTGCCTGTCAGGCGATTAAAGAGCGTGGACTTGCCGACATTGGGTCGTCCCACGATCACCAGCGATGGAAGTTTTTGATCCATTGAGAATGGGTGCGTCGCACTGGGCCTGATGCGCCTCACCGTGCAACCTTCCAATGTAGCGCATCAGCAGGGAACTGGCGAGCCAGCATTTGGCAATCCGGAGTTCCATCTCGAGTGGTGAAAACACCACTTGAAGGATAAAGACCGCCGATGCGCGACATAGGAACATTTGATCGGGAATGGCTTGATTCCGGGAAAGCATCTGGGTAGTGTTTGTGGACAAAGTGCACCGGTGTCCACGGGCGCTTTTCGGGGAAGTGCCTGAAAAATCTCGGGGTATCGAGATGATTTCAATCGATTGAAGGAGACAGGCAGATGAGCAGGTCAATCCGATACCTGAGTGCGTTGGTATGTATATTCACCGCGCTCACGCTGTTGACCGCAGTGCGTACCCCAGGGCAGACGTTTCGCGGCACCATTTTAGGCGTGGTCACGGATTCCTCTGGCGCGGCAGTGCCGGGGGCCACCGTGACCATCAAGAATGTGGACACGGGCTTGACCCGCACAGTGACGACAACGGACGACGGTAGTTACTCCGTCCCGGAACTTCCCATCGGCAACTACAGTGTGACGGTGGAGAAGAGCGGCTTTAAGGAAGGGGTTGTAAACGGAATACGCGTGGAAGTTTCTACCGAGAAACGCGCGGACGTTGTGTTGCAGCCTGGCCAGTTGGCGCAAAAGGTCGAAGTGATGGGCGAAGACTTGCCATTGGTGGACACAACCGCTAACACGCTCGGCGGATTGATTGATGCGAAAGTGGCGACGAACCTCCCCGTGAATGGTCGCGACTACCAGAAGCTTCTGTTCCTGGTTCCCGGCGTCACCGGTTCCCCCGACCAGATTACCGACTCGCCCGGCTCGTTCGGCATTTTTTCCGTGAACGGAGCCCGTGGCCGCGCAAACAACTTTTTGCTGGACGGCACGGACATGAACGATGGCTACCGCAACGACCCGGCCATTAATGAAGCGGGCGTATTCGGTACGCCAGCGACAATTCTTCCTGTGGAAGCGATCGCCGAGTTGCATGTCGCCTCGAACTTCGAAGCGGAGTACGGCCGGAGCGCCGGCGGGGTGGTCAACGTGGTGACGAAGAGCGGAACGAACGCCTTCCATGGTTCGGCGTTCGACTATTTCCGCAACAACGCCCTGGATGCGCGAAACTTCTTCAACACCGTTGGCTTGCCGCAGAATCCCTTTCACAATAATCAGTTTGGCGGTTCGTTGAGCGGGCCGATTCTGCAGGACAAGGTGTTTTTCTTTGTCGACTACGAAGGCACAAGGGAAACGGGAGCGCAAGCCACTGCTTCCTGTGTTCCCACGGCAAACGATATTCTTTTTAATGCCCCGACGCCGGGCGATTTGGCTTCGATCAACCCGGTTGTCGCCAACATTCTGACGCAGAAGGGTTGGCCGAAGCCGACAGGCTCGGGCTCTTGCCTGGGAAATCCCGTCGATGGACCTCCCGTGGCTAGCGGGACCAACACGGTTCTCTCCACACCTTTCTCGAACAACATCAACGGCGGAATCATCAAGGTCGATTACAACGTCAACACGAATAACAGCCTCACGGGGCGCTACTACATCGGCGACAGCACCCAGATTTTTCCACTGGCGCTAGTCGGTGGAGGGGCTCTGCCGGGCTACAGCACCAACACTCCAACCCGCGTGCAGCTCGTGTCCCTGTCGTTTGTGTCGGTGTTGACGCCTGCCGTGGTGAATGAGGCGCGCCTGGGATGGAATCGCTTCGCAGAAGGATTCTTCCCGCAGGATGGCACGTTCGACCCCGCTTCCATCGGCTTGAATACCGGCGGGACCGGCTATAACCTGGGCATGCCGCGCATCAATGTCGGGTCCTTCCCGCAGTTGGGCGCCAGTTCCAGCGATCCGCGGAACCGCGTCGATTCCAACTGGCACTACATCGACAATATCTCCTGGAAAAAAGGCAAACACGACATCAAGTTCGGCTACGAGTTCCGCCGCACCACCGTGTCGCAGAATTTCGACGCGAATTTCCGCGGCACCTTGAAGTTCTCTTCTCTCGCCGATTTCCTGACCGGCGTTCCCAGCAGCGGCAACCAACTCGCCGGGGTTACCAACCGCAATACCTACGAAAATTCGCAGGCTTTCTATATTCAGGACAGCTATCACGTTCTGCGCAATGTCACCGTGAATCTCGGACTACGCTACGACTATTTCGGAATCATCAACGAGAAGCATCAGAACTTTACGAATGTCAATCCGACCACGGGCATCGGCTACGTCCTTGGCCCCAACAATCTGTACAATCCGGACTACAACAATTGGGCGCCGCGCCTCAGCGTGGCGTGGGATGTCACTGGTAAACAGAAAACCGTTGTGCGCGCAGGATTTGGAATCTTCTATGATGCTTTCTCGCAGGATATGTTCATGGGTCATTTGCCGTTCAATAGTTCTTTCGATCCGGGTCCGGCCTACAACGGGTACTTTGGACCAAACCTGATCTCTACTGTTGGACTTCTTGGCGGAGCGCTGAACGCAAGCCTTCCGGTTTACAGCGGTACTACCGCGATGGGGGACGCCTTCGGCGTGGACAAAGGCATCCGCACGCCGTACATGGAGAATTACAACCTGAACGTGCAGCAACAGCTGACACGCACGATGAGCGTCCAACTCAGCTACGTTGGCTCGCAAGGGCACAAACTGTTCCGTTTCCGCGATATCAACCAACCGACGCAGGCAGAAATTACGGCCGCGGACCTAGCCTGTAATTGCATCAACGATTACAGCGTGCCGCGGTTCTTTGCGCAGCCTGGCAATGCCAACCCCAGTCCGTTTTTCTACATTAACTATCTGGAAGGTTCCTCGAACTCGAACTACGACTCGCTGCAGTTCAGCTACCAAATCAATAACTGGCATGGCCTGACTTCCACGGCGAACTACACCTGGTCTCACTCGATTGACGATGCCAGCGACTGCGAGGATTACGTGCCCAACGCCTCGCAGCCTAATAACAGCCAAGCCGTCATTGGAGCGAATCGCGGCAATTCCAATTTCGATGTGCGCAATCGGTTCGTGTGGAATTTTATCTACCAGATTCCCGATGCCAAGGACTCGCGCTACAAACTGATCCGCAACGGTTGGGGCGTGAACGGAATTGTCACCGTGCAGTCCGGGCAGCCCTTCCAACTCAACTACAACTTTGAGGATGATTTTGATGGCAGCGGTGAGGGTTTCGGCCGTCCCGACATCGTCGGACCGGTGCACTACAACCAGCACGATCCTACACAGTTCCTCGACTTGAGCTCCTTCGCTGTGCCTTGCACGCCCAGCACTGTGGGGGGTGCGCCGGCCTTTGACGGGACAGCCAGAACCTGCGTTCCAGGAACTCGCCATTTTGGAAGCCTTGGCAGGAACTCCCTCATCGGGCCCAATTTCCGGCAGTTCGATTTCTCGCTTTATAAGGACACGCATCTAACCGAGCGCCTGGTTATGCAACTGCGATTTGAGGCCTACAACCTGTTTAACCACCCGAATTTCGCTAATCCGTATCTCCCGAACTTCATCGCCGATGCGGCTCCTCATGGGTTCACTTCCACGGGCCGTTCCGTTGGCTTCTATGGCTTGTCGGCCACGGGAGACGTCGGGATTGGGTATCCCTTCCTGGGGAGCGGAGGCCCCCGGGGACTACAGATCGCGGCGAAGTTTACGTTCTAACATTATAATTATAAATGATTTAAACGGCCCCGGAGGCTCGTCTCCGGGGCCGTTTCATTTTCGGATTGGCTCCAAGATTTGTCCCCACTCTCGTTCCCGACCCTCGGACCTCTTCCAGGCGTCCAGTGCGGCATCGAACGACCCGTGGATTTCTCGCGGATGGGCCCGGGGGGTAGATCAGGTTTGGCTGTCACGAGTGCCCATAGCAACTTGTGATAGTTTTAGGGCCATTGGTGCGTACTAGGTTATGGAACCGCTGAAACCAGGGCGAATGAGCGCGCCGGGAAAAACGGAGCCGACGGAACTAATCGTCCGGGCAAGGACCGGGGATACCCAAGCCTGGGGCGATCTATACCGGGAATATGCCCCGGCGATTTTCCGTTTCTGCCGCCGCGCCATGCCAACACGGGAGGACGCGGAAGACGCCACGATGGAGATATTCATGAAGTTGCGCGGCAAACTGATGCAATACGACCAAAGCCGCTCGTTCACGGCTTGGTTGTACAAAGTTGCCGCCAATCATTGCTGGGACATGTTGCGCCGCCGCAGGGTTCGCCAAGACAAAGAAACGGAAGACGTCACCGAGATTCCACTGGAAGCACCGGAACCCAATCAACTGGAAAAACTGATCGAAGAGCGTACCAGCGAAGAAGTCCGCAGAGCGCTGGACAAGCTGGGCCTGCGCGCTCGCATGGCCCTGGTGATGCGCTATTACTCCGACATGAGTTATGACGAGATTGCAGACGCCCTGGGCGTGCGGCGGGCGTTTGTAGGAGTGGTTTTGCTGCGCGCGCGACACGAACTCCGGCAGGCGTTGGGCGAGAACAATGCTGTCGCCGTGGGAGGAATACGGTGAGTAATCCTGAGGACAGCACGAACAAGCACATAGACGAGATGACCCTGCTGCTGTACGTCGAGCGGCAGCTGGACCGGGAAAACGCGCAGGAGGTGTCTCTGCACACGCAGACGTGCGAGCAGTGCCTGACGCTGTTGCGGGCTCTCGACCGTGAATCGCGGTTGTTGACACGCGCCATGCTGGAGCAGGATGAGCCTCTTCCGGCGCGGCTGGCGGAATTCCGCCTTGCCGTGAAGAAATCCATGCAATGGATCTGGGGTGTGGTCTTCGGCCTGGCGGTGCTTGGCGTATATGCCCTGTACAGCGATTATATCGAACCGATGCAACAGAAACTGGACGCTGCGGGATTCGGCAGCAGCAGCCTGGTGAGCCTTTTGTTTTTCCAAGGCGCCTTTTGGAAAGGATGGCAATCGATGTTCACGCTATTTGAATTTCTTGCTCTTGCAGCGATTGCAGGGTTTGGAATGTTTGCCTTCCGCAAATACGTGAAACGAGGATCGGCGCTAGCCTTGCTGTTCGCTAGCCTGGGACTCCTGGCTGCGCTGCCGAGCACCGCTTCCGCCGCGGAATTTCGCAAGTCTGACAACGTGGAAGTCAGGAAAGACGAAACCATCAAAAGCGACTTCTACGGCACTGGCAATCACATCCGCATTGAAGGAACAGTGGACGGCGACGTCTATGCCTTTGGCCAGCAGGTCGATGTGCCCGGACATATCACCGGCGACCTTATCTGCTTTTGCCAGGCCAGCCGCATCACCGGCCAGATTGATGGCAACATCCGCGCGTTCACCAATAACATCACCATCAGCGGAACGGTGGAAAAAGCCGTCACCGCGTTTGACGAGACCTTCACACTGGATAGCAACGGAAAGATCGGCCACAGCCTGACCGACTTCAGCAAGTCGCTGGCCCTTGATGGTAAGGTCGGCCGCGATGTTCTGGGTTTCTGCGCTTTCAGCAACGTTTCGGGAACGATTGGCGGAGACTTGCATGTGAAAGGGGATTCCCTGACCGTGGCCAGCAGCGCGGTCATCGACGGAAAAGCCTCCTTTGAAGGAAACAAACCGCCCGAGGTTTCTTCCGCAGCCAAACTGGGCTCGCCGATGGAGTTCAAGCAGACCGAGCGCAAATCGCAATTCGAGCGGGGTGGCGGTTACTATGTGTGGCGCGCGATCTGGACGGCCACCCACATTCTGTTTGGTCTGGTGCTTTTCGGTCTGCTCCCGATTTTTGCCCGGGAAACGGCGGAAATGGGCGAGCACTATGGGGCTTCGTTTGGTTTAGGTGTTCTGGTTCTGTTCGGCGTGCCCATCGCCGCGATCATCGTCTGCTTTACAGTGATTGGACTGCTGGTTGGCATCTCTACATTACTTTTGTGGTTCGTGGTTCTTATGGCGGCACAGATTGTGATTGGCGCCATCGTGGGGCAGTGGATCATGGGGCGCACCAGCGAGTTCTGGCCGCTCGTGGCGCGCATGGCTGTCGGCGTCATCCTGGTGCGGATTGTGACAAGCGTTCCCTTTATCGGCGGCTGGGCGAAGTTCGTTGTGATTCTGTGGGGCATGGGAGCCATCTCCCTGGCCCTGTACCGCAGACTGCAGCCGATGATCGCTCCCAACATTCCCCCGGTGCCCATGACGCCTGTGGGACCTGTGGGAACGCCACTGCCCCCCAACACGATGGTAGGTGGAATCTAGCGGCGATTGAGAGCCGTTGTTCGCTACTGCATTTGATTCTGCAAAAAAAGACGGGCCCCGAAATTTCTCGGGGCCCGGTGCCTTTGCGGAGGCGGGAAAAACTCTTGTCTACGGCACACGTACCTTCGCGGCCTGGAACGGCTGTTGAGCTCTGTCAATGTACAGCGCGCGGATGGATGCCAGTTGACTGCTCGTTGCACTGAGGCCGCTGACATCGGTGATGCCATCAAAAGCTGTCGCATTGATATAGGTGATCACTTGCGGTGTAAGGCTTAGCGTCGGATTCAGCGCGTTGATGTAACCCGGAATATTGGCGAGACTGAATGTGTTTCCGGCGACCGAATTCACGGTTCCGGTCAGGCGCGACCAGCGCAGCAGAACGTTGTTCGCCGTGGCGCTAATTCCGCTACTAGTCGAAGTAATATTTGAAAGTTGTACGCGCACGGTCTGACCGGCAAACAAGTCGCCGCTTCCGGTAAACAACGCATTAAGGCCAAGATTCTGTGAAGAGAGAGTCTTGGTGTCCACCGAATACGTCGTGCCCGTGTCCACGGTCAGGAATATTCCGGTGCCGTAGGTGGTGCTGGAAGTGGCCAAAGGCGTAGTGGAAGTGATGGCAACCTTGTCCGCGAGAATCAGCCCAACTACCCCGGTTTGGGAGGTTGGATAAATGGTTCCTTCCACTTCATCCAGGGCGACAGCGTCCAACACGTCGATTTCGGTTGCTGACAGGAGGCCCGAAGAACTGAGAGCGGCGTCCAGGCTGACCGTGCTGCCGGTGGTGACGCAGGCCGCCGCCGTTCCCTGGCAGTTGCTGTAGGCCACGGGCGCAAGATCGTACGTTGTGCTGGAAGAGATCGCCGCTGTCATGCTGTTGCCGGTAGTGCCAGATTGCACCGTGATACTACTCGCACTCACCGCTGTAACTACCCCGACGAAATCCTCGATCGTGTCCACGCTTCCAGAGGGAATGCCGGGCCGGACGGTTGTTGTGGCCGTCATGACGTTGGGCTGATTGAAATCCACGGTGATGCCGTTGGTGGTGGTGATGGCGTTGGCGAGATTGAAGTCCAGTCCCACCCATTGATTCTGATTCGCGGTGAGCGTTAGAGAAATGGGGACCTGAATCGTTGTCGCGGCACCAGAGGGCGTGGGACAAACAGCGCCGTTTACGCACGTCCCGATTGTTGCGCCGGAGGTGTTGATAAATACTCCGCTGGAAGCAGTCACCGTAACATTGATTGAGGTGTAGGTCCCCGCGGGTACGGACAGGTTAGCTCCAACCAGGGCCGAGTCGGTCTGCAAACGAGTCATCTCATACGATGTAGGGGTGATCGGCACTGTCACGGCCGTACCACTGGAAGGCGTAAGCGTAATTCCGGCAACGGGAAGCGTGAAACTGAGTATCGAGACGCCGGCTGGGGGTAGATCGAAGAGAGTGATACTCAGATTTGCGTTGCCACCGCCGCAATTTGTCGTGCATCCGCCAGCTTTGATGCCGCTACACGACGCCAATAGGAAAAGCGCTGCCGATAAAGTTAGGACATATAATGCCTTCATTTTCATCACACACCCCAGGTCTGCGTACAGTTGCCGGAAAGTTGTTCAATCCCCAGTTTCAATGTAGCTCTTGCGGGGCTGTCGCGGTGCCCTTAGAACTAGAGACAGTGCCCAATTTCTAACGGCGTGCCGCTCCAGAGGAGGCCCGGAAACGGTTGTGTTATTGTTGATTCCTAGGGCATCAACCCAAGGCAGTCAGGCAGGTTCTCTGGTCAAACGCAATTCCAAGGCGGATCCCTCAGAGGGTAAGCAAAAGCGCAAGCAGGATGCGATGGAGCGCGTCTACGTCCCTCTGGAGGATGAGCACGCTCCGCGGAGGCCCGCGGCGCCGCCCGCTGCTTACTCCCGCGCCGATGAATTCGACGAAATAGCCCGGGAACCCGGTTCAGAGCAGCACGTGGACGGCAGCAGCCCCAGTATGCGCGACATTTTCGGACCGGGAGGCTTGCTCGAACGGTCCATGATCGGTGGCTACGAGCATCGTCCGGGACAGTTGCAGATGGCCGAGGCCATCCATGACGCGTTTGCCAATCATCATCACGCGATCGTCGAGGCGGGAACCGGTACCGGGAAGACGCTGGCGTATCTGCTACCAGCGATTTGCAGCGGGAGGCGCGTGGTGATCTCGACGGCCACTAAATCCCTCCAAGAACAGCTTTATCAGAAGGATGTGCCGTTTTTACAGAAGCACTTCGCGCCAAACCTGAAAGTTGCCGTGATGAAGGGCCGGTCCAATTTTCTTTGCTTGACGAAAGCGCATGCCATGGCCGACCAGCCAATGTTGCGCGGCATGGAGGAAGTGGACGCGTTTCGTCAGATCCTCGAGTGGGCAAAACTCACGGAAACGGGTGATCGCACCGAGCTTACGTTCTTGCCCGACGATTCGGATTTGTGGTCTCGCATCGACGCCCGGCGCGATACCTGCACCGGCCAGAAGTGCCCGCAGTTTAATGAGTGTTTCGTGACGCAGATGCACCAACGTGCGAAGGATGCCGACCTGATCATCGTGAATCACCACCTTTTTTTCGCCGACTTGGCGCTGAAGCAGGACGATTTCGGCAGCATTTTGCCGGAATATTCGGCAGTGGTGTTTGACGAAGCCCACGAGATGGAAGACGTCGCCAGCGATTACTTTGGCCGGCAAATTTCGAATTTCCGGTTCGAGGAACTGGCTCGCGATGCCGACCACGCCATGAGGCTCACGCACCTGGGCACGCCGTCGCTGTTGCGCCGAACGCAGCGCATCCGCGAAAAAAGCCGCGCGTTTTTCGATACCTTTCCGCCGCGTGATGGCAGGTTTCCGTTTACCCGCAACGAACGCGAGGCGTTTCTGGAGCAGAATCGCGAAGCCTACGACGGCTTGATGAACGCGATGAAAGGCCTGGAGACGGAGTTTGCGTCGCTCACGCAAAAGCCCGAAGAACTGCTGCGCATCGCGCGCCGCAGCTTTGAGATCCGCCAGGAACTGGCCTTTCTCTTCGAGTCCAACGAGAAGAATTACGTGTATTGGTTCGAGCGCAGGAATAAGGGAGTTTTTCTCGCCGCCACACCCATCGACGTCAGCCAGATTCTTCGCGAAGGGCTGTTCGAGGCATTCGACACCGTGATTCTGACATCTGCCACGCTTACCGTCGGCAATCGTTTTGAGTACATTCGCCAGCGCCTCGGGCTGGACCATGCCAAAGAGAGCGCCTTGGCCCATGAATTCGATTACCAATCCCAGGCGCTGCTGTACCTTCCGCAGAAAATGCCGGACGTGCGCGACGCCGGCTTTGCCGCCAAGGCCGCCGCCGAAATCGTGGTGCTGCTGGAACACAGCCGCGGCCGCGCCTTCTGCTTGTTCACCAGCTATGCGCAGATGAACGATTTGTTCGAGCGCGTGCGTAATCGCGTGGACTTTCCCTTGCTGCTGCAGGGCACGGCGCCTCGCTCGGCACTCCTCGAGCGCTTCAAGAACACGCGCCACGCGGTGTTGTTCGCTACCTCCAGTTTCTGGCAGGGCGTGGATGTCCCGGGAGAACAGCTTTCTTGTGTCATCGTGGATCGCTTGCCGTTTGCCGTACCCAGCGATCCGATTGTTGCCGCACGCGTCCGTGCCCTTCAAGAGGAAGGGCGCAATCCCTTTTCGGAATTCCAGGTGCCGCAGGCGGTCCTGGCGCTAAAACAGGGATTCGGCAGGCTCATCCGCACGAAAACAGACCGTGGCGTTCTGGCGCTTCTGGACACCCGCATCTCCCGCATGCCGTATGGTAAAATTTTCCTTGAGTCCTTGCCGCGCTATCGGACGACCCAGGATCTGACGGAGGTCGAACGGTTCCTGTCCGCGGATGCCACGCCGGAAGTAGAATCCACCACGAAGCACAGCAAGCCGGCGGGGCGAGCATGGGATTGAGCGCCCGGGGATAAGGGGAACAAAGCCAGCTTATGTTTCAAGTGAGTGTGGAAGAGACGTTTTCCGCGGGGCACGCGCTGCGCGGTTACAAGGGCAAGTGCGAAAATCCGCACGGCCACAACTACCGCGTGCAGGTTACGCTGGAAGGGCCGCAGCTTGATACTATCGGCTTGCTCGTCGATTTCACCGAGCTAAAGCACGTCGTTCGCGAGATCATCAAACGGCTGGACCATCAATTCATAAACGACCTCGAGCCGTTCACCAGCGTCAATCCCTCGGCGGAAAATATGGCCAAGTATTTCTACGAGGAAATCACGGGCCAGCTGAAAAGCTTGCCCGCCGGCGCCGGCGTCAAGGATGTCGTAATCTGGGAAACGGATACCGCCATGGCGAAGTATTGGCAGCCGGGGAAGGCATGAACCGTTCGATCCTCATCATTCTAATTCCAGCCTTGCTGGTTGCTGTGGGCTATATCGTGGTGCTGCGACTGATGGGGATTGCGCCGGGCTACCCGCGGCTGGCAGTGGCGATGCTGCTGTTCTTTGGAGCGATCTATTGGTTGTCGCGACGATCCGGGAAAAAAGCCAAGACCGGGGAGTAAGGGAAGAACTTCCAGCCGCCGTGCCTTATGTTCATCACCGAAATTTTCAAATCGATCCAAGGAGAGGGCTCGCGCTCGGGGCTTCCGTGCATTTTTGTGCGCCTGACGGGATGCAACCTGCGTTGCACGTGGTGCGACACGGCTTACGCCTTCCCTGGCGGGAAGAAGATGAGCGTCGAGGATGTGGCGGCGCGGGTTGATGAATTGAGCGGGCGCTTTGCCGAAGGGAAACCGATTGTCGGCCTGGTGGAACTGACAGGAGGAGAACCGCTGCTTCAGGAGGAAGTCTATCCGCTGGCAGATCGCTTGCTCGCCAAGGGATACACCGTGATGATCGAAACGAGTGGCGAGCGCTTCATTGCACGCCTGCCCAAAGAAGTGATCAAGATTGTCGACGTGAAGTGCCCTGACTCCGGCGAGCCCGACACCTTCGAGCTGCGAAACCTCGCGGAGCTTTCGCCAAATGATGAAGTGAAATTTGTACTTACGTCTCGCCGAGACTACGAGTTCGCGCGTGAATTTTCCCGGGAGCAGCGCTTGGCCGAGCGCGTCAAAGAGATTGTTTTCTCGCCGGTGCATGACGACCCGGAAGGCAAATGGACCGGCCTCGAGCCAAGGCTTCTGGTCGAATGGTTGCTGGAAGACGGTTTGAACGTGCGCTTTGGCCTGCAACTACACAAAATTGTCTGGCACCCCGCAACCAAGGGCGTCTAGCTCGGGCGACACACGGTAAAGATATGGCCGACCAACGCAAAGCGATTGTTCTGCTCAGTGGCGGAATGGATTCCTGCGTGTGCACCGCCATTGCCCAGGAGCGCCACGGCGAAAGCAGCCTGGCGCTGCTTCACGCAGGATACGGGCAAAGGACACAGAAGCGGGAACGCCGCGCTTTTGAGGAAATAGCTGATTATTACGGAGTGCAGGAGCGCCTGGTGGTCCAACTGGACCACTTTCGAGCGATCGGCGGATCAGCCCTCACAGATCAGAGGATTGCGGTACCCGAAAATGAGTTGGGCGCGCCCGCGGCCGCAACGGGCGAAGCTGAAATTCCTGTGACCTATGTGCCCTTCCGCAATGCCCATTTCCTCAGCGCTGCCGTAAGCTGGGCCGAAGCCATGGGCGCGGGCGCCATTTATATCGGCGCCGTAGCGGAGGACAGTTCGGGGTATCCAGATTGCCGGCCAGAATATTACCAGGTGTTTCAGGAGCTGATTCGCGTTGGAACGCGTCCGGAAACGCAAATCGAAATCATCACGCCGGTAATCGGGATGAAGAAATGCGAAATCATTCGCCGGGGACTGGAGCTGGGAGCACCGTTGCAGCTGACTTGGTCCTGCTATCAGGGGGAAGAAGTCGCCTGCGGCAGCTGCGATAGCTGTCTGCTGCGGTTGCGCGCGTTTGCTGAAGCCGGCGTCGAAGATCCCATCCCGTACAGATCGCGCGCCGCCAGTCAGGCCTGAGAAAAATGTTGCTGCCCATTGGAAACCAGCCCAGATGAGCGATAATGGGAGGAGATACCGGCCAGAGAACCGGGGCCGGCGCTCCTCAAAGAACAAAGGAGAGTGGAGCATGTTGAAATTGAAAAAAGCGTTCGCGCTCGCCGCGATACTGACGCTGGGACTGGCATTCGCGCTTGTTCCTCGGGCGGCCGCAGAAAACGATGGCAAGATCGCTGGCACGGTCATCGATTTTGAGGGCAAGCCCTTTGCCAATTTGCCCGTGAAGGTCAAGAACGATCAAGGGGCCACGCAGGATACCAAGACAGACGAGCAAGGGAAGTTCGTGTTCGTGAATTTGCGCTCGGGGAAATATACTGTGTCTTTCATAGTGCCCCAGATGGCGCAACCGTATGAGGCTGTAACGGAAGTTCATTCCGGGGACACGTCGAATATGAATATCAACTTCAAGGAAATCCTGGAAAAACAGAACCCTGAAGCCGCCGCCAAGTACAAGCAGCAAAAGGAAGAGCAGGGAAAGGTAGCCGGCATGAAGGAACACTACAATGCCGGCGTTGGTTTTTTGGACCAGGAGCGCGCAGCCAAAGCGGAAGCCTCCAAAGCCACGGCTGACCAGCGCGATGCCGCCAAGCAGAAGGTCACCGACCTTTCCAACAAGGCCGTCGCGGAATTCCAGGAAGCGCAAAAAATAGCCGGTGAGAAGGATCCCAACCAGGCGGTTTTCTGGGCGCGGCTTGGCGAAGCCTACGACCTGGCTGGCCGAAACGATGAAGCCATTAACGCCTACAAACAAGCCGTTGCTGCGAAACCCGACAGCGCCAGCTATTACAACAACCTCGGCAACGTGCTGGGACGCACCGGCAAGATCGATGAAGCACAAGCGGCCTACCAGAAGAGCGCCGAACTCGATCCCCCGAACGCTGCGCTAGCCTGGAGAAACTTCGGTATCAGTCTGTATCAGGCGGGGAGAATGCAGGAAGCGGTCGAGCCACTGCAGAAATCAGCCGCTATTGATCCCAAGAATCCCCAAACCTTTTACTTGCTCGGCGCCTGCCTGGTGGCTTCAGCAGATTACAAGCAAGTGGGCGACAAGATGGAAGTGACACTGAAGCCGGGTACCGTGGAGGCCTATCAGAAGTGCATTGAATTGGATCCCAATGGACCCTGGGGCAAGCAAGCCAAGGACGGCCTGGAACAAGTACAACAGTTGACCGGCGGCATCGACATGAAGACTGGCAACAAGAAGAAAAAGCCGTAAGGTTCTACGGATAATCTGTGATGGCAAACCGGCCCGGCTCTGCGGGGCCGGTTTTGTTTTCCGCCGCTGAAAAGCGTGTGAACCTAACTGTGGGTTAGTGTGCCGGTCATTTTTGTGCGCCGCAGCGCCCAGGCAAATGTTGCCGCGGAGGTAGGCAAGAGAACTGCTGCGAAGAACAGCAGCACCAGCAGGGGCTTGGCAATCGCGAACAGGTTCGCGCCATCGAGCAGCGCGGCCCTCATGGCATCCAGTGCATAAGTGACGGGATTCAAGCGCGCTACAAATTGCAGCCAGGCGGGAAGAATGCTGACCGGGAAGAGCATCCCGCCCACGATGCTCGAGACTCCGACCACGAACCACCTGGCGGGATTTCCGCGCTTGAACAGCAGCAAATAGCTGGCTGAGAAAATTCCAAGCCCCGAGAAGGCGAGCAACGTGGCAATCAGCACGACGGCGACGGAAAGCCAGTTCGCGGAGCGAAGCGGAAAGCCGAAGAGCAGGGCTCCCCAACCAACATACACAGCGATGCGCAGGGTAGTGGCAACGAAGGGGTAGAGAGCCGAGCCGGTAAGTACGACGGGCAGTGAAACCTGCGTCACGAGCAGCGGCTCCAGGGTTCCCGCGTCCCGGGCTTCTTGCAGGCTCCTTTCAAACGTATCGAGCGCTGCGTTCAGGTAGTCGAAGAAAAGAAATCCCACCAGCGAATAAGCGAAGTACGTGTTGCCCTGCGGCAGTGATTCACGAAGCCCGGGCGAGTCGACAAATCTTGCGACGTAATAAAACATTGCCGCGGCAAACAGAGCTTCAATCGCTTCCAAAACAAACGGGCTGCGATAGGTGCTCGCGATTCGCAAATCGCGGGCGAAAAACAGGAGCAGGTCTCGCAGTGTTTGCTTCATGCTGGGTGTGTCTCCTCAATAGGTTGCATGTCGTGTCCCGTGAGGCGAAAGAACACTTCCTCGAGTGTAGCGACCGAATGCCTGGCTTTAAGCGTCGCGGGCGAATCGAAGGCTATGATCGCGCCTTCTTGAAGAATGGCCACACGGTCGGCGAGGAATTCAATTTCCGGCAACGTATGAGAAGCGAACAACAGGGAAGTGCCTTGAGCGGAGATGAGCTCCTTTTTCAGAAAGCGCCGGAACTCCGCTGCGGCAATGGCGTCAAGGCTACGCGTAGGTTCGTCCAGAAGGAGCACCTTGGGCTGGTGAAGCACAGAGCGCAGCAAGCTGAGGCGCTGAATGGTCCCGGAAGAAAGGGAACGCACTTGCCGGTCGAGCGCTTCGCCCAGCTTGAATTGTTCGGCAAGGGAGTGAATTCGCGCGTCCAGGAATCCCTTGGAAAGATGGTTCAACCGGCCAAAGAATTGAAGGTTTTCGCTGCCCGTAAGTCTGGAGTAGAAACCTCGATCGCTGCCGGCGTGATAGCCGAGTTGGCGCCGCACCGCAGCCGGTTCTCGCACGGCATCATGGCCGGCTAGGCGCGCGGATCCCCGAGTGGGGAGCAATAGGGTGGCCAGAATGCGAAGCAGCGTGGTCTTGCCGGCGCCGTTGGCACCCAGCAACGCGACGGCTTCTCCTTTCGCCACTTGTAACGAAATCCCTCGCAACGCAGGCGTGGTTGCCGCCGCGAATGGTTGCAGCAAGGCGCGCCAGCCACTGCGAGCTGGAGGAAACCACTTTTCGAGTGAGTCGACGCTGATCGCGGGAGCGGTCACTCTCGAACTTATAGCGTTTCCTGGAAAAGAAAACAATCAACCTTCCCGTCCTCGATGGCCTCGCGGATGGCGGGGAACGGCAATCCCCGGTAAAATGTAATCCCGACGTGTCCCCGGGCATGCGCCATAACCCGAAGCGCACGGAAACAGAAAACACAGGAGCGCACGGATGGTTCCGTTTGCAAATCGTGCCACAGTTCCAGACCAAGTGCTGGTCCGTCATCTCGACGGCGAATCGGTGCTACTGAATCTCGACACGGAAAAGTACTTCGGGCTGGATGCCATGGGAACACGCATGTTCGTTCTGGTCACCACCTCGCCATGCATTGAATCCGCTTACGAAAAGCTCTTGGAAGAATACGAAGTGGAACCTGAACTTTTGCGGGGCCATCTTAGCGATCTTTTGAGCCGCCTGGTGGACAATGGGCTGCTGGACGTGTCGCCTGCCGATGTGGGAACGATTCCGGCGGTTTAGCGTTCTGGATCGTGAAGCGCGGAAGCTGTTTTTTCGCGCCGCGGCGCTGCTTCCGTTTGTCGGGCTGTCGCTGCGTATTCGTGGCTACAAGAAGACGCAGGCTTGGCTGCAAAAACGGCTGGAAAACCGAAGCGTAACCACACTGGCCGCTGCTGCCGCTCCTGGCGAACTCGTGGATAAAACGTGCCGCATGGTGCGCGCCGCTGAACACCACGGCTTGATGCGATCCACCTGCCTGGAAGCGTCTCTGGCGCTGTGGTATCTGCTCGGCCGGCGGAATATCAGTTCCCGCATTCGCATTGGTGTGCGCAGGCAAGCGGGGAAATTTGAGGCCCATGCCTGGGTCGAATATGAAGGTCGAGCGCTCAATCAGTCTGAGCAATTACACCGGCACTACGCCCCCTTTGAGAGCGAATTCGACAACTTGCCGGCGCAAAAATCATGAGCGGTTTCCTCGGCGTGTACCGTCAAGATGGAGCGGCGTTTGACGAGCGTCTGCCACCGACGAGGACTGGCAGAAGGGCGCGGGCGACGGTCGCTGGTGCCTCTGGGACGCCCTCCTGCGGCCTTTACGACGGATCAGGAAGTACGGACAGGGCCACTGAGCCCCACCGGCCTGCCTTACCCGGAGACTCCAAAAAAGGGCCGGCTCGCGACGATCACGGGCCGGCTCCTGAAGATTGGTTTTCTTCCACTACAAATTGGTTCGATGACTCTCGGAGCGAACGTGTTTTTGCGCGGGCGCTGGAAGCTCCACGCTCAGGGTCAACGAGTTCCTATTGCGAAGCACGCCCAGCGACAATGACTTTGCATCCTTGCCGCTTCGCAGCTTGTCGCGCAGCTCGCTCGTCGTGCGGATCCTCTCGCCGCCCACGCTGGTGATCACATCGCCCACTTTCAGCCCCGCCTTCGCGGCCGCCGAGTCCGGAAACACTTCACGAACCAGCACACCCTCTCCGTCCGGTGCTCCAAAGTAGTTCCCGAAGTCTCCCTGCAGGTCTTCCGCGTTGATTCCCAGCCGAGTTTGGCCCGGCGCCATAACCACAAAGCTATTCAGATCACCCAAGCCAGCGATTTCCGGCGTCTCAGGAATATTTGGCATACGAAACGCGAAGTTACCCGGACCATTCATCATTCCGCTGCCGCGGCGGGCTTCCGATTTTCCCAGGGTCGCGGTGATCGCCTGCGAACGACCGTCGCGCCATACCGTCAACTGCACGGAGCGTCCGGCAGGGATTTTGCGAATCATGCGGCGGAATTGCGCAGTGCCTTCTACGCGTTGGCCGTTAATCTCCGTGATTACGTCGTTTTGCTTCAGCCCGGCTTTGGCCGCTGGGCTATCGGGCAGAACCTTTCCGACCACCGCGCCGCGTTCCGCCGGCAACTTCAGGTCTTTGGCTTTTTGTTGGGTGACTTCCGATGTTTCCACGCCAAGCCAACTGCCGTCGGTGCCCAGGAACAGCTGCACATCGCCCTGTGCTTCGTTGGGATCGTCCTCCATGGCTTGAATGACTTTGTCGGTTATTTCTTGCGCGGACGAGGCTTCAACCGCGGATGCGGCCTTCAGTTGTTGCAATTTCGCTTCGAGACTCGCGACCGTGGAATTGTCGCAGTCCTGCATTCGCGCGGAAGAACCTGGTAAGGCAATCAGAGTAGTGCTTAGCGCCCCGAGTCCGAGACTCGTCAGCAGTAGCTTTTTGTTCATGGTGTCGTTCAGCTCCTTAGGTCTTTTAGACGAGCGGAGAGCTAAACGGTTGACTTCAACGCTACGATTCTTATCGTTCCGTTCACCGTGCCCAGGTGAATGGGGACCACTCCGCCGCCGTGCCCCAGCCTTCCATGCAGGACTCGCGGCTGGTCCGCTCCCCGCATTACGAACGGGAGCTCGGATGAAAAGCTCCCGTTCATGCAGCGCGCCTCCAGGTCGGCGCGGAGATCCGCAGGGATCGCCAGAAGCACCGAGCCATTCGTAGTTTCCGCGGAAGCCCCGTGCAAATCCGCCGGGTGCTTCCATTCCAGGTAAACATTTCCATTCGTGGTGTGGGCATGCACGTTGCCGCTACCCTCATAGACCTCGATGTTGCCATTCACCGTGTGCAGGTCGCCAATCGATTCGGCGTCCATAACGCGCAGCGTTCCGTTCACGGTGCTCAATTTGTTCAGGTGGGCACGCCGCGGCACGTGCACCGTGTACTCCACGGCAACTTCCGCCCCACCTTGTTCCGGATAGCGCGTCGATATGGAAAGGGCGTCGGGGCGCGAGTTAACGTCGATGGAAACCAGATCCAATGCCGACTCTTTCTCCGTTGTCGTTTTCACCGCGCGCACTTCCACCTCATCCTTGTCCCATGTCTCGATGCGCACCGTGCCGTTTACGTTCGACAGTTCGAACGAACCGTCAGCCTGAAGCGGGAATGTCTTCGTAATCTCGCGTGTCACTCCGAAACACTGCGGAGCAGCGAGGGATGCAGTCAGCAGAATAGCCATGCAGACGCCACGGGTTGCGGAGCGAGCCATAATCGAACCTCCTTCGAGAACTTTCATCCGACCGGAGCCCCCAGAACAGCAACAAACTCTTTGCAGCCACGCAATCGTGCAACGCTTCAGCGCAGCTGAAAATTAAACGTTACCGTGGAAATCACATCTACCTTCTTACCGCCCCACTCCTCGGGATTCAGCCGCCACTGCTTGACCGCGGTTGTCGCCGCGTCCACCAGCGCCGGTTCGCCCTCCAGGACTTTTTCCACCACCAAGGTTCCGTCCGTCTTCAGCCGCACCTGCAGCCGCACAACGCCTTGCACACCCGCCTTGCGCGCCAGTTGTGGATACTCCGGAGGCGGTTGATTCAGCACATGCTTCATGAACTCGTCCTGGTCCTCATGAAGACCGCCAGTAAGCCTGATTTCCAGGCGCGTAATTACGGTGTCGAACCAGTCCCCTCGGCCCCCAGCAGAAATCGCCGGCGGGGCTTCAGCAGTTTGCCTCGGTATAGTGACCGGCGTGAAGCCCGCTTGCTCTAGCTTCTCTTCAATGCGATGTTTCTGCTCCTGCAGAAGCGAGTTGCGCAGTGTGCTGTCTGCGTCCAGGTATTGCAGGCGAATTTTTCCCGTAGCCGTGTGCAGCTTCAGAACGGCTCCTCCGCCGTTCAGGTTGCCCGTGGCTCGCACTACGCCATCCGGTCGCGCACGGGGCTTGAGCAGCAGGGACGGATCCGCTTCAATCCGATTCGCGCCGCCGCGATCAACCGTGGCATCAATCGTCGCGGCAATATTTCGCGGCAGGTATAGAACGATGTCGCCGGTCTCAGAAGCCAATTGCGAAGGGCCGGGAAGCCGCACGGTCTGCCTGGGATCTTCAGAGTCGGGCGCGATCCACGCGGTGATGGTGCCATCTCCGGTTGCAGCGCGAACGGTATTGGTAACCTTGGTCAAGCAGATGCTCCCGCCGCTCGTCACCACTTCCAGAGGGCCCGCGACATACATCATGCGAATTCCGCCGCCGCCGTTCTGCGCGTGTACTGATCCGTGGACTTCGCCAAAATCGATTTGCCCGCCTCCGGTACGCACGGTCACCAGCGCCCCGGCTTCTCCCACCGTGATGTTTCCGCCTTCCGTTTCCAATTGTGCGACGCCCTGGATCTTCCCCGCGCGGATGTGCCCTCCGCCGGTGCGTAGCTTCGCATTGCCGGCAATATTGCCGGCTCGAATGTGTCCGCCGGCAGTGTACGCGTCAAAATCGCCGAACACGTCCTCCACGCTGATATGCCCGCCCTGAGTTTCAATCTTGGCCATGGGGTGCCCGATCATCGCGGCGGGCCGATCAAAGCCAATGCGTCCGGTAGTAATGTTGCCGCCGTCAGTTTCCAGAACAACACGTCCACCCAAATCCGACGTCTCGATATCGCCTGCTCCAGTGGAAACCTCGACGTTGTAGTCCACAGGCACGCTGACGAGGAATTTGACCCAGAACTGTGCTTGCTGCTGTCGTCCTCTTGCTCTTGTATGTTGTTGAGGAATTTCTCCCGTGATGGTCACGCCCGATGGATTGCTCGCAGCATCCAACGTGTAATTCTGCAGGAGTTTCGTGGCCAGGGGTTCGCGGGCATCGGTCTCGATGTGTACCGAGTAGTGCACGGTGCGAGGAGATCCCGGAGGCTGCCTCTGGACATTTACCGAGCCCAGGTCCGCCGTCATGTGCAGCGTCAGACCTCCTGAGGTCGGAATTGTTCCCGAGCGATCGGTCGACACGTGCGGGGGAGTGTTCTCGCCGCTCCAAGCCGGAGAAACGGAAAGAAGCAGCGTCAGAAGGAGTGCGCCCCCCAGAACGGGAAAATTTCCGGGCGGCAGTTGGTCGGCAGAACGCGTAATACCGGGCTCCATGCGCATGCGGTTAGGAAAGCGTGAATTCCGAGTCGTTAGTTCACTGCTCATTACGCGCGGCAATTTGCCGCAATGCTGCGGCACTCTGCAAGCGAACGTAGCGGCTGGGGTCTTTACGCTGCAAATCCTCGAGCGTCCGAACGAATTTCGCCATTGACTCATCGTCAGAACCGCTCGCAATCCTCGGCGCCACCGAGGGTGCGTGTCCTTCCGGCAAGCTGGGCATCGGCATCAGCGCTTCCGGCGAATTCTGCAGAGAGCGCACCAGCAAATTCACAGCCTCCACGCGAACTCCCGGGTTCGTATCATACTGCAATGCCTGCAAGAGAGTATCGCGAACGGCTTGATCAGACGATTCATCGCCCACGGCTTCCAGCGCCTTCAAACGCACCGCAGGGTTCTGATCCTTGCGCGCCGCCGAAAGCAGCGCATTGCGCACCGCGGCATCTCTGGCTCGAGCTTTCAGCGCATCCAGGCAATCCAGCCTTACGCCCGGATCGAATCGTTCGCCGTTTGCTACCACGTAGGTAAGCACGCGCCGCACGTCCGAGTCGTCCAGACTACCGGTCAGCACGACCGGCTGCTCCGCGCTGAGCTGCAAACGCACATTCTGTTTGTCTGAGGAAGAGGAGGACGTCCAGTTAATTCCGGCAACCGCCATCTTGGAGAGCTGATCGTCGGTCAAACGCACGGCGGGACGCACATCGATGGCCTGATCCATACTATTGCTGGGAATGCGGCTTGCGTACCATTCCGAGGATTGCACGCCCAGAACAAGCCCCAAGGCCACCAGTGCCGCGCCGCTCAACGCGGGATGAACGATCAGCCAGCGGCGCAGCCAGGCGAATCGCAGCGGGGTCTCTTTCACGCGCGGCCGCGTCAAATCGTCAAGTTGCTCGGCCAGTTCGCTGCGGCATTGCGCCAAGAGCACGCCTGAGGTGTCCAGTTCGTCTGCCGCTTGAGAGACTCCCCCCATGGCATCTTGAAAACCGCGCTCTTCAGAGAGTTGAGTGCGGCACGTCTCGCACTTGGCGAGATGTTCCTCGATCTTTGCGCGCTCCCGGTCGTCAACTTCGTTACACAAGTAAAAAACGAAAAGCGGCGCGATTTCCGTGCAGGTATTTTTCGGGCTCATCGCAGCACTCCCAATTCACTGCGGAGTTTCCGCGTCGCACGAAACAGTGAATTCTTCACGGTTTCTTCGCTGGTTCCCAGGGCGTCTCCGATGGCGCGGAGCTTCAATCCCTGATAATGCTTCATTTCGAACACGATGCGTTCGCGCGGCGACAATCGTTCCATGGCCGCAGCCAGCCGCGCTTGAATCTCTTTTCCCACCAGGTGGCGCTCGGGATCCAGAGTAGGGCGATACTCCCTCTGGCGTTCGAAGAAGTCCGTGCCCCCGTCCTCATACTTCGCGGCATGCAGTTCCGGAGCTTGGTCCTCCGGGCGAGCCTGGCGACGTCGCAAGTGGTCCAGGCACACGTTAGTGACGATGCGGTAGAGCCAAGTGTAAAAACTGCATTCAAAACGGAAGCGGTGGAGATTGCGGTAGACCTTTAGAAAGGCTTCCTGATAAACGTCGCGGGCATCTTCGGTGCGCTTCATCAGGTTCAGCGCCAGCCGCAGCACGTCTCGGTCGTAGCGCCGCACCAACTCCTCGAAAGCGTTGCGGTTGCCCGCCTGCGCTTCCTGCACCAGGTGTCGATCATCAAGGTCGGCCAACGAGATCACCCTAGCCAGCGCAGCAGTGGAAGCGCTAGTCTGGCTGGTTTCATTCGCGAGAGCTAAAGCCAAATTGGGTAGCGGCATATTCGCTTTCTCTTTGCCGATTCTGGTGTATCCAGCTCCACCAGAACATGTTAAGGGACGGAGTCCCCGGCAACGAAAATTCTTCTACCGTTACCCCTATTCGACGCGGTCTACACTCGATTGTGAGCAGTCCGCGACCTGGTTACCCGGTTCCCGACCATAGCCCGCCCCTTGCGCCCTTAGATGCGGGCACAACCCCTAGTGACAAGACGAAGTCAGGCAGGCGAAAGTTTCTCGCCTGAGCTCATTCGCCAAGCCACCAGCGGCAGTCCCAGGAGCAGTGCCAGCGCAGCCAGCACCAGGTAACCCTGGGCGTGGTAGAAATTGTCCGGTTGCGAGAGCAACTCCAGCGCTCCCCTTATCAAGTCAACCGAGGCGATCGCCAAAAGAAGTCCTAATAGATTGAAGCGAGACACCAGGCGAATCCCGTTAACGATGATGGCCAGCAGAATCGCATTCACCAGGAATTGCTTGAGGAAGTCGGCAGGTGTTCCCCAATTCGAGACCAGGGAAGCAGCGACTGCCAAGAACAGCAGCATGCGCACCCAGCGCACGCGAACCTCGGCGCCTAGCACACTCGAGGCTAAGACGAAAATTCCCGTGAGGAACAATGCGCGAACCAGTGTTCCCCCGATGACCATCGCGGCCGGAAACATGGCGTCAAACGAATCGCCGAAATGAGCCGGGAAGGATTCATGTGCCGTCGGCCACCATTGCGCCACAACTCCCAGAAGGCGGTTCAGACCTATCCACAGTGAAGCGCCCCCCAGCCCGATCCAGAATGCGTCGCGATAATAATTGCCGGGCATCCCGAGCCACGTGGCTATTCGCTCTTCCCCAAACGCCCTGGCGGCAAAGTGCCAGGCCAAGCCGTAAAGCAGGACGATGGCTCCCAAAATCAATGCGCTGAATATAAGTATCCCTACGGTCCTGGTTCCCAGGAACAACCGCAGCGATATGTCAGTGCGATATTGAGCCATTAAGTTCGGTATGCCTTTACCAAGCAGAATGTCTCCGAGGAATGCCGCGAGTCCCAGAAGTCCCCACCGGAACATTCGCCGCCACGGAACATGCACCGCTGGTTCGGCGCGCCATCGTTGAAAGTAAAAAACGATCACGCTGATCAGCAGACCCAGGCCGAGAAGCACTTGCCCGACGGAAATCAACGTGCGCGGCAACGTCTGTTCCTCCTGCTTGCGCGCAAACTCCTCCGGGATTTTCACGTAGGTGCGGTAGTTGGCCGGCTCGTCGCCGAGCACTTGCAACTCGATGCGGGCGTAGGCGTGATCGGCGGAATCCTTCGCGCCGGAATTTTCCGGATCGAGCGGCGTCTTTTGCTGCCAGGTCAGAATGTGGTCGGTGCGATTGGGGTGCTTTTCCGAATTTGCCTCCACCAAGTTCCATCCGCTCAAGTCGATCTTTTTCTGTTCGCTTAGAAATTTTTCCGCGATTGCCTGGGCCAGCTCTTTGCTGAGATTGGCGCCTTTGGCGGCTTCCGCCATGGTGTGACGGAAGGCATGCACGGTGCCATCAGGCCGCAGCGTTACGGCAAACTCCTCCGGCTGGGAATTACGGAAATAGCGCACCCGCCAGAGCGCTCCGGGCACTCGCTGTTCATAAATCTTGTTGACATCCGCGATGGGCATGCGGCGCCGCAGGTATTCATTGGCCAGCGGATTGGTGGTGTCTTCAAATTGCGCCGCCTTGAGATAGCTATTCGGCTCAAGACCGTGTTCCTTCATGACCGCGTTGCCGCGTGAGATTGCCGCACGCGCGTTGACCGAGACTTTCAAGTAGTCGCCAATGGTTTCGTGCCTCATCTTCCACGCCAGCAATCCGCCGCCGATCACGCACAGCGCGAGAAAGCCGATCATCCCGGCCGTAAGCGGGTCGTAACGCCGCGCGGCGGCTGCGGCGTTCTCGGTGGCTGGCCGGTCGGTGATGCTGATCTCTTGCGCTTCGACGCCGTTCAGCAAGTCGTCCACGGGTTCGAAACTTCCGCGCAGCAAATACGAAATGCCGGACCACGCCAATGGCGCAACCGCCGCCAGGCCCACTACGATGCCGGAAGTCTTGTAATACGGATTGTCTGAACGGATCAGCAGCAGTCCCACGAGCGACGCGTCTACCGTGTAGTGCCAGATCAGCGTGGCCACGATGCCCCAGCGCAGCATCACCAGCCCGGCCACGATTCCGATCATGCCCACTTCAATCCCGCGGATGTACCCCGGTTCCTGGGGATATGCGCTGTGCAGGAAGCTCCAGAAAAACGCCGGCAGAATCACCGCGACGATTCGGGAGCCCGTCAACTTTTCCAGGTACGGGATGGCAAACAGCCGGAAGAGAAATTCTTCGCTGGTCGCCGCCATCACGCCGATCGCGACGCCGGCGATCCATGGAAGGGCGGTGTTGAATACTTCGGAGTAGTTTGTGTCCTGCGGTGCCCACACGCCGAACTTGCTGCCGATCATGTAGAACGCAACGATGAAGCCCACGTGTGCCGCCGCCAGCGAGAGGCCGACAACGGAGGAACAGAAAAATTCTTTGGAGCGCAAGCCGCGCCAGCTGAATGCTTCATACAGACGCATGCGCATCGGTTGCGCTGCGCGGTACAGCGGCTCGCCACCCGGCAGCACCAGCGTGACCATCAATCCCGACGCCAGCGCGCCCGCCACAATCTGCAACAACGTCCTCAGCACAAAACTTGCGTACGTCACGTGGGTTTCATAACCCGCCCGGTAAGCTTCCCACTGGTTTACTTGCATCAGGAAGTACAACACCGCGACAACCGCGCCAATTTTCACCGCCGGCGCCCATTTCGTTTTTCCTTGCCGCGTGAGCGAAATACCCAGCCACAGCGCTCCGCCCAGCAGGAATCCATAAGGAATCAGGGCAACCTCGTTGTAGAAGTTGTTGGTCGAGCGCAGTTTCTGGTAAGCGCGCGACCATGCATCCGGCACCTTCAGGGATTCCTGAGTGCTGGCGAGACGATCGCCATCCAGCCCCACCCGCAAGCGGTACGGCGCTTCCTTGGCCTTGAATCCCTTGCGTTCCCACGTGAACGACCAGTCCACACGATTGGGGCGCGTTTCGGAGTTTGCTTCCTCGGGCAGAAATTCCCAGTTGTTCAGATCGACGCCAAACTTGCTCTGCAGGAATTCTTGCGCCTTAGCGAGGGCGGCATCCCGATTCAGTGAATTTGCGGCGCGCGCTTCTGCGATTCTGTGCTCGTACGCAACCACTTTTCCCGCCGGGTTGAGCCTCACCAGGTATTCTTCTTCCTGCAGCGGCTGGAAGAATCGCACGTCCCAATACCAGATGTTCAGTTCGCTGGACATCAGCCGGTTCGCTTGCTGCAGGCCCAGTTCGCGCTCCAGGTAGGTTTTTGCGTTTTCGTCGACGGCGAAATTGATCGTCGATTGATACCCGTTCAGGTTCTCTCCCAGGCCTTCCACAAACTGCTTCGCGCGGTTCTGCACTTCCGAGCGCGACACTTTGAAATCCACCGAAGCTTCCGGAAACGCACGGAAGAAATATTTTTGGGCGAAGACCAGGCCGATGATGCCGAAGACAATCCACAGAATGAGCGCGCGCTTGTCCGATCCCGTCAACCGAGCTTCCGGCAATGGAGCCTCCCTGACCGCTGGGCAATCCAAAGGCCCACTCTACTGATACGCAGGCCTAAGACGCAAGTTTCACGAAAGGCGGAGGTTACATGGAGATGGTATAAAGAGGAGACATGTCCATCGGTCTGCAAACAGAGGTTCGCATGGTGAAGGGCGTGGGGCCGCAACGCGCGGAACTTCTGGCGAAACGCGGCATCTTGACGCTTGAAGATTTGCTGAACTATCTGCCCTTCCGCTACGAAGACCGCATTCAGTTTTCCAGGATTAGAGATGTTCAGCCCAACGGTGTCTACACCCTTCGTGCCCGCGTGATGAGCGGCCAGGCGGTCCGCGGTATGTACGGCCGCGATGCCATCTACCATCTCCTCGTGCAGGATGACAGCGGCTCGCTCCCTTGCAAATTTTTTCACGGTGGATACCTGGAAGGACGCCTGAAGCCCGGGCAGGAATTAATTCTTCACGGCAAGGTTGAGATCGACAAGCTGCGACCGGCACGGCATGAAATGGTGAATCCGCAAATCGAAGTGCTCGGCTCCAGCGATGTCGATTCCACCGAGATGGGCCGGATTGTGCCCATCTACGAAGCCATCGGCACCTTCGGAACTCGCATGCTTCGCCGCGCCGTCTATGCCACGCTGCAGAATCTCGATCCCAACATCCCCGATGTTCTGCCTCCGGCGCTGCGCGAAAGGCTGCGCTACCCATCGCGACGCGACGCCTTGATTTACTCGCATTTTCCATCGCCGGAAGAGTCTCTTGAAGCGTTGAACTTTTTTCGTTCACCCGCGCAACAACGCCTGATCTTCGAGGAATTTTTCCTCTACCAACTGAGCCTGGCTTTGGGACGGAAAGCTACTCGCAAGGAAAACGCCATCGCCTTCCATGTGCGCGAAGACAGAGTCCGTGAAGCGTTGAAACGGATTCTGCCTTTCAAGCCCACTAACGCGCAGAAACGCGTGCTCGCCGAAATTGCCGCCGACCTGGAAAAGCCCGCGCCCATGAATCGCCTGTTGCAAGGCGACGTGGGCAGCGGGAAAACCATTGTCGCGCTGCAAGCCGCGGTGATCGCCATGCAAAACGGTTGTCAGACAGCGCTGATGGCTCCCACCGAAATTCTTGCCGTGCAGCATTATCTTTCCGCGCGTCGCATTCTTGCGCCCGGCGGTTACAGCGTGGAACTGCTGATCAGCGGCCTGAAATCCGCCGAGAAGGCTGCCGCACTGGAACGAATCCGCTCCGGCGAAGCCAAGCTGGTGATTGGGACGCATGCGTTGATCGAAGACAACGTCGAATTCCAGCGCCTGGGCTTTGTGGCCATCGATGAGCAGCACCGCTTTGGCGTCCTACAACGCAAGCGACTGATGGACAAGGCCGCGAGCCACGGCCACGCTCCCCATGTGCTTGTGCTCACCGCCACGCCCATTCCGCGCACGCTTTCGCTTACGCTTTACGGCGACCTGGAAGTTTCGGTGCTCGATGAATTGCCCCCGGGCCGCACTCCCATCGAAACTCGCACCACCTCGGAAAAGCATCTTCCCGGTGTGTGGGAATTTCTGCGTCGGGAAGTGAAGGCCGGGCACCAGGGCTACATTGTTTATCCGGTCATCGAAGAATCAAAGCTGGAGTTGAAAGCGGCCATCGAGGAATTCCAGCGACTGTCGAAAACCGTTTTCCCCGAACTCAAGCTTGGCCTGCTCCACGGGCGCCTCGCCAGCGACGAGAAGGAAGACGTGATGCAGAAGTTTCGCCGCAACGAGGTGCAGATTCTCGTAGCCACGACGGTCGTCGAAGTCGGCGTCGATGTTCCCAACGCCACGGTGATGATCATTGAGCACGCCGAGCGCTTTGGCCTGGCGCAATTGCACCAGTTGCGCGGCCGCATTGGCCGCGGGGCCTCACGATCCCACTGCATCCTGGTTTCACCCTACCGGATGAGCGACGACGCGCGCACGCGCCTGGAAACCATGGTGCGTACCACCAATGGCTTCGAAATCGCGGAAACCGACTTGCTGATTCGTGGGCCTGGCGAGTTTTTTGGCACGCGCCAGTCCGGCGAACTTGGCTTTCATGTGGCGAATCCATTGCGCGATCGCGAACTTCTGGAACTTGCTCGGAAGGAGGCGTTTTCCATCGTTGAGGACTCTGGGCAGAAAGATTCTTTGCAGAAGATGCTGCGCCTTTTGCCGCCTTTATGGCAGCGGCGCTACCATCTTGCTCACATCGGTTGAAGGTGCGTCGAACGAATCATGCGCGTGATCGCCGGTAAATTTCGCAGCCGTTTACTCAAAAGTCTGAAGGGTCTGGGTCTGCGCCCTACCAGCGACCGCCTGCGCGAGACGCTCTTCAATGTCCTGGTGGACCGTATCCCCAACGCCCGGTTCGTCGACGCTTTCGCCGGCACCGGCGCCGTTGGCATCGAAGCGCTCAGCCGAGGTGCTCGCGAAGTAATCTTCATCGAAAACCATGTGCCGGCCGTCGCACTGATCCGCAAGAATTTGCAGACGCTTGGGATTCAATCGCTCGCCAGTGTTGTGGCGCTCGATGCCCTCCGCGGACTGCAGCGAATGGCGGCGAACCCTCCTGCAGCCTCGTCCCTTGTGGATATTGTTTTCCTTGATCCACCTTACGCCGCCGCACAAGAGTACCGTCGCGTCCTGACATTTCTCGGCACCGCTCCTTTTTTGGGAAAAGGTAGCCTGGTGATCGCGGAACATCGCTCTTCGGTCGAGCTGCCGGAAACGTTCCTGAGCCTGTCGCGAGTGCGCGTGCTGCGCCAAGGAGACGCCACACTTAGCTTCTATCGCTTTACTTCGAACAACTTGCAGGGTGGCCCGGAATCGTAGTAAACCCATTTCTAGCCCCAAACATCTATTCTGTTTTGAGATTTTTTCAGGTCTCTCCCAGCCTGCGCGAATGACGGCTAGCCGCGATATAATTGAGGATTAATGGCGTACAGGTTTCAGGTCAGTTCCCTTGACGTGCTCGGGCAAAGAGAGCAGCCACCTCCGTTTGTCAACTCGCGGAAGTTTCGTGTGAATCCGTTCGATCTACTGGGGCAGGGTGAAATCTACCCTTACCCGGTGCACCTTCCGGGCCGCGTGCAACCGAAACTCACGATTGCCTGGAACAGTTTTCATCAGAATTTCTTCAGCGGCATTCCCGTGCTTTTTCAACGCGCGCATCTGCCGAAGAATTCGCCGCCGCTAAAGGTCTTTCGCGATTGCATCATTGAGCGCCCCGTGCCGCAGCGCGCTATTCTTGCGTCTTTTCTGCTCTATGTCGCCGCGCTTCTTATGCCCTGGCCGGATCTTCCCGCGGCGCCGCTGCACAATCCTGCATTTGATAACACCGAGTTGACCTGGTCCGGCCGCATCGAGGACTTGCCGCTACTGAATATTCCCAAACAGAAGTCAGCCGTCAAGCCGAAGGCTCCGACGCCGGATCCGGTGACGGCGGAGAACACCGACGCCTACCATCCGCGCCAGCGCATCTACACAGATCCGGTTCACCCCACACATCCACGGCAAACCCTGGTGAATCCCGCTGCTCCTCCGGAAGCGCCGAAGTTTCTTCCTCCCATGCCGAACGTCGTGCAGATTGCCTCGGCTGCTCCAGCTCGTCCGCGGATGGAGATTAGCGAAAAGACCCTGGCCAAGCTTCGACCGCATCAAGTGAAGGCCGCTGCCACGGCGGATTTACCGCCGCCGGATGCGCCGAACTTCGAACAGCACACCGCGGAAATCAGTTTGGCTGCGTCGCAGTCCGGCCCGGTACGGCCGAAAGTTCAGCTCAATGCTGGATCGGCTCCGCGCGTTGCTGAACGATCGCAATCGGGCGAGAATGCGCCCGCGCCTGATGCTGCGCTCTCATCTTCGGACAATTCCGGCGGCGCTCCTTCGACTCTGATTGCGCTTTCCAATTCACCTGCTCCCCCAACGCCTGTGATTCCTGTGCCCCAAGGAAATCTGGCGTCACGGGTTGCGATTTCGCCAGAAGGGAAGCCGGGTGGAACGGGCGTTTCGTCGAACTCGGGGACTGGCGGGAGTGAGGGCGGCAGTAGCAATGTCGGTATCAGCATCAGCGGGGGAAGTCCTAAGCCAAATGCAGGCGCATCGGGACTTGGCACTCCCGGCAAACTCACTTTGCCGAAAGCACAAGCAGGCTACAAACGTCCCGACCCGAATTTAGCTGACGAAGATCCGCCCGAACGCATCGGGCCGCCCAATTTTGCGGCCTTGTCGCCGGACGCGAAGCCGGAGCAGATATTTTCATCGAAGCGGGTCTATTCGATGAACGTGAACATGCCGAATCTCAACAGCGTTACCGGGAGTTGGCTGATTCACTTTTCGGAACTGCACCTTGCCGACTACAGACATCGCTCGGGGAATGTCAGTGCGCCGGTGCCGCTGCGCAAGGTCGATCCCAAATATCCGCAAACACTGATGCAGGATCACGTGGAAGGTCAGGTGATTCTTTACGGCGTAATCCGCAAGGATGGCACCGTCGACAGTATCCAGGTGGTGCATGGTATCGACGATCAACTGGACGCCAACGCCGTTTCTGCCTTTGGCCAGTGGAAGTTCGAACCCGCCACGAAGGAACAGCAACCCGTGGATCTCGAGGCCATCGTGTACATCCCGTTCCACGCGCCTGCCCGGCCTTGAGCCAGCTCTTTGCTAGAAGCCGGCCTGGTACAATTTCACCAGCGTGTACAGCGTGTGATTCACCGGCACCGGCACTCTTAGCTCCTGGCCCACTCGCGCCACGTGCCCATTCAGCGAATCGATCTCGGTCTTTTTGTT
>Ga0074045_10000112_pt1 | contig 68488 bp, 62 predicted proteins | sample BogForMeECP23OM2_FD_94442 | JGI IMG/M metagenome (GOLD analysis project Ga0074045, IMG submission 94442) | Bog forest soil microbial communities from Calvert Island, British Columbia, Canada - Bog Forest MetaG ECP23OM2 | ecosystem: Environmental > Terrestrial > Soil > Wetlands ... | reverse complement strand
TGAAACGATGCTTCCAATCGTGATGGGAGTTCAGTTTGCCCTTTTCCAGAAACCCCAGGACTTTGGTTGTGTCATTGGAGCGAATGACGGAACGAAGTCCCACCGCCAACGCATTCGATTGAGGAACCATGACCCGCAAACCGCTGGAAAGCACGCGAATCATGAAGTAACGTTCGGTCCTGCCGTTCAAAACACCGTAACTGATCTGCTCAACAACTCCAACGCCGTGGTTCGGATAAACGACTTTGTCGCCAATCTTATAATCCATAGCTTAGGTTGTCCCCCTAGGAGCCAAGACCAGTGTACGGGAGTGTGCAGGAAGAGTCAAGATATACCCTCTGGAATCAGGGAGATAGCGGGAGTGCGGTTTGAATTTGGCAAGCGAATTGCTCTGCCCTTTGGCCTTATAACCGGAAATTATAGAGTCAGCTACTCTTCCTTCTCGCTCAAGCCACAGGGCTTATCTCCGTTTCCCCCCTTGTGATTCGATTTAGCCGATAAGGTCAACCAACGGTCCGCGGTTGGGTTACACTGCCGAAGTGATTACGCTGGCTATAGATACGAGTGAGAAGCGGGGAAGCGTAGCTGTGCGAAGTGATGGACGGCTTGCGGTAGTGCGGCGGCATACGTCGGATGAGGACTACTCCTCGTGGCTGCTTCCCGCTGTCGTGGAGTGCTTGGATGAGGCGGGGATTCGGATGGAGGCGGTGGATCTGTTGGCGGTGTCAACGGGGCCGGGATCGTTCACCGGAGTGAGGGTGGGGCTGACGACGGTGAAGGCGTGGGCTGAAGTATATGGGAAGAAGGTGGTTGGTGTGTCGCGGCTGGAGGCCATGGCGCGCTGTGCTGAACCCGGAGCGGCCAGTGTAGCTGCCTGCTATGACGCGCAGCGCGGGCAAATGTTTGCGGCGCTCTACCGGCGGGCGGAAGGCGGATGGGAACCGGTTGAGGCTGAGGTCGTGATTGAGGATGGCAATTTCCTGAAGATGGCGTCGGAGCAGGCGGGACGCGAGCGGATTGCCTGGGTATCGCTCGATCCGGAGATGATCACCAGCCTGGAAGGTTGGCAAGGCCGTGCGATGGTTGGAGACACCATGCAACGGCTGGAAGGGGACTTGGCGGACAAGATTGGGGAGATTGCCGAGGGGCGAGCCGGCAAGGGGCAGTTCACGGACCCGCTGGAGCTGGATGCCAACTACGTGCGGCGATCGGACGCCGAGATCTTCTGGAAGGGGCCAGCGGGCCATGGGCGCTGAAGGGCAGCAAAGAGAAGCCGAGTTTGTGGTGCGGGACTTCCGCGTAGAGGACGCAGCGCAGGCCAGCGAGATTTTGTTGGCCGCGCGAGAGGCAGCGAGTTGGTCCAGCCGGGGGCTCGTCGAGTTCATGACTTTGCCGGGAGTGATGGCGCTGATAAGCGAGCGAAATGGTGAAGCGACAGGGTTTGTTCTGGGGAGAATGGTGGGCGACGAGACGGAAGTTCTGAACTTGGCGGTGCGCGCGGAGTTTCGTCGGCAGGGGGAAGGGCGGGCGCTCCTGAGGGAGCTTCTGAAGCGGTTTGCAGGATCGGGCGTAAGTCGTGTCTTTTTAGAGGTGCGCGAGTCCAACCACGGGGCTATGGCTTTCTATGAGCGGGAGGGATTCCGGCGAATAGGGCGGCGGGAGGACTATTACCAGGACCCGCGGGAGGCGGCTTTGGTGTACGAGAAAGAGCAAGATTCCACAAGGGTGGTACCGATTTCCTCTTGACGTGGAGTTTCTTGGTGCTAGTCTGCGCTCATGTAGTATTCACACAGCATTCATGGGGAGGAACGCATGGCCAGTGCGCAGCGGAACCCTCGGGACGTAATAGTCGAGACAGACGCCGAATATCAGCGTCTGTGCGAGAAGCACCAGCAGTACGAAGTAGAGCTCCAGAAACTCTCCCGGTCGCCCTACCTTAGTTCCGAAGACCTGATCGAAGAAATCCGATTGAAAAAGCTAAAGCTCCACGTAAGAGACGAGATGGAACTTCTCGCCTCGCGCATCCATAGCGCGCACGCGCGACATTCGCAGTAGCCTCCGCGGATTCGCACCCAATTCACCCCGCGTTCTAGAGTAAAATGACCGGAGTCCTCCCGCGGCCGCGAGGCGCGACGGAGTCAGGAAGACTATGGTCAAAGAGGGATATGCCTTCGGCTTTCCGCCGTTGGTGGCAGGGCTGGCGGCGCTGCTGTTTCAAACACCATTAACGATTGCGCTGGGAATCGTGTTCGTGCTGCTGGGGCTCTTCGTGTTTTATTTTTTCCGTGACCCAGAGCGCACGATTCCCCCGGGACTTGATGAGGTGGTGTCGCCGGCGGACGGGCGTGTGGTCGTGGTGAAAGAGGAAGCAAACGCCGGGCGGCCGGGGAAGCGCCTCAGTATTTTCCTGGCCATCTGGAATGTGCACGTGAACCGTGCCCCGGCTACGGGAACGATCACGAAGCTGGAATACAAGCCGGGGAAATTTCTGGCGGCGTGGGCGGAAAAGGCTTCGCTGGAAAATGAGCAGAATGTGTTCACGCTGGCCAGCGAACACGGCGAAATCGTGCTCAAACAGATTGCGGGATGGGTGGCACGGCGCGTCGTCTCCTGGAAAAAGCAGGGAGACGCGGTGGCGCGGGGAGAGCGCATCGGGCTGGTGCGATTCGGTTCGCGCGTGGATCTGTGGCTGCCGGAAAACGCGGAAATTGCCGTAAAAGTGGGAACGCATGTAAAGGGCGGGTCGACGGTAGTGGCGCGCATGATGGCGGGTGCGCGGATAAGGCCGGTTGCGCAAGACAAGTCCCAAAGTGCGCGGCAGAAATTGACGGAATAGAGTTGTTTGGCGTAGTACTCTGTTGCAGGATGAATTCATCGCGATGACCGAATACGAACAACACGAAATCCCATTTCAAGAACGGCGCTATCACCGCAATCCGCGCCTGCGAAGAGGAATTTTCCTGCTTCCAAGCTTGTTCACGGTGGCGAACCTGCTATGCGGTTACTATGCGTCCATTGCCGCGGTGGTCGGCGGCAAGGAAAATTACGATCATGCGGCGAAAGCCATCGGCATCGCCATCGTGTTCGACGCGCTGGACGGCCGCGTGGCGCGCCTGACCGGAACCAACACGGAATTTGGCGTGCAGTTTGATTCCATCGCGGACGTCGTGAGCTTTGGAATCGCGCCGGCGATCCTGGCGTACGCCTGGGGCTTCCGCAATCTCACCGGGCAGGGAAGCGAAGCGTTTCTGGGACACTTCGCGTGGCTGTGCTGCCTGGCGTTTCTGATTTGCTCGGCCTGGAGGCTGGCGCGGTTCAACGTGCAGGGCATGGCCCCGGGCGGATCGAAGAATTTTGTTGGCATGCCGACACCCGCGGCGGCAGGCATGGTGGCGGCGATCGTACACGCGCGGCACTACTGGGGCGGGCCCATCGCGACCGAGAGGTGGTCGTATCCGTGGTTCGTGCTGTTGCTGGTGCTCGGCGTCCTGATGACCAGCACGGTCAGGTACTACAGCTTCAAGGATATTCCATGGACAAGGAAGCAGCCTTCGGTGTCAATCATCATGCTCTGCCTGCTGGCGGGGATCATCTGGCGGTATTCGGAATATGTGCTGGTGATCATCGCGGGCCTCTATGCCGCCATCGGGATTGTCCTGCATGTGGTGCGCGTACTACGGCACCGGTTGGTCGCCAGGACCGCCTGATCCATGTCCCTGGAACGCAACTCCCAACGCATCGTCATTGCTGGAGCGTCTTCGCTGCTGGGCGGCGACTTGAAGTCGTTGTTGGAGGAGAGCCGCTTCGCTGGATGGGACTTGCGCCTTGTGGACGAGGAGATTGCCGCGGGAATACTGACGGAAGCGGCGGGTGAGCCTGCGGTGATTCAGCGCGTGGAAGAGGACACGTTTCATGGGGCGCGCTTTGCATTTCTAACGGGGTCGAGTGCGTTTGGGAAGCTGTGCCTCGGGCCGGCGCGGCAAGCCGGAGCGACGATCATAGACTTTTCACATGCCACCTTGTCTGATCCCGATGTCACACCATGGTTCCCGAAGATAGAGGCGTTGACCGGCCGCAGTGTGGCTAAAAACTCGAGGACGTTCTGCGTGTTTTCACCTGGAGGCACGGCGGTGACGAGCCTGGCGCTGGCTTTGCGGCGGCACGGTTTGCAAAGGTTGGTGGCCACGATGTACTGGCCGGTATCGGGGGCGGGGCGCGAAGGGATCGAGGAGCTGGAGACGCAAACGTCGCAGTTGCTGACGTTTCAGAGCGTAGGGCATCGTTTGTTCGGCACGCAAACGGCATTCAATATGTTATCGCGCTACGGAGAAGGGAGCCGGGAAGATTTACGCGCGCGGCTGCTGGAAATACGCGCGGAAGTATCGGCGGCGATGGGCGATGCGGCAGAAGACGCGAAGATTTCGATGAATTTGATCCATGCGCCGGTATTTTACGGGACGGCATTCAGCGCATGCGCGGACCTGTCGAATGCCGTGGAGCGGGAGGAACTTTCCGAGAGTTGCCGGGGCGCGGGTTTCGTGGTGCAGGCAAGCGGAGAGCCGGCGCCGAGCAACGTGAGCGTGGCCGGTGAGACGAGTTTGTACCTCGCGGAGCCGGTGGAAGATGCGTCGCGGGAAGGAAGTTGGTGGTTCTGGGGAGCGTGCGACAATTTGCGCGTGCCAGCATGGAGCGGCTTGAAGCTGGCGGAGTGGTTGACGACATGAAACAGCGGGTGAGCGGCGTACTTCTGTTGGGAGTTGCGGCGGTCCTGTGCGGCTGCGGTTATCACATCGCAGGCCACAGCAACGCTCTGCCGAAAAGCATCCATGTGATTGCGGTTCCGGCGTTTGAGAGCAAGACAACCACATACCGCATCGAGCAGATGCTGACCGGAGCAACGATCCATGAATTCCTGGCGAAGACGCCCTACCATGTGGTGTCCGATCCGAACGCGGGCGACGCGGTGCTGCGCGGCAAGGTTGTGACCATGGAGGTGACGCCGCTGGTGTTCCAGACGACCACGACGGCGACGACATCCGTGGCGCAGGCAACGGTGATGCTGGTGACCATGAAATGCGAAGTGACTCTCACGGACCGGGCCACGGACAAGGTGTTGTATCACACGGACAACTTCGTATTTCGCAACGAATACGAATTGGCCACCACGCTCAGCCCGGCGAATGTGGAAGCCTTTTTCCAGGAAGGCGACCCGGCGCTGGACCGCATGTCAAAGGATTTTGCGCAGAAGCTGGTGGCGGCGGTGACGGAGAATTATTGATGGCACGAACGTCGGCGGGAGAGCTGCTGGAGCGGCTGGGAAAGGGCAAAGCGGTGGCAGCGCTGTTGCTGTTGGGCGATGAGCCGTATTTGCGGGACCGCTGCCGGGCGGAGTTAATCGAGAAATATGTGCCGGAGGCGGCGCGGACGTGGGCCGTGTCGCGATTTTCGGCGCAGCGGGGCGAGACGCAGGCGGCGATGGACCAGGCGCAGACTTTGCCGATGCTTTCACCGCAGCAGGTGGTGTTCCTGGAAGACGCGGAGGCGATAGAGAGCCTGGGAGAGAAAAACCGCGAAGGGACGGTGGAGGCGATTGAAGCGTATTTGGAGAATCCCGCGCCGTTTACCGTGCTGGTGATGGAGGCTTCGGGTCTGGACCAGCGGATGAAGCTGGCGAAACTGCTGGCGGAGAAGGCACTGGTGGTGGATGTTGGCGCTAGCGAGGACGCGGATCAGCGGATTGCGGCGGCGGTTGGGCTGGCAAAGACGCTGGCGAAGGAGCAGGGCATCGAGTTTGAGATGGGCGCCGCGGAAGATCTGGCGGAGTATGTCAGCGGCGACCTGATGCGGCTGAAAACGGAAGTGGACAAGCTTGCGACGTACGCGGCGGAGCGCAAGCGCGTGCGGCGCGAGGATGTGGCGGCGCTGGTCATTTCGGAGAAGACCACGACCGTGTGGGAGCTTGCGGATTTGCTGGCGACGCGGCAGCCGAAAAAAGCGCTGGAGTTTCTGGAGCGTTTGCTGCGCGAGGGAGAAGAGCCGCCGATGATGGTGGGGGCGATGGCGTGGATGTACCGCAAGCTGATGGAAGCGAGCGAACTGCGCGGCGTGACGAACGGATATCAGGCGGCGCGGGCGTTGGGGATGCGGCCGGAGCAGGCGCAAATTGCATTGGACAGCGCGAGGAAGATTTCGCGAGAGCGGTTATTGGATGGGCTGAAGGCCCTTCGAGAGGCGGACGACCGGCTAAAGGGTGGCGGGGGCGATAAGCGCTTTGTGATGGAGATGCTGGTATGGGAGTTGAGCGGGGGAACGGCGGGCGCACAGCCAACGTGAGGCAAGGGAGTAGAAGAGAAGAAGTATTATAGTGAAAGAGTGTAAGAGACCGGGGTTAGGAGGCGTGGAGTTCGCGGAGGAGCGCGGAGGTACGAGAAGAGAACCCAAGACCCAGGCACACACTCCGTGCCTGGGGCAACCGGCACTTGGAATTGCGGTGCGATCCCTCCACCCCGGCGATGCGCACGGGCCGCTCCGGTCGGGATGACACCTTATGGTCTGGAACGGGCCAGTGGCAGCCAACCCACGATAACTCAGATGTAGAGGAGCCAGTTGTGGGGGTCGGGCTCGTGGCCGGTCTGGATGGCCACGAGTTTTGTGCGGAGGCGCGCGGCCAGCGAATCGGCTGCACCGGCGGGGATTGCGAGGTCGTGGCCCTGATAGCCGATGCAGGCGATGGGCGCAATGATGGCGGCGGTGCCGATTCCAAAAGCTTCCTGCAGCGTACCGGCGGCGTGAGCGGCGGCGATTTCTTCCACGGTGATGGCGCGCTCCTCCACCGGACATTTCAAATCGCGCAACAGGGTCAGCACGGAATCGCGCGTGACGCCGGGGAGAATCGTTCCGGAAAGCGGCGGCGTGATGGCCACGCCCTTTATCACGAACATGATGTTCATCACGCCAGACTCTTCAATGTAGCGGCGTTCCTTGCCATCCAACCACATGACGTTGTGATAGCCCTTGGCCTGAGCCAATTTTGCGGCGAGTAAACCACCGGCGTAGTTGCCCGCGGATTTGGCGGCGCCGGTGCCACCGGGAAAGGCGCGCACATAGGTTTCTTCAGCGAGCAGGCGGATGGGTTGCGAAAAATACGGACCGCCGGGCGAAGTGAAGATGACGAAGCAGTAGCGATTGGCGGCGTGCACCATCAGGCTGTCGTCCGTGCCGAAATAAACGGGGCGGATATAGAGCGAGCCGCCATCGCGATGCGGAACCCAATCGCGATCGGTGCGGATGAGTTCGACGAGGCCTTCGCGGAAGATGGACTCCGGAATTTCCGGCATGGCGAGGCGCTCGGCCGTGCGATTCAGGCGCGCATGATTGGCCATGGGGCGAAAGATGGCGACGCGGCCGTCGGAGGTGTGATGAGCCTTGAAGCCCTCGAAGAGCGCCTGGCCGTAGTGGAACGCGGTGAGGGCTGGCGAGAACGACATCGGGCCGAAGGGCACGATGCGGGCGTTGTGCCACTGGCCGTCATGCCAATCGGCAACGAACATGTGGTCGCTGTAGTTGGTGCCGAAGGGCGAGGTCTCGCGGAGTTCTTCGGTGAGGCGGGAATGCGTGGTGCGCGTGATGGGAATGGTGGTGGTCATGGTGCGAATGAATGTATATGGAAGAACGAGGGGAGGGTAGATGCAAATTGGCTGGGGGAGAAGGTTGGGGTTGCGCCACGATCCCTCCGCTACGCGGCCCGACGCGCCAAAATGCGGCGCGCAGGAAAAAAGTCGGGCTGCTCCGGTCGGGATGACAATGTGTGGCAAGGCAATGAGGATTGGTAGACACACCAGTACCCGTGAGGGGTGACCGGCGGCTGAGGAGATTGGATCGGTGCGAAGGGGCGGGTTACTTGGCGGCTTTGGCCTTGACCTGATTGTAGGCCAGGGTGAGGCGAGACTTGTAACGGTTGGCCGTGTTTTCGTGGAGCACGCCCTTGGTGATGGCTTGATCGATTGCGGAAACCGTGGGCTGCAGCAAATTCGCAGCGGCAGTGGCGTCTCCCGCGGTAATGGCGATGCGCAGGCGCTTCATCATGGTGCGGACGCGGGTGCGGTTGTTGCGGTTCACTTCGGCGCGTTGATTAGATTGTGCCGCGCGCTTTAAAACGGACTTCTTCTTCTTTTTAACTTTGGTAGGCTGACCTTGGGCCATCTATCGCTCCTTATGCGTTATGCTCAAACTTCTAGTGTGAAGCGGGACCAATGCCTTTGTCAAACGATCCGAAAACACTTTCGCAGGCGCCGCATCCGGTGACTTCAGCGCGCACGGGCACCATTCCGGCGGTGTCCTCGACGGCCACTGCACCGGCGGCACAGCGGGAAAAGCTGTGCCTGCTGATCAATTCGCGCAACCCCATCATCACCGTGGAAACGAGCGAGGAGCAGCGCTTCCTGGAACTGCTGGGCGCAGTGGCCCAGGAGCTCGGCGTGCCGCTGTACATCTGGAGCGTGACGGAAGGGCTGGGGAAGGCCGGGGGCGCGGCGCTCTACAATTCCGACCAGCCGGAACAGGCGTTGGCGAACATCGCCACGATTCAGGGCGACGCGATTTTTCTGCTGAAGGATTTTGCGCGCTATTGCGACAACGACCGTATCAGCCGCAGATTGCGCGATCTGGCCGACGGGTTCCGCACGGGGCGGAGGTCCATTGTGTTGCTGGCGGCGTCCGTTCAATTGCCGCCGGAAGTGGCCGCGGATGCCGCGCCATTCCAATTGGGTTTGCCATCGGCGGAAGAATTGCTCGCCGGCGTGAGATTTGTGCTGGCGGACGTGACCCGCGAGCGCCCCATGCCGGTGGCGCTGGATGCAGTGGGAATGGGGCAACTGGCGAAAAACCTGGCGGGCTTGCCGGTGGAAGAAGCGCAGAGCGTTTTGCGCAAGTGCATCCTGGAACGCGGCAAGGTGGACGCTGGGCTGCTGGATGATGTGCTGGAGGCGAAGCGCGAGGCTTTGCACACCGATGGACTGCTGGAAACGGTAAAGCGCGATGCTTCGTTCAACGATGTAGCAGGATTGCAGCACTTGCGGGAGTGGATTGGCAAGCGCAAGAGCGCCATGACGCCGGAGGGACAGCGGTTTGGCCTGGAGCCTCCGAAGGGCGTGCTGATAACGGGAGTGCAAGGCTGCGGAAAGAGCCTGGCGGCACGAGCAGTGGCGGGGGAATGGGGCTACGAACTGGCGCGGCTGGATGCCGGGGCGCTGTACGACAAGTTTGTTGGGGAAAGCGAAAAGCGTTTGAAGAAGGCGCTGGACTTGGCGCAAAAGCTCTCGCCGGTGGTGTTGTGGATTGATGAAATTGAGAAAGCGTTCGCGTCCGCGGGTTCGAGCGGGGATGCCGACGCGGGGCTTTCGCAGCGATTGCTGGCTACTTTACTGACGTGGATGCAAGACCGCGAGGGCGGCGTATTTTTGGCAGCGACTTCCAACAACATCACGATTCTGCCGCCGGAAATGCTGCGCAAGGGGCGCTTCGACGAAATATTCTTTGTGGATTTGCCGAATGCGGCGGTGCGGGCCGTGCTGTTCAGTTTGCATTTGAGGAAGCGCGGGCGCGATGCGGCGGGCTTTGATGTGAACAAGCTGGCGGCGGCGACAGAGGGATTTTCTGGCGCGGAGATTGAACAGGCCATCGTGGCGGGGCTGTACACCGCGTTTAACCGGAGGCAGCAGCTTTCGACGGATGTGCTGCTCGAGGAAGTTCACGGGACGCAGCCGCTCAGCGTGACGAGAGCGGAGGAGATTACCGCGATTCGAGAATGGGCGAAGAGCCGGGCGGTGGCTGCGGATTGAATTCAAGAGAGAACAGAAAAAGATAACGCAGAGACGCAGAGTTCACAGAGACACGCAGAGTTAAGAAAAACCAGAACAAAAGGGAAGAGAGTCTGCTATTGCAGCGGCCCTTGTGCCGAGATGGGGTGCCCACCTTGGGCGGACACCCCTACTGGCTTGGGCGGAGCGAGAGACTGGGGTTACTTGTGCGCGTCGAAAGAAAGCGGAAAGTCGAAGAGGAGGTCGCCGACGGGAACGCGCAGAGAAAGTTCGCGGGCGCCTGCGTCGCGAGCAAACCAGATGACGCCGGCGGTTTTCTGTTGCGGCGCAAGCGAGCCGGCCTTCAAGGCAAGGGCGAGTGGATTGGCGGTATCTTCGCGCGAGACGGAACTCTTCGCTGAAGCTGGGGCGAGATGCTGGCCCAGATAATCCGGCGTAGCGTTCGGGCGATATGCGAGGTTTTGCGTGGTGGCCGAAGAGTTTGCCCGCGAGGCCACGGCGCTGGGGGAAGGCTCGGCGTTGGCGATTGTCCAGAAGGATTGATGGTTGACCGCGTGGGCGATCTTCGCCGGATTCTGCGAGGGCAAAACCCGCAAGCTGGGCTGCAATTCATCCAGGGTAATCAGGGTGGGCATAACGTCCAGATTCGCGGCGCCCTGATTGGAAATGGCGATGGAGGCGCGGAGCTTCCAGCCGGTGTCCTGCAGCGAAACTTGAACCGTGACGCCATTGGCGGTAAGCGATTCAACGAGGCGGTCCTGGCTCGTGAATTGGTCGCAACCCGGTGAGCCTGCGCGCCAACGAGCCACGCCGTTCACCGCAGTGGCCGCTACGGGCTGAACAGGCGCGGCGGATTTGGCTGGATCTGCGCCCATGAACAGATACATGCGCGCGACGTAGCCCTGCTTGCCATCGCTGGAACGCACCAGCGCGGTATAGCCTTCGCTATCGGACAGAACTGCGACATCTCCACCGCATTGCAGCGTGGCCACGAGTTGCAGCGGAAGCGTTTGTTCCGCATCCGAAGTCATCGGTACGCCGCTGATTCCGGGGCAACTGACCAGCGCGTGCGCCTGCGGGGCGACACCGGCCGCACTGCCAGTCTCCTCCGCGGCCAGTGCCGGGAGACCCAGCAGCAGCACCACCGCCGAACCAAGCAGAAAATGTTTTGCGGAAACAAACATGGACTTAACCCTCCCTCATGAAATGCCCACCCAAGTTTTCCACGTTGCAAGATGAGTTTTGACTTACGCGGAGTTTGCGTCCATAGCTCTGGCGTACCAGAGGACAGGTAATCAGGTCACAACTGTACCTGGCATCGGATTTGACGCGTAAAGGACAGGTGGAGCTGGCAAATCGAAAATAGAATATCGAAAATAGAAAGTAGAAAAGAGAAAAGCCGCAGGGCTCCCGCCAGAACACGGCGGGCTGAAAAGAGCGCGGACTCTCCCTGCGCTACATAAGTTACATAAGATTGAATTTGGCTTGTTACAGGCGTGTAACTTGACCGGGGGGCGGTGGTGCGTTACGTTGAATGGAGTTTCTCCGTGTTCGGGCTGCCCGGCAGCCGGAAATTTCCAGGGGGACTCCCATCGGCCACCCGTTTCGTACGGCAGAGCAACCTTCCAAGTGGATGAGACGCACGATACACATTACCGGGAAAATTGAACCCTTCTTTGGAACTCTGGACGAGAATATCCGTCTGCTGGAGGACTCGCTACAGGTGCGCACGCATCTGCACGACACGCGCATCACGGTGGAGGGCGAGCAGGACAGCGTGGACCAGGCCGTGCGCATCGTGGAGGAGTACAACCACCTGACACGGCACGGGCGGTTGCTTTCGAGCGCCGAGGTAAAGTCGCTTATGCGCGTGGCCACGGAAGAGCCGAATGAATCGCCGCGCGGCATGTTTGAGCACGGGCGCACGCGTTCATTCGGGAAAAAGACGGTCACGCCGAAAACCGCAGGCCAGAAGCGATACATGGAAGAGATCGAATCGCACGACATGACGTTCGGGATCGGGCCGGGCGGCACGGGGAAAACGTATCTGGCGGTGGCGATGGCAGTGAGCGCGCTGCTGACGAAGCAGGTGAACCGCATCATCCTGGCGCGGCCCGCGGTGGAAGCGGGTGAGCGACTGGGCTTCCTGCCTGGCACGCTACAGCAGAAAATCGATCCCTACATGCGGCCGCTGTATGACGCGCTGTACGACATGCTGGACGCGGACAAACTGGAGCGGTTCCTGGAGAAGGGCATTATTGAGGTGGCGCCGCTGGCGTTCATGCGCGGTCGTACGCTGAACGATTCGTTCGTGATTCTGGACGAAGCGCAAAACACCACCAGCGAACAGATGAAGATGTTCCTGACGCGGCTGGGATTCAATTCCAAGGCGGTGATCACGGGAGACGTCACACAGATTGATTTGCCGGCGGGGAAGAAATCCGGATTGGTGGAAGCGATGGAGATTTGCGGGCGTATCCCAGGAATCAGCGTGGTGCAGTTCAGCGAAAAGGATGTGGTGCGGCACAACCTGGTGCAGCAGATCATACGGGCGTACGAAGAATTTGACGGCTCCCACCCGCAACGCGCGGGGAATGGGAAGGCCACGGTTTCGGCCAAGGATCCAGAAAAGAGCGGGCAAGCAGGCACCTGATTGGGATGACACTGAACTCAAAGCTCGGAAAACGAAACTCGAAAAGCGGACGTCGAGCCCGGGTGCGATGAGGTTGCCGCGATCCCTCCGCTACGGCCGCGAAGGCAGCGGCCTCCGGTCGGGATGACAAACCAATGCCAATGCACGCGGCAAGACTCGAAAAACGGAGGGCGGAGGGCGGCGTTGCCGCAATTGAAAATCACCAGCGCGCGGTGCGCGTGCAAGTGCGGCCACTTGAATTATTCCTGCAACGCGTAAAAGATGGGCTGGGCTTGCGGGGCGATTGCGTGGCCGTGCGCTTGATCCGGGATGGAGAGATGGCGCAGCTAAACGGGAAGTATCGCGGGAAGCGACGCGCGACGGATGTGCTGTCGTTTCCTGCCGAAGCGCAGCGCAAGCCGGTGTTGCGTGCGAACCCGAAGCGCAAGGGACGCAGCGCGTTTTTGGGTGACATCGCGATCTCGCCGGCGGTGGCCCAGCGCAACGCGCGTTTGCTTGGACGCGAATTGCCGAAGGAGTTGCAGGTCCTGATCCTGCATGGAGTCTTGCACCTTTTGGGGTACGATCACGAGGCCGATCGCGGCGAAATGGAACGCGTGGAAATGCGGCTGCGGCGGCGATTGGGGATTGGCTGAAAATGCTACAGTGGGCATTCGTTGGCAGCGTGCTGGTGCTGGCCCTGGGCCTGCCGATCTTCTCGTACCTGGCGCTGATCTATCGAGAACTGGGGCGCATGACCACGGGGCGCGTCCACGAGCACCTGGACATTTTTGAAGCGGAGATCGAGCCGAAGCTAAGGATCAACCGGCGGAGCGGTGGGCGAACGTTCCGCATACTGGGGCATTTCTGGCTGGCGTTTGTGGTGCTGGAGACGACGCGGGGCGTGGTTTATCTGGTGCCGAACCGCTGGGAGGCAGGGCTGCAGTTTCTGGTATTCCTGTCGCTGGAAGTGATCCTTCTGATGCACTTCATTCCGGACATGCTGCTGTACCGGACGACGGGGCGGTGGCTGCTGCCGATTTTGCCCGCGATTCGCGTGGCGATGTGGGTGGCGTGGCCGGTGCGCGTATTTCTGGAAGGAGCGGAATCGCTGGCGCGGATTTCAGAGCAAGACGTGGAACGCACCGACGAGCAGCGCACGGAAGAGGGGATTGAAGCGTTGGTGGAAGTGGCGGAGGAAGAGGGCATCATCGAGCCGGAACAGGCGGATTTGATCGAGCAGGTGGTGGAGTTCAGCGACAAGCGGGTGCGCGAGGTGATGACGCCGCGGCCGGATGTGGTGGCGATGCAGGCAGACGCCACGCTGGAAGAGATGCACACGCGGTACGTGGAGACGAAGTTCGCGAAGATGCCGGTGTACCAGAAATCGCTGGACGACATCATTGGCGTGGTGTACGCCCAGGACCTGCTGCAGATTGCGGATACGGACTTGCCGAAGCGCAAGGTGAGGGAGTTGGCGCGGCCGCCGTTGTTCGTGCCGGAAACGAAGCTGGGGTCGGATTTGTTGCGCGAGATGCGACAGAAGGGGCAGTCGCTGGCGGTGGTGATTGACGAGCATGGCAGCGTGGCGGGGATTGCGACGGTGGAAGATTTAGTGGAAGAGATTGTGGGTGAAAGCGGCGTGGACACGAAACAGCCATCCCCGGATGCGGTGCGGGAACCGGATGGCAGCCTGGTGTTACGAGGCAGCATGACGATTTCACACGTGGAGGAGCTGCTCGGAGTGCACTTCGGGGAAGCTTCCGACGAAACCGTGACGACCATCGCAGGCCTGCTGAGTCATGTTTCCGGAAAAGTACCCGCGCCCGGGGACAAGGTCGATCTGGAGGGGTTCCGGTTCGAAGTAGTCGAAGCAAACCAGCGAAAAGTGTTGCGCCTGCGCGCGCGACATCTTCCAGCCGCGGCTTCACCGGCGGCCAACTAAGCCTTTCAGGGCAAGCGTTCACACAGCGCCAGAAAGAACAATCGTGGAAACAAAACCAGAGACAACCGGGGAAGGCAAGAAGCGGGCGGGGTTTGTGGCCATCGTGGGGCGGCCGAATGCGGGGAAGTCCACCTTGCTGAACCGTTTCGTGGGGCAGAAAGTGTCGATTGTCACGTCGAAGCCGCAGACCACGCGCAACCGCATTCAAGGCATTGTGACGCAGCCTCAGGGGCAGGTGGTGTTCATTGATACGCCGGGAGTGCATGAAGCGGATTCGGCGCTGAACCGGCAGATGATGCGCGAGGTGGCGGCGGCACTGGAAGGGATTGACGTGCTGCTGCTGATGGTGGACGCCATCCACACGCTGCCGCACGAAGATACGCTGCTGCTTCAAAAGGCCAAGCGGTTTGAGGGGAAGGCGATTCTGGCGTTGAACAAGATCGACCGCATACCGAAACCGAAATTGTTGCCGCTGATGGAGGCGTTTTCAAAAGCGTTTCCATTCGCGGCGCTAATGCCGATTTCCGCGCTGAAGGGCGACGGTTGCGACGAGCTGCTTGAGGAAATTTTCAAGAATTTGCCCGAAGGCGAGCCGTTTTTCCCCGAGGATCAGATTACAGACCAGCCGGAGCGGTTCCTGGCCAGCGAGATTATCCGCGAAAAGGCGATTGATTTGACGTACCACGAGGTGCCGCACGCCCTGGCGGTGATCGTGACCAAGTTTGAGGAGACACCGAAGATTCTGCGGATTGAAGTGACCATGCATGTGGAGCGCGATTCGCAGAAGAAAATCCTGATCGGGCATAAGGGCGAGATGCTGAAACGCATCGGGACACAGGCGCGGAAAGAATTGGAGAGCCTGCTGGGGACGAAGATTTATCTGGGACTATTCGTGAAGGTGGTGCCGAACTGGCGGGAAAACCCGATGCAGGTGCGGGAATTGAGTTGGCACACACAGTTGGAAGGGTTGGGAGAAGGGCAGAAGAAGCGAGACGACTGACCAGATTGCCGAGCCGTCAGTGGGTATGACTTAAACTAAGGCGAAGGTTGCCCCAGGCACGGAGTGTGTGCCTGGGTCTTGGGGTCTCTTTTCTTCTCTTCTCTTCTCACTCCACAACATCCATCTGCACGAGGGACGGTTCCCCTCCGAAGTAAAACGACCAACTGCTCCAAGGCCAGTCCTTTGGGTGCGTCACCAATTCACGAATCACCGGATTGGCATGAACATAATTCAGTTTCTCCTTCTTTTTCCCCTCGCTATACACGCAGAAATTGTGGAATCGAGCTTGCCAAAAAGAACGAAGAGGCTCGCCGTGATCCACGGCCAGCGAGTGGAATGGTTCTCGCGACGCGCTACCGCGAATCTTGCGAGAGACGCGCTGCTTCAGCTTCTGCAGGGCTTCCGACGGGGTGCCGATTCTCGGTTCGCTCATCAACAGGTGTACGTGCTCCGGCATAACCACATAGCCCAGCAAGCGGAAGCCGGTTTCGGTGCGAACCCTTGCGAGTTCCTGCACAAAGGTGTCACGCGCGTGGGCCGTCTTCAGTAACGGCAGACGGTGGTAACAACTGAAGGTGATGAAGTGCAGATGGCCCTTGCCGTAGTGGCGTTCTAGACCTTTGGTCATCGCGAACCCCAAGACCCAGGCACAGACTCCGTGCCTGGGGCACCCTCCGTCTGGCTTGTGCGGCTTAAACTGGTGGTCATTGGGAAACCCAAGACCCAGGCACAGACTCCGTGCCTGGGGCAACCTTCGTTTGATTATAATGTATTGAATATATACGAGTAGTATAATTTATTCAGGGGCGGCTATGCCTAGGGACTTCATTTTGCGGTATAGGTGGGAGCGTTCGAGGCCGAGGGCGGAGGCGGTTTGCGTCATGTTCCAGCGATGCTCCTGGAGTTTGCGGAGGATGAACTCGCGCTCGTAGGCGCTGCGGGCTTCGTGTAGCGTGGAGTAGGGTTGCTGAGGGCTATCGGCCACGCCGCGGAAAAGTTCGGGAGGCAGATGGTGCGGTTCAATGCGCGCTTGCGGGCAGACAATCACCAGGCGTTCCACCAGGTTTTTCAGCTCGCGAACATTGCCCGGCCACGGATAGCGCAGCAGGATTTCCATGGCGCCATCGCTGAGTTCGCGGGTGCGCTTGCCATATTCGGCACTGAATTCGTTTAGGAAGAAACGCGCGAGGACCGGGATGTCCTCCTTGCGGTCGCGCAGTGGCGGAACAAAAAAGGGAATGACGTTGAGGCGGTAGAAGAGGTCCTGGCGGAAAGCACCGCGCGCGATTTCCTTTTCGAGATTTTTGTTGGTGGCGGCAAGAACGCGAACGTCCACATTCAAAGTTAGATTTGCGCCGATGCGCTCGATGCGCTGCTCTTCGAGGACGCGCAGGACTTTCGATTGCGTGCGCAGGCTCATGTCGCCCACTTCGTCCAGAAACAAAGTGCCGCCGTCGGCCTTTTGGAACTTGCCAATCTTGTCCTCGCTGGCGCCGGTAAAGCTTCCCTTGATGTGGCCAAATAGTTCGGACTCGATCAATTCCTCGGGAATGGCGGCGCAGCTCACTTCCACGAAAGGCCCGCGACTGCGCAGGCTTCCGGCGTGCAGCGCGCGCGCCACCAGTTCCTTGCCGGTGCCACTTTCACCGTAGATGAGCACGCGGCCATTGGTGGGAGCGGTGACAGCGATCTGCTGGCGCAAGGCTTTCATCGGCACGCTCCCTCCAATCACCTGGTAGCGATGATGGAGTTCGCTGCGCAATACCAGATTTTCTTCCTGCAGGCGGCGCTGCTGAATCGCATTGCGGACAAGGACCGTGATTTTCTCGAGGGAGAGCGGCTTTTCGATGAAGTCGAAAGCGCCAAGTTTCGTGGCGCGCACGGCGGTCTCGATGCTGCCGTGGCCGGAGATCATGATGACCGCGGGAGCATCGGGGATGTTGCGGATGCGGCTGAGAGCTTCCATGCCATCAATGCCGGGCAGCCAAATGTCCAGAAGGATGACGTGGAGATCTCCCGCGGCGAGGCGATCCAGGGCCTCTTCGGCGGAGCCCACGGCTTCCACAATGTAATGTTCGTCGCGGAGGATGGATGCGAGAGACTCGCGAATACCCGCCTCATCGTCAACGATCAGGATTTTGTGTGCCGTGCTCATGAATCGCTATCCACTCCTCCATTTCGCTCTGCCGGGACCGTGGCGGAAAGCTCGGCGACAGGCAGTTCGATCAAAAAGCGCGAGCCCACGGGGCGATTGTCCTCCACGCGGAGGGAGCCGCCGTGCTCGGAAATAATGCGCGCGGCAATGGCCAGGCCCAGGCCGGTGCCGCGATCCTTGGTGGAAAAATGCGGCAGGAAGAGCTTGTCCTTGTCCTGCGGAGAAATGCCGTGGCCCGTGTCAGACACGACGATTTCAATGGTATCGGATTCCGGGCGCAAATGGGTGGCGATGGTGATTTCTCGGCAGGGTGAGTCTTCGAGTGCTTCGGCGGCGTTGTCAATCAAATTGATGATGACGCTGCGGAGGAGGGGGCCATCGGCGCGGATGGCGGGAAGGTTCTGTTCATAGGAAGTTTTCAGGGTGATGCCGTCGAGGCGGCCGGCGAAAACCTGGACAGCTTCGTTCACCGTGGCGTTGGTATCCGTGGGCAGGAGTTTCGCCGTGGGAAAGCGCACGAACTGGGAGAACTCGTTCACCAGAGCGGCGAGCGTGGCCACTTCGCGCTCGATCAGGCTGGCACATTCCTGAGCGATGCGCGCGAGATCGGGATCTTTGGGCGGTTCGGGGGCACCGGCGCGGCGCTCGAGTTGGTGGCGCAAACGTTGCGCGGAAAGTTGGATGGGCGTAAGAGGATTCTTGATTTCGTGGGCGATGCGGCGGGCCACTTCCTGCCAAGCGGCGGATTTTTGTGCGCGCAGAACTTCCGTGAGGTCGTCGAAGACCAGAACGTAGCCGGAGTTGGCTTTGCGCGGGCCCAGGGAACTGACCGTGACGGCGAGATGCAATACGCGCCCGGCTACCACCACTTCAATCTCTCGCGCTACGACACCCATCCGCAGGGAACGCCGCATCAGGTGCTGGAGGGTGTGTTCGGCCTCGGGGCCGAGCAGGAGTTCCAGGGAGTCAAGATTGTGCGCGGCAGCTCCGAACATGCGGGCAACCGCGGTATTGGTGCGAAGGATTGTGCCATCGGCGTCCAGGGAGATCACGCCAGCGGGAATGTTTTCCAGCACGGTTTCCATCAACTGGCGGCGGCGCTCGAGTTCCTGAACGGCTTGCTGCAGGTTGCGTGTGAACTCATCGATCTGCGTGCGGTTATCGCACAATTGCGTGGTCATGGTATTGAAGGAGCGCACCAGCACACCGAGTTCGTCCTGCACCTGCTCCGGCACCTGATACCCGAAATTGCCGGCGGAAACTTCGCGCGTGCCCTCGGCAAGCGCCTGAATGGGCACGGTGACCTGTTTGGCGAGGAAGAGGGCGACCCAGGTGGCGGCGGAAAGAACGAGCACGGTAAAGAAAAAGAGGATCAGGAGCATCTGGCGCTTGAGCGTGCGCAGGTTCTGTTTCTCGATCTCGTATTCCTTCGTTTGCGCCTGGATGGTGTTCCAGCGCCTCACGAAGTCGGGGCTGGTGCGATAGGCGGCGACGAGGGTGCCGGTGTCTTCGGCGTTGAGGGCGACCGGAACGCGCGCGGCAAAGTAACTGTTATTGCGGGACTGCCAGATTTCGACGCCGCTGGGCAGGACGCGCTGCTGCGAGCCCACGGCGCCGTTAACGCTGCAAAGTTCCTTGGAACGGTCCTCATTCTGGTCGTCACACGTGACGCCACCGAGAAGCAGGTGGCCCTTGGCATCGAAGACCCAAACCGCGTCCAGCCCAGTGGCAAAGGCATGCTGGAGGAACGCGTCGGGAGATTCACCGAGGTGCGTGGCGGCCTGATAGCCAAGGGTGTGCAAACGGGGCAGAGTACCGTGGCCAAGGTCGTTGAGGAGCTTTTGCGTTTCTTCGGAGGCAATTTCGAGCGGGCGGGGAAACCAGCGTCCCAGCGTACGGTTCAGCAGGGAATAGCTGGCGAAAAACATGAAGATGACCGGCAACAGCGAAACGGCCATGGCGCCCATGACCATCTTGGTTTTGAAGCGCGCGCCAAGCTGCTCTTTGCTGCGTTCGGCCCACAGGCGTACGATGCTGCGCGTCAGGATGAGACCAAAGACAAGCAGGGCGGCGATGATGAAGCAGTTCACCGCATACAGGGGCATGAGCTCGCGCCAGGAGCTTGGCTCAATGGGCACGTCCAGCGAGCCCATGGTGAAGACGGCAGCCAGCAGGAGCGTGACAAGAATGCCGCCAATAATCAGGCGTGCGTGCGACCTGGACTTGGGAGGGGTCGAGTGGGGCGTCATAGGGGGACCTCCGGTGGCGGGGGCAGGAACGGCTGCAAGGCGCAAGCTTCACAAAGCGGGGCGCGGGCGCGGCAGCAGTGCTTGCCAGTATGCACGATCAGGGCATGGTATTCGTTGAAGAGGGCAGCGCTGGAGGGGAGGTTGCGCTGGAAAAGGTCACGGATTTCGTCGTAGGATTCTTTGCCACTGGCGAGATTGTGGCGCTCCAGGATACGCCGGGTGTAGGCGTCCACCACAAAAACGAGATGCTTCCCGGCGTAAAGCAAGATGGAATCGGCGGTTTCGGGGCCGATGCCATGGACGGAGAGGAGTTGCTCGCGGAGAATCGTCGTAGGCGTGCGAAACATTTTCGTGAGGGAACCGTGATGGACATCGCCCAGGAAGCGCACAAAGGCCTTCAACTTTCGCGCCTTCTGGCGAAAGTAACCGGAGGAGCGAATGAGCCGGGCGAGGCGGGCAGGGGAGACGCGTGCCATGGCGGCGGGGGAGAGGAGCTTCTGTTGGCGCAGATTGTGTATAGCGCGCTCAACGTTTGTCCAACTGGTGTTCTGCGTGAGGATTGCGCCAACGATGACCTCGAAGCGTGTCCTTCCCGGCCACCAGTGTTGTGAGCCGTGCGCCCGGAACATTGCATCATAATAGGATTGTAGGGTATGTGGGGCGAGTGGCACAGACGAGGGGGAGGGACGGCGCACGGGTTTCGCGCCGGGCGGCGGCATCTGCCCAAAGACCGGCAAAACGGGGTTAGCGGTCATCTCCTTCGCAAGATAGCGGCGCCTTGGGAGCAAGTCAAGAATGAGCTACTGGCCCACGAAGCAGGAGCCTGTTCCATCGGGCAGGTATTAGCGAATTCACAACGGTGGGTCAAATTCGAACGCCACGCTCCCCGCCCCTTTGCTATGTTGAGCGTTGGGAGCATCGTATTCCGGGAGTGCTACGGATGTCCGTGCGTTTGGGCGAAATACTGTTAAAGGAAAGCCTCATCACGCAGGACCAGCTGGATAAGGCGTTGGAATTCCAGCGCTCCAACGGCGGGAAGCTGGGAAGCTGCCTGACGAAGATGGGGTACATCACCGATGATGACATCACCGGTGTGCTTTCACGACAGTACGGTGTGCCGTCCATCAACCTGAAGTATTACGAAATCGATCCCAACGTGATCAAGCTGATCCCGCAAGACACGGCGTTGCGTTACCAGGTGGTGCCGCTTTCGCGCGTGGGCTCCGTGCTGACCATCGCCATGACGGATCCCACGAATGTGTTTGCCATGGACGACATCAAGTTCATGACCGGATTCAACGTGGAACCGGTGGTGGCGTCGGAATCGGCGATTGGCGAGGCCATCTCGCGGTTCTATGGCGGCGGGGCTTCCAGCCACGAAGAACTCAGCAACCTGATGAAGGACCTGGTTGACGAAGACCAGGAACTGGAGCTGGCGGCCGAAGAGCAGGAACTGGACGCGACGGCGCTGGAGAAAGCGGCCGAAGAGGCGCCCATCATCAAGCTGGTGAACCTGATCCTTACGGATTCGGTGAAGCGGGGAGCGAGCGATATTCACGTGGAGCCGTACGAAAACGAAATGCGGGTGAGGTTCCGAGTTGACGGCGTGCTGCAGACGGTGATGAATCCGCCGTTGAGGCTGCGCGATGCCATGACCAGCCGCCTGAAAATCATGGCCAAACTGGACATCGCGGAAAAGCGTCTGCCGCAAGACGGCCGCATCATGATCAAGTACAAGGCGGACGGCCGCAAGAAAGAATTGGACTTCCGCGTTTCCTCGGTGCCCACGCTGTACGGTGAAAAGATTGTTCTCCGGTTGCTGGACAAGGAAAACCTGCGGCTGGACATGACCAAGCTGGGGTTCGAGCAGGAGTCGCTGAAGAAGTTCGAGCGCAACATTCTGAAGCCCTACGGCATGGTGCTGGTGACCGGGCCGACGGGTTCCGGGAAAACCAACACGCTGTACTCTTCGGTGGCCCGGCTGAATCAGGTGGACACGAACATCATGACGGCGGAAGACCCGGTTGAGTTCCAGTTGGCGGGGATCAACCAGGTGCAGATGAAGGAGCAGATCGGACTGAACTTCGCGGCCGCGCTGCGCGCCTTCCTCCGGCAAGACCCCAACATCATTCTGGTGGGAGAGATTCGAGACTTTGAAACGGCGGAAATCGGAGTGAAGGCGGCGCTGACGGGCCACTTGGTGCTTTCCACGCTGCACACCAATGATGCACCCTCGACCATCAGCCGTTTGATGAACATGGGCATCGAGCCATTCCTGGTGGCCACTTCGGTGAACCTGATTTGCGCGCAGCGGTTGGTACGAAGAATTTGCGTCAACTGCAAGGAAGAGCTGGAAGTGCCGGAACAGGCGCTGATTGACGCCGGCTATTCGCCCGAAGAAGCCAAGACGACGAAGATTTATCATGGCAAGGGCTGCTCCACCTGCAACAAGGGCGGGTATAAGGGGCGCACGGGTTTGTATGAAGTGATGGAGATCAATGACGAGTTGCGCGAATTGATCCTGGTGGGCGCTTCGGCCCTGGAATTGAAGAAAAAGGCGATTGAGCAGGGAATGATTACGCTGCGGCGAAGCGGACTGATCAAGGTAGCGGCCGGTCAAACCACGATGGAAGAAGTCCTGAGGGAAACGGTTTTATAGTTCGGAGAGGATGGGACCATGGCAGGCATAACGCTCAGCGAATTGCTGAAGAAGATGATCGAAATGGGAGGCAGCGACCTCCACATCACGACGAACAGCTCGCCGCGCGTCCGCGTGCATGGCAGGTTGCGTCCGCTGGACATGCCGCCATTGACCGCGGCGGACACGAAATCGCTGGCGTATAGCGTGCTGACAGATGCGCAGAAACACCGCTTCGAGGAAAACCTGGAACTGGACTTTTCGTTCGGGTTGAAAAACCTGGCGCGGTTCCGCGGGAACGTTTTCAATCAGCGCGGCGCGGTGGGCGCCGTGTTCCGTACCATTCCGTGGGAGATCAAGGGATTCGATGCGTTGGGACTTCCGCTCGTGGTGAAGGGCCTTTGCGATAAGCCGCGCGGTCTGGTGCTGGTGACCGGGCCGACGGGCTCCGGTAAGTCCACCACGCTGGCGGCCATGCTGGACAAGATCAACGCCGAGCGTGAAGAGCACATGATCACGATCGAGGACCCCATCGAGTTTCTGCACAACCACAAGAAGTGCCTGGTGAACCAGCGCGAGGTACATTCGGATACGCATTCGTTCGCCAACTCACTGCGTGCTGCACTTCGTGAAGACCCAGACGTGGTGCTCATCGGAGAAATGCGCGACCTGGAGACGATTGAGTCGGCGTTGCGCATCGCGGAAACCGGCCACTTGACCTTTGCGACGCTGCACACCAATTCCGCCGCGTCCACCATCAACCGTATTATTGACGTTTTCCCTTCGCACCAGCAGCCGCAGATTCGCGCCCAGCTCTCCATGGTGCTGGAAGGAATCCTTTGCCAGGCGCTGTTGCCGCGTTCGGACGGGCGGGGGCGCGTGATGGTGATGGAGGTGCTCATACCGACGCCTGCCATCCGCAACCTGGTTCGCGAAGACAAGATTCACCAGATCTATTCCGCGATGCAGACGGGCACGGGGCAGACCGGTATGCAGACATTTAACCAGGGTCTGGCGAACGCCTATTTCGCCAAGATCATCACTTTGGATATCGCGTTGTCTCGTTCGTCGAATCCAGACGAACTGCAGGACATGATCAACCGCGGAGTGGCTTCGACGCCGTCCGCCGGCAAGACCACTTTCGGGAAGCAGCCGGTGGGGGCCAAGCATTAAGGGATTGCATCGGTGAATCGGGTTCCGAGTACGAAATGACTTTTGACCGCTGAGGAGGAGATACCATGCCGGTCTTTACTTATCGGGGAACAAATCGAGCGGGAGCGTCGGTCGCGGGCGAAATGACGGCCACCAGCAAGTCGGAGTTGCAAGGCCTGTTGCGGCGCCAGCAGATCACGCCGACGAAGATGTCGGAGAAGGGCAAGGAATTCAACCTGCCCACCTTCGGCGGGGGCGTCAGCCCGAAGGAGTTGGCCGTCTTCACGCGCCAGTTCTCGGTCATGATTGACGCCGGTCTGCCGCTGGTGCAGTGTCTGGAAATTCTATCCAGCCAACAGGAGAACAAGACCTTCCAGAAGGTGCTGACGGGCACGCGCTCGGCGGTGGAAGGCGGGAGCACGCTCTCCGCGGCCATGAAGCAATACCCGAAGGTCTTCGATCCGTTGTACTCCAACATGGTGGAAGCGGGCGAGACGGGCGGTATTCTGGACACCATTCTGCAGCGCCTTTCCACGTACATCGAAAAGAACGTGAAGTTGCAGCGCGCGGTGAAGTCCGCCATGGTGTACCCCATCGGCGTTTTGACGATTGCCGCCAGCGTCATCATCCTGCTGTTGTGGAAGGTGGTGCCGGTGTTCGCGAACCTGTTTGCGGGCATGGGCGTGGATTTGCCTTTGCCTACGAAAATCGTCATTGCCACCAGCCATTTCGTCGGCAGCGTCTTCGGCCTACTGATTGTGGTCGTGGCCGTGGCCGTCATAATCGGTCTGAAGGTTTGGTACGGCACGCCGCAAGGGCGCTACGCCATCGATGCCGTGATCCTGAAACTCCCGGTGTTGGGCCTGCTGATGAGGAAGATTGCCGTCGGGCGGTTTACGCGCACGCTGGGCACTTTGATCTCGAGCGGCGTACCGATTCTGGAAGGCTTGGACATCACCGCCAAGACGTCAGGGAACGCCGTGGTTGAAAGAGCCCTGAACAAGGTCCGTAAGTCACTAGAAGAAGGGAAGTCGCTCACCGAGCCGTTGAAGGACTCGGAAGTATTTCCCGGGATGGTGACGCAGATGATCGCGGTCGGCGAACAGACGGGCGCGATGGACGCGATGCTGCAAAAGATCGCGGACTTCTACGAGGACGAAGTGGACGCGGCCGTGAAGGACTTGTTGACTGCTCTCGAACCGATCATGATCGTCTTCCTGGGCGGCGTGGTCGGCGGCGTGGTCATTTCGATGTACTTGCCTCTCTTCTCGCTGATCGGCAAACTGGCCTCGGCTCACTGAGCGGAGTGCTTCTTCGGAAAGGGAGGACAGGAGGCTCGCCCCTGTCCTCCCTTTTCTGTTTAAGATGGAAGATGAGGGGCGTGGGGGGAACCGCTCTCCAGGCGCACATTCATGGAACAAACGTTCAATCGGCGGGAATGGCTGGAATGGCTGACGCGCGTCCGTCTGTTGATGATCGCGCTGATTCTGGGTGTGGGCGTGGTGTGGCCTCAATATGTGCCGTCTACCGGGTCGCCGCGCTATTTTCTGCCCATCATCATTTTGTGGATCACCATCAGCATTTTGCATCTGATCCTGGTGCGCTTGCTGCCGGCGGCGTTCTGGTTCGGCGCGATCCAGGTGCTGTGCGACGTGACCATGATCACGGGGCTTGTCTACGCCACGGGATTGCAGGACAGCAATTTCACTTCGCTGTACCTGCTGGTGATCATAGTCGCCAGCATCCTGTTCACGCGGCGGATGGCGTTCGCGACGGCGGTGCTTTGCCTGGCGTCGATTGGCGTGGTGCTCCTGCTGGTGAACGCCGGGAAACTGCCGCGAACGTCCCTCTCGGCTGCTTTGCCTGAGACGTTGCGCCTTTGGTTTCTCAGCAATACGTTTGGATTTCTGGCGGTAGCTTACCTGGCGAGTCTCCTGGCGAACTCGCTGCGCCGCAAAAGCTCCGAACTCGAAGAGAAGCGCGAAGAGTTGCTGGAACTGCAGGATTTCACCGCGGATATCATTCACTCCATGCGGGGCGGCTTGGTGACAACGGATATGGAAGGTCGCGTGGTGCTGATCAACCGCACCGGGGAAGAGATACTGGGGCGCACTTTCGCGGAACTCAGAGGGAGGGATTTGCGGGAAGTCAGCGAGGAATTCTGGCTGCCGAACATGACCATATTGCCGGAGAAGCTTTCGCTGCGGCGAGAGATTGAGCTGCGCACCGCGGGCGGACAGCGCAGGTTCCTGGGAATATCCGTGTCACCGCTGCGGACACGGGACGCGGCGCGGAGCGGGTATGTGTTCAACTTCCAGGACCTGACCGAATTGCGGCACCTTGAACAGGAGGTGGCTACAAAGGAGCGCATGGCGGCCGTGGGCCGGCTCTCTGCCGCGATTGCCCACGAAATTCGCCAGCCCCTCACGGCCATGGCGGGCGCGGTGAAGGAGTTGGGGCGTCTGGTGCCGCTGGAAGAAGACGAGAAGCATCTGGTGAACATTGTCAGCCGCGAATCAGAGCGCCTGAATCACATCATCACGGATTTCCTGAATTACTCGCGCGACAAATCGTACGAGTTCAAAGAGGAGGATGTGCACGCCCTGCTGGACGAGACGCTGTTGCTGATGGAGCGCAAGCCAGACGTCCAGAGTAAGTTTCACATTGTGCGCGCGTTCAACGGCGAAGTGCACAAGGTGCGCGTGGATCCCAACAAGATCAAACAGGTGTTCTGGAACTTGTGCGACAACGCCCTGCGTGCCATGCCTCTGGGCGGGACCTTGACCGTCGGCATGGAAGAAATTCCCGATTGGCTGCGCATCTCTTTCCGGGACACCGGGATTGGCCTGGACCCGACGCAACGCACGAAGATTTTTGAGCCGCTACAATCCACTTTTGAAGGCGGCACGGGCCTGGGGCTGGCGATCGTTTACCAGATCGTGCAAGCGCACAGCGGCCGGATTTCGGTAATCAGCGAAAAGGACAAAGGCGCGGAATTTGTGGTTGAGCTTCCGCTTCTGGAGTGAGGACCGATGCAAGCGACAAAAAGCCCGCCAAAGGAAGCTGGACGCCAGATGGTGCATATTCTCGTCGTGGATGACGAGAAGTCCATCTGCGAACTGCTGGAGATTACCTTCCGCAAGGAAGGGCACCGCGTGGAGATTGCCAATAGCGTGGAAGCCGCCCGGCGCAAGCTGGAAGGCTCCCTCTATGACGTCATTATTTCCGATGTGCGCATGCCGGGGGAGACCGGAGTAGAGCTTCTGAAGTACGCGCGAGAGGTTGCACCCGACGCTTATTTCGTGCTGATCACCGGTGTGCCGACGCTGGAAACGGCGATTGCGGCGGCGAATGAAGGCGCAAATCGGTATGTCATCAAGGACCACGACCTGGTGGAGCAGTTGCGCGTTGCCGTGCGCGAGGTTGCCGAGAACCTGAAGTGGAAGAACGAAGCGGGGTACCTGCGGCGGGAATTGCGCCGGCTGACCGGCCTGGACAATATTATCGGGCAAAGCCCGAACATGCGCGCCATTTTTGACCTGATCCAGACGGTGGCGCCGCAGACGAGCCGCGTACTAATTACGGGAGAGAGCGGAACGGGCAAGGAGCTGGTGGCGCGGGCGATTCACGAAAACAGCGCGCGCTCGCATGCCCCGTTCATCACCATCAATTGTGGCGCGTTCCCGGAAACGCTGCTGGAATCGGAACTCTTCGGCTACACCAAAGGTGCGTTTACCGGCGCAAACGAAAACCGGCGCGGGCTCTTCCAAGCCGCTCATGGCGGCACGCTCTTCATGGACGAGATCGGCAACATGGACCAGGCCATGCAGGTGAAGCTTTACCGCGTGCTGCAGGAAGGCAAAGTGCGCCCGCTGGGAAGCACGGAAGAAGCGGACGTGGACGTCCGCGTGATTGCGGCAACGAACAGGGACCTGGAGAAGGCCATTGCTGCTGGCGAGTTTCGCGAGGATTTGTTCTACCGTTTGAGCGTCATTCCCATTCACGTGCCGGCGCTGCGGGAACGGCGCGACGATATTCCGCTGCTGGCGCGGCATTTTCTGGAGCGCTTCCGGAAGATCATGGAGAAGCCAATTGAGGGCATATCGCCGCAAGCAATGCAGCGGCTGGAATCGTACGATTGGCCGGGCAACGTGCGCGAGTTGGAGAACACCATTGAAAGAGCCGTGGCGCTGGAGAGCGGGCCGGAGATTTCCATCGGGGTCCTGCCGGACCGCATGACAGGAGTGGGGGGCTCCGCAACGGCAGGGGGACAGTTGGAAAGCGTGGCATTTCCGCCGGAAGGGGTGAACTTCGAGTTGGTGATGGCGGAAACCGAGAAGCGCTACCTGAAAACCGCGCTGGAAAAGGCAGATGGCGTGCGCACGCACGCGGCAGAACTGCTGAAGATCAGCTACCGGTCGTTCCGGCACTACGCGAAGAAGCACGACCTGTAATCTTGTTTCGCGCTCATGAACTGCCGGTGGTTGCGACCTGGCGCCGCCGAAATAACGAGATCAATCGCGCGACGGCGAAGGCCGCGAGGATCGTCAACACCGGATCGATCGGGTGGCGATAACGCAGGGAACTGTGGGTGATGTAATAGGGAATCGGGAATAAGATCACACAGAGGGTCAACGGGAACGATTCGCGAGCAGTGGTAAAGAAACTGAGCAACAGTCCCGCGAACGAAAAAGCCGAAAGAATTGCCACGCTCCAAACATACTCCGCGCGAATGCCCGCCGGACGCACAAAAGTATCCTCAAGGGTATCGAATAGTCCGGTCCAGGTATCCACGAAGCGCCTTCGGCAAAGTTGACGAAAAGTGTAAGGATTGGCGCGGATGAAGGCGATGGCGTCGCGCTCCTTGAGCTTGTTGTAGACGGGCTCGCCGGTCATCAGCAGCAATTTGTACTCGCGGTAGTTGAATTCCGGATGGAACGCAAGAGAGTAGACTTGTCCGGGCCCCACGGCGGTATTATTCCCCAGCCACAACTCGAGCCCAAAATTGGATTTGACGAAGAACAGGCTGCCAAACTCGAAGTAGTTGCGCATGGTCCAGGGAAGCACCGCCAGGACAAAAAAAAGAACAGCCCGGGCGAGGAGTGCAGCCGATATCGCGGGATTCTTGGCGCGCTGAAACCAAAGCCAAAGGAGCAGGAACGGCAGGAGAATGCACAGCGTCGGATTCGTGAGCGCGGCCGCGCCCCAAAGCAAGCCGTATCCCGCCCAGTGGTAAGAGGTCGCGGATTCGCGTATCCAGTAAGTGAACGAAAGGAGGAGGGCTAGCAGGAGCGCCGCGAGGCTCTGGTCCCAGATCCACTCGATGGGCATGAGAATGGCTACGGGGGAAAAGGCCCAAAGCCAGGCTGCTCCCAGCCCGGTCCCGGAGCCATACACTTTTTTTCCCAAGTAGTAGATCGGATAAGCGGTCAGCGAGGAAAGAATGATATTGAGAATCTGAGCGAACAATTCCGTGCCGTGGTCATCGAGGGGGAACAGAAGCCGGCCCAGGGAGAGAATCCAAGGGTATACAGGGGCGAGCCAGGCGGTGACATAAGGGTAGTGGGGAAAGGTATTGGCAAATCCAAAGCCATCCGCGAGCGATTTGCCGACCATGAGGGCCTCGAGGCCCCAAGTTACATAGCGCTGGTGAGGCAAATCCGCGTGATGGTGGGTAAGATAGAGGAATACGAGCCTGACGACGAGGCTGGCAATGACGGCGGCCGTAGGCAGGAGCAATGCAGCCACCACGGGGTTGCGCGTTATTTGGGGCAGGGCTGGTGGGAGGGGCTCGACGACGCAATTGGAATCCATTCTCCAAAACTAACTTTCACCGTGATGATGGTCAAGAACACAGATACATTTCGACCAGCCCGCATGTCCAAACTTGAACTTGTCCGCAAACAAGGAAGCGAGGAGAGTGACCTTTCGTGGCAGATGGCCGTGACAAAAAGTGTCAGTTTTTTTTGGTGCAGGGCGCGAAATCTTGTCAGGAAATCGCCAGACGGTCCCCAATACCGGTTATAACATTCAAAGAATCAATGTGTTGCAAAACTTCTAGTACTAACGTACCCGCTCGGCCAGGATTGGCAATTTTGTTGCTCATTTAAGGGCGTGCTCTGGCACGATTAATTCTCTCAAGGAGACTTCATGAAGAAGCAAAAGGGTTTCTCTCTTATCGAATTGCTGATCGTCGTGGCGATCATTCTGATCATCGCGGCCATCGCCATTCCTAACCTCATTCGCTCGAAAATGGCGGCGAACGAAGCTTCCGCGGTTGCTTCCCTGCGCACCATCAACACGGGCGAAGTGACCTACAACAATACGTATCCGAATACCTTCGCCACGTTGGCGCAGTTGGGCCCGGGCGGTGCGACCTGCGGTACGCCTAGCTCGACGAACGCCTGCTTGATTGACAACCTCCTGGCGAGTGCGTCGGCTGCGGCAACTCCCAAGAGCGGCTACTACTTCACGATCGTCGTGACGAACCCCACGGGCTACACCAGCAACGCGAGCCCCTCTGGCGCCGGCACGACGGGCACCCGCACGTTCTGCTCGGACCAGAACCTGGTTCTGTTCTTCAACGCGACCGGCGGTGCCTGCAGTTCAGCGAGCAGCCCACTGTAAGAGTTGGACAGAGAGCAAACTCGAGGAAGTTCAACAGAGCGGGCCGCAATGGCCCGCTCTGTTTTTTCTTTGTGTGTATCGCAAGATTAGCTGCACGAAAAGGGCAACTTCCACTCCATGATTGACAACTTTCGTCCGGAAAGTGACTTTTCTTGTCCATCAGAGTATATTCTGTGCAATAAGGAAGCGTTTTTGGCCTAAATTAGGGGCAAAAACAGGCGATTCCAGAGCCTGATTTGGCCCCTGGTTTGCACATCTTAAGGGTGGCTGCATAGTGACCAGAAACGTTTGATGGCGTGTTGATTGAGAGCCAGGTATATGGGACACAAACAGGCGGGCTTCTCCCTGATTGAGTTGCTGATCGTGGTGGCGATTATCCTGATTATCGCCGCGATCGCGATTCCAAATTTGATCCAGTCCAAGATGTCAGCCAATGAAGCTACGGCCGTGCAGACAGTGCGCGACATTAACACGGCTGAATCGGTGTATTCGATACAGTACGGAATCGGTTATTCGCAAGACTTGCCGACTTTGGGTGGAACCACCGGAACGGCGAGCTCTACCAGCGCGCTTTTGATCCCCGACCCCGTCGCACAAACAGGTTTGAAAAACGGGTTCCAGTTTATCTATACGGTTACGGGGAATACCGGTCCGGGTGGCACACCTTCGAACTACACCGTGAACGCCAATCCAATTGCTCCGGGGAATACGGGACGCCGGTGGTTCTTCACCGACGAGACCATGGTGATTCGACAGAATCCAACAACGGTGGCTACCGCTACTGATCCCTCGATTTGATGGCGCAATTTGATTGGCGACAGCCGCGCTGTTATAAATTGAAGTGTGAGTTCTCGATATCCTCGAAGTCTGCCGCTTGAGGCATTTCCTCCTTCCGCAATCCCATGGATGTGCGCCGTTTGCGTCGCTCTTTCTCTGCTAGGTATAGCCTCCCTAAAAACGAAAATGCTTTATGGCGCGGAAGAACGCGACCCCGTGCTGACGCAATTCGAGGCGCGCTACCGCACGGCCAAGTCGCTTTCCGCCACGTTCCTCCAGGAATACTGGGAGAATGGCCGAGTCACGCGCAAGGAAGCAGGCAAGTCCTACTTCCTCCACCCGGGCAAGATGCGCTGGGATTATGAGGCCCCGGAGAAGAACACGTTTTTGGCGGACGGGAAATATGCGTGGTTCATCACACCCTCCGACCATACCGCTACGCGCATGCCGGTGAAGAGCAGCGACGATTGGCGGACGCCATTGGCGTTTCTAGCCGGCGGAATGAAGCTCTCGCGGATCTGTGAGAACGTGGGGCCGGCAGCAGAAATTTTGCCCAAGCAGGCCGCCAACCTGATGTTCCGCTGCGAATTGCGCGGGACACGGGATGCGGATTCTGTCGGCGTGGGCGCGGGCAAAGAAGCTGTGGGCACGAAGGAGCATTCCGCGAAAGGGGCGGGAGTGGTGCTTTTTGAACTTTCGCGTCAGGGCGAATTAAGCCGCATTCTGGTGGAGCAGGGAGCAGGTATCCAACTGGAATTCACGTTTAAGGATTGGCAATGGAATCCGGTCCTGCCGAAAACGCTATTCCAATTCGAGGCGGCGCCCGGCATGGTGATCGTAACCGGCCCGCTACCCGATTGACCGGGCCTACGTCAGTAAGAAGTGAAGGGTATCAGGTCTCGGCCCGCCATGTGTACTTGATGTAGCCCAATCTCCACGGACCCTTTTTGGGGTACCCTCCGAATGAGGTAGACTAAGGCCTATGGGAGAGTTTGTATGCCGCGTTGCCGACGCCAATGGGCGAGTGTTCTCGCACGTTGAAGCTGCCGGCACGCTCGAGGAAGCGCGCCACAAACTGGCCGAGCGCGGCCTGTTCGTCTACTCGGTGCGATCGCGGAGCGGCCTGATCAGCGGGATGCTTGGGATCAGCAAGGAACGCAAGATCGGCGGCAACGATTTCCTGATTCTCAACCAGCAGTTCAATACCCTGATTAAGGCGGGCCTGCCCATCCTGCGCGCCCTCGACTTGCTGGCCACGCGCGCTACCGCTCCCAAGTTGCGGCCTGTCCTGACGCAGATTCGCGACCGCGTGCGGGAAGGGAAGTCGCTTTCGGAAGCGGTGGACGAAGCCGGCGTGTTTTCCAAAATGTATTCGACGGCCATCCTCTCCGGTGAAAAGAGTGGCAATCTTTCGGGCGTGCTGGATTACTTCATCGCCTACCAGCGGGTCAGCACGGGCGTAAAGAAAAAGATACTGGCGACGCTGGTGTACCCGACGCTGCTGGTGACGGTGGCCTCCATTATCGTGACCTACCTGGTGACCGTGGTGATCCCGAAGTTCGCCTTGCTTTACCGCGATCTGGGAGTGGAACTGCCGGGCCCCACGAAAGTGCTGGTGACGGTCACCGTGGACTACCGCTACTACATTTTGGGATTGATCTTCCTGTTTTTTCTGACGTTGATGGGCGTTTTTTTCTGGTCGCGCAGCGAAGAAGGCGGAGTGGCGTTTGACAAACTGAAGTTCCGCATACCGATTTTGGGCGATACGCTGCTGAAATTCCAGGTGGCGCAGTTTTGCCGCACCCTGGCCACACTGCTGACCGGCGGCACTCCGCTGGTAAGCGCGCTGCAAACGGCAGCGGAGTCCATTACCAGCAAACTGGTGCGCGGCGCCGTGGGGCGCGCGACGCAAATGGTGCGCGAAGGCGAATCGCTGCACGGGGCGCTTTCCGCCAGCCGGGTGATGCCGGAAATGGCGCTGGACATGATCGAAGTTGGCGAATCCAGCGGCGCGCTGGCACCCATGCTGAACAGCGTGGCGGAATTCTATGAAGAAGAGGTCGGCCTGCGGTTGGGCGCGATGGTGGCGGTGATTGAGCCCGTTATTCTTATATTCATGGGGCTTCTGGTAGCCTTTATCTTGATTTCGTTGTATTTGCCGATTTTCTCGTTTTCCATCTCGGGAGCGGGGAAGTAAGGATCGCAATCGTTTATGGCCACAACTGACTCTAATCTCCACGATCCGGCCGTCCCGGGTGGCGCGCCGGATGCAGCGCAGGAGCGCGAGCAGGCGCGGCGCCTGGCGGACCGTTACCGTTGCGGGTTTATTGACCTGACGGAACAGCGCATTGACCCGGAATTGTTTCGCACGATTCCAGCGGACCTGATGTTCCGTTACAACTTTGTGCCTCTAGTGACGCACAACAACACTCTGGTGATCGCCGTTGCCGATCCCGGCATGGTCATCCTGAGCGATGAATTGCCGCTGCTGCTGGGGAAGAAGCTGGCGTACAAAGTGGCCACGGCGCGGCAAATCGGCGACCTGCTGAAGCGTACGGAGCAATCGCAGCGCGTGCTGGAGCAGGCCACGGAAGCCTTCACGCTGCAGGTATCCAAGGACGAGGAAGAGGGCGAAGAGACCATTTCCGGAGATCGCCTGACGCGCGATTCGACGGTGAGCCCGGTGGTGCGGCTGGTCGAAACGGTCATCTTCACGGCATTGGAACGAAGGGCAAGCGACATCCACATCGAAGCGCGCGACGCCGAAGTCGCCGTGAAGTACCGCATTGACGGCGTCTTGCAGCACGCCATGCAACCCATCGCCAAGGAATGGCACTCAACGGTCATCTCGCGCATCAAGGTGCTCAGCGATCTGGACATCGCCGAGCGCCGCGTGCCTCAGGACGGGCGCTTCCGCGTGAAATACAAGGGGCGTTACATTGACCTCCGCGTTTCCATCATGCCGGCGAGCCACGGAGAAGACGCCGTGCTCCGCGTGCTGGACAAAGAGACGCTTTCGGAAAAATTTCAGAAATTAAGCCTCGACGTCGTGGGTTTTTCGGCCGAAGAGACGCGGCGCTTCCGGCGCTATATCCGGGAGCCATACGGCATGGTGCTGGTGACCGGGCCCACGGGCTCCGGGAAAACGACGACGCTGTATGCGGCGATCAACGAGATCAAATCCGATGAAGACAAGATCGTGACGATCGAGGATCCGGTCGAATACCAGTTGCGCGGGATCACGCAGATTCCCGTGAACGAAAAGAAGGGGCTGACCTTTGCGCGCGGCTTGCGCTCCATCCTGCGGCACGATCCAGACAAGATCATGGTGGGCGAAATCCGCGACCAGGAAACGGCGCAGATCGCCATTCAGTCCGCGCTGACCGGGCACCTGGTATTCACCACGGTGCACGCCAACAACGTTACGGACGTCATCGGGCGCTTCATCAACATGGGCGTCGAGCCGTACAACTTCGTTTCGGCGCTGAACTGCATCCTGGCGCAGCGGCTGGTGCGCGTGATTTGCGAAAGCTGCAAACGGCCCAAGCTGCACAGCGAACAGGAACTTCGCGAGTCTGGCGTTGATCCCGCCACTATTGCGAGTTTCACATTCGCGGAAGGGGCGGGTTGCCTGGAATGCTCCGGCACCGGATACCACGGGCGCACGGCGATTTGCGAACTGCTGGACTTGAGCGACCACATCCGCGAAATGATCGTGGACCGGCGTCCTACCAGCGAGATCAAGCGCGCCGCCATTGAAGAAGGTATGATTACGCTGCGCCAAAGCGGCATGGCGAAAGTGCGCGCGGGCATCACGACGCTGCGCGAAATCAACAAGGTGACGTTCGTTGAGTAGCACAAGCGCCTATTCGGAGGGAATTTACCAGAGCAATCTGGTGCGGCGTATTTCGCGGTGGATGGAAGCGACGCCGCACCCGGCGTTCGCGGTGGAATTCATGCCCGGGCAAGTGGCCGCCGCGCGGTTCACGCGCACCGGTTCGCTGGGCGGTTATGCCGTGGAGAACCTGCCACAAGGGGCGATTGCGCCCTCGGCCGTCGAAGCAAACCTCACAAATCCGGCGGCGGTGAAATCCGCGGTGACCAACGTATGCCTGCGGCTGGGCGCCAAGGAGGAGGACGTGGCGCTGCTCCTTCCCGATCCGGTGATTCGCGTTTTTGTGCAGCACTTTGAGGATTTTCCGCGCTCCGCGGACGAAGCCATTCCCATGCTGCGCTGGAAGCTGAAGAAAAGCGTTCCGTTTGAAGTGGACGAAACCCTGTTGTCCTACATGCGCCAGGCGCCCCGGGCAGACGGAGTGGACGTGGTGACGGCCATCGCGCGCCTGCGCATCATCAAGGAATACGAAGCGCTGCTGGAGGCCGCGACGCTGCGGCCGGGCGTGGTGCTCAGCTCGACGCTGGCGGCAATTTCGCTGCTCCACGACCAGCGGCCCACGCTGCTGGCGCGCATCTCTGGAACTTCGCTGACGACTGCGATCGTGCGCGAAGGCGTGCTTGCGGGGTATCGCTGCACGGAACTCCCCGCCAACGCCGGAGAGGTTACGCCGCAAATGCTTCTTGAAGAGATTTTCCCGCTGGCTGCCTACTATCAGGACACGTGGCAGGAAGACATCCAGGCCGTGCGCGTTGCGGGGCTCGGCCACCGCTTGCCGGAGTTCGTCCTTCCGCTCGAGGATGAATTCAAGTGCGAGGTGCGTGCGCTTTTGAGCGCGGCGATTGCGGAAGGCCGGCTGGAAGGCGAAGCGCGATCTCTGGCGGACAGGGAGCTCGAAGGCCTGGCCGGCTGGATGTTCCACCGGAGCTGAGGCAGAATAGGCGCAAAGAGCAATGTACGTACGACTGAATCTGGCAACGAAACCGCTGGTCAGCCACCGCCCGTTCCTGACGGGGGCGGTGATTGCCACGCTCATCGGCGGCATCCTGTTCGGTGTTCTCGGCTGGCGCTTCTACACCTTGCGGCAGGCGGATGCTGAAATGCGCGCTCGCACACAAAAGGTGCAAAACGAAATATCGCAGCTCCGGATTCAGCGCGATCAGTTGGACCATTTTTTTTCGCAGCAGGAGACGATGGGGCTGCAAGAACGCGCGAAGTTTACCGCGGGCGTGATGGAGGGCAGCAGCTTTAACTGGACCAAGCTGTTCATGGACCTGGAGCACATCTTGCCTGCGGGCGTGCACGTGCTCGAGATTCAACCGAAACTGGGTAAGGGCGGAGCCAATGTGAAGTTCGTGATTGGCGCCGCGAATGAGGATGCGAAGTTGAAATTGCTGAAGGCGTTCGAGGATTCCAGGAGTTTTTCGGAACTGGAGCTGATGGGCGAGCACACCAACACGCAAATGCAGCCGGGTAGCGACCCGCTGACGGTGGAATTTACGGCGCTGTACGCGACGATCTGAATATGGGCAACTTCCTCGTGAAAAAGCGAATCGTTCTGACGTTGCTGGGGGTGTTGCTGGTGGTAGATGGTGCGCTGGCGTACGTAAACCTGAAAATGAGCAGCGCGCGGGAAACGCCGCAACAGGTTCTTGCCACGCAGACACGAGAATTAAAACTGCTGAAGGCGGATGTCGAGCGCGCTACCGCCATTCAAAAGAATATTCCGCAGGTGCTGAAGCAATTTGACGATTTCGAATCGAATCTGCCCCCCGCGAGCAAGGGATACTCCGCCATTTCCCAGGAGCTGAACGATTTCGCAGCGGACACGCATCTATTGATCGGCGACCTGAAATATCAACCAAAGGAATTGAAGGAGCGCAACCTCGACGAGGTGGAAATCGAAGCGACGGTGGCCGGCGACTACAACGGCATCGTGCGTTTCATCAACCGACTGCAACGTTCCAAGAATGTCTATATCGTCGATGCCTTGCAGTTGGAATCGGATACCACGGGGCAGGGGCCGGCGAACCTCCTGCGGATCAGCCTGCGTGTGCGCACGTATTTCCGGAAGGCATAATGGCACTGACGAAACAACATAAACAGCTCGTGGCGCTTGCGGTGCTTCTGGCGGTGGCCGCGGCGGTGTGGTACGCAAACTATGGGCGCGCGCACGCCGAGCCCGGGGCAGCCGCGCTGCATCCGGAAAATTACACGCCGATCAACGCGCAGGATTTCAGCATTATCTTCAAGCAGCGCGGCGCTGCGCAAAAGGCGGAGTACAAGCCATCAGGGCGAAATCCTTTCGTTGCCTCGGCGCTGCCGCCGACGCCCGTGTCTCCCACAACCGTGGGCCAGAATCCCGCGGGACCGACATACCCTAATCAAACCGTACCGCGAGAGGTGATTACGCCGCCGCAATTGCCATGGAAGTTTTTCGGTTACGGCAATCTACCCGCCAACGGAGCGCGCGAGGCATTTCTTTTGGACAGCGAGGATGTGCACATCGTTGGCGAGGGCGAGGTGGTGCTGAACCACATCCGCATCGTGCACATCGGGAATGAAAAGATCGATTACGAAGACACCAAAACGGGCGCGCGCAATTCCAATCCCCTCGAAGCCATTCCAGGACCTGCGGCATGAGGAAACGCTCTTGCATGCGCACGCGAGGCCGCGGCCAACAAGGGTACGCCCTGCTGGTGGTGATGTTTCTTTTGACACTCATGGTGTTGATGACCATTACCGTCGCCCCGAATGTCCTGACCGATGCGCGGCGGGAAAAAGAAACGGAAATGGTGTGGCGCGGGAAGCAATATGTCCGCGGAATCAAGCGCTATTACATGAAGCTGCACCGTTTTCCCGTGGAGATGGATGATCTGACCAAGCCGAAGACCGGCATCCGCTTCATGCGCCAGGCCTATAAGGATCCGATGAATGACGTGGACGGGTCGTGGCGGCTGATTTATGTGGGACCCAATGGCCAGCTCATCGGGAGTTTGAAGAACCGTAACATCGTTGGGCCGGGGGTTCCGGTATCTGCGCTGGCTTCGTCGTCAACCCCATCGAGTTTTGGCAGTTCCTCGTTTGGGGGATCCTCTTCCAGTTTCGGAAATTCGTCTTTCGGTGGATCTTCGTCAAGCTTCGGCAACTCGTCGTTCGGAGGGTCGTCTTTCGGGAATAATAAGGCCAATCCCCCTGCGCAGCCGGCTCCCAACGCAAACGGCGAAAATCCCCAAGGAACGGATACCGCCTCGGGCCAAGAGCCCACGGGGCCGGTCGAGACGCCGGTCATCATTGGCGGCAACATCATCGGGGTAGGCAGCAAGGTCAACAAGAAATCGTTCCGGTGGTACGACAAGGCAAAGAATTACCGCGAATTTGAATTTATCTGGGATCCTTCAAAGGACACGGCGGCTGGCGTGGGCGCTCCGGGACAACTGGGGCCCGGACTGGGCACGCCAATCGGCGGGCAGAATGGGATTTCACCGGTTTCCTCTGGCTTCGGTCAGAACCAGAACCCTTCGCCGACTAGTCCGAACCAGCAACTAAACAATCCTCAGGACAGCGGCCCGCCGTTGCAGGCGCCGCCTCAGAATCAGAATTAGGCGGGCCTTCTGCTCAACTGCAGCTTCTCCATCGCTCAAGCGAGCAAAACATTGTCATCCTGAGGCAATCCGAAAAGGATTGCCGAAGGACCTCAACCTTGGAATCAAGCACAGAGTAACGTTTGAGGTCCTCCGGGGCGCAAGCGGCGCACCTCTCAGGATGACAGCGCGTTGTTGTTTTTGATTAATAGGCAAAACCGTATCTTGTGAGAAGTGTTGGGGGAGGAGAAATTACTTTCCCGTGCGCAGGCCTTCAGCCTTGGCTGAAGTTTGCGCTTTATCCGGGGCGGCGCCGGACTTGAACTTGGCGTAACTCCGCGAAATGCGCCGCACATAGTTCACCGTCTCAGAAAAAGGCGGCACGCGCTTGCCGTACTGCTCCACGCGTTCCGGCCCGGCATTGTACGCGGCAAGCGCCAGCGTCAAGTCATTGTTATAGCGCGCCAGCATATCCTTCAGGTAGCGCGTTCCTGCCTCAATATTTTCTCGCGGATCGAAAATATCGCGCACGCCGAATTCCGCAGCCGTTTGCGGCATCAACTGCATCAGCCCACGGGCGTTCTTGGGAGAGATAGCCTTGGGATTGAAGTTTGATTCAATGGCAATGACGCAGTGGATCAGGTCGGCGTCCACGCCATAGCGGTCGGCCGCGGCGCGAATGATGTCATGAAAGGGCGTGGTGGGGCCGGGCGGCTCGGGCATGGGCTCAAACATTTCTTCAGGCTCGATGGCCAGCACGTCCGCGGCGGGGATTTCGGCGATGCCCCCACTCATCTGCAGGCGGTACTTGTCTCCAAGCAACTCGTAACTGGTAACGTTCAGGCGCGCGCCGCTGCGCAGCACGACGTAGTCCGCGCGAACGCTTGCGGCACCAGCGGTAAGCGCGGCAACCGCGACCAGGGCCGGCAGGATGAGCTTCAGGCGCACTCGGGCGCCTCCCGGAGGGCAAAGTGGGCGATGGCCGCCGCCACACCGTCCTCGTCATTGGAACGCGTTACATGCCAGCCGCGCGTTTTCAGTTCGGGCACACCATTCTCCATGACTACCGGAATACCTGCAAAGGATAGCATTTCCAGGTCGTTATGGTTATCCCCAATGGCCAGGATTTGGGAAGGTGGATAGCCGCGGAGGCCTGCCCATTCGGCCAGGGTGGCACCCTTGGAGACTGCGGGGTGGATGACGTCAATCATGGCGAAATCCTTATCCTCATAGACGGTCACGGCTAGGGAAAAGGCCTCCGCGAACGGCACGCTGCGCAGGGTTTGCTCCACCTGGCGCATCGGCGACACCGGGCCGGTGAACATCACCTGGATGGGGTCCTCGGTTAGGCAGGATTCCAGCGGCTGCGATTCGCCCATGAATTGGCGGTTGCGCTTGTAGTAGCCGCCGCGCGTGGGGTCCTCCCAATCGATCTTCTCGATCATCACCTGATTCGCTTGCGGGCGGTCGAAGACGACCGCAGCGCCCTCGCGCCAAAACTCGGTGGACTGCAGGACGCGGCTTGCGGTGGCATGCGGCAGGAGGTGGCGCACATGCGTGTGGCCGTCCTTAGTGCGGACCATCGCGCCGTTGTTGACGATCATTGTGAGCGGCGAGGGAATCTGTTGCGCCACGGGCAGGGCAAAATCGTATCGGCGCCCGGTGACCAGGGCGACCTCGATGCCGCGGCGCGTGGCTTCGGCGATGGCTTCGCGGTTCGCCGGGGACACTTCCCAGCGGCTGTTGAGCAGCGTGCCATCAATGTCCAGAGCGATCAGGCGAACGGGCATAACACCAGTGTACCGGATGCCGGGCAGGAGGAGAGTAACGGGCGTGTGAAGAAGTGCCTCGGGTAGAGCCACATTGGATGTTCTGCTGATTGGTGCTTGCGGGGAGGGAATTTTGGATCAGGGCCACACGGACCTCAGGAAGACACTATGCTCCTGAGTTTGGAGATCGGAAGCAGCCTAATTCATTGAGAAAGGCAGTCGAAGCCTGTGCAATGTGAAAGGGCCGGCGGGAACGCCGCCGGCCCTTTCTTGTTTAGCACTGTGAAGACTGCCGCTGGTTATTTGTCGGCAATTTCGATGGCAGAGATAGCCTTGACTTCTGTTATTGAGCTGTTCTCAAGTTGGATGACGACTGCTTTGTTTGGAGAAATGATGTAGAAGGCGAGCTGGCATCCAGCGCCTCCCGTGCCTCCGGGCGTACACTCGGCCGGACTGACGCCGAGGCCGGTAAGGTCAACGGAATAGGATTGCGGGAGGAACACATTGTTCGGACTTTGTGACCCGAAGCCATTGTCATCGCTGGTTCCATTGATGGTGGGTGAAGTGAAGGTCGCCACGCCGTCTTCGTCAGTGACGTTGGGGTCTTCGGGATCGACAGTACCGAAGGCATAGGTTCCGCTCACAGAAGTGTTGGAGAACGAAGCCGCGCTTTGGGACTCGAAGAAGCCAGTGTCGACGGACACGTTGTTGTTCAGAAAGAATGCTGCACCGGTGTTCGCCAGGTACAGGGCAGGGCCGCCGCCCGCCACGATCATGCGCCCCGCTGGGGAGGTACTGTAGGTGCCAGTGATACTACCAGTGCTGATGGCTCCGTTGTGGTTTTTGATCTGGGTGCCGCTGAGATTTGCGTCACCTGAAGTCAAAGGCCCGAGGAGGATGATGTCTGTCCGGGTTGTTGATAAAAAGGTGCTCCCGAGCCCGGAGTCGTAGCCGATGTAGGTGCCGGACAGCGGGTTGGCCGAGAACGGCGCGCCAGTCTGCTGTATGGCTTCACCAGCAGAGATATTGTTGGTGGTTTGTGGGTCGCTGGACATGAAAAGTGCGTCGGTAGGAGACACAGCATAGAGCACGCTGTGGGATGACGTGGCCACGCCGACAATACCGATGGTCAGAGTTCCTCGGCCGTTCGATGCGATAGTATAAGATGAGGTGGCACTGTTGAAGGTGATCGGGCTCGTGGCCGGCCAAGCCGTCAGAGAACTGTCACCGTCCAAGACCCCGTTCTGGTTGATATCCTCGGATCCGCTGGTGATCCCGCCACCACCGTTGAAGTCGAGTACGCCAACATACCCGAATTTGCCCCCGGCTACACCTCCGCTGGTGAAAGTGATATTTTGAGCAGATGAGCCGCCGAAAGCGTAGGTGCCGGTGACCTGAGAGGTGGAGAATGGTCCGCCAGTCTGCTTGCGCATCGTGCCCGTCACGAACGGGCCCGTTGTGTCGAAGTCAATCACGTGCGCCGTAGCGGCCACGCCGGAAGTGATGTTGCCGAGCGAGAACCGGTAGGTATACGTGCCGAGCGAGGAGGTGATGGTCATGCAGCCGCGTTGGTTCGATCCGACGCTGTAAGTTCCAGAGGTAACGTTGAGAAGCGTCTGCACGCCCGCGTTCACGTTCACGTCTATTGTACCAGCCGTGATCAGGCCGTCGCCGTCCGTGCCGTTGAAGGTGAGCACGCCGCCGACGATTGCGGGGTTGCCGGTGTTATCGATACCTTTGAGCACGAAGGCATAGCCTGCACTCAAGAGCGATTCGCTGCCCGAGCCGCAGGCTGCTGCGTTGATGGTGAGCGAATAAGTGACCTTCTGGACCGTGGGCGGAACGTTGGAGTCCGTCACGTCCACGATAATGCCCGTGAGCGTGGCCCCCGCCGAAGGTGTGCCGGAGATGACGCCAGTATTGTTGCCCTGACCGGGATTAGAGTTCGTCAGGGTCAAGGGACTCGGAAGCTGGGTTCCCGATGCGTCTATAGCGAACGTGTAGGGCTGTATGCCGCCCGTAGCGCTGATGGTAACCGGGCCGTAGGATTGACCGAGCGTCCCGCTCGGCAACGCGCCGGTCGCCGGCATGATGACGATGGCCGCGGGTGCGTTCAGGTTCAGGGTAAAGACCTGCGTCCCGTTCGGGGATACCCCGTTGTTCCCAGTGATGGTAATGGCGTACGAACTGTTGGAGCCCGGAGCGGGGATCCCGCTGAGCGTCGCGGTGTTGTTTCCGTTGTCCACGAAGGTCACACCGGAGGGCAGCGCGCCAGTTTCTGACAGTGCGGCGATCGGGAATCCGCTTGCGGTCACGGTGAAGGACCCTGACTGGCCGATCGTAAACGTGGCGCTGCTGGCGCTGGTGATTGCGGGGGCTTGGTCCACAGTGAGGGTGAAAGTTTGCGTGGCGCCGTTGCCCAGACCGTTTTGCGCTTTGATGTTGAGCGAGTACGTACCGCCGGTCCCCGCCGCTGGGGTTCCGGCCAGCGTGGCGGTGCCGTTTCCGTTGTCTGTGAAGGATACACCGCTCGGCAGCGCACCTGTCCCCGTGATGGACGGCGTTGGTGTGCCGGTGGTGGTCACGGTGAAGGTGCCTGCGGAGCCAACGGTAAACGTGGCCTTACTGGCGCTGGTAATCACCGGAGCCGTGTCCACGGTCAATGTGAAAGTTTGCGTCGCATTGCTGCCCACGCCATTGCTGGCTGTGATCGTAATTGGGTAAGTCCCCGCGGTCCCTGCCGCCGGGGTACCGGCCAGCGTGGCGGTGCCATTTCCGTTGTTGACGAACGTGACACCGGACGGCAGCGCGCCCATCTCCGAAAGAGATGGAGTTGGGAAGCCCGTCGTTGTCACCGCAAAAGTTCCTGCCCCGCCCACCGAGAACGTGGTGCTGGCGCCGCTGGTGATTGCAGGGGCCTGGTCCACCGTCAGGGTGAAGGATTGCGTGGCATTCGGGGCTATCTCGTTCTGCGCCGTGATGGTGAAAGGATACGCCTTACCGGTCCCCGGCGCCGGGGTGCCGGCGAGGGTCGCAGTGCCGTTTCCGTTGTCCACGAGGGTCACGCCCGTGGGCAGCGTGCCCGACTCAGATAGGGAGGGAGTTGGGAAGCCTGTCGTTGTTACCGTGAAGGATCCCGCTGTGCCCACCGTAAACGTGGTGCTGGCGGCGCTGGTAATGGCGGGAGCCTGACCGATCGTCAACGTGAAGCTTTGCGTTCCATTGGGGGCCACGCCATTGCTGGCTGTGATCATAATTGGGTAAGCCCCCGCAGTCCCTGCCGCCGGGGTACCGGCCAGCGTGGCGGTCCCGTTTCCGTTGTCTGTGAGGGTCACTCCGGTCGGCAGTGTACCCGTCTTCGTCAGAGAAGGAGTCGGGAAGCCCGTCGTTGTCACCATGAACGTTCCTGCCGTGCTCACCGTAAAGGTGGCGCTGCCGGTGCTCGTGATTGCCGGGGCCTGGTCCACCGTCAGCGTAAAGGTTTGCATGGCATTCGGGGCTATCCCGTTCTGCGCGGTGATGGAGAAAGAATACGCCTTACCGGTCCCCGCTGCCGGGGTACCGGCCAGCGTGGCAGTCCCGTTCTTGTTGTCCAGGAAAGTGACTCCACCGGGCAGCGCGCCCGTTTCGGTCAGGGCTGGAGCTGGGAAGCCTGAAGTGGTCACCATGAACGTTCCTGCCGTGCCCACTGTAAATGTGGTGCTCATAGCGCTGGTAATGGCGGGAGCCTGACCGATCGTCAACGTGAAGCTTTGCGTTGCATTGGGGGCCACGCCATTGCTGGCTGTGAACGTAATCGGGTATGACGCCGTGACCGCTGAGGACCCGCTGAGTGTCCCCGTGCCATTCCCATTGTCCACGAACGTGACTCCGGCCGGCAGGGCGCCCGTCTCCGCCAGAGCTGGAGTTGGAGAGCCTGTCGAGGTCACCGTGAACGATCCCGCTGCGCCTGCGGTAAACGCGGCGCTGTTGGCGCTGGTAATTGACGGCGCTTGGTTGACGATGATGGTAAATGTCTCTGTGCTGCTTTGCGGACTGACGGTACTCGAGTCCGTAACCTTAACCGTGAAGGTCACGGTACCATTCGGCCCCGTGGCCGTGCCACTGATCGTGCCCGAACTGCTCAAGTTCAAGCCAGCGGGCAAGCTGCCAGACAACACCGTAAAGTTCAGCGTTCCGGCCCCTCCAGTCTCCGTGAGGGTCACGTTGTAGGCCGTGCCCTGGGTGGCAGCCGGGAGGGCCGCAGGGCTGGTAATACTCGGAGCAGCGGTCACGACAATTTTTATCGTGGTCATCTTGGTAGGATCGGCCACTGAGGTGATGGTGATCGTGGCAGTGCCGCTGACAGTCGCGGTGTATGTCGCGCCCGTCGAGGTCACATTGGTCAATGAGCCGACACCGGTAAGCGTAATCGTTGCGCCCTTATTCGTCTTGTCGCTGACAGTCACCGAAATGTTGAAGGATTGTCCGATGTCCAGCGCTTGTGCGCCGGCCGGCGACGTGATTGATATAACAATGGGTTTCGTGCTGTTACAGCCGATGGATACGAACAACAATGCAAGGAGGGAAAACAATAGGAGTTTTCGCATGATCTTCCTCTGGGAGAATCTCTTGACGATAACCTATAGGGGTGAGGAGTATTTACTACTCGGGCCACGAAAGCGCAAAAGAAAAAGTCACCCTGTATAGTGGCGTTGGGCTGACTATTCATAAGTCGCCAATCCTTACATCTTCGTACTGGGACCACTATGTCCGAATACGTCGTCTGAAAAGAAACTGACCCATTACCAACACGGGAGGTCTTAGCTCACGAAAAGAGCCCATGCTAGACTGCGGCTTATGGCGACCCACCGGCTCTACTACGACGATTCGTACATACAGAATTTCGAGGCGCAGGTGCGCGACTGCGTGCCTGCGGAACCCGTTGCCACCGATTCAGGAACGCGAGCGGCTTGGGAAGTGATGCTGGACCAGACGGCGTTTTATCCATCGTCGGGTGGCCAGCCGAACGATTTGGGCAAACTGGGCGAGGCGAACATCCTGGATGTGCGTGACGATGGCGAAGAGATTCTTCACATCGTGGACCGCGAACTGGCGCTAGGCCCCGTGCAAGGCTGCGTGCTCTGGGCGCGCCGCTTCGACCACATGCAGCAGCACACCGGGCAGCACCTGCTCTCTGCGATGTTTCATGAGCGGTTTGGCTTGCCGACCGTGTCGTTTCATTTGGGCGGCGATCTCTGCACCATTGATTTACGAGGGCCAGAACCGTCCGCGGACGTGCTACTGGGTGCGCAGCGTGCCGCGAACCAGATTATTTTCGAGGACAGGCGCGTCATCGTGCGCTATGGCACCGCGAACCAGCTTGCGCAGCTCGGCGTGCGCAAGGAAGTGGAGCGCGAGGGGATTTTGCGCGCCATTGAGATTGAGGACGCTGACCTGCAGCCTTGCGGCGGCACGCATGTGAAGTCCACAGGACAGATTGGTACATTGCTGGTGCGGCGCTGCACCAGGGTGCGCCAGGATTTTCGCGTGGAGTTTGCCTGCGGCGCGCGCGCGGAGCGATTGGCCAGCGCGGAGTTTGCCCTAATGCGCTCTCTGGGTGAGCGAATGAGCTGCGCGCCGGAAGAGTCGCTGGCGGCGGTGGACAAGGCGTTCGCCGAGCGCGATGCGAATTTCAAGGCGCTGCGCGGGGCTCTCCAGCAATTGGCCGAAGCGCGCGCGGAGTTGCTGGCTGCGGCGGCGGTGGAGGAAGGTGGCGTGCGCATCGTCAGCGAAGTGCTGCGCGACGTTCATCCGGAACTGTTGCTGCCGCTGGCTACCGAACTCGCGAAGAAAGAGCGCACGGTCGCGCTGCTCGCGCTGGAAGAATCCGGGCAACTCGTTTTCGCGCAACACGCCTCGGCAGGGAAGGACCTCGCCGCGCTGCTGAAGCAGGTATTCGCCACACTTCCCGGCAAAGGCGGCGGTACCCGCGATTTCGTTCGCGCCAAACTCACCGACCCCAGCTCGTCCGCCGCAGCCGTAGCCCTAGCCCGAAAATTGCTCCTGGGCTGACGGGCACGTGGACCAGTTCAAAAGCACCTTTTTCTTGAGAGATACAACCCCAAGACCCAGGCACCCGCCTACGGCGGGCCTGGGGCAACTGGCATGATGTGCTATACTTGTATAGCGAGGGAATTATGCTGGCCATTCGCCTGCCACAAACCATTGAAGAGCGCCTGGAGAAGCTTGCGCGACGCACCGGGCGCACCAAGACCTTTTATGTGCGCGAAGCCATCCTGCAGCACCTGGAAGAACTCGAAGACCTCTATCTGGCCGAGGGTGCGCTGGAACGCATCCGTAGTGGCGAAGAGCGTACGGTTCCCTTGAAAGAGGCCTTGAAACGACATGGCCTACAGCGTTGAGTTGGCTGCCGGGGTAGATCGGGAGCTCGACAAACTCGATTCTCCAGTCCGCAAGCGCATCCTGAAATTCCTTAACGACCGTGTGGCCAGGTTGGAAGATCCGCGCAGTATCGGACAAGCTCTGCGTGGTTCGCGGCTTGGAGAATTCTGGAAGTACCGAGTGGGTGATTACCGGCTGATCTGCAAGATCGAAGATGATCGCCTGCTGGTTCTCGTTCTGCGTCTCGGACATCGAAGGGAAATCTATCGTTAGCAGCTTTTTCGTGAGGGACAGAACCCCAAGACCCAGGCACCCGCCTACGGCGGGCCTGAGGCCTTCACGCTTATCAAAGCGCACCCAAGATTGTCTCAGCGAATTGAGCCAGCCCTATCCGGCACGAACTGGAAATCGCGGATGATGACTTCCTGGTCGCTGGCGGGCGGGACCTTGAAGCACCAAAGATTCATGCCGAGGGGCAAAGGAACTTGCGGAATGCGCGCGGTGTAATCGGGCGGCGCGAAGGTTAGGGTCTGCAGGACATTGGCGGTGGTTCCGAGAGGCTGCAGGCCGCTCATAATGGTGCCGACGATGCGGGTGGAACTCCATTCGAAGCGTGCAGTGGTCAGTGTTGCGCCTGCAAGATCAATTTTGAAATTGTCTTCCTTGGGACCCAGGCTTTGATTCCCGGTGGTGGGCCAGAAGGTGAAGTCGGCGTTGCACCCATCGCAAGTGTTGTTCCACTGGGAGAACTCGATATCAATCTCATTCTCTGCGTTCGCGCCAATCCCCGCTTGTGGTCCGTAGGAAAAGAGGCCCAACACTGTGGATTTATCCATGTTGGTGATGGCACCTTCAATCTGCCACTGGTAGGTGCCATAACCCATTCTGTCCGCGGAGAACATTTCCGAAGAGGTGTAGGTTCCGCCATGCTTGATGATTCGCAGGTGCAGGTAGCCGTTCTGGTCCACGAAAATGTTGGCGGCATTGCCTTTTGCCACGCCAGCCATGCCGCCGTCGGTGAGCTTCCACGTACGACCTTTCCAGTGGGAAGCGTCCGTTGTTATGGCGTTCCTGGTTGAAGCAGCGTTGCCCGCTCCCACTGCCAGGGCGATCGCTAGCAGGAGCAAAGTTGCAACGCAATAAAGATACAAACTGTGGTGACTATCGCGGTTCATGGGTATGCGCTTAATCAGGATTCCTCAAGGGGCGCAAACGCCGCGCCCCTCAGGAGTACAGATTCAGAAACGGCGCTAGAAGCTGAATTTGAGCGCCAACTGGCATTGCCTGGGCCCGACAGTTGTGTAGGTGATGGCTCCAAAGTTCGTATCGCCCACAGTCGTGTCCGGGGTGCCAAAAACAGGGTGATTGAAGGCATTCTGTGCCTCCAGGCGCAGTTCCAGCTTCATGTTCTCGTGACTGGGCACAAGTCCAAACTCCTTAGAGATGGACAGGTTGCTGGTGAAGAGGGACGGACTCCGGATTGAGCCGAGGGCACGAGGTGCATCGCCGAGCGTGTAGTCGTCCGGCGTCTGGAAGCAATCGGGGTTCGCGAAATAATTGAACACCCAATTGCCGTCGCCGCCGCCCGTGCGCTTCGGTGTGCAGACCAGATTGGGCCGCACGGGCCCGTAGGTCGGTATAGAGGCTGCGTAAGTTTCGAAGTTGAGTGGAAATCCCTTCTGGATGGTCCAGACACCGGCAGTTTTCCAGCCGCCCACAATCAGATCCAGCGCGCGAGGCATGTCGTTCAAGAAGGCCCGCCCGCGGCCAATCGGCAGATCGTAGACATAGTTGATTTTGAGCATCTGGGGCACATCAAAGGTGGAGAGGCTGCGGTCGAGCCAAGGCTTGTTGGGATCTTGAGGTTCCCAGAGACCACTCGTCGTACCGGCGAGCCATGACACGTTGGTGTCGTACATGGAAGAATCGTCAACGGACTTGGACCAGGTGTAATTGGCAGAAAGTTGCAAGCCATTGGAGTAGTGCTTTTCGATCGTCAGTTGTAGTGCGTGGTAGATGGAGTTGGCAATGGGTGGCACGTCGCTCTGGACGAAGGTGTATTGCGGATACGGCAACTCCAGTTGATAGGCCGGAACTTGTGGTGCCGTAAGGGAGCTGTTGGCATAGTAGGAGGCCTGCGGGCCAGTGGTCAGGATGGGAGCAAAGGGATTGTCTACATAGTTATTAAGGCTGGCGATCTGCGTGGTTGACAGTTTCTCGACCGAGGGGCCCAAAATGTCAAGAATGTTGCCACCGTTGTAAGGCAAGTGAGTTCCCTTCTTGCCGACGTAATCAGCGGTGACGATGATATTTGAGGGCAGTTGATGCTGGAAGCCGAAACTCCAGCCTTGCTCGTAGGGAGTTTTTGCCCAGAAGGGCGTTTTGATCGGACCGACGGCACTGTAACTGACGTCATTCAGCAAGCCAAGAGAGCTTCCCGGCGGCTGGATCAAGCCATTAGGGAAGGGGTTGCTAAGATGCAAGTAGGGCGTGGCGCCATCGTTATTATAGGTGCCGACCGCCCCGGTCCACTGATTAAAGCCCTCTGAACCGTAAGGCAACACGCCGGTGGCACCGGAACGGGACTGCCCGTAGTAGATGCCGTAGCCCCCGCGCACCACCGTCTTGGATTTCAGCAAATACGAAAAGCCAAAGCGCGGTTGGAAATCTTTCCAGTCGGTGACGAAGTTGCTCCGTTGGTTGCCGTTCGCAAACACCTCACCACCGAGCAGTGGGCGAGTGACATTTTGCAGAGTGAGCGGGTCCTGATAGGTAATCGTGCCGTCGTTCAACGGACTTGTGGCCGTCGGATCGAACCAGTCCATCCGGTTATCGCGTTCCGTGCGTGGCAGGTTGACGTCATAGCGAAGTCCGAGATTCAGGGTCAGTTTGGGGGTCACTTTCCAGTTGTCTTGGCCAAATCCGGCAAACTGATAATTTTCGGTGGCCGGGCGGAACTGGATTTCATAGCTTTGACTACCACCCATCTGGCCCATCATAAAGCTGGCCATGGAGTCGCCGCCGCACTGGGTGACATCGCCGAGCGGGCATTGGGAACTGCCTTGGTTGTTAAAATTGAAGTTGCCATTCGGTGCGTTGGTCTGAATGTAGTTCTGCTGATGCAAACGGCCTTCGAAACCGAATTTCAATTCGTGCCTTCCCTTGATTTTGGTAAGCAGTTCGCTCAACTGGCCAGTGTCCTGGCCTTGCCGGTAATTGCCGTAGGGATCCTGGCCCATGCTCGTAAAGGCAGCGGAATAATAGTTGCCGATAAACATGGACGGAACGCCCAGAAATCCATTGCTGTTCAGATAGGACGGAAAGCCCAGTGCGCTAAGGGGATTCGAATTGAGGCTTGAGTTGTAGGCATCAATGGTCATAGCGCCGCGGGTGAACCCAAGGGTACTGTTAAGGATGAGTGTGGGGCTAAAGGTGTGCGTATCGTTAATGGCGAACAGGTGTGCCGAGCCACCATTCTGACCACTGCCGCAGGGATCGGTGAAGTTCTTGAAGCAATTGTAGGGAACATAGTTGTTCCAGTCCTGCGAGTATTTCACGCTGAGCAGATTCTTTTCGCTGATGCGGTAATCGATTTTGAGGTCGTACTGGTCGTTGGCGCCGCGATTGGACCCGGTTCCAACCCAATTGTCATAGATGCCGTTGCCCGCGTAATTGGGCTCCGGGAAATAAGACATCATCTTCTGGGCCACCGGATCGATCAGGTTGCCAGCGACTAGCGGCAACTGATAGGGCGTGCCAGCGAGGTTGGGATTGCCCGGACTTGTGTAGGCGGCGAGGTTGTTGTAAGGAATAAAAGTGCCTCGGTACGCGCCGGCAGCTGGCGGGTTGCTCACATTGAAATTCGGGCAAATCGTTGGGTTGTCGGTGGGCGCACCGGAGCAGTAAACGCCAGTATACGGATCCCATAGCTGGCCCGCGGAAACAAGTTGTCCGCCGGACATGCACTCCCCCGCAGAATTAAAGGCGCCGCCAGCCGCGGCGCAGAGCCCACCAAAGTCGCCTTGACGTTCCGCGTCGGTGGGGACGCCTGCCTGCGAGACGGCCATGCTGGTGTCGCGGGTGCCATCCCAGTCAAAAAAGAAGAAGAGCTTGTCCTTCTTGATAGGCCCGCCAATGGTGCCGCCGTAGTTATGGCGGTGCAGCGGAGCAATAGGTTGGTTCCCCGCGTTGGCGAACCAGTTGTTCGCATCTGTCATGCTGTTGCGGATGAAGTCGTAGACTCCCCCATGGAACGAATTACCGCCCGAGCGGGTGATCATGTTGACGACGGAGGAACCCGTGAAGCCGTACTCCGCGCTGAAATTGGTCTGCTCGACCTTGAACTCTTCGACTGCCTCTGCGGACGGAGTATACGTCACTGCGGTGACGCCGCCATTGGGCTCGAAGTTGGTGATGGAAGCGCCGTCCATCAGAATGTCCGCACTGGCGCCGCGGCTACCATTGGATACGAAGTTTGTTCCGGTATCGCCGACGGAGTTCTGATCGCTCATATTGTTCAAGCCGGGAGCCAGCATGACAAAGTCGAGGACGTACCGGTCAACCAGAGGCAGATCGTTGATGAACTTGCGGTTGACCACTTGGCCGGTCACGGCGTCCTCGGTTGCAAGTGTCTGCGCCTGCTCGCTCACCTCGACGGTTTGCGTGGCCGCCGCTACCTTCATGGTCATGTTCGCAGTGGCGTTTTCTGTGACGTTCACCCGGATGTTGGTGACTCTTGTGGTCTGAAACCCTTTCATCACAGCCGACACGGTATACAACCCCGGCGGGACGGAAGTGAACACGTAGCGTCCGTTGCTGTCTGACGTGGCGTTAAACACGTAACCTTTCTCCTGGTCGGTCAGTGTAACTTTGACCCCCTGGAGCACGCCGCCCGTCGAGTCTGTCAGATCTCCCGTCACGGTTCCGAAGTAGGCCTGCCCAAAAAGCATCACTGGCGTAGCGAGTAAGATGACAAACAGTAGTCCACGGGAAAATCCGCGAAGGCAACTGGATCCCATCCCAAAAGGAAATTTACTCATCGCAGTCTCCTTTACAAAGTGAAACGAACGCGCAAGATCGCTGCACTTCACTGTCTCTGAACAATCCGGCACAGTCGTGGTTCTTGAGTGGGCACTACCTCGATTGTGGACACACAGGAAACCACACCCCCAAAGCCTTGAATCGATTTAGCGCAGTATATTCTCTTGATTCCACCGAAGCAATATCCATCCTGCTCCCGGGAGTAGGCGCACCATACTCCTCCGGAATTCCCCGGTCTGTGACAAATGACCGCGGATGGATGGCATTCACCAAGACCGCAGGCCGGGCGATGCTGCTCCTGTTAGGCAGGCCAGCGCGAGCTGTCACCCAAGGGGCGAAGCTTGGAAAAATAGGGTGATACAATCGCGGCGTGCGCTTGAGTGAAAACCTTGGCGCCCACCCTTCGCTCCAACCTGCATTGATTGGAGGAAGAAATGCCGAAACGAATTGTGGGAATGCTCGCCGGAATCGCGGCGTTGGTCTTTGGTGTGTTCTTTTTGATGGCGAAATCAAATCTTGTATTCAACGCGGAAGCCCATCTGTTTTCACACCTTCAGGCGCAAGCGACACCGCGCCAGACTGCCGTGCCGCCGCCGCCGATGGGCTGGTCCTCTTGGAACAGCTTCTCCAACACCATCGATTCCAAGATCGTCATGGAGCAAGCCAAGGCCATGGTGTCATCGGGAATGAAGCAGGCGGGCTATCAGTACATCAACATTGATGAGGGTTGGTGGCTCGGAGCGCGGGATGCGAAGGGCAATATCGTCGTCGAAGCGAAACAGTGGCCCGCTTTGCAACCGGGCGAGCACAACGGCGACATGTCCAACATCGTGCGCTTCATCCACTCGCAAGGGCTCAAGGCGGGCATCTACACGGACGCGGGCGAAGCGGGATGCGGCTTCTACGGGCCCGACCTTGGCCCACCGATGCCACACACCGGCAGCGAAGGACACTACGATCAAGACTTCCTGCAATTCGCGGAATGGGGCTTCGATTACGTCAAGGTGGATTGGTGCGGCGGGGATCGCGAGAACCTGGATCCCGCCGTGCAATACGCCGAGATTGCCCATGCGATTCGTCGAGCGGAGAAAATCTCCGGACACCGGTTGTACTTTTCGATTTGCAACTGGGGTAGCAAAAGCCCCTGGACCTGGGCGCCGGGAATCGGTGGCGTCGCGGCGGATATCTGGCGCACCAGTGGAGACATTGTGGCGCCCATTGTCGCGAACACTCCGAACGGCAGCCGCATGGCAACCATGAAGGGAGTCCTGGACAACTTCGATCAGGGCATTCACCCCTTCGCGCAACACACCGGCTTTTACAATGATCCGGACATGATGATGGTTGGGATGCCAGGATTATCGGAGGCGCAGAATCGCGTGCACATGAGCCTGTGGGCCATTTCCGGCGCGCCGCTGATTGTGGGCGCGGATCTGGCAAAACTCGATAAGCCGACGACCGCCATCCTGACGAACCACGATGTGCTGGCCGTGGATCAGGATGCGCTTGGGGTGCAGGCCATCAAGGTTGCGGAATCTCAGCCGGGCTTGCAGGTGTGGGCGCGGCCTCTGATGGGAAGTGGCGCGCATGCAGTGCTGCTGCTTAACAGGAATTCGACGCCTGCTGAGATTGCCGTGAATTGGGATGCGATTGGACTGGATGCTTCAACGAAGGCTACGGTGAAGGATTTGTGGGCGGGCAGGGAGTTGGGCTCCTTCGCTGCGGCATGCACAACTACGGTTCCCGCTGGGGATGCCGTGTTTTTGGTCGTCCGGGGGACCGACGCAAAGCCGACGGTCTACGAAGCCGCGTCTCACAGCAACGTGTTGGATGGCGGCGCAACGCCCGAATCGTGCAAATCTTGTTCGGGAGGGGCGAAGGTTTCGCTTGGCGGTGAAAAGTCGCTCACGTTCCGAATCACGCCCATCAAGAAAGCCACCTTCCTACAAATTCACTACATCAACATGAGCCCAGAACCGGTCGCCGGCCAACTCCGTGTTGACGGCCAACTCCCCACCAACATTTCTTTCCCGCCCACAGGCGGCGCTCACGAAATAGGCAGCATCACGATCGAGGTGGAATCCAATCAGGATGGGGAACATAGCACGCTTACGTTTTCCGCGTCCTGCGTAACGGGTCCAGCGCTGGAATCCATCACGGTGTTGGCCGGGGCGCACTAACAATTCACCGGCATGGCTCCCAAATTTGTTCCGATCCGTTAAGCCTGCGGTAGCTGCCCATTCGCCTTTGAAGGCTCACTGTGTTGCAAGCAGCGGATTGGAGCACTCTAAAGGCACTGAGACGCCGTAGCGATTCAGTCGAAAAGTCGGGCGAGGCGGCTTTGGACTAAAGCACTCCCACTGGTGAAAAACAACCCGAAGTCCAATCGCCTTCTCGACTCTCGTCAGGACTTCGGTTACAGCGGCTGCGAGTGCGTCCGGACTTGCCTTCACTCGCGCATTTAACACAAGTTCACCCTTATCTGCCTTCGCGGAGGCATTTGTCGCTTCCCAGTTGAAAGGCTGGCTCTTCGCAGTGAACCCACCTTTGAACTGGCCCTGGGCTGTGATCAGCATCAGCTTTACGTGTGCCGCTTCCAGCGGCTCACGATACAGTGCGCCCCGCAAAGACCGCAGCAACTCCTCTCCCGCGTCCTGCAACCGCACTTGGCCGGAAGTCTGCCACCTTCCTGAACCATTAAGCCATCCAAGCTCTGCCTCAGCCTGCGCGTATTTTTGATAATCCAGTGTGAGGCTGGCGCCCTCCCCTCGCGGAGCCGAGAGGACGGAATTCAACCACGCATCGACACCTTCGCCGGACAGTGCTGAAATCGGGAATATTTCTCGTTCGGGGAGAAAGCCTTGATACCGATGCTTTGTCACAGTGAGCCCGTCCGGTGCGAGGTCCATCTTGCTGACGACAATCGCATCGGCTTCCGCAATCTGCTGGCTGTAGAGGTAGCCGCTCAAGCTGTTGGCGGGTTGCGGTTCGCGCGTTGGGTCGACCACTACAGTGAAGGGTGCAACCTCATATCGATCGCCACGCATTTCCGCCAAAGGGCGAACCACGGTGGAGATGATGTCGGTGCAGCTACCGACAGGCTCAGCCAATATCACGTCAACGTTGCGACCCTCCTGGATGGTTTCGAAAGCCTTCGTCAATTCCCCAAATTGACAGCAGAAGCATCCGCCCGCAACCTCGCCCACAGGAAAATCAAGGAGTTGTACCAGCCGCGTGTCAACCAGATCCGTTGACTGATCATTGGTGACAATACCTACCTCGAGTCCCCTGTCGCGCAATGAGGAAGCAGTTCGGAGGAGCAGGGTCGTCTTCCCCGCACCCAAGAAACCACCGACGAACACAACTCGTATCATTGAACCCCTCTCACACTGTTTGGGCGGATAGCCCGGCTGAAATTGAGTTGATTCCCGTGACGCACTGCATCGCTTGGATAGAATACCGCTATTGTATTTCATCGCGATATAGTCTGGCTCGCGGCACGTGAAGCTAGCGTGGCCTCGACTCTACGGACCGCGTTTTGATTAGCGAGGAGGGCAGGGCAAAGACTTGCAGCGTAGAGCTAGTCAGGCGGCAAAAAGGCTTAGCCGCCGGCGATGGCGGGAACGATCAGGACGCGATCGCCGTCCTTCAGCGTGCAGGATTCGCCGCCAAGGAAGCGGATGTCCTCTTCATTCAGATAGACATTGAGGAACTGGCGGACTTGTCCTTGTTCATCGCGGACGTGGCGCGAGAGGGCAGGGTAGCGCGCGGTCAAGTCATTCAGGGCTTCGGCGACGGTGGCGGCGGCGGAATCGAGCTTGGGGATGCCGTCGGTGAAGCGGCGGAATGCGGAAGGAATTTCAATCGTGATGGCCATTGCTAATTGCTCCTCGGAATAGTGTACAACGAGAATCTGGAAATGCGCCTCAAGCCGTAACCTCACGGCCAAGGCTTTGGCCGATGTGCGCTTCAAAGGCTTCCAGGCGTGGCTCGATGGCTTCGGTGGGCGGAAAATCCGCGGCGATGGCGTCGGTCGTCTTCAATCCGTTGCCGGTGATGCATACAACGGTCGTTTCGTCGGTGCGGATGCGGCCCTGTTCGATGAGCTTCGCGGTGACGCCGGTGGTGACGCCGCCGGCAGTCTCCGTAAAGATTCCCTCAGTCTCCGCGAGCAGCTTGATGGAGTCAATGATTTCCGGATCGGAGATGTCTTCCGCCCAGCCGCCGGATTCGCGAATCAGGCGCACGGCGTAGGGCCCATCGGCGGGATTCCCGATGGCCAGCGAACGCGCGATGGTATTGGGCTTCTGCGGCTGGAAGCGGGGAAGATTGCGCTTCACGCTGTCGGCAATTGGAGAGCAGCCAGTAGCTTGCGCACCAAAGAATTTCACCTGCTTGGGCTCAACCCAGCCGAGGTGCGCCAATTCACAGAAAGCCTTGGCAATCTTACCGATCAACGAGCCGCCCGCCATCGGCACCACCACGTTATCAGGAAGTTCCCAGCCAAGCTGCTCGGCGATTTCGTAGCCGTGCGTCTTGGAGCCTTCCGCGTAATACGGGCGAAGATTGACGTTGACCAGTCCCCACTTGAAGCGGTCGGCAATTTGCGTGCACAGGCGATTCACGTGGTCGTAATTGCCGTTGATGCGGATGATGCGCGCGCCATACACCGCGGTGTTCAGGATCTTCGCGGGCTCTAAATCGGCAGGCACAAACACGCACGTATCAAAACCTTGTTGTGCGCCTTGTGCGGCGACGGCGTTGGCGAGGTTGCCGGTCGAGGAACAGCCAATCCTCGTGAAGCCAAAGCGGCGCGCAGCGGCCAGAGCAGTTCCCACAACGCGATCCTTGAAAGAAAGCGTCGGGAAACACACCGCATCATTCTTGAAATAGATATTCTTTGCGCCCCAGCGCGCGCCCAGTTGGCGAGACTTCACCAGCGGCGTGCCGCCGATGGCCACGGAAGGCGTAAAGCCCTCCGGGAGCGGCAGCAACTCCGCATAACGCCACATATTGAATGCGCGGTGCTGCAGGACTCCGCGGTGCGCCACGTTGCCCAGCGCTTCGTAGTCGTAGCTCACTTCGAGCGGAGAGAAGCACTCTTCACAATAGGATAGGGGAGCGTTGGCAAATTTCTTGCCGCATTCCCTGCATCGTAAGAAATAAAGTTCTTTCATAAGTCACCTCGCCGTGGACTGCTCGGCCCGAAGTACACGCCGGGCCGGGTGCCCCGTGTGAAATGACGTGGAGATTGATGTCGGGCAGCGCGGAGGGGTAAAATGAAAAACCCTCCGTGCCAAAGCGCTTGGAGGGTCTCAGAACGTCTGTGACTTCGCCAGCTCTTTAGCAGTTTTTTACGTGGAGCAAGTCGCCCTAAATCGCCACGTGACGCCGCCGAAGCGGCTTCCAATTATTAAGCGGGAAAACGGAGGCAAAGTCAAGGGCAAAATGCAAAAGAACACGGCACCCCGGTCAAGAGCGTGCTGAATTTGCGTTAAATCAAATGGTTCTAGTATTTTCCCGTTAGGGTGCCGCGAGGCTGCGGCGAGTCGCAGAAATGGTCTAAATGCCCAGAAAACGCCGATTTACGGGCCTCAACCCGGGCGAAAACAATTAAGGCAACAAACTCGTGTCCTGCTACGTCCAATCTGAACGTGGGTAAAAACGATTCCGGGCCGACCCGGCCATGCGGCCAGTTATCCAAATGGCGCATCCTAGGAGATGCAGAACCCCACGCAAGGTGGGATGCTATACTTTTCCAAGGTGCACTGGCCCGAAGTCGGAAGAGGAGCTAGAAAGATGGATCACGTACGAGAAATGGTGGATTGGACGCGACGTCGCAAGATTGTGGTGGCAGGATTGGTCACGGCAACACTGGTTGTCGGCATCCTGATTGGGACGGTGATTTCCGGCAAGGTTTCCGCGATGAAGGCGTTTTCCTTCGCGGGAACGAATGCCACGCCGCTGGCGCTACCGGACCCCGTTCCGTCCTCGAATTCGTTTAACGCGATTGTCACGCGTGTCGAGCCAGCCGTGGTGAATATCAACACGACCCAAGTGATCGACCGCAAATCAAAGAAGCGCCGTTCCTCTCCATTAGACCCGGACGATCCCAGTGAAGACTTTTTCTTCCACTTTTTCGACGGGCAGCCAAATGCCCAGCCGCAGGCGGAGCGCAGCCTGGGTTCCGGCGTAATCGTGGACCGCCACGGGTACATTTTGACGAACAATCACGTGGTCGAGCAGGCCACTAAGATCCAGGTGCAATTGAATGGCGATACCACGAAGTACACGGCAAAAGTCGTCGGCGTGGATGACGACACCGACCTGGCGGTAATCAAGATTGATGTGCCGAAGGACCTACCCTTTGCCAAGCTGGGCAATTCCGACGGCGTGCAGGTGGGCGATTGGGTGCTGGCCATTGGCAGTCCCTTCGGACTCAACGCTACAGTGACGGCGGGAATCATCAGCGCCAAGGACCGTGGCGGCATCGGACGCCAGTTCCAGCGATTCCTGCAAACCGACGCTGCTATTAACCCCGGCAATTCAGGTGGTCCGCTGGTGGACATGGCCGGGCAGGTAATCGGCATCAACACCGCCATCATCACCGGCGGGCGCGGGTACGAGGGCGTGGGTTTTGCCATGCCGTCCTCAACCGCACTGAACGTGTACGACCAGATAGTGAAGAGCGGACGCGTGACGCGTGGCTCCATCGGCGTGAGCTTCCAGGAAGAGCAGGGAACCAACCAGATGACGCTGAAGTATCTTGGCGCGCCCTATGGTGTGGTCATACAGGGCATTGAGCCCGGCAGCCCGGCGGAAAAGGCGGGGTTGAAGGATGGCGACGTAATTACCGCGATCAACGGTACGGCTGTGAGGACGGGCAATGATCTGGTGAACCCGATTGCCGCGGCGCCTATAGGCAGCAAGGTGAAGATCACCTATTACCGCGACAAACAGCAACACGACACTTCGGCCACCGTCGAAGATCGCACACGCGTTTTCCCGAATGCGGCCAATCGCATCAATGGCACGCCGGAGGAACCCGCGCCTGTGGAGTTTGGTCTGCACGTCGAAGCGCTTACTCCCGAGCGCGCGCAGCGCGTGGGCATGGAAGGGCAGAAGGGCGTGGTGGTGGCTGAGGTGGATCCGGCCAGTTTCGCCGACGACCTGGGATTCGGCCCCGGCGACGTCATTGCTGAAATCAACGGCCAGCCGGTAAATTCCATGGATGATTACCGCAAGGAAATTGGCAAACTGAAAGCCGGAGACAATGTGGTGTTTAAAGTAAGGCGCCACAGCTATAACGACCGGACCGTCACGGTGTTCCTGCCGGGCGTTGTTCCGGCGGACGAAAAGTAACCGGACAAACACGCATCAACCCAGACATGCGCACCTTGCTTTCCAGGCAGTCACGTATTGGATGGATTCTTGCGGTCATGGCCGCGGGGGGCTTGACCCTGACCGCGGCCGCCGCACAGAGCGCCCCTGCAAACACAAGCCCCAAGAGCATGGCCAGCAGCGCGAGTGCGTCTCAACCCAAGACTGCAGGTACGACGACCGGGACATCGGGCAAGTCCAGGAAAGTTTCTTCCAGGCGACGATCGAAACGGGTGAAGGGGCAGGCTGCACCGACGCCCGAACGCATCAGCGAGATTCAAACAGCCCTGGCAAAGAATGGAGCATTTGAGGGAGTGCCCACCGGGAAGTGGGACGCCTCCTCTAGCCAAGCCATGAAGAACTTTCAGGCCGCGCACGGGCTGAACCCCACCGGCAAACTCGATGCCTTGACGCTGCAGAAACTTGGCCTGGGCTCGGAGACCTCTGGAGTGGCTGCACCCACACCGCCTCCGAACGCCACGGCAAACCGCCTGCTCTCCCGCAACGCACAACGCGACGAAATCAAGAACGAAAACCAGCCGGAATAAGCCGTAGGTTTGGCAAGAACTACAGAAAAGTCTTTCCTTCGTGCAGAGGGTTACAAGAAACTCCGATGAAACGGATTGGAAGTTTGCGTTGGTCACGAAACGCGGGGGGCGCTACTCTACACGCATGTTGAGCAACCCACGGAAGAACTCACGGATGTGTGGGCGCTGAATGTGCGGCAAGCGCGTGTCTTCTGGTGTGGGGAGACTCAAAGGGTAGAATCCAGTTGCAGCCTCGGAAGAGAGAGCGACCCACCACCAGAATGCTGGCAGGTGGGTTTTTTGTTTTGGCGGGACTGAGCGATAACCGCTCTTAAAGAGTTTGGCGCGGTAGCCAAGTGGCAAGGCATGGGTCTGCAAAACCCTCATCGGCGGTTCGATTCCGCCTCGCGCCTCCAGATTGTTCACCGAGTGGAGGTCCTTCTACATTAACTCTTCGGATCGGCTCCAGCGGGCGCAGATCGATAACAACTGAAGCGGTTGGTGCGAGCTAAGAGTATCGGAAGATTGCCCAAAGATGGCAGTATGCGTGAGGTTCATCTGGATGCAGACGACGAAGATCGGCCTGCACTCGCTGAGCGCGCTCGAACTCTTGAAGCAGTCCTTTTTTCGATAGCTCGGAATTTTCGACTACGCCAGGGAACCCGCCACAATTAGTTAGTGCACTTGTTGACGTTTGGATGTCGGTGAGGTCATAACCGACAAACTCGAAGCCCAACGGAACTTCCGAAATGGGGTGGGATGGCGGATTGCGGAATACACAAAGAAGATTCTTCCGCTGAATGCCTGAGATTTCGCCCCGCAAGTATTCCAGGTCAGTAAAAAAACCCAGCATGAAATCCTCGTTTACGATACGAGTCCAGTATTCAGGCTTGATCTCAGGGAGAATGGTCGGACAAAAGCTGGAATCCAGCGAGACAACCTCATCAAGCTGCACAAGTCCAGACCAAGCGATGTACTTCTTCCAGCCGGCGTCTGTTGGGTCAAACTTCTCGGTCGCGATGAACCAGGGTGTCATCATGCGTTTTGGGCTTTGCCTGAATTTCGGAGTTGCGCTCAATTCCTGCCAAACTACTTCAATATCCATAGCGTACCACCGTGACCCGCTAAAGTTCGCTTACCGCGAAGACTCAGGCTCCAATGGCTGCACGTCGCGCGCAACTTTGGCGGCGATTTCATCCTCGGCAACTTCCAGTTCGTAACGTGTTTGCAGATTCATCCAAAAGGCGGGGCTATTCTTGAAATAGCGGGCGAAGCGCAAGGCCGGATCGGCGGTGATGCTGCGACGCTCGGCAATGATGTCCGCAATGCGCGTCACGGGGACACGCAAGTCCAGCGCCATCCTGTTCATGCTCAGACCGAGAGGCGTCATAAACTCCTCGCGGAGAATGTCCCCGGGGTGCACCGGCTTCAGTTTCTTCACCATATTGTCCTCTCGACGCTGCCGTTGGAAACTGCGGTGAGTACGGCTTGACCGGCTACTTTACTTTATTCTAAAATGTAAAGCATGGCTGAAGCTACCCTGTCCTCCAAGAACCAGATCGTCATACCGCGCGAGGCCCGCAAGAAATTGGGCCTTAAGCCCGGGGACAAACTCCTTGTGGTTCTGAAGGGCGATGACATGATCGTCATTCAGAAGCCAAAATCGTTCGAGAGAGCCACACGCGGCCTTGCACGCGGGAAATACGGCCGCGATTATCTGAAGAAGGAACGCGAAAGTTGGGAATAGAGCGGCTGGCGGGCTTTCTTCGCCGACACGGGCAAGTAGCGTTGGACACGTCCGTGTTTGTGTACCAACTGGAAGCCCATGCGAATTACATACGGCTAACCAGGCAAATCTTTGCTTGGCTTGAGGAGCCGGGCAACCGAGCCATCACCTCTACCATCACCATGACGGAATTGCTGGTCAAGCCGTATCGCGATCGGGATGAAAAGGGGGCCAATGATTGTTTTGCCCTGTTCTCGCGATATCCGAATCTAGAGTGGATCGCGCCGAATCTTGAAATCTGCGATGAGGCCGCCCGAATTCGGGCCGCGTATGGATTGAAAACTCCAGACGCAATTGAGGCAGCCACGGCGATCTACTGTGGGGTCTTCGGCTTTCTTACCAATGATTACGCCTATCAACGTGTGCCCAAAATAGATACCCTGGTATTGGATGAACTGCTTTGACGGCGCTTGACAGGCTTCCTAGAATAGGTAGTAGCACGCCAAGCCGAGTGCTGCTATGAGGAACCTCGCTCTACAGGAACGCCGTAACCGCCAGATTCTGGCCGACCTTGTCCGGACGTACATCGAAACGGGCGAGCCGGTCTCCTCGCGCGCCATCTCCAAGCGCTTCGATGAATCGCTGAGCACCGCAACCATTCGCAACGTCATGGCGGACCTGGAAGATGGCGGCTACCTTTACCAACCGCACACTTCTGCGGGGCGCGTGCCCACGGCTGCGGCTTACCGGTTCTTTGCGCAGGAGATTGCTTCGCAAGCCACGTTGAGCGTCGAAGACCGCGACTGGATAAAGCGCGAGATGACCGCTGGCGTTTCTGCGGGCGAGATTACCGAGCGCGCGGGTCACGTTCTGGCGGAAGTATCGAAGGGTGTCGGCATCATCGTATCGCCACCGTTGCGCAAAACGGTTCTGGAACATGCGCGGATGTGGCTGCTGCCAGACGGGCGCGTGGTCATCGTACTGATTTCTCCGGGCGGCAACACGCGCGATAAAGTGCTGCGGCCGCCGCGGCTCTTCACGCAGGAAGAGCTTGACGCTACCGCCGACTTCCTGAACCGCCACTATTCCGGGTGGACGCTGGAAGCGATTCGCGGCGACCTGCTGCAAAAATTGGCAAACGAGCGGGAAAGGTACGAGGGCATCGTGCGCAGCGCGTTGACGCTTTGCGACCCAGCCATCCTCGGGGAGAGTCCGGACCAGCAGGTACACGTGGAAGGCACGGCGCAATTCGTGGGTTCCGCGGAGTTCGCCGACCAGGGCCAGTTGCGTGAATTGCTCGCCGCGATCGAAGAAAAGCACCGCTTGGTGACGATGCTGAACGCGTGCATTGATACCCCAGAGCCGGTGTTCGTGCAAATCGGTGTGAAGGAGATTTCTCCAGCAGGAGATAACATCGCGGTCATCAGCGCACCGTATTCGCACAGCGACCGGGTGCAAGGCTCGCTGGGTGTGCTGGGGCCGACGCGCATGCACTACGAACGGGCCATGACCGCGGTGGCTTACGTGGCGCAGCTTTTCAGCGAAGCCTTAAGCAAGATTGAATAGTGATCCTTATCAGAAGGACGAGGTATGAAAGACTCAGAATCGAAACTCAACGTGCCGGATACGGATGACGCAGTCCAGTCCGCAGAGACAAAAGCCGCGGCGGACGATGCCGAGCGCGAGGATGCAGAAGTAAAAAAACTTGGCGCGGACCTGGATGAATTGCGCCAAACATTGCTGCGGCGCCAGGCGGACTTTGAGAACTATCGGAAGCGCATCGAGCGGGAGCGCAGTGAGGACGGAAGGCGCGCCACGGCGCGGGTCATCGAGGGCTTGATCCCGGTGCTGGATGGTTTCGAGCACGCCCTGGCTGCCCACCGCGAGGACGAGTACGAGAACTATCGCAAGGGCTTTGAGCTGATCTACAAGCAACTCCTCGACAATATGGCCAAGCTCGGCGCCCACCGCATTGACCCGCTGGGCAAGCCCTTTGATCCGCACCTCCACCAGGCCGTGGACCGCGTCGAAACCACCGAGCATCCCGATGGCACAATCCTGGCGGTGTTTCAGCCGGGCTACGAATTTCACGGCCGTGTGCTGCGACCGGCGATGGTGCGCGTAGCGGTTCATCCCGGCGGCGCATCGAAGGGACAGGCGAACTGAAGAGAGATATCAGATATCAGCGATCAGATATCAGGAAGACTTCAGGAGTTGCGCATTTTGAAGAATGGAGTGAGTCTGTGGAGCTACACGTAGGAACTCAGTACTGATTGAGAGCGAGGGTTCCTGATCGCTGATAACTGATATCTGATAACCGTAAACTGTTAGCGTAGAAAGACGACCCAAGGACAACGCATGACCCGCGGACAGCAACGAGACTATTACGAAATTCTGGGCCTGGCGAAGGCAGCTTCGATCGACGAGATCAAGTCCGCTTATCGCAAAGCCGCGATGAAGTGGCATCCCGACCGCAACCCGGATCACAAGGAAGTGGCCGAACACAATTTCCGCGAAGCCACGGAAGCCTACAGCATCCTCAGCGACACGCAGAAGCGCCAGATTTACGATACTTACGGCCATGCGGGCCTGGCGGGCGCGGGCGCGCAGGGCGGATTTGACGGCACCATCTTCCAGGACTTCCACGATATTTTCGGCGACTTTTTCGGTTTCGAGGATCTCTTTGGCGCCGCGGGTGGCCGTCGTGGCGGGCGCAGCCGCGTGAAGCGTGGCAACGACCTGCGTTATGACATGACGCTGACCTTCGACGAAGCGGCCATGGGCATCTCCACCAAGATTCGTGTGCCGCGCATGGAGTACTGCGAAGCGTGCAACGGCACCGGCGCGAAAAAGGGCACCGGCGTTGTGAATTGCCAGGCGTGCGGCGGGCGCGGCCAATTGATCTACCAGCAAGGATTTTTCACCGTGAACCGCACATGCCCGAATTGCCAGGGCGCGGGTCAAATCATCAAGGAACGCTGCCTCGAATGCCGCGGCCAGGGGCGCATGGAACGCGAGCACAACATCGAGTTGCGCATCCCTCCCGGCGTGGACACCGGAACACGGCTGCGCGTGCAGGGCGAAGGCGAAGCGGGGCCGAACGGCGGGCCTGCCGGCGATCTGTATGTCGTGCTGGAAGTGAAGGAGCACAAATTCTTTGAACGGCGCGGCGCGGATTTGTATTGCACGATTCCGCTCAGCATCGCGCAGGCCACGCTGGGCACGGAGTTACAGGTTCCCGGCCTGAATGGGGAAGAAACGCTGAAGATTCCCGAAGGCACGCAAGGCGGCGCGGTTTTCCGCCTAAAAGGCAAAGGCCTGCCTGACCCGCATGGCGGCGGGCACGGTGATTTGTATTTTCATGTGCGCGTCTTGACGCCGACGAAGCTCACCCGCGAGCAGCGCAAGTTGATCGAACAATTGCACGCCTCGATGAAGGTGGAAAACAAGCCGGCGGAGCGCGATTCCAACATCTTCGACAAAGTGAAGGACATCTTCGGGTAGCGGGTGCCCTGCTGGACCCCACATCTCCGATTGGAGCGGTGCCAACTCCCACCTCACCGGTAACTTGGGTACTGGCCTCCACTTTTCCGGTAAGTGGTTATCGGGGACTTACTGCCGATTTGTTTGTCGAGTACTGGATAAAGGGCGAGACGGAGAGAACAAGGGAGTCCAAGAGAACTTGCCGTGTCGGTGGTCAACGCGGGGCAGGCTTGCTCGCCGCAACGGGTTTTGCTGACGCGCTACTTATCCGGGTGGAGTTTGATGACGAAGTCATCGACGTCGTGTTCGATGGGAACTGGTGGTGGTCCTGGTGTGTACATGAATACGCGGCCGTCTTTGTCCTTGGACGAAACGGGTGCCATTGGCGGAGGGGAGTAGCCCTTGACGGATGCCCAAATTAAGTAGTTGCCTGCGGCCAACCCAACAAATTCAAAGCGACCGTTTGGCGGCAGCGTTGCAGTTTGGAAGTCGAAAGCCTTCTCCGATTTGACCGTTATCTTCATGCCATTTGCAATTGGCTGGTCGTCACTAAGCACGACCCGACCTCGAAGGTGGTACGCGGGTTTTAGTTCAAGGTCACCAACGTCAACCACTTCGTTATCACGTTTTGCGACGCATGCGACGCTTCCAGTAGCGCCGCGCGTAGCTACCGACTGCATTTTGGCATAAACGTACCACTTCTCCGGAACTGGAACACCTGTAATCTCGAACGTACCATCGGGGCGCGTGCCAATCCTGATTTCCGGGTATGGGTTCCCGGATATCTCGAAATTGTCACGCCAAGTGGCGGGCGGGTTGCCGAAGAGTCCTACCTCAACTCCGCCGACCGGCTTCCCACCCTGAACCAGACGCCCACGTACGACAGCACCGGGTGTGACGGTGGTCGCCTGCCGGTCGAGTCCGGCGTGAATTACGCTGAGCGTTTGAGCCATGCCTCGAGCCTCAACCGAGACCAGGATTTTCAGTGGTGCCGCCCCGGGTGAAAAAGCGTCAATTTCGAAGTCTCCGTTTCCATCGGTAACCGCGACCGGGTCAAGGCCCGGCGTCGCACTACCGCCGTGGTACGAGCTGTGTGGTCCGGTTTTGGTGTTCCACAACTCGCCTAACAGCTGCACGACCGCATCGCGCTGCCTGAGGCCGCTGGAATCCACAATCCGTCCCCGAAAAATCCGACCTGAATCGCTGACTTCTGGCCGGGCCCCGAGCGTAGTAGCGACTGGCAGGTCAGACCTGGGAACCACCTTCTCGACGAACTTTGGCTCATAGCCACTGCTCGCGACCAGCAAGTCGAACCAGAGGTCTGCGCTCAAGTGATGGAATGCAAACATTCCATTGCTGTCTGTAATTGCGCGCTTGCCACAATCCGCGTAGCAACTAGGGCAGAACAGGCTGTAACCGGTGGTCGGACCCGCGTGATATACCATCACGATTGCGTTGGCAATGGGCTTTCCTTCGGAATCCGAGACTATTCCAGTAATCATCAGGTCAGCGGCCGCGAACGCAACTGGGAAGCAAAAGGCACCAAGCAGCACCGCTACAATCGCGGGGATAAATCGGAAAGATAATCCTAGAGGCCGCCGGGGCTGCATCGTATGCCCTCCTGAAGAGATTTCTCCGGGGCCGACGATGTTACGCTGTTGATTTACAGCAACGCAAGCGTATTAAGCAGCGGCTCAAGTCCTCTCTTCGACTTCCATTACTTCTTGACTCGTGACAGGTGTCGCCGCGGTGGAGTGCGGTGGCTTGCCGCCGCTTTTGCGCCGCAAGCAGGTCCGCAAGATGGGTTTCTCAGCAGGAAGTACTGGCCGATCTTGAGATCGGCCACGCCCAAGCCATCGTCAATCGCAAATTACAAATTCAGGCCGGCGCCGATCCGTGGCAAGATAGGCGCAACATGCGACGGCGATTTTTCGTGGAACAATTTGAGGGGCAGCGTGCGCGGATGGAGGGCGAAGCCGCGCATCACCTGGGCCGCGTGCTCCGCGCGCAGCCGGGGCAATTGTATGAATTGAGCGACGGCGAGCGCGTGTGGCTAGGCCGCGTCGAAACGGTAGGGCGCGAATCCGTCGAATTTGCGCTAGTGGAAGAACTCCCCGAGCATCAAGCTTCGCTCGACGTCACTCTGCTGCTGGCTGTGGTGAAATTCGACGCGTTTGAATGGGCGCTTGAAAAGGCTACGGAGCTTGGCGTGACGCGCATTGTCCCGCTGGCAGCGGCGCGCAGTGAAAAAGCGTTGTTGGCGGCGGCTCCCAAGCGGGCTGAACGATGGAAGAAGATACTTCTGGAGGCCTCGCAGCAGTCCCGCCGCGTGCGTTTGCCGCTGCTCGAGCCGTTGGCCAAGCCGGAGGCCGCATTCGTTGCGAAAGCGGATGCCTTGCACGTGCTGCTTTCGGAGTCGCCTGAAGCCAAGCCACTACGTCTTGTCCTTACAGGTCAGCAAAAGAAGGCGGCCGTCCTGGCGATCGGCCCGGAGGGTGGCTGGACCGATGCGGAGTTTGCTGCGGCCCGTGGCGCAGCGTTTGAGGAAGCCTCGCTCGGCAAGCTTATCTTGCGCACAGAGACCGCCGTCGTCGCCGCGCTCGCCTCGCTGAATTTCGCACTTTCTCAAGATTGATGGTTCTTGCCACGATCCCTCCACTCCGGCCCGCAAGAAGCGCGGCCCTCCGGTCGGGATGACAACAAGGGTGATGCAACAGATAGGGCGGATCCTGCCTTGCGGGATCGGGATGACAGCAGGTGAGTGAGGTAGGCAACGGGGAGACGCTGGCGCACCCTCCAATTACATGTCTGCGGAAGGCCGAGCCATGTCAAAAGGCAATTGGCCCAATGCGGTGGGCATGCTATAAAGGAGAGACAGCACAAAATGCTGAAACCTGACGAAAATCAGAGCCCTGCGCCCACGGGCGAGCACTCCTCAGCCCCGGATGGCGCATTGTCTCCGGGCAATCCCGCGCTGACCCCGCCTCCCGCGCCTTCTCATCACGCTTTGCGGCACGAAATCCGCGTGTGGACCCGCGACCTGCTCATCGCCATCGGCCTGGCTTTGGTCATCATCGTCTTCCTTTACCAGCCGGTGAAAGTGGAAGGCACCAGCATGGCGCCGCTCCTCTCCGATCAGGAGCGCATCTTCATCAACAAATTTGTTTACCGGTTTGAGCCCATCGAGCGCGGAGACGTGGTAGTGTTCTGGTACCCGCTGGACCGCTCGAAGTCTTTCATCAAGCGCGTCTTGGCTCTGCCGGGAGAGACGATCGAGATTCGCCACGGCGCGGTTTACGTCAATGGGCAGATGGTCCCCGAGCCCTACGTCCCGCCGCGGTACGCCGATGTCACCGATTTCGGACCTGTTCGCGTGCCCCAGGGCAACTACTTTGTGATGGGGGACCACCGTATCAGCTCGAACGATTCGCGGGTGTTTGGGCCGGTCGCCAGCCAGTACATTTACGGCCGCGCCGTATTTGCGTATTGGCCCGTGGATCATTTCGGTTCGTTGTCGACGACTGAGGCCAGCGGCAAATGAAGCTCGACGGAGGGCACACTGACGACGGAAGTACTGCATCGATCCGCAATCCTCGCGCTCGAAGACGGGCGCGTCTTTAACGGCCGCGCTGCCGGCGCCATCACGCGCCGGGGCGGGGAAGTCGTTTTCAATACCAGCCTCACGGGTTACCAGGAAGTTTTCACCG